>Ga0208075_1000170_pt1 | contig 41279 bp, 32 predicted proteins | sample HotLakmasection5_FD_184728 | JGI IMG/M metagenome (GOLD analysis project Ga0208075, IMG submission 184728) | Hypersaline microbial mat communities from Hot Lake, Washington, USA - Section #5 (SPAdes) | ecosystem: Environmental > Aquatic > Non-marine Saline and Alkaline > Hypersaline > Microbial... | reverse complement strand
CACAACCGCCCTATAGGTGGCGCAGGCGTAGCCTGCGCACTTGTTAAATATAGATTTTTTGAAAATTTTAAGGCGTAAAAACTTTTTATTTAGTCCTTAGTCCTGATTTCTTTTTAAGGGCACAATAATTATGAATCTTACCACTAGCTCCTTATTAATAGCTTATAGCGCATTAAACGGTTATTATCTCTTTAACACATTTATCTTTCTCTTTATCAAATGTTTTATAAGCCTCACCAATATCATCAAGCGTATATTTATGGGTGAAAACAAACGTAGGATCAACCTGTCCTGTTCTAATCAGCCTGGCAAGAATATCCATATACCTTCTGTGATGGCAAACACCTGCTTTTATTGTAATATTTTTTCCCATAACATCACCAATTGGAAAATTATTAATATTACCGGAAAAAGCACCTATTATAGAAACAACACCGCATTTTCTGACTGATTTTATCGACTGCCTTACAGTTATCCCTATGTTTTGCTCTAGCCCTACAACTTCTGATAAAGCCTCTATAATATCAGAATGAGCTTCCATTCCTACTGCTTCAATTGCTTTATCCACACCACTGTTGTTTGTCAGTTTCATTATTTCCTTTACAGGATTAGTTTTTGAGGAATTTATTGTAATGGCATTAAGATGTTCTTCAGCCATTTTTAGTCTTAAATCAACTTCGTCTACCATAAAAATATGTGAAGCCCCCATTATTTTTGCGCTAAGCCCTGCCATAAGACCTACAGGACCGGCTCCATATACAACAACACTTTCACCGGGTTTTATTTCTGCCATTTCTGCACCAAAATATCCCGTAGGCAATATGTCAGACATAATTAAAGCCTGTTCATCAGTTATTTCATCGGGTAATTTGTACAAAACCACATCTGCGTATGGTACTCTGATATATTCAGCCTGAGCTCCGTTGTAATTTCCTGCCCTTGGAGGTCCTCCAAAATATGCTGCGCTCTTTTCCTCCGTTGCATTATCACATTGGCCATATAACCCCATCCTGCAATAGAAACAGTATCCGCAGGCTATGGTTGAAGTTCCAACAATTCTATCCCCTTTTTTTATTGTATTTACTGCAGCTCCGAGTTCTTCCACATATCCTACAAACTCATGTCCCAATATATGGTCTTTTTCAAATGGTACTATGCCATGATACATATGCAGGTCAGTACCGCATATTGTAGTGAGATTAACTTTGACTATAGCATCCGTCGGGTTCTGTATAACCGGTTTTTCCGCATTTTCAATCTGTATATCTTTTCTATTTTTAAATCTCGCTGCTTTCATTTTATTTCCTCCAATAAAGACCCACTTCACTTTAAAAAAGATAAAAAAAACATGCATTACCTTGATAATTATAAAAACCGTGTTGCGTGAAAAAAATATACAATCTGCTAATTTAAATTTTTAAAATAATGGAATAAATATAATATAGTTTACAAAATTCAAATTTTTTAAAAAAATGTCAACTTTTGTCAACAAAAAGTCAACTTTTATCTACAAAAAGTCAATTTTTTTACCCTTTTTTTATTGCTTTTGCCAGCAAGCTGTATTGCACAAGGCATAGGTATTTTAGTATGTTATCCTGAGATAAAGAACTTTGCTAAAGCAGGAGAAAGTTTTTATCGCAGCAGTCAGTCTGATAGAGAGGATTTCAAGGCAATGGTAAGGCTGAGAGTCAGAACTGTATTTAACTTCAGGAAATCATTCTTTTATAGCAAAGGCAGTTTTAAGGAGCAGCGAGAATTGGTAAATAGCCTGGGGATGAGATATATAAACCTTCCAATGATACCTTTAAATGCGCCTATAGCGGAGTAATTGAGGTGTTATTTCAGTGTATTAAATGATTTCAGGAATTATCCGGTTTGGATTTATGATGCCAATGGAAAGGATAGAATCGGCATTATAACGGAGTTTTACCGTATTATATGCCAGAATTGAACGTATAGTGCAGTGTGTACAGAAATGAAACCTTTGGATATAATGCAATTCTGCTTCCAGGCCTCAAAGAACTCCTTAAAGCCTTTACCAAAAACATTAACAGGGGGATTTGTTATTATAGATTGAAAAATTATTGAAAAAACTAATATATCCTGATAATATATGATTTAATATAAAATAAATACAATATACAGGTGCTTATGAGGTTTTTAAAGTTTGTTATATCAATATCAATATGCTTTTTACCTGGTGTAATTGGTGGCATTGCAACTTCACAAAGCCTTTACCCCTGGTACGATATTTTAAATAAACCATTTTTCACACCGCCCGATTGGATATTTTCCCCTGTATGGACGGTTTTATACATTTTGATGGGCATATCTCTCTATTTTGTGCTAATAAAGCCAATAAATTTAACCAATAAAACAAGAGGTTTAGCTTTTTTCGGGACTCAATTGGCTTTAAACGCCATCTGGCCAATAGTTTTCTTTGGTTTTCACCTGATATTTGGCGGTTTAGTTTTGATATTAGCACTCTTTTTCTTTATTGCCCTGTCTTTTTTGGAATTTTATAAGATATCAAAACCCGCAGCATATCTACTAATTCCATATCTGCTATGGGTGGGATTTGCTGCAATACTGAATTTTTCGATATTTGCATTTAATTAAGCCTTTTGAGTAGAAGGCAGTAAGGAGTTAATAAGTTCTATTTGCCTGTGCAGCATTGTTTTTAGGTTATAATTTTCAACTATTGCCTTTCTGGCATTTATTCTTAAATGCTTCATACTTTCTTTGTTTTCAAGTAAAAAATCAATTTTCTCCGCAATCTCAGCTGATTTAAAGAAATCAAAAAGCATTCCGTTGTATTCATCCTGTATAACTTCCAATACAGGTTGTGTTGAAGAAGCCAGTACAAGGCATTCACAGGACATAGCTTCAAGAAGAGACCAGGAAAGAACAAATGGATAAGTGAGATATACGTGAGCGGAAGATACTTGCAGAAGCTTTAAATATTGTCCATAGGGCAAACTGCCGACAAAATGGAGTCTTTCCATATCATAATTATATTTTTCCAGCATTAGTTTTTTAAATGTCTGCCCTTCAGGCAACTTTGCTCCGTAGCATATACGATCATCCCCTGCTATTATTACGTGGCAATTAGGTCTGCGTTTTTGGATTTTTGATACAGCTTCCATAAACTGAGGAAACCCTCTGTATGGTTCCATACCACGGGTTGCGTATGTTATAACCTGGTCCTGCCTTGTAAATTCCCGATTATTACAGCTAAATACAGCATTCTCATCGGGTTTGAAGAATTCAGTATCAATACCTTCATGGATTACAGAAGTTTTGCCGTGAAACTCCTGCGGTATTTGCTGTAACTGCCATTTGGTTGGTGTGATCGCTTTATCACAAGTGTAAAGGTCTACCAGTAAATGCGAATTTTTGTATCTGGTTTTGGCCCTTGTGTCTATTTGTGGTTGTGAAATAAAGTCTATATCGCTGTTTTGGACATTGTAAAACCATTCTATATGCGCAATTATTTTTGATTCAGGAAATACTTCTTTCATAAACGATACAGGCCCCCAGGAATGCCCGATTATCACATCAGGAATAAACCCTTTTCGCCTAAGGTTCAGCGCTGTTCTAAGTGCCCCCTGGCCATGCAGTATAGATTCTTCTGTAAACCGCAGGTAATGATGGGTTTCCTGTCTTACTTCTCTGTGTAAGCCATATAAAACCTTTGTTATGCCGGGAATATCAGGGCTATCTTTTCTGTTTGTAAGGAATACAACTTCGTTTTTAGGATTTTTTGCCAGTTGTATAGCCAGGTGTCTGAACTGGGCCGGGAAATTTCTGTGTAAAAAAAGTATCTTCATCGTACACTAATGCCCTCGTCAAGATATTTTATTAGCGGATAGATGAAAAATTCAATGATCCTGCGCTTACCGGTCTTGATTTCCGCTGATGCACTCATTCCAGAGGAAATAATTTCTTCTTTGCCTTCCACCATTAGCTTGGTATCAAGAGGTTTGATAAATACTTCGTACACAGGACCAAGCTTTTCATCCATTATGCTGCTTTTAGAAACGTTAATTACCTCGCCTTTCAGCAGTCCGTATTTCTGGAAACTAAAGGTATCTATCTTGATTTTTACCTCCATTCCCTCTTTTACGAATCCAATGTCTTTGTTCAGGACTTTTGCTTTTACCAGCAGGGGAACATCTACAGGGGTAATCGAGATTAGCTGTTGGGCAGGTTGTACTACTCCTCCTATGGTGTGCATAAAAATTTTATCAACGTGCCCGTCGCATGGGGCAGTGATCTTCTGCTTGGTATTCTTGAATTTTACTTGATCCACCTCTGCTTTGAGCTGTGTTACCTGTTTTTGTAATTCTGCCAACTCTTTTAGGGTTTCTGACTTAAAATTTTCTTTGGTATAATTAATTTCCTTGTTTAATTTGTCTATTTCTGACTCGTAGCTTTTGATTTTATCCAGTTCTTCTACGTATTCATCTTTTGCAATTATATCCAGAACCTTTTCAAGTCTGGCAACTCTTTCCTTACTTGATTTAAGCAGGTTTTCATAATTGGCTTTCTCTGTATATGCGGTTTTTAGTTTTTCATTATAGCTGGCAAGTGTGGATTTATAGATATTTATCTGGTTATTTATTAGTACCTGGCTGTATTTTTCACTATCAGGATTAAAGGAAGTTCCAGCGGCAAGAGCTATTAGCCTTTCGGTTTCTATCTCAATATTTTTCAGGTTTTCTTCCCTGGATGCCAGTGCTGGTTCTGTACTGGAGGGGTCAATTTCCATCAAAACTCGGTCTTTATTGACAAAATCCCCTTCTTTTATCAAAATTTTTCTTATAACACCTGTATCCAGAGGCTGTATTATCTTTACTTCCCCGTCAGGAATCACCATTCCCCGTGCTGTGATTACCACGTCAACCTTACCGAAAAATAGCCATAAACCAAGAAATACAATCAGTCCAACCACTGTCCAGAAAACAAATAAGCCCAAAGGACTTGCCGGTCTGTCCTCAATTTCAGAAAGTAGCGGCTTAAATTCATGTGAATCATCTCCTTTAAGTACGTTTCTGACTTTTTCAATAAGCTTCTGCCCTTTATTTATTATTATTTCCAGAATATTTTTCATTATTACTTTGCCCCCTCCTGCTGTTGGATAAGATAGTGGTAGTAACCTTTATTCTGCATTAGTTTTTCATGGTTTCCGGCTTCTATAATCTTGCCTTTTTCGAGTATAATGATAGCATTACATGACTTAACCGCAGATAGGCGGTGTGCTATGACGAACATTGTCCTGTCTTGCTTGATTTTATCTAAGTTACCAAGGATTATCCGCTCGGATTCATAGTCCAGCGCTGAAGTTGCTTCATCAAAAATTAAAATACGAGGGTCTGTGATTAATGCCCTTGCAATTGCTATTCTTTGTTTCTGCCCGCCTGAAAGGGTTGATCCCCTTTCCCCGACCATTGTATCGTAACCTTCTGATAATTGGGATATGAATTCATGCGCACCTGCGATTTGTGATACCTGTAGAATCAATTCAATTGGTGCATCTGGTCGAGCAAGTGATATATTTTCCTTTATTGTGCCGGAAAACAGGTAATTATCCTGTAAAACAACACCGATGTTGTTTCGCAGCCACATAGGGTTCATCTGGCGAATATCTATCCCGTCAATATAGATTGCGCCTTCGTTTGTAGTGTAAAGTTTCTGAATAAGCTTGGTTACAGTGCTTTTTCCACTACCGCTTCTTCCGACAATACCCACGCTCATTCCGGGCTTAATGGTAAAGCTCAGGTTATCCAGTATATATGGGGTGTTGGGGGTGTATTTAAAGCAGACGTTATCAAACCTGACAGACCCTTTAAGCTCAGGAAGGGTAATCAGCTTTTCGGACTGGAGTTCTACAGGGTGGTTCAGTATGTCTCCCAGTCTGTCCACCCCTAATAATGCCTGCTGGAACTCGTTCCATAAGCCAACAAGCCTAAGTATGGGCTGTGTAAATTGCCCGGAGAGCATATTAAAAGCAATAAGCTGACCTATTGTTAATTTGTTTTCCAGGACCAGCTTTACCCCAAAGTACAGAATGGTTATGGTCATTGCTTTCTGGAACATTCCTGATAGTGCAGCAGAGATATTGCCCATATTTCCGAGACGAAAACTTGATTTTACATAATTGCCAAGGTAATCTTCCCATTTTTTTTGCATAGACCCCTCGATTGCAAGGGATTTTACTGTCTGGATTCCTGTAACGGATTCCACCAGATATGAGTTGGAGTGTGCGCCCATTTGGAATTTATCTTCCAGTCGTGACCTAAGTTCCGGGGTGATGACAAGATATAAAATACCAATCAGGGCAACGAATCCAAGGACTATAAATGTCAGTTTTGCGCTATAGAGGAACATTACCAGAATAAATACAACCGAAAAGAACATATCGATCAATACAGTTACTGCTTTGTTTGTAATGAAATCCCTGATCTGGTCAAGTTCCCTAACCCGTGCTATTATATTTCCGACTTTTCTGTTTTCAAAATACACAAACGGCAATGCAAACAGGTGTTTGAACAGCTTTGCACCAAGTTTTGCGTCTATCTTGCTGGTTGTATGGATGAAAATATATTTTCTGGCAAGGTTTAGCAGGAATTCAAATATAATTATAGCTATAAATGCAAACGCAAGAACGTCAAGGGTGTTCATGGCATGGTGTACAAGAACTTTATCAAGGATTACCTGCGTGAAAAGCGGTGTTACCAGACCGAAAAGCTGGATTATAAACGAGCCGGTCATAACTTCTGCAATAGCCCGTTTGTACTGTATAATCTCGTTAAAGAACCATTTAAATCCAAATTTCACCTGAGAATTAAGTATTTTATGGTTAAGTATTACAAAATTACCTGTTGCAGCCTGGAAAAATTCCTCAAAAGACAGTTCTTTTGTGCCTTTATCGCCGGGTTCAAAGACCAAAATCTTCTGGTTTTCAGAATTAACCTTTAATAGGGCAAAGAAAGTCCCGTCCTGTTTCTCGGCAATTGCCGGGAGCGGGTATTTATCAGGTATTTCAGCGAGGGTTTCCTTTGTAAACTGCTTTATCTTTGCCTTAAAATCAAAGTTCTGTACAATCCTGACCAGCTCTTCCCTGCTTAATTCTTTTTCTGTTAGGCCGTATTCCCTTGTGATTGCCCGCAAATCAACATTTATCTGGTTTATTTTTGCTATTAGCTCAAAACATATTAATCCTGTTTGCATAATTCTTCTCCGGCTGTTTGTTTCAGGATTTTTAACTTATATACATTCGCTTCATTGTTAATTCTTGTGCGCTCAAGTTCGAGTTTTTGCGAGATCAGGTCAGCTTTTTGGGAGAGATAGGAAATTTTATCAATCAGCTTCTGCCTGCTCATTCTCTCCAGCATAGTGATTTTATCCTGTACCAGTTCCATGGATTCCTCCTGGTTGGACATGGCAGTATCGAAATTCCTTGCCTGCTGATACATTTTTTGATAAAAACTTTTTATCTCCTCTACTCTTTTATCCCTTTCTATTTTTAACTTTTGGATTTCAAGTTTTGTTCTATCCCGCTGGGCAGTGTTTTTAAATCCTGTGAAAACAGGCAGTGTTGCGGATACTCTGAATGAAAGATTTGTATCTTCTATATCACCGAAAGTTCCCCAGTAGTCATGGCGATCGGTTCCGTACAGGTAGTAATTTGTATAAAACTTAAAATGCGGTAGCCTCTGTCTGTTGAGGATAGAGAGTTCCGCCTGTTTTTTTTCAATTTCCAGCTGGTAATATTTGTATTCCGGCAGGTTTTCCGCATCCAGAATGTCTGTTTTTACCGCCTCTATTTCAAGTTTGGTTATCTGTTTGTCTGTCAAATCCGGTTTTTCAATATCTGTTTTTTCAAGGTTTACCTGTTCAATGCCAGGTTCTTCTATATATTCCAGCCTGATTGCCTCCGGCTTATAAACTTCCCCTGTATAAAAAGATAAATCTTCAAGTGTCTTTAGGAATTCATTGCGAAGCTCGTCGATTTTATTGTTTATTCTGGCAACCTTTAATGCCTGCTCAATTACGTCAGTTTTTGGGTTTTTACCAGCCTCATACAACCTTTCCTGCATAGTGAACAGTTCTGTGTTTAAATCCAGAAGCTTTTTATTAGTGTGATATTCTCTGGAATTTAGCAAAGCACGGCTATATATATCCGCAAGTTCCAGCTTTAAATCTCGCATATTAATTGAATAATGTGTCTTTTTCTGGGTCTTGTCTTTTTTTGCGATTTGTACTTTTTTACCGGTGATTCCAAAATCAAATAGGTTGTATTGAAGTCCTACGCTGGCTGAATTCTGATATCTTGTGCTGTTAAGCAATATTGAATCCCCAACAGGAGTAATTGTATTATCGCCGTCTGAGATATCTCTTTCATAACCTGAATTAAAGCCCAGGTTTATGGATGGAAAGTATTCTGAGCGGGCTTCTTTAATTCCTGCTTTGCTTATGCCTATATCAATTTCTGAAATTTGCAGGTCATAGGAATTCCTGATTGCCTGATCCAAAACCTCATTAAAATTAAGAGTCCGGGCAGTTGCGGAAGCATTAAATATAAACGTTAAGATCAATCCAGCAATTATATGTTTCATAAATCATATACTATTTAAAAGAGATTAAATATTCAATTAAATATTTAAATAAATTAAGTTGATAAACTTTAGTTATTTATTGAAAAATTAGTTGTAATTTAAAGTATATAAAAAGCTACAAATACAATTTCCGCCATAATTTTTTATTTTCCCGAAATTTATCTTTGTCTTTCATAGAAGTTTATAACTTCTTCATCAACCACAACTTTTCGGGGGTTAAATGACCTTAAATACAGTCCTTCCAGCGATTTTACCCTGCTGAGTGCGACATACGCCTGTCCGCACTCAAATATCCTGTTGCAGTCAACCACAACCTTATCAAGGGTCATTCCCTGAGATTTATGAATAGTAATGCCGTATGCAAGCCTGAGAGGCAGTTGTTCTCGTGTAGCTGCAAGCTCACCTTCTCTGTACAGTTCAAATGTATGATTGGTGATAGTTTCCTGCACATCATTATCAAATTTGATTTTTACAGAATTTGATTCAATCTTTAAAACAACGCCGCAGGAACCGTTAATCAGGCCTTTTGCAAAATTATGGTTTTTCAGGAGCATTACTTTACAGCCCTCTTTTAGCTCCAGAACCTGCGGGGCTTTGCAGGAATTGTTCAATGTTTCCCAGGTAAGTTTATCGTAATGGTTCAGGTTTTCCGGTAAATTTTCAGGATTAATTTTGATTACCCTGTTGTTTCTGTGAAGCTTATCTTCTGCCGTAAAAATATGTACCGGGTTACTTACAGCGTCGAATTTTCTGGCATTATAGCTGTCAGCTTCACCGTTTGTACTGAATATATGCAGCATATCAGAGTTATAAGTATTATGTTCCACCATTCTGCTTGATAAAAGCTCCACATCAGTTTCTGTCATGCTGTTAAGCCTGATATTATTCAGAGCACGGATAAAATTTTCATCCTTTTGTCTGTATATTTTTTGTAAGAAAACCGTTTGTAAATTCAGTTTGTTCCAGCATTCACTGTTGAAGCAAAATCCGCTTTCTGCTTTTCTAACCGGCGGAAGCTGGAAGAAATCGCCGAAAAAGAGTACCTGAATCCCGCCGAACGGGCTGTCCTCTTCTCTTACCATCTTTAGAACATTATCTATATAGTCCAGGGTTCTGGCATCCAGCATGGATATTTCGTCTATAGCAAGGATATTACAATTAACAATTTGTTTTCTGATTTTTGTACGTTTTAAAATGTTTTTTACAACCTGTTCAATTGGCTTGCTGCAAATCCCTACCCCGGCCCATGAATGAATGGTCTGGCCCTGAATATTCACGGCTGCCATACCGGTTGTGCTGGTTACTTCAATATCGAATTTGTTTTTTAATTTGTTAAGTATATAGCTTTTACCTGTTCCTGCATAACCTGTTATAAAAAGGTTCTCACCGTTTTTAAGCAGTTCTGTGATTTGATCAAGGTCTTTTGTGTCTTCATTTTTAACTTTTTCACCCGGTAGTTCTTTTGGTTCGGGAATTTCAGTTTTTGCAGTTTCTGTTTCATTTTCAGGAATCTCAAGGGTAGGCATAAAACCCTTAATTTGCTTTATTTTGTTCTTAGCGATCAGATTTTTTATTTCAGTTTCGATATTTTTCTGCGTAAAATCGCTATAAATCCCGTAAAATTCTGATTCCTTAGCAAGCTTGTTATACTCATTGTCCTTTAAAGCGCTGCTGCCATGCAGGATTTTTGTTATACCGCCTGTGCCGAACTGTTTATTAAACCTTTTAACACAGCTGATAATGGTATCGGGATTGATTTCTTTTGGTTTAGAAATCTGCTCTGATATGAGATTATCAGTAAACAGCATTACTGTCTTGTATTTTTTATTATTTGTATTTAGCTTTAAAATATTTCCCGGCTGTCCATTCCCGGCTCCTGGCGGGCAAACCCAGATGTTATAATCGCCTTCATCAAAATCAATCCGTATTGTCCTGAATCCCAATTTTTTAAGGTGGGAATTTATCAATTGGGCGATTGTGGAATTATGACTGCCCTCCTGAAGCTGTTTATATCTTGGAACTCCCATAATATCCGCAATTTCCTGAATCTCTGTCCAGTCATTTTTTTCAAGGATAATATTTTTTATTTCTTCTACAACAGTTTTTTCGTCAATGTTCAGAGTGCTTTCCAAAACCTGTGCTCCGTTATCCCGTGCGGAAAATTTTATTAATTATGTATATTATACAAAAAACAAGTTAACTTATTTTGTATAAACAGATCGTTGCTTAAAAATTTTCAAATTATCCATAGCAATTAAATATAAAGACTAATTTCCTATGTGCGGTGGTCTTATTATATTTTATCCAATTTTTTAAATCTTTAAACGTAATAAAATTGTTCTACATTTTTTGTATTATTAAAAATTGATAAAGTTATGTTTAATATGCCAAATAAAAAAACCTATGGCTAATCTGTCTCAAAGCTTTTTTTAAATTGAAAAAACCTGATATATAACTTAAAAATATTTTGTGCGGCAAAAATTAATAGCAAAGTATTTTAAACACTCTGCATTTTATTTTTAATAAAGACGCCATATTTTTTGTCAGCAACTTTAATATGCTCAACCAGCCATTTGAGTGTCATTTCGAGCATTTTAGCCACCGCATAATTGCTGAGGCCTTTTTGACTGTAGTATTCTTCTTTGTAGGAAATTAATTTTGCACGAAATTCACTATGTAAAGCTGCATGTTCACTATAGCCTGGATAATCATACTGTAACATATAACGTTCTTCAGTCGCAAAGTGTTCATCAACATATTTTTCAAGGAATTCCAATATTTCCAATGCTGCTTGTTTTCCTGTGCCGGATTTGTATGCTTTAGCAAATTTGCTAACATGTAAAACGAGAGTTTTATGTTGCTCATCAATTTCTTCAATACCTAAATTTAACTGTTCATCCCAGTTCATAAATACCCTCCGTTAAGTAGTTTTTAACTTACTCTATAAATTTTCCAATATTTCTTTTATATCATTTTATTTTTATTACCGCAACGAAGATAAACTTGGCTTTATGCAATACACAATTGTTTTTCAGCTATAAAAATCTTATAAAGACGCAATTTAGGCACTAATAATGCAAAATAACAGTTGTTCTGAGGTGAAATATCAGATGGTTTGATTCAAATTTATTACCTAAAATTCTACTTTGGGAACTTCTGTAGCAGCTTCTTCAACCTCAAAATATTCTCTTGCTTGAATACCTGATATATTGGCAATAATAACAGTCGGGAATGTTCTGATTTTTGCGTTGAGTGTCTTAACTGTTTCATTATAATCCCTTCTGGCAACAGCAATTCTGTTTTCTGTTCCCGCCAGCTCATCCTGCAAAGCTATAAAGTTTTGATTAGCTTTAAGGTCGGGATAATTTTCCGCTATAGCCAATAATCTTGATAATGCACCGTTAAATTCAGCATTTGCTTTGTTTACATCACCAATTTTTCCGTTTTTTACCGCTCCAGCAAGCTTTGATCTGGATTCGGCAATTTGGGTAAAGATTTCTTTTTCGTGACCAGCATATCCTTTTACCGTATTAATAAGGTTTGGAATTAGGTCATTTCTTCTCTGGAGCTGGTTTTCCACCTGCGCCCAGTTAGAGGTAACAGTTTCATCCATTACCTGAAGACTGTTATAACTACCTATAAAACTGCCCGCCATTAGGAGCAAGATAAAAACTATTCCACCGATTATAAAAAGCGCTGTTTTTTTCATTTTATACCTCCTCACAAGTGTTTATTTTATCAACGTATTTAAGAATATCATAAATTGAATCAATTAACTTTTGAATAATTACATCATGCTCGTTTGAACTGAATATCTTTTTATTATCTTTAAATTCAACTACCCTGGTAAAAAATTCTGCATCCAGACCTGTTATTAGAGCAACTTTATTTATTACTTCATGTTTATCTTGTGGTGTTTTTTCATCAGAATTTAAGCGTAAAATAGTCTTAAATATTGCAATAAGGCTTTTTGAAGAGTTTATAATAAGTTCAGTTACTGCTCTTCTATCAGAGCTATTTGCTATATAGCCCTGCCTCAGCCTTATTAATAAATTTTTTGTTTCAGACTCACACTGAAGCCTTAAATGGCATTTGTCAATTTTTAAATCTGATACAATATCTTCACCATACAAAATTTTATGTCTATCCTTAATATCAGAATATTCCATAGGATAAACATCACCTGAAGCGAACCATTCAATTTTGCCCATAAACAAAGGTAATGTTTCATTAAACTTTTTCCATTTTTTTACAGCTTTATGCAAGTTTTTTAAATCAATAGCGCTTAATTTATCAATAACTGCAATAAGGTTTATATCAGAGTTTTTTGATTCAGTATGGTCTACATATGATCCGTATAAAATAACTGATAAAAGTCTATCGCTGACAACCTTTTTAGTTTCTTCAATTAAAATTTCAATTTGCTTGTTCATAATTACCATCTCCCTGATGCTCCGCCTCCGCCAAAACCACCGCCTCCGCTAAAGCCTCCAAATCCTCCGCTGTGACTTCTGCCGCCTCCCCTTCCTGAGGTCAGCAATAGAAACAACATAAGTCTTGGGTGTCTTATAGCAAAGAATAAAAATATTGCGAAAAATATAAAATTAAACAGAGGATTGCTTTGGTCATGGTTAGGATTTTCTGCTTTATAATTTCTGTATGTATAATTCCCTGAAACAGTTACTCCATACTCCTGTGCAATAGCGTCAATAATAGCAGCCGTACCGAGTATGGTTCCTTTACCATATTCACCAGTCTTAAAATGTGGAATCATGTAATTGTCTCTTATTCGGCCTGCTTTAGAATCAGGAATGGCTCCTTCTACTCCATAACCTGTTTCTATCCTCATCTCTCTTTCATTAGGAGCAACAAGAATTATAACGCCATTGTTTTTCCCTTTTTGTCCGACTTTCCACTGTCTGCCAATTTCCAGTCCAACATCTTCTATAGGATAACCCTGAAGTGAACCAAGTGTTACAATAATAACTTCTGCCCCAGTTTTTTGCTTAAGTTCAAGAATTATTGAATTGAGTTTTGCTTTTTCACTATCTGCAATAACATTTGCAAAATCATTAACATATCCCTCAGGCCTGGGAAGTTTAAACATCCCAAAAACCGGTAATACAATTGCGATTATTAAAAAAGTGAGTATTATTTTTTTGTTCATAAGTTTAGTATAGCTTAAATTAAAATAATATTTGTGTCATCAGGATAAATTTGTTATAGTTAGCGCCTGCTGTGTTTATACCTTTTACAAAATTAACAATACCCTTGAACTTTTGATCTGCAAAATAATAATTAAACCCAAGAGTATATTCCTGCTTTGAATCCTGGGATTGTCTCAAATTCGAATCAAAGTAGTCATACCTTGCTACCAGCTGTAATTCAGGTGTAACATGATACGCAAGGGTGGAATACATCCCCTGTACTTTGTTTTGGGATATGGAATTGCCATTATAGCCGTCAGCTATTGCATATTCGGCATTAAACAGGAAATCCCCGTATTTGTACTCAAGCCCGGAAAGCAATACATCATAAGCGTTTTCCCTGCTTCCTGCCTGAACTCCTCCGCCGATTTTTAAATCCCCGTATTTTTCCCTTACGTGGCTCAGGGGCTTTATGTTCAACCAGCCTATAAATTCAGCACCTTTGCCCACATCTTCCATTAACCTGCCGCTGTCAAACACTCCCAGGTCATAATCAACTATCCCCCAGTCAGCTTGCAGCCTTACACCTAAAGGTCTGGCATTACCAAAATTTCTTGCGATCATTGACCTGTTTGCAAGCAGCAATGTGTACTGCGACTGACCGCCTTCCAGGCCAACCGGAGTCCTGTTTTGCCCTATTAATAATTTATGGTTTAAGATCTCTGGAGTTAAGTAGTAGATGTCAGAGAATTTATTATAAAATTTGCGGTATTTGGGAGAATATCTTGCTGCATTAGCCTGAAACAGGAAAAATCCCTTGTTTCGGAATTTTGTTGTAAATCTTATATCCCCGACAAGGTAATTGTAATCTGTATCGGTAGATGAGGAGTTGCTCATTGTATTAAAAGTTACTAAACCCTGATACCCATATGCTAACCTGATTTGCTCAACAATTCCTGTTTTAAACTTTTTCACTAACCCCTTTTCGTGAAACTTTCTTGCTTTTAAAAACCAGGTTTTTTCTTCAGGCGGCTCGTACTCAATTTCTTCAATTGCGTTAGCCTGCGGTATCGTATATATAACTGTGACTATGATTATTAAAGTGATTAAAAGCGTTCTCATTTAAGCCTGTATGTTAAGTTTTCCCCCGATTTTCCCGTTAATTGCGTTTTTTCCCAGAGCACCAAACTTGAGCGCACTTAGACCGTACCTGAAATTCTCCCTTGCAACAGGTACAAAACTAGGGTCAATAAATGCGCCATAGTTTTCTGTTAAAGTTTTCTGGGCATGTTCTGTAGAGCTAATACGCTGGCTGGGAGTAAGATCAGTTTTCTTAACTTCCTGTGTTGCCTGGTGTGCTAATCCCAGAAAAGGTACTCTATTAACGTCCATAAAAAATTCCTCTCTTGATTATATTATTATAACTCTATTTTCGCTTGAAATGTGGGTTTTATGATAAAATTTTATAAAAAATTAATATATTATAATAAATTAATATGTTTAGATGAAATTATGAATTCTTTTGTAGTATCACTTCTTTTTGCTTTTTTTTCATTCAACTTATTATAGGCAATCGAAGAAATAAAAGAGCCCAGTATCAGGAAGAACCCTATGAGTCCTGTAATAACTTCTGATACTTCACCAAATGTAGTATAAATCATTATTATTGCCAGTGCACCAATCGCCCAATGTGCTCCGTGTTCAAGATATATGTACCTTGCAAGCGTGTTCTTATCAACCAGCATTATTGTAAACGATCTTACAAACATAGCGCCTATGGTCAGGCCGATAGAAATTATCACTATATCCTTGCTTATTGCAAAAGCCCCTATTACTCCGTCAAAAGAAAAAGAAGCGTCAATTATTTCAAGGTACATGAAGCTCATAAACCCGCCCTGCTTAACTGCATTACTCATCAGCCTGGCTTCCTGTTCAGACTCAAGAAGTTTAACAAACCCATCAATAAGCAAATAGACAATTAAACCACTTATTCCCGCAATAACAACTGCTAATTTTTCCTCAGGATTAACAAATCCCTGTACAAAATATAAAACAGACAGGGCTATTATTATTTCAATGCCTTCCAATTTCCCCAGCTTAACCAGTCTTTCCTCAATTATACATATCCAGTGGATTTTTTTTGCCTGGTTAAATACAAACGACAGGAACAACATCAGCAGGAATATACCTCCGAATGCTGCTATTGGTTCATGTGATTCGTGAAGGTAATGTGAATATTTATCCGGTTCGGTAAGGGCAAGGTTTATGACTTCAAAAACGCCTATATTTGCAAATATTGCAACTATTACAATCGGAAAAACCAGCCTCATTCCAAATACTGCTATAAGCATCCCCCAGGTCAAAAACCGTCTTTGCCAGACCGGAGTCATTTTTCGCAGTCTTAAGGCATTTACAACCGCATTATCAAAAGACAGACTGACTTCAAGGATTGACAATACGCCTGTTATAAACAATGCAATGATTCCTGAGCCCGGTTTAACGTTTTCTGCCCAGAAATAAGCAATTATTAATCCTACAAAAGTAACTAAAAAGGATAATTTATGGTATTTCATTGCTTATTATAAGCTGCTGCCATTTCAAGGTTAACGCTGACGACTTTTTTGTTAATTCCTGAAGGCTCAACAATATATTTTTCTATATCTTCTTCATTTAAAATTACAGAGTTAGGGGCAATTGCTGTATTATCCGGTATAGAAACTCTTTTAATATATGAATGTGCGCCTATTTCAACGTTATTTCCTATTATAGCAGCGTCAATAGTTGCTTTAAATCCGATAAAAGAATTTGTCCCAATATATACAGGTCCATGTACCAGAGCTCCGTGTGCAACAGAAACATATTCATCAATATAAATCGAGTAAAATTTATCTTCAACAGGTATAAGATTGTCAGTTATTGCTGTATCGCCTTCTCTTACCACATAACCGTGTAAACAACAAAAATCCTGGATATTTGACCCGTTGCCAATGTAAAAGGGAGTCCCTTCATCTGCTCTGATGGCAGCATTCACTATATGGACATTTTCTCCAACAGTTACATTGCCGGTTATCTGTGAGTCTCTTATTGCCGCAGTTTTATGAATAACAGGCTGTATTGTTTCTGCGGGAATGTACATAGCATCTTTATTTTTTTCATTCATTAAAATTCCGCTCATTTTTGTTCTCCTATAATTTTTATATATGCCATAAAGTAAATAGTTCGTTGAATAGGGCAATGGTTTCAGGGTCAGTAACCGATACCATATGGAACTGAATTGCACTCTCGATTACTTTAGAGAGATTTTTATCCCTTACATGGTAATATACGTGCTTTCCTTCCCGCCTTTCTTCTACAAGAGAATTTAATTTTAATAGTTTTAAATGCTGGGATACTCTTGATTGGCTAATTTTTAGTTTTTCCTGAATTGCATGCACATCGTGCTCTTCTTTAATAAGCAGTCCCAGGATTTTAACCCTGTCCGGGTTTGACAAAAGCCCGAAAAAGCCTGATATATCCTTAAATACACCGTTAAACTTTTCTCTATTCATACGCTCACCTCTTGTTTATCAGGAAGATTTCCTTCATTTTTAATTGAAATCATTTCTCTTGCTTTATTTATTGCTGCACACTTGTCATAAAAGATGTTATTCCTTCCGACAAGCTTCATTACGCCCAGCCTTAAGAACTGTTTGGTTACGCTCTTGTCTGCAAGAACCAGAAATACTTTGATTCCTTTATCTCTCATCCTTACAATAATATCTTCCAGTGCAAATACAGCTGATATATCCATATCAGGGATTGATTCACAGTTAATGACCAGGTATTCTGTTCCCAGCAGGTCGTCAACCCTTGTTAAAACCCTGGACGCTGAGCCAAAGAAAAATTCTCCGTCAATATTTACCATTCTTATTTTGTACCTGGAAAGCTCTTCAATATGCTCTTCCTCTTCATGCTGGTGGGTTTGTTTGTAATCATCAATTGTTATTTTGAACTTTCTGGAAATTCTCGATGCAAATAACAGGCAGGATAAGACAATTCCTGCTCCTACCGCAAAAATTAAATCATCAAACACAGTCAGGACAAAAACCAGTACCATAACCGCTAAATCACGCCTTGGAGCATGGTTTATTACTTTCATAAATTTGTAATCTATAATATCAAATCCTACTTTTATTAAGATACCGGCAAGAACGGTCATAGGAATATGGGAAGCAAGCGGTGCAGCCCCAAGCAGGAGAACAAGGAGGAATACCCCATGTATTATGCCTGATAATGGAGTTTTACCACCTGTTTTAATGTTTACTACGGTTCTCATAGTGGCGCCGGCACCTGCAATTCCTCCGAACAGCGCCGAAATAGTATTACCTATACCCTGTCCAATAAGTTCTTTGTCAGAATTATGGGTTTGTTTTGTTAGAGAGTCGGAAACAAGCGAAGTTAACAGTGAATCAACAGCACCTAAAATGGCTACAGTGAGTGCCAGCGGAATAATCACCATTATATCTTCCAAAGAAATAACAGGAAATTGAAAATTTGGCAGACCTGTTGGAATTTCACCGATCCTGTTTACATTAAAACCAAGCAAAACACTAACGACAGTAATACTTATCAGCGCTATCAAAGATGGAGGAACAATACGTCCTATTTTAGCCGGGGTGCGAAATACTATTAACAATGTTACCAGGCCTAAAATAAGGCTTTGCAGGTTAAACTTGCTTAAAACATCGCCCAGGTTCAGTATTGTCTTGATTGGGGTACCCTGGGTTTCAAGTCCCAGAAGAGGATTAATCTGCAAAATGATTATAATAACGCCAATACCACTCATAAATCCGGAAATAACAGGATACGGAACGTATCTTATAAAGTTGCCAACTTTACTTATGCCAAGCAGTATCTGAAAAAGACCTGCAAGCAGGATAGTAGCGAAAATCAGCTTAAAATTACCGGGATATGAAGCGACAATTGCAGCCACTACAACTGTTATAGGTCCTGTGGGGCCAGAGATCTGAGGCTTGGTTCCGCCAAAAATTGAGGCAAATAAACCTACAAAGATAGCACCGTATAAACCGGCAGCAGCTCCTACTCCGCTGGCAACTCCGAATGCCAGTGCCAGTGGTAAAGCTATAACCCCGGCAGTTATTCCTCCAAAAAGGTCGCCTTTAAAGTTAGAAAATAAATTTTTGAATCTACCTAAATAATTTTGCATTTTTTGTTTTACGTCAAATTAACATATTATCATATAATAATATGCTGTTAATTTTTTTTTTGCAAGTCTTATAAAATAAATATAAATATGGGGATCGACATAACTTTTCAAAATATATTATCTTAAAAATATGTTTATAAAGTCTTTTAATTAAAAGACTTTAGACGCTGTTAATATGAACCCTGATTTTGAAAAATCCAATTCTAGCCACTATTCCAATAAAATCGGGATTGAAACTTTATCATTGGATAATTTAATACAAGCTTTAAAATACCCAAAATTGTGCTTTTACTTCTACCATTTTACCTAACAAAAATATTTAAAGTTTCGTTAAATAATATTGTTTGTTGTTCGTGAAAAGATTTTGTATTTTTTAAAGTTAAAGATTTAATTTTCATTTCTAACTCATAACACAATCATAGCTACAATGTACCTCTAAATTTTTAAATAAATTATTTTAAAAATTAATAAACATTTAAATATAAAATTACAAAAATTTATTAAAAAATAACTCAAGAAAGATTGCCACGTCGGCGCAAAGTGTCTCATCGCAATGACAGGACGATGTTATTTGCTTGATTCATCTTGTCCTCCTTAAAATTTTGCTCAATTATTAAGATTATAAAAAAATGCTTGTAAAAAAGTTAGGCTTGCCGTACTCTTTTTGATGAAAATAATATTTAGTTATTTCAAGAGGCGACCCGTTTTGAAAAACAAGACAATTTCATCCAGCCTGGAAGATTATCTGGAGACAATTTACTTTATTTATCAGGAGAAAAAAGGGATTAAAGCTGTTGATATAGCAAGGAGACTTGGTGTTAACAAATCTTCGGTTACAGAAGCCTTAAGAGCATTATCTGAAAGAAAGTTGCTTAACTACGCCCCTTACGAAGTTATAACTCTGACCAGAGAAGGCGAAAAAACCGCAAAAGAAATTGCTTTAAAACATAAATCAATTTTCGACTTTTTAACCCGGATACTGGGCGTAGAAACAGAAGAAGCAATGAAAAACGCCTGTAGGGTAGAGCATGTAATATCAGATGATGTGTTAAATAAATTAATTACGTTTATGGAATTCAACAGGGAATTCCATTGTGACCAGCATAATTTTATAGAAGAATTTAAAGACTACTGCCGAAATAAAAACCTGTAAGGCAGGGAAATTTTTTTACATAACAAGTTAGGTATACCAAACATAGTAAAGCGAGATGAACATTATTAAAAGTAATAAAAATAAACAATCAACAATAATTTTTTGGGGTTTTAAAACATTAGGAAACAATTCTCTATAAATCATAATCCTCAGCAAAAAACATTACACACAGGAGAAAACGAGGAAATTCAGGAGAAAACAAATGCTAAATTTACAGGTTGCAGGAAAATTCATAGACCAGCCCAACCTTGTAAGAAAATTACATAAATCCATGCCGGTTATACTGGTCTCAGGCGCTGCCGCATACGGAATAAAAGACACACTAAGCGCACCAAAGGAAAAGAGAACAAAGAAATTTATAAAAAACACCATGGTATTGGGAAGTACGGTTGCATCCGCATTGATTGCGGTTAGGGGAATGACTTTGGGAAAAATAAAAATCCCCGGACTGGTTAAAACCCCTGAATTTACTGCCAGCAAAGCTATTGATGACTTTATCAGTGCCAATGCCAATAAACTAAAAACCGAAACCCAAAAACTCCTTAAAAAATCTAAGGAAAATGTTTTAGGATTCAGGGAAATAAAAAAGCTAAAAACCGATCTGGAAGGAACTCCGGAAGGCAAGGAACTATTTAACCGGATAATCCCCCCTTTCAAAGACTTAAGTGGTAAAGAAATCGCCGGGGAAATTGGCAGGCTGTCACTTTTAGGCGCAATTCCCGTTGTAGGAGGGGTTCTTGGCGGAACAGCCGCATGTGTTGCAACCGGTGAAAAGGGTGAAAAGCTGAAAAATTGTACAAAAAATAAGCTAAACGAAGGATTATACCAGTATCTTGCAAATATTGTACTATGCAATGTCGGGGCAGCAGGTGCTCTTGGAATGATGGAAATTCCCAAAGTAAAAGATTTCTTAAAAGTTAAGAATATTAATTCCAAACTGGTAAGGATAGGCGCAATGCTGGCAGGAATAGCTGCTACAGGAGTAATTGGCGGAAGCGCAATGGCGAATTTTATAGGCAAAAAGGTAATCAATCCATTGTTTAATAAAGGAGTCGGCAAAAACCAAAAAGGCGTTTCCGGTAACGAGCTTAAAAACCTTTATAGCGAAAGGCGTCCGGAGGCTATTGATGTGGCATTACATTCCGATGATATTGCTACAGTAGGTGTAATGTCAGGGTTTAAATGGATAGAACCCGCACTTCCTATTATGTACTCTATTTCCGGTTATAGGGCAGGCATGGGTTACAGAAACTGCAAGAAAAAAGCGGAATGCTAGATATACGCTGTACGCACAATCATTTACCCTAACCCTTTTCGCCCTTTTCCCGGATGATGATCCTGATCGGTGTACCAAAAAAGCCGAAAGCGTCCCGGAGTTTATTTTCTATATACCTTTCATATGCTGTGAGGAAGAGCTTTTTATCATTGACAAACAGGATAAACGTTGGCGGAACAATACCTGCCTGTGTGGAATAGTAAATTTTTAGCCGCTTGCCTTTCTGTGAAGGTGGAGGGTTCAGGGCAGTAGCTTCATTAATCACCCGGTTCAACAGACTGGTGGCGATTTCTTTTGTGGAATAACCCCGGGCCTCCTGAACATACTGGAAAATCTTGTTAACCCGTTGTCCTGTCTTTGCGCTGATAAACAGGATCGGCGCAAAATCCAAATGCGGCGCATCGTGTTTTATCTTTTTCGTAAAGTCATTTATAGTGGTGGAAGTCTTGCTTTCCACCAGATCCCATTTATTCACCAGAAGCACAATGGCTTTTCCGGCATCAATCACTGTATTGCCAATTTTTTTGTCCTGGTCTGTAATTCCCTGCTTGGCATCAATCATCATAAGCACCACGTCGCAATTCCTGACCGCTCGGATTGCCCGGTCAACAGAGAACATTTCCACACCATACTCGACTTTAGACTTTTTTCTGATCCCTGCTGTATCTACCAGAATATATTCCGTCCCCTCGACTTTAAGCCGTGTGTCAATCGCATCCCGGGTTGTGCCGGAAACCTCGCTTACAATAACCCGCTCCTCACCCAGAAATGCGTTAATTAAGGAAGATTTGCCCACATTTGGCTTGCCTGCAACTGCTACTCTTATAGGCTGCTGGGCTTTCTCTTCTTTGTATTCCGGCAGTACCTTAACTATCTCATCTAAGAGATCTCCCATATCACCTGTTCCGTGCATAGCAGAAACCGGATGCGGATCGCCAATTCCAAGTGCGTAAAATTCGTTAATTATTCCTGCTTTATCCGGTGTATCAACTTTATTTACTGTCAAAAATACGGGTTTTTTGGCCCTCCTAAGCATATTGGCAATATCTTCATCCACCGGGTTAAGTCCTTCCTTTCCATCAACAAGGAAGATTATTGCATTAGCCTGCTCAGAGGCTATATCTACCTGAGAACTTATAGAAAGCATTATTTCATCTTCCATCCCAGGAATTATACCGCCTGTATCAATTACCGTGAAAGGCACACCCGCCCATTCTACATCAAAGTACAGTCTGTCTCTGGTAACGCCAGGCATATCATCCACTATGGATTCTCTTGAGCCGACCAGCCGGTTTACAAAAGTTGATTTTCCAACATTCGGTCTGCCTACGATTGCCACTACAGGTTTTTTGTTCATAATTTGTCTTCTATATTTAATTTCACATTAAAAGTATAAGATAAAAGCAGTTTAACCTGAATCTTCAATTATGCAGAATTTTATTTAAAACACAGGTTTTTATAAACACACGGCTTCAATGGACAGGCGGGGGGCGCATTAAAATCCTCGGTTTTTTTAATTTCCCGGATTATACTTAAAAACTTTTCTTCGTATTCGGCGTTTTTGTCTTCAGAAAATTCAATATTACTTACAGAAACTTTATCCTGAATTTTTATATATTGAAACTCCAGCTTTTCCGGCTTGAACTCTAACCCCAGGTCTTTTCTGCTGTTATACAGGGCATAAAGATAGATTTTGTGCTGAAAATTCGGGTCTATTTTTTTTGGGATATACTTCCCGGTTTTCCAGTCAGCTATGATGTATTTGCTTTTTTTCGGGTCATAAAAAACTGCATCAATTCTTCCGGCAAGCCAGTTAGTAGAATCCGCTATTCTGGTATTAAAACCCCATTCGGTTTTTACAAGTTTATTATCCAGTATAGAATTGTCTTTTATCAGTTCCCAGCATTGTTTAACTTCTTCAGAAGCGTCTTTTAAAACAATCTGTATATCAAAGCCCCGTAGGTGGTAGTCAATTAGAGCGTGAAAATTTCGCCCCAACTCATAATCACCGGCAAAGTCAGGCCAGTTAAGTTTTTTTATGTATTTGAAATAATACCTGTTTTTACAAACCTGCCACGTGTTTAAATGGTCGTGTGTAAAAACATCTTCTTTCATTTAGCTTACTTTATGTTTCTGGTATGAATTCTCTGATGGAGCGTATGCCAGGATAGTCTGGTAGTTATAAATGGTGTTCACCATTTCTGTGCGGTAGTTTTCGTCTTTTTTTGTGTTGAAATCGAGTGTTACATCTGCCGTGTTTGCTTGTTTCATGATCTTCCCCTTTTTGAAAATATTAAATTTTGGATTAAGCGTAGTTTTTACAATAATAACTCTCTGTATCTCTCTTTCAGGACGGAAAAACAGTATAAACTTTTTTAAAATACAATTTCATCCTGTAATTAAAGTAAAAACTGTAATGTCATATTAAACATTCATAAAAATTTATCAAGTGTTAAATATATAAAATTTAAACAAAATTTTACAATTCTATTTTAAGCAAGTCAGAAAGAGTTTTAAGCACAAAATATATTTTAATTTGACAAAAGACCTTTAATTTTGTTTATACAGGTCTTTTTGCTGTAACTCCATTCCCTGGAAGTAATATATGCCAGGTTCCAGCCACATCTTTCGAGAGTCTGGTGTTTGTTTAATATATCAGCATGCGTATCCCTGTTTTCTTCGTCAAATCCCACGGTTTCCAATATAAGGTTGTTATTTCCGCTGGAAACCACATAACTCACCGGATACCCTCCAATTTCTATGTCATATATTACTTGAAAACCTTCGTTTTCCAGTAGTTCTTTTATTTCTTTGCGTATCGGGTCCTGAATTTCTTTTTTTATATGATTTTCATAGTTTTTGCTTATCATCTGGATATATTCAAGGTAATCCCTTAACAGCCCCTTGGGAAGTGTTTCCGGTGGTCTGGAAATATAGCAGATCAGGCGGTTCTTTGCCCGAGTAATTGCCACGTTGAACAAATTAGGTTTCTGGGCAAAAAATACGCTCTGATGATGGCTGTTAGGCGCAAGGGTAAGTGAAAGCAGCATAATATCCCTTTCATCTCCCTGAAATGTATGGGCTGTACCTGCTTCTATCTGATGTTTCCTGATTATATCAGAGCTGAACACTTGATAAATAGCTTTTTTTACCAGTTCCACCTGTCCCCTGAACGGAGAAATTATGCCGATGGTGCTTGGCTTATCCAGGTTCTTAATACTGTCTTCGTCTATGATTTCCCGAATTTTTTCAATAATTTTTTCACACTCAGCCATGTTTCTTGTGCTGTCCAGGTCAACCTTTGCATTATCAATAACATTCAGCTCAACACAGCATTCTTCATCATCTGTTGACAGGGCTTTTTTCATTATTTTCATCCGGTTTCCATAGAATTCGGCATTACTGAAGTTTATGATTTCCGGGAAACTCCTGAAATGTTCGTCTAAAAGTATGCTTGCAGAAGCGTAATAGTTTGCCACATCAAACATGGAGTTTGTCCTGTACCTCCACATGAGCTGGTATTTATCCGGAATATTGTATTTGTTCAGGAATGACTGTTCCTTTGCCTTTTCAAGGAAGGACAGATGCGGAAGCTGTTTATCATCTCCTACGATAATTGCACGTTTTGCCCGCATTAAAATCGGTAAGCATCCTGCTATATCGCATTGTGAAGACTCATCAATTATCGCAACATCAAACAGACCGGGCTCTAATGGTAATGATTCCGAGACAACCTGCGTAGTAACTGCCCAGCAAGGAAAAGTTTCCAGGAGCGGAGAAAAATCTTCACCCAGCAGAATCCTGTTTTGGATGTGTTTTTTTCTTTCCACAAGGGCCTTGGAGTGGATTATAAGTCTTTGTCTTTTATACTGGTCCCTGACCAGGGCTTTCAAGGCTTCCCTGCGTTTATTTTTAAGTATTTCTTTTGCTGTACGTTTGTATTTCCCCCTGAGGTCCTTTAAATTTTCAAATATTTGCGGCAAATTCCCGTTCCTGGTTATCTGGATTTCAATCTTTTTCAGTTTTTCCTTTAATTCTATTATCTCAAGCTCCTGCCGGAGTTGTTCTATGGTCTCACAGGGAAATGCGTAAATTTGAGTTTTTAGTTTTCTGTTAAGGATAAAGGTTGCCAGCTTTAGCTGAAAATTATTTGCCAGTCCAGTTTTTTCGCAGAACGTTTCTATTTTATCCAGCATTTTACGGCAAGATACAATTTCCTGACCGTGAAGTGATATATTAATAAGCCTGTTTTCCGGCTGATTGTTCTTGATCTGCTCGTATTCCTTGAAAATTGAATACCATTCATTCTCAAGATGGATTATTCGATTGCATTTTTTTTCAAAATCCCGCTGGTTTACTTTTATAACTTCAAGATCATCAATTTCCGTCAGAACAGAGCTTTCTATTCCTGATTCCAGATCAATTTTATTGGAGATTAAATCCTGTAACCGGTTACTTAAACCTTTCTGATAATCCGGTTTGCCTGCCCTCAAACATAAAAAATTTGCCCCAAAGCTGTTTAATCTTTCACTAACCACATCCACAGCTTTATCCATCTTGGAGGCAACCAGTACAGTGTTTCCGGAGCCTATCAAGTGAGCCGCAATATTAACAATGGTCTGGGACTTACCTGTACCCGGAGGACCAAACACAGTAACCAGAGTATTTTCCTTTATTGCTTCAATTACTTCTTTTTGGTTATCACTCAGATCAAGCGGGGTTACAGTTATGTCTTTCCTGCTTTCGCTTTTTTTATCAGGTTTTTTATTCTTCACAGCTCCGGAATATTCCTCATGTACAGGAGCAAGCGCAGTTTCCCTGAATACCCCTACCGGTTTTTCGGAAATTTCACTTAATTCGTGCAATAACCCTGCAAGCACATTGGGTCTTTTGGTTAGTACAATTGCGGAAATGGTAATTACTGTAAGCTTTTCCAGTGTTTCAGAAAGTAAATCCCTGGAATCTTTTTGTTCTTCATCTTCTTCAGGCTCTTCCATAATATGGGAAACTTCTATATCCGGCACAATTGCCTGCAGTGTGCTGAGAAACATTTTTATTTTTTCAATATTTAAGGGAAAATCAGGAATATAGTCAATCAGACCATCCAGAAGATGTTCTGCGGTTTCGTCCTCTTCGTCAAATTCCATTAAGCTTACCAGTGCGCTTGTGTTTAACGATAAACAATCATCCTGAAAAACGCAGCTTATCTCAAGCCCATCTCTTTCCAGCCGACATGGTATATATAAAAGCGGGGTCAGAAAATTTTCATTCTTTCTTGTGCTTGAGCTTTTACCTTTCAGGAATAAAAACCCGTAAATCAGCTGGTAGTCCTTGGGGGAAGCATCAGCCTGCACCATTAATTCCGCCAGTTTGCCGTTGGAATTTTTTATTTTCATCGACCTGTCAGGGTTAAGGTTTAAAAAATCCTCGTCCTGCAGGAAATAATACTTGTTTCCCTTGTCCTGTTTAAGGTTCTTAAAAGAGCACGACCTGACTTCTTCACCCACGCAGTCGTGAAGATACATAGCCAGCTTTTTTATAAAACTGTCCCTGAACGCCGAATTTATTGCCTTTGTAGCTTCCTGTAGCATAATAGGACAATTATATAACTGTTGTGGAGTTTAGACAATTATTTTTATGTAAATTATTTGTTGTGTGTTTGCAAATTTGTCTGAATTTTATATATAAAACATTTTAAGTTATGTAAATTTTCATAAAAGAAAAAGAAATTTTTTTCTTGAGAAGATTTGTATATATAGTAAAAAGTAAAATAGGGATTTAGAAATGATACAGGTAAACAATAATTTTCAGCCAAATTCAGCAAAAAATAACACAAAATTAAACACAAATTTCAGAAAATTATCTTTTGGAATGATAGACCGTTCAAGTTTTGTAGACAAAGGGTCATCTTTGCTGGATAAACCTTCAGCAAGGATGGGAGCAGAAGCTGCTGTTGGGACAGGACTTGGGATTATAGGAGCTTTTCGAGGCAAAGGACTGTTTAAATCAGTTCCAAAGTGGATCTTTATCACCACAGGTATAGGTGAACTTGGTTATGCAGCATCAAAGGGCTGGGATAAAATTTCAGGTACTGCTGATAAATTACAGGGAATGGTTAAAAACCCAGCTCCACAGCAACAGCCTGATCTGTTAGCACAAATGCAGGCAACTCGAAGATTCTAGGCTTTCTGTTCAATTTTTTTAAGGTATAATTCCTGCACAAGCACATAAATAACTGCTGCCAGAGGCGGAGAAAGAATTACTCCAAACACGCCCAGCGTACTTGCAGCAATCAGAATTGCGACAATTATTATCAAAGGGTGCATTTCCAGGAACTTTCCCAGAATTAACGGGGTCAGGAAATGATTTTCTATCCTCTGGACTATTATATAAACCAATAACGCCCATAATCCCAGTATAGGATCCTGAGCAAGCCCTACCAGAACACCTGGAACCGAAGCAATGATAGGCCCGATAATGGGGACTATCTCAAGTATACCTGCAACAATCCCTAAAAGCAGCGCAAATTCAATTCCTACAAGCCTTAATCCAATAGCGGTAAGCAGTCCCACTGCCAGCATCAGTAATAACTGTCCCCTAACATATCCGCCGACTTTTTTAGAAATTGTTTCTGTTATATGTTCCGCCTGTTCCCTATAGTCAGGAGGAAAAAGTTTTATACAGCCTCTTTTTAAAGTCTCTTTATCAAGAAGCAGGAAAAGAACAATCACAGCAAGAGTAAATGCTGCTGCCAGTCCGGAAAACAAATTTAATGTAAAACCTATAGATTTGCTCACAACTTCCTGTCCCAGTTTAGTTATATTAGAAGTTATTTGAGAATAGTCGGGAATAAAACCTGAATCCCCTGCTAAAATTTCCATATTTTCCAGAAAATCAATTAAAGCCTGCCAATAAGTGGGAACTTTTCTTACAAATTCCTGTGTCTGGGAAATAATGATTGTTACAAAAGGAATAAAAATAGTAAGTATTACCACCACGCCAATAACGAATATTAAAAATACAGCAAGCCCCCGGGGCATTTTTTTACTAAGCCAGTCTACAAAAGGAAAAAGCGCACTCGCTACTACAAAAGAAGCAAATAGCAGCAGAAGTACATTTATAATTTGCCCGATAAAAAATATCAGAAGTATTAATGTTAATAAAATAACAATACTAGCCGTGGAAATAGATATCTTTTGCTTATTCATAAAACATGCCTTATCAATATTATTTAAGTATCATAATACTTGCCTGATGATAATTTTGTAAACATTTATACCATAACTGTGTTTGAAAAACATTAAAATAAATTAATTTATACTATCTGAATACATATTTTTTTAGTAATCAGGATGGTTTTTTATTAATGTCAAATTAAATTTCCTGAACAGTAAATTCTTCAGATATTTCGTCTCTTGAAAGAACTGCGAGGTCAGGTATTATTTTTTCAAAAAGATTAAACAAAGGCTTTCTATAAGCTGGTTCGGATATTAAAGCTACTGCCGGAGGATCATACTCCTGGTTTAATAACATATCAGCAATACTCGTGACAAACTTTTCTATCTCATTGCTTTCTTTAAAACCATCTTCTTTCAAAGATTCTGACAAAAGTTTTTTATACTGTTTTGGCACGTATAAACCATATATTATGTTATTACCATCAGCAATCTGACTGCAAATTTGTTTTTTCATTAAAATTCTAAGTTCTTTAAGTAGTTTTTCATTTTCATATTCATATCCTGACAAATCATTCAACTTCTCAAAAATATATGTTATATCCCTAACAGAAACTTTTTCCCTTATTAAGTTTGCAAAGAGATATCTTAAATCTCCCAGGGAAAATGCGCTATTCATCAAATCATCAGCAAGGAAAATTTTTTCTTCTTCCAGAAGAGCAACATAATTTAGAATATCTCCATAGCTGATAATTTCATTAACATACTTAATCACAACATATTCCAGATGGCTTGTTATAACCTGAGAAGGAGTCATTCCTTTTTCCCAGAAATCTTTTGTTTTTTCTTCTTCAAGCCAGAAAACCTGTTGTTCGGTTACCGGATCAACATCTTTTACAGCCTCTTCCGGTATATTTTGTATATTGGATTGTCCCGGAAAAAATCTTCTTTGTCCGAAATATGCAATCCCTGATATAGTATTTAAATTCCTGAGTTTAATCTTATATTCATTCTCATTCATTTCATCGGATATAACAAAATGAATTCTGGGAATAACATATCCCAGATTGTCTGTAAGTTTTTGTCTTAAGCGGACACTTTCTGCTATCAGATCCCCGTCTTTTTCATAGTCTATAAGCTCGGATAGTTCATAGCTGACAACTACAGTGAGCAGGTCCTGATTTATCCTGTTATACATGTGAGACGGGGAAAGAAGTTCAGAAAACTTTGATTTCAATATATTTAATTCGTTTATTTTTTCAGAAAGGTCCTTGTTTAAATTCCCCCTGGCTTCTTCATCGGGATTGGAATCCAGAGATTGTTTGATATTTCTGATTTGTTGATTTTTTTCCCTTATTTCTTTTTGTAAAAACCTGCATTCTTCGTATAAATCCTCTTTTTTATGCAAAAGTTTTTTCATCCTTGTTTTAAAGTCACCACTATCAACTATATAATCATCTTCAAATATACGAGAAGTGCTGAGTTCCCTGTTAAATATACATAAATACTGATATTCTCCTTCTTCATTCTCAACTTCATTAAGAGAATAAAGCTCCCAACCTTCAAGAGATAATTCATTAAGTATATTTTCCAGCTCTTCGGTATCATCGCAGTCACATGCCCTGACTATATATTCAAATCTTGCTTCTTCGTGCATTTTAAAATTCCACTATAAATATGTTCAATAATATTTTATAACAAATTCAATATGAATTTGTTAAAATTCCCCTGATTCTATACATAAAACCTCAGAAAAATATAAAGCGTGCTGACTATCAAAGAAATAAGCACAATAACAGAGCTGTATTTCATAAATTTAAAAAATGAAAGGTTATATCCGCTTTTTTCAGCCATCTGAGATGCGATTATATTAGCCGAGGCGCCTAATATTGTTAAATTGCCTCCCAGGCATATTCCAAGGGACAGGCTCCACCAGAGGGGATATATATTTAATGTATCCCTGAAATTTTCAACTACCGGGACAAGTGTAGTTGCGTAGGGAATATTGTCTACAAAGCCTGACAGAAGCCCTATTCCCCAGATAATGAACAGGGATGTAAGTTCTTCGCTTCCTTCAGTATACTGTAATATTTTATCTGCTATTATGGCAATAACCCCAGTTTCCATAAGGCCACCAATTATTATAAATAAACCTATAAAGAATATAATTGTAGTCCAATGAACGCTTTTTATTGCTTCTGAAGGGTCTTCAAACATTAAAAGAAGAGCAGCGCCTGTAAAAGCAATTGCAAAAGCCTCTGTCTCCAAAAAAGCGTGTAGAATAAATCCTATTATCACCCCGGTTAGAATAATTAATGATATTATAACCAGTCTTTTATCTCTAATAGCTCCCGTAGTGTTCATTTGTAAGGCTTTTTCCTCCAGTTCGTGGTTTAATCTCAGTTCTTTTCTAAACATAAAAATCAAAGCTATGAAGCTTAAAATAAAAATGAGGATAACTATTGGGCCAAGTACTGTTAAAAACTCAAGAAAACTAAGATTGGCTTCTGCCCCTATTATTAAATTAGGCGGGTCTCCTACCAATGTCGCTGTTCCGCCTATGTTAGAAAATAATATTTCTGAAATCAGAAAGGGAGTAGGGTTTATTTGGAGGGATTCTGCTATTTTAACAGTAATTGGAAACATAATAACTATGGTAGTAACATTATCCAGAAACGCAGAACTGACAGCTGTAATAACACCAAGGGCAAATAACAGCAGTTTTAAATTGCCTTTTGTCAGACGTGTAATTTCTATGGAAAGCCATCTGAAAAACCCGCTGTTTCCAAGGGAATGTGAGATTATCATCATACTGACAAGCAGGAATATAACTTCAAATTCTATATAATCAAAGGCTTTTTCCGCAGGTACCACCCCCAGCATTATTGCAGCGGCAGCGCCAAGAGCAGCTGTGGTTGACTGGGGGATTTTCCTGCTGGCATAAGAATATAGGTTATTACTATTATTGCAATTGCCGTGAACATTTTGTCCTAATCTTTTTTATGATTACAAAATAGTTTTGCCGAGTTTATCATAAAAAATTCAACTACCCAAATACTCCTTTGGTGAGACTATCTAGCTTATTTAAAACTATCCCGGGCAGATATTAGTTTAACCTGTAATTAGGCGATTCCTTGGTAATAGTAACATCATGAACGTGACTTTCTTTATAACCGGCCTGGGTGATTTGAACAAATTTTGCTTTTTCTCTTAATTCCGGAAGGCTTCCTGCTCCCACATAACCCATTCCTGACTTTAAGCCGCCAAGAAGCTGGTGAACATTAAAAGATAGAGTTCCTCTATAGGGAACCATGCCTTCAATTCCTTCCGGTACTAATTTTACTTCGTTTTCAGTTTCGTTCTGGAAGTATCTGTCTTTGCTTCCCTGTTTCATTGCGCCCAAAGAGCCCATTCCTCTATACATCTTATAGCTTCTTCCCTGATAAAGTATGGTTTCACCGGGACTTTCCTCAGTTCCGGCAAACAAACTTCCTATCATTACCGAACTTGCTCCTACAGCCAGTGCTTTAATTATATCACCGGAGAATTTTATCCCTCCATCTGCAATTACAGGTATATTATATTTTTTAGCCACACTGCAGCAGTCTATAATAGCTGTTATCTGCGGAACGCCTATACCTGATACAATTCTTGTAGTACATATAGAGCCAGGGCCGATTCCGACTTTTATCGCATCAACTCCTGCCTGGATAAGAGATTCTGTAGCTTCTGCTGTAGCTACGTTACCTGCAATTAGCTGTAATTCCGGGTTTTGGGATTTAACTTCCCTTATTGTATCGATAACTTTTCTGGAATGACCATGAGCCGTATCAATTGTTATTACATCAACTCCAGCCTCAATAAGTGCATTTATTCTTTCTTCCCTGTCATCAGAAACTCCTACAGCAGCCCCGACTCTTAATCTTCCCAGGCTGTCCTTGGAGGAATTAGGGAATTTTATCGCTTTTTCAATATCTTTTATGGTGATAAGGCCTTTTAATTCATAATTGTCGTTTACCACAAGAAGTTTTTCTATTCTGTTTTTGTGAAGAAGCTTTTTAGCTTCTTCAAGAGCTATTCCTAACGGAGCTGTTATCAGGTTTTCTTTTGTCATTACATTTTCGATTTTTTGGTTAAGATTTGTTTCAAAACGCAGGTCCCTGTTGGTTAAAATACCTACTAATCTGCCGTTTTTTGTAATTGGAAGTCCTGAGATATCAAATTTTTTCATCACTTCGAGAGCTTCGAATATTTTCTGTTGCGGTTCCATAGTGATAGGATCAACTATCATTCCGCTTTCGGATTTTTTTACTTTAAAAACTTCAAACGCCTGCTCTTTTGGGGACATGTTTTTATGTATAAAACCAATTCCGCCTTCTCTGGCGATACTTATAGCAAGTTTTGACTCGGTTACCGTGTCCATTGCCGCACTAATAAGCGGAATATTGAGGTCTATCTTGTTTGTCAGCTTTGTAGCCAGGTTAGTATCCTTTGGTAAAACATCGGATTCCTGCGGAATGAGAAGTATATCATCAAAGGTTAAACCTTCTTTTATTTTTATTTCAGCCATATAATGATTCCTCTTTAATTATTTCGGGCCCAGATATCAAAAATAAGTTTTGATACAGTTTAATACCAAAATAACCCCTTTGACAAGAAATCTTTTAAAAAACTCTAAATATTTTCTAAAAACATTCCTTTAATTTTTCAGACATAAGAAGATAACAAAAAAATTCTTACGCAAAATTTTCAAAGAATTTGTATTAAAAAAGTCGGCTGCTACGCCGCCACCCACATCATGGGGGCGGGTATTTTTTGAAAATTTTATAAAATACGTAAAAACTTTTTATTTTTTCCTTAAAAAACTGCATTGAAAAAAGGATTAAATTATGACTGAAAAAGATTTATAATAAAGAATATAATTTCAAATAAAAAATAATGGAGTTTAATATGAAATTTAGTAAATATTTGATACTAATTCTATGTCTGGGATTTTTATGCAGCTTTGCCCCGGTACGTGGCGAGAGGCTAAATATAAAGGAATCAGATTCTAAAGATTACCTTATTAATCATGGCTATTCTCCAGAAATAGTCAGATTGATAAAACTTCAGGAAGTCAGGACCGTAGGTAAAAAAAGAATTGAAGACAATAATAAATTTGTTAAACTGCTAAAAAATCTTTACTATGAAAGAGACTTAACAATGCCGCTTAATGATTTTGGACATAATGAAATTATAACGCCTGAAGCACCATCATATGAAACTTTGCCTCAGTTTATACAAAACGAATCATTATAAATCATTTAAGAGTAATTAAGGCTTCTTTTTTAGTTTTAACAATATCGATAAAAATATCTACAAGTCTTGCATCCCAGACAGTTCCGCCGCCATTCTTTAATATTTCTAAAGCTTTATCAAAAGAAAGGGCATTTCTGTAAGGCCTGTCACTTATCATTGCAAAGAAAGAATTTACAATAAACAAAATCCTTGCCCCTCTAGGGATTAAAGCACCGGAAAGTTCGCCCGGATATCCTGTGCCATCCCAGTGTTCATGATGATGTTCAATTATACTTATTATGTATCCTGTGGCTTTTATAGGCTTAAGAATTTCTTTGGCTGCCAGAATAGGGTTTTCCAGTACTTTAGTTTTTTCTTCTTTGGTAAGGGGCCCTGGTTTCAGAATTATTTCTCCGGAAGTAAGCATAATACCAATATCATATAGCATAGTAGCTATTTTTAATTTTTCTATTTCATCCTCGGACATATTATTTCTTTTACCCATTTGTACAAGGACATCCAGCTTTTCGTCAATGTAATCCACGTTATAACAATTATTATAAGCTTCTGAAAGTGATTTTAAGATTATATACATAACTTTCAAAAGATTTATATCTTTTTTTTCCGTAAGTTTTAATTCTTCCACTATCCGGGATGCAGCAGGATTTTTGTGCTCCAGCAGCATTGTGGTAAAAGTATCAACAATAACTTTTTTCCAGTCCTCTTCCGTTTCTCTGCTCGCCACCTCAACTCTGTTTCTTCCGTTTTTCTTTGCTCTGTACATTGCCTGGTCAGCAAGTTCAAACAATTCTCCCAATGTTTCAGTATGCCTTAAAAATGTTGCAACTCCTATACTCGCAGTAATTTTTTCCACATCTTTTACATTGCATTCCTCTATAGAGGACTTAAGTCTCTCTGCTGCTTTTACGCCTCCATCCACGTCAATACCCGGAAGAATTACTGCAAACTCCTCCCCTCCAAACCTTGCGGGAATATCCACAGATCTTGCATTCTTCTTAAGCACCTCGCCAATTTTTTGTATTGCTTCATCTCCTGTGGAGTGGCCGTAATTATCGTTGATTTTTTTCAAATGATCAAGATCAAGTGATATTAATGTAAACGGCTGATTTAACCTCAAAGAACGCTCAACTTCTGTAGTAAGGCATTGGTCAAAATGTCTTCTGTTATACAAACCGGTAAGCGGGTCAGTAAGTGCCTGTTTTTTTATCTGTTCAAACAGGTTTGCGATAGTTACCGCAAGTTCTATTTGACCGGCAAAGAGGCTGAGAAAGTTTTTTTCTGTATGAACTATTTCATTCCTTATAGAAATAGTAACAAGTACGCCAAAAGGTTCTCCCTGTACTATTATAGGTAGTACACATATCGCCCTGTTGCCTATAATTTCATCTATCTCCCTGAGTTTTTCAGGTTCAATTTCCGGTGATGAGCCTAAAAACAGCTCAGAAAATTTCTTCACATTTTTTATTTCATTATTATTAACAGATTGGACTATGGGATTTTTCTTTGTTGAAAGAGGTATGTCATAGGAAAATATTGAGCTGGAAAGTATTTCGTGCACTCTTTCTGAAAACTTGTTTTCATTTGCAGCCCTAATTTTTAGTCTGTTACCGGATTCAAATTCAAAAATCTGGAACACAAGACACTGAAGATAACCAAGCTCATTCGAAAGGCCGTTCACAACTGTGGATAGCACCTCAGAAAGGGGCTCTGAAGAATTCATTGTGCTCCATATATGTTTTAAAGTCAAAAGACTTTTGTTTGCCTGGTTAAGCTCTTCGGTTCTTTCTGATATTTCTTTTTCGAGCTTAAGGTTTCTCTCAAAAATTTCCCTGAAGTTTTTTCTTTCATCAAGAACACTGTTTTCAAGTACATTTACTTTATTGCCGAATAGTTTAAATTTATTTATAAGGTTTTTATACCAATTATTATCAGAAGACATTTAAGTAAACCTATTAAAGATAACACAGGAAATATTAGTTAAATCAGCTGTTATTTTTGTAATTTTGCGGTTTGTTTTAGTAAATTTAGCGAGAAGTAACTGTATATCCCGCTAATTTCCTTATAATTACCAAACTTGCTCTATTTTTATAATCCTCAATGCTGATATTGTATATGCAATTTTACAGTAATTTATAACATCCGCAACTGTTTCTGTAAACACAAACAATAAGTAACGACGCTCATTTTTTATATTATCACAATATCATTTAGTTTCCCACAGCTTTTATGTAATTTAAATACGTTGCAGAAAATTATAAGCACTCTTACAAATTAAATATTAAGACTTTATTTACAAAATCAGGTTAATTTTTAAAGTTTTTTAAGCTAAAAACCGATAAAAATATAAGTTGTTGTACCTGTTGCCAAAAGTTGTTTTTATAAGGTGAGATGATTAAATTGATTCACAATAAATTTTTTATCTGTTTGCTTTTGACAGCAGGTACATTTGTATATTGTATCAGGACTTAAAATAGGAGACCGGCTTTGAAAAACGATAAAAGCGGAAACTGGCCAAGCGGATTTAATTTTGAAAGTTTAGAACAGGAAACTAAAGTTGAGTTTTCAGATGAGATAATAGAAGCTTCTTATGAAGCTCTGAACAGATTTTATCAGAAGGAAAGTAAAAGGAGTAAAGATACGCCAAAAAGAAAAAAACAGGCCTGGCAATAATACAAAAATTAAATATATAAATAAGAAAACAAAGGACAATCAAATTTGATTGTCCTTTGTAAATATAAGTTAAAAAACTTAACTCACTTCTTCCTGAGCCTTGCTTTCTTCAATGATTTTTTGTGTAAGGTGGGCAGGAACTTCCTCATAACGTGCAAATTCCATTGAAAATACTCCTACGCCCCCTGTCATAGAGTTAAGGTCGGGTGCATATCTCAACATTTCCGCCATAGGAATTTCTGCTTTAACAGTCTGTGTTGCCGCTTCTGCTTCGATACCTAACATTCTTCCTCTTCTGCCATTTAAATCACCCATTATATCCCCTACATTTTCTTCCGGGACAGTGATTTCAACGTACATAATAGGCTCAAGAAGTACTGGTTTTGCTTCAAGTGCGCCTTTTTTGAAGGCCATTGAACCTGCCATTTTAAACGCCATTTCAGAAGAGTCAACCGGGTGGAAACTTCCATCATATAACACAATCTGTATGTCAACTACCGGGTATCCAGCCTGGATTCCTTCTTCCATAGCTCCTTTTATACCGTTTTCAACAGCCGGAATATACTGTCTGGGAATAGCTCCACCAACAATTTTATCGACAAATTCAAATCCCTTACCTCTTTCCAGTGGATGAATTTCTATCCAGCAGTCACCATATTGGCCTTTACCGCCGGATTGTTTTTTGTATTTGCCCTGTACTTTAGCATCGCCTGTAATTGTCTCTTTATAAGGAATTTTTGGTGTATCAAGAAGAACTTCAACCCCAAATTTTCTTTTGAGTTTCTCTATAGCCACATCAAGATGGACCTGTCCCATACCGGAAAGGATCATTTCCTTGGTCTGGGTATCTCTTGTGGATTGTAATGTGGGGTCTTCCTCGATCAGCCTTCTTAACCCGGACTGGATCTTGTCTTCATCGCCCTTGCTCTTTGGCTTAATAGCAAATGAAATTACCGGGGAAGGTTGCTTAATAGGTTCTATAACAACAGGTTTTTTCTCATCACAGAGTGTATCGCCTGTATGAGTATCTTTAAGTTTTGCAACTGCAATGATATCACCGGTAACAGCCTTTGTTGAGGGCTCAGTTTTCTTTCCTATAAGGTGAAGAATCTGTCCAACTCTTTCCTTACCGTCTTTTGTGGAGTTAAGGACTGATGAATCAGAGTCCATGCTACCTGAGAAAACTCTCATAATAGTCAGCTGGCCTGCGTAAGGATCAGCAATGGTTTTGAATACCAGCGCTGATAAGGGTTCGCTTTCAGATGACTGAATTTCTATTTCTTTTCCTTCTCCATCTTTAGCTTTTACAGCCGGTCTTTCTAACGGAGAAGGTAAATTTTCCGCCATAAAATCAAGTAACTGGCTTACACCAATATTTTTTGTGGCTGAGCCAAAGAAAACAGGTACTATCTGTTTGTTTTTAATACCCTCTTTTATTGCTTTTTTCAGGGCTTCGTTGGTAAGCTCCTGCCCTTCAAGGTATTTTTCCAGAAGTTCATCATCACATTCCACGATAGACTCCAGGGAAGCTTCCCTGGTGGAAGCCACTTCGTCTTTCATTTCAGCAGGAACGTCTGTTTCCTGAAATTTTCCGCTTTCATCAGATTCAAATACATAACCTTTCTGGCTTAAAAGGTCAACTACTCCTTTAAAGGAGGTTTCTTGACCAATCGGCAACTGAACAGGTACCGGATTTGCTCCAAATGAATTTCCTAAATTTTCAAGAACAGCTTTATAGTTGGCATTTTCCCTTTCCAGTTTGTTGATGAAAACAAAAATAGAAAGCCCCAGTTCCTGAGCCTGCTTGATAAACTTTGATGACTGAATTTTTATGCCGTCAATAGCATCAATAACAAGAACGATGGAATCCACACCCTGCATGCAGTTTCTGGAATCAGCTGCGAAGTTTGCGGAACCCGGAGTATCAAGAAGGTTTATACGCTTTCCTTTCCAGTCAAAGCTGGCTAAGGATGTGCTGATAGTGGTTCTTCTCTTTACTTCTTCCGGTTCAAAATCCAGAAGTGAAGTTTCCTGATCCACTTTGCCGAGCCTTGTGTTCTGCCCGGCATCAAACAGCATGGCTTCCGCCAGTGATGTTTTCCCTGTTCCCACGTGTGATACTAATGCAACATTTCGAATGTCAGTAGCGTTAAAGTTGGCCATAAATTACCCCCGATTTAAATTATTAATACGGATAATCAAACATTAAAATTTTTTTACAATAAACAACCTTTAAAAAAACAATGCGGCTTTTTTGTATCTATAGAAAGCCAATTAATATTATTCTAATAATTATAAATAATCAATATATAAATTCAAATTTTAAATTTATGACGGTTCAGAAAGCAATATCCCGAAGACCTGCATAATATTTAAGGGGATCACAAAAAATTCTTACTCAAAAATTTCATTATAAAAAATGCGTATAATTTTTTGTTCATTCTTTAATTCAGCTTAAATTCACCACGGTAATTCCATCGCCGCCTTCGCCGTCCTTGCCCGGACGGTATTTTTCCACGTAGGGCGAAGTTTTCAGGTATTTACGGATCTCTTTTCTGAGTTTCCCGGTGCCGTGGCCGTGGATGATATAAATTGGGCTAAAATTGGCTAGCTTTGCCTCATCAAGGAAATATTCAACCTTCAAAAGTGCATCTTCCGCTGTTTCACCACGCACATCAAGGGTGTCGCTTATATTTCTTTTTTCCAGCTTAAACCCTGACCGGGATTTCGGGGCATTTTCCTTTGGCTTACCTGCTTTTGACCTGAAAATTTCCTGTTTTTTCACTTTGGTCTTTAATACCCCGACTTCTACCTGCACGTTATTGTTTTTATCCGGCATGCTTATAAGAATTCCGTCTTTGTCAAGACTTTTTATAAATACAGAGTCGCCGAGTTTGATTTTATCCCAGTTAACAGGCTTATGCTCGGGTTCAAGCTTTTCTGTTTCTGCATAACCAAGCTTTCTTGCTTCGGAAATAGTCTCTCTCAGCCGGGAAAAAGATGTCCTTGCTGCTCTTTCATCTTTCTTTTTTCGGGCGTCTTCCAGCAGGTGGTCTATTTCATTTTTTGCCTGGAAGTAGGCTGTGTCGAATTTTTTCCTGTAAATATTGATTATCTTTTTCTTTTCGGACTTGAGTTTTTCCAACTCCCGGTTATAGTTTTCTTTCAACTCTTCGATGGTTTGCTTTTTCTCTTCAATTTCCTTTGCGTCTTTGGACAGTTTTTGCTGTGTATCCTGAAGCCCCTCCAGGACCTTACCGGTTGGATCCTTTTTCTCCAGGTAATTATGCCGGGCTTCTTCAATTATATTCCCTGCAAGACCCAGGTTTCCCGCAATAGAAATGGCATTGCTTTTTCCGGGCAAACCCATTATAAGCTTATAGGTAGGCGAAAGGGTTTCTGTGTCAAATTCCACACTTGCGTTATAATAACCTTCACTTGTATAGGCAAGGGCTTTTAATTCGCTAAAATGCGTGGTAACCAGCCCATAAGCGCCTTTTTTCTTGATATCTTCCATTAAAGCCTCTGCAAGGGCAGTACCTTCCATCGGGTCAGTCCCTGCACCTATCTCATCAAGGAGGATCAGTGTGTTTTCATCGGTGTTTTCCAGGATTTCTATGATGTTTTTTATATGACCGGAAAAAGTGGATAAGCTCTGTATAAGACTCTGCTCGTCCCCGATATCTGCAAATATCTTTAAAAACGGGTGAATATTTGCCTCATCCGCCGGGACGTGCAGTCCTGCCTTTGCCATTAAAAGACAAAGTCCTACTGTTTTAAGAATAACTGTTTTCCCGCCGGTGTTGGGGCCGGTAATCACCATAATCTGGAAGTCTTTTCCCACATCAACATTATTGGGCACCACCTTTTCCACTACTCTCATCAGGACAGGGTGTCTTGCGTTTTTAAGGGAAACCAGTTTTTCCGTATTAATTGCCGGCTCAGTTGCGTTTATTGATATGCTGTATCTTGCTTTTGCGAATATAAAATCAATTTCCGTAAGGATATCCAGGTTCAAGTTAAGCTCATTAGCGTTTTCTCTTACTTTAACTGATAATTCCGATAATATGCGTTTAACTTCCGCATCTATTTTAAGCTCTGTTTCCTTAATTCTATTGTTCAATTCCACCATGCCACGTGGCTCGATAAACACGGTTGCCCCGCTGGCAGATATGTCATGCACAATTCCGGGAACATGCGCCTTGTTTTCAACCTTTACCGGGACTACATACCTGTCGTTTCTTATTGTATATGTGGTATTTTGCAGGTAAGTAGACATATCAAACGAGTTTATAAAGCGGTGCAGTTTATCTTTAAGGTTTTCAGACTGATCTTTCAGGCTAAGTGTCAGGCTTTTAAGCTCCCGGCTAGCAGAATCCAGCATGTTGCCTGCTTCATCAAAAGTTTCCAGAATATCTTCTTCCAGTTCCCGGTTTTCACTTAGGCATTCGGTGATTTCAAATATAAGCGGGGTTTCCTGCTCATATTTTTGGAAAAAAGATTTTATCTGCCTTGCTGTTGCAAGGTTTTTGCCTATATTGAGAAGTTCCGGGTTACTCAGGGTATGACCTGCCCGGGCCATGGTTACATCGTCATAAGTGTTTTTCACTCCTGAAATCGGCGGAAAAACCGCCATATCCAGAAGGTATTTGGCCTCAGAAGTATGTCTTAATTCCTTCTTAATAAGCTCTGTGTCCGAGTGAATTTCAGTTTCCAGACAGCGTTTTTTGCCT
>Ga0208075_1000149_pt1 | contig 44697 bp, 44 predicted proteins | sample HotLakmasection5_FD_184728 | JGI IMG/M metagenome (GOLD analysis project Ga0208075, IMG submission 184728) | Hypersaline microbial mat communities from Hot Lake, Washington, USA - Section #5 (SPAdes) | ecosystem: Environmental > Aquatic > Non-marine Saline and Alkaline > Hypersaline > Microbial... | reverse complement strand
TGAAAAAGCTAAAGCAGAAGCTGAAAAACAGGCACAACAAAATCAGGTGGATTCAACCGGACCTGTACAATCAGGAGAGGAAGTTTCTCCTTATGTAAGAGAATATCTGGACAAAAATAGAGGGACTGCCCCAACTCAGAATACAGGCGCAGGATCGCCTTATACAAATGAATATCTCCAGCATTTAAGAGAAAACCGCAATCAGCAAAATACCGGTTTAAACCGGGGTAATAACCCTGCACAGGATTCATCAATGCTTGATTCTTATCTGGAGCGGTTTAGGAATAACCTTTATCAAAGAAGTAATCAGTCTATACCAAGTAGTAAAATAAGAAACGACAATGTTCCGGCGAGTAAACTGGGTTCAGCTGAAGACTATTTCGCTGTGCCGGAGCCTATAACAACTTCCCCCGAAACCACTTCCCGGGTAAACCTGGCAGTTTCGGAAGTTGATAAAGTAATCAAGGAAACTCAACAAACATTACAAAAACTATGAGGCAAATTAAAAAGTGAGCTCAATAACAGATAAAACACAATATCCGAATAATCAGCAGGATGTTTTTGCTTCCTTCATAGAGAAACAAAAACGTTATGCAGCCAATGCCGCCGGAGCTTCCAATAAAGCTGGTACAGCTGGGGCAACCGGTACTGCCAATACTCCCCCTCCTGCTAATACAAAAGTAAAAGTGCAACAACAAAGCGGATTCAAGGGATATATACAGGAACTTAAAAATCCTCACAGCACAGAATTTAAAGCAACTGTGGCAGGGGCTGTAACCGCTGTTTTAGGTGGAGTAAGCGTTATTGTTGGTCGGAAAAATATGGGAACTATCAACGATAAACTGGATGTAGCTATTAAATGGTTAAGAAAAAAGGCAGAAAGTCAATCCGGTGATTCACTTGCGGAAGCAGGAGAAAAAATCCTGACAAAAGCAAAAAGCATGTTAGAAGGCATTTATGCTATTGATAAAGTCAAGGACACCACTTTTCTCAAGGTTTTAAGGGGTATGGATGATGCGGTTTGTAAAGGACTTAATACAATAGGCTTAAAGGCTTTATCCTCCAGAATAAAGCCCTATTTGCCGGGACATTTGATAGAAAAGGCAAGTAAATTGTCTTTAAATGCAACGGCCAGAAGCCTGAGACGTCGTTATAAAGGTGCTGGAGCCGCTTTGAGAGATGCGGAAAAGACTATTGCAAAAAACTGGAATAATTTAACCCCGGAAGAAAAAGAAGCTCTGAGGCCGATAAAAGAATTACTGGAAGAGAAAAAGCTTCAAGAGGCTCTGGAAGAAGTAGTCAGCAAACCTAAAATAAAAGACAGGTTGAAAAAACTTAGTGAAAAAATTGATGAAGACATCATGGACGGATATTTAAAGGATTATTTCCCGAATGTTCCGAAAAATCCTTTTAGTTTAAGTGCATGGAGGCAGCAATTTTCCAAAGCTTATGGAAATTGGAAAAGAGCAGCTGAGAATGGTAAGGCTGATGTTTTAAGGGAAAACTGGGATGAAACAGAAAGAAAATTACAGGAACATCTTTTAGGCCCGATCAACAATAGAAACAGCTTCGGAAAGGTCAGGACTGACTATAGATTTAGAATGTCCGACCTTGAAACATTCGAAACTACAGCTGATGTCAATGGACATAAACTTTCTGCTGCTTTTAGTAAAATTTATAAGGATTTACGTGGAGCCAGAGATAAGTTGGAATCTGCAATTAGGTTTGAGGTGGACGGAGAAGGAAGAAGTTATGCGGGAAGAGCAATTGACCTGGCTGCAGGTGGCGGAATACCTGAAGTTCTTATTCCGATCGTTACCGGTGCTGCTATTATGGGGCATACTCTGAAAAAATCAAAAGAAGAAGACGGTATCAAAGAGAAGCTGGGTAACTTTATGAGAAAAGGCGGGTTTGAATTTCTCGGCTCACTTAGTTCATGGTTTGTAGTCGCTGTTATGCTTGGTAATAACGGACCTCCGGCTATTATTGCATCTTTAACCAGCGCCGTACTGTTAAATATAGCGAAAAAAACATATTATAAGTTTACAGGTAAGGAACTGCAAACCCTGCCTGATGAAATAACTAATTATGCAGGCGAAGAGATAAGGAATATTCCTGAAGCGGTAAATAATGAGGTCAAAAAAACAAAGATAAAAGTTAAAAAAGCAAAGGAACAGGCTGCAAAAAGCGTAAAAACACCTCAAAAACCAAATATGCAAACATTTTTCAACAAGATTAACACACCAGTAGAAAACAGTTAACAATTTGTTATAATAAAAAAACAAGCACTTTTAGTGCTTAATACCGGGATTTAAAATTTTGTTTTTATAAAAATCTTTCGACGACAAAAACATAGTATGCTAACATACATTTATAGGTTTTAATTATGATCGGATAATCTGGAGAAAGGGAAGAGACGGTTGATGAGTATTAAAAAACTTACCAAATTTGCGCTAGTATCATTTTTAGCATCTTTTATGCTGTTGTTTGCACAGGCTACACTTGCCGGTAATCCTCGGGACACTTATGACCAGGTATGGAAACTTATCAACAGCAAATATGTAGACGTTAACCAGAACGGACAGAATTGGCACCAGTGGAGACACAAGTATGACAGTGTTATTAGAACAAAAGAAGATGCTTATGTCGCTATCGAAACTATGCTGTCAAGCTTAAACGACCCTTATACAAGATTTCTTGACCCTGATGATTTTGCGGAGGAAAAAAGGTCAATAAGCGGAACTCTCTATGGAATAGGCATCCAGATTGGTTTAAAAGATGACAAATTAATGGTTATCGCTCCCATAGAAGACACCCCGGCCGCAAGAGCAGGACTTCAGGCTAATGACGTCATACTGGAAATTAACGGGGAAAGCACAAAAGGTATTTCCATCAAAAAAGCAGCTGATCAGATCAGAGGGCCCAAGGGTACGAAGGTCAAGCTTCTTGTAAAAAGAGAAGACGAAGAAATAACTTTTAACATTACAAGGGACAAAATAGATATTAAAGCTGTTTCTACTAAAAAACCAAAAAATATAAAACTCGACAGAAATGTTGGTTATATACGTCTTAATTCATTCCTGAGCCATTCAGCAAGCGAAGAAATGCAGGATGCTATTGCGGAGCTGGGAAATAAAGAAGGTTTGATTCTGGATTTAAGATCCAATCCCGGCGGACTGCTTACAAACGCAATATATATCTCTGACATGTTCCTTGAATCAGGGTATATTGTAAGCACAGTGGACAGGGACGGTTACAAAGAAACCCAACGGGCAAGCGGAAGCGTACTTACCCAGAAACCTCTTGTTGTTCTCATTGACGAAGGCAGCGCAAGTGCAAGCGAAATTCTCAGCGGTGCATTAAAAGATAACGGAAGAGCGGTTCTTGTAGGAACAAAATCCTTTGGCAAGGGGCTTGTTCAGGAAATTAACAGGCTTCCGGACGGAGCAGGGATAAATATTACCACACAAAAATACCTCACTCCAAACGGTATTGATATAAACAAAGTGGGTATTGTTCCTGATATAGAAATTAAAAATACCAAGGAAGATATAGAAAACAAAAAAGACAAACAACTGGAAAAAGCTCAACAGGTCCTGAAAAACCTTATAGCTTACAACGACAAAAAAGAGAAAAATAACATCAAGTACATTAACACCCAATTGCCTTTGAGAATAATAATAGAAAACTAAAATTTCTGATAAATTAGAATTAGCGTTTTGATTTTATACAAGGAATAGTCCGTGGAAAGGTATTGTAAATCTTTTATTCCCTATCTTTTTCTGATACCTGCCGGGACTATTCTTGTTTTATTCTTTTTTATCCCATTTTTAGAAACCTTTTTGTTAAGCTTCCAGAGTTATAGAAGCGATATTTACAGCCCGGAATGGGTTGGGCTGGAAAATTATATCCGGCTTCTTAACGCTCCTGTATTCTGGAAAACCCTGTTAAACACGTTTATTTACCTTATAGGCGTAGTTCCCGCACTGATAATCCTGCCACTGGTAATAGCCATAATTGTAAACAGGAAACTTGCGGGCATAGGCATATTTCGCACCACAATTTATATCCCGGTGGTGGTGTCCATTGTTGTTGCAGGTATAGCCTGGAAATGGGTTTATGCGGATAACGGGATTTTAAACTATTTCCTGGGTTTTATCGGACTGGATAAGATAGGTTGGCTTACTGACCCGGATTTTTCGCTGTATTCAGTTATGTTTGTTACTGTATGGAAGGGGTTGGGGTATTATATGGTAATTTACCTTGCATACCTGACTACTGTTCCAAAAGATTTATGGGAAGCTGCGGAAATTGACGGGGCAAACACATTACAAAAGCACCTTGCTATTACTCTGCCGTATATGATGCCTGCCATAACTTTTGTAACCGTTATGAGTTCAATAGCAGCAATGAAGGTTTTCGTGGAAATTTATGTTATGACACAGGGCGGGCCGTTAAATTCCAGTAAGACCATTGTGTATTATATATATCAGCGAGCATTTGAGAACCTTGATCTAGGCTATGCCTCCACAGTCGGGATTGTCCTTCTGATAATTATAATGGTTATTTCAGTTTTAAACATAAAATTCCTTGAGCGAGGTAAGTATCCGACAATGTAGTAAAAAAACAAGCTCCAATGGCAAACATACCACAAAAAATAGTCTTATATACAATATTAATCCTTCTGGCGGTCATATCAGTAGGGCCTTTTCTGTGGCTGCTTTCTACTGCGGTTAAATCGCAGGAAGCGAATATTTTCCAGTATCCCCCGCAGTTTATCCCTGATAATCCTACTCTGGCCAATTTCATCGGTGTATGGAAGCAAATTCCTTTTAATGCCTATATATTTAACAGTTTTGTAGTAGCGTTTTTTACCGTAACTCTGAATTTAATACTGTCATCACTCGCTGCATACCCTCTTGCCAGAATGAACTTCAAGGGTAAAAACCTTATTTTCTTTGCTGTACTTGCAACAATAATGATTCCATTTCAGGTAATCATGGTGCCTGTCTATCTTATGGTGCTGCGGTTAAACCTTGTGGATGCTTATTCAAATATTGCGGGATATACAGGGTTGATACTTCCCTTTGCCGTGAATGCATTTGGAATATTTTTTATGAGACAGGCTTTTCTTGCAATACCAAGAGAGCTTGAGGATGCGGCAATTATCGATGGCTGCAATGTTTTTGATATCTGGTTGAAAGTTTTCCTTCCTCTGTCTAAACCGGCACTGGCTACACTGGCTATTTTTACATTTGCAGGGACATGGAGTGAATTCCTCTGGCCGAGTATTGTGTTGTCAAAACAGGAAATGTATACACTACCGGTGGGATTAAATCATTTACAGGGGCTATTTAGCGCAAACTGGCGGTATATAGCGGCAGGTGCCATAATTTCCATGATCCCGATATTAGTCTTTTTCCTCCTCTTGCAGCGTTATTTCATACAGGGAACAATGCAGGGTGCTGTTAAGGAATAAGAATAAAATTGATTGATATGAAAATTTATTTTAAAATCAAGTAACTTAACTTTGACTAAAGAGGTTGTTTAATTGATATTAGAAGTTGATTTTAATTCACTGATGGAATATGCGTCTGGTTGTTATACCGGGCTTAACCGGGAAATCACAATAAAACTTTTTGTTTCTCTTTTTCTGGGATTACTTATAGGCTTTGAAAGGGAATTAACCAACAAGACAGCGGGTTTACGGACACATATCCTGGTATGTCTTGGTTCAACGGTATTTACCATACTTTCAATATATGGGTTCAGTTGTTTTGAATACAGAGATAATCTTACCACAGTTAATGATCCAGCTCGTATTGCTGCTCAAATACTTACCGGAATAGGTTTTATCGGTGGTGGTGCCGTATTGCATTACGGTGTGAATATCTTTGGGCTTACCACAGCAGCTACATTATGGGTAACAGCAAGTATTGGTATGGCTGTTGGCGCAGGAGCGTTTTTTATTGCGGTGCTGTCAACTATTATTACTTTCCTGACTCTTGTGGTAATAAGAAAATTTGAAAATATTTTTATTTCAAAGCATATAAATAAAGCCGAAAGGATAAAAGTTGCGGTCTCTTGCGATAGGGAAGAACAGGACAATGTGCATAAGTGGTTTTATTATGAGTTTAAAAATATACAGGAAATCAGCGCAAACAGGATTCAGGACAAAAAGCAAAGCGTTAAATTAACCTTTGTATTACATGTCAAAGCAAAAGACCCGGTGAACTATGTATATGACAAGCTTTCCCACCTGGAAAATATTGATTCTATTTCAGTCCGGCAGATAGCAGTCTAAATTTTAATGCTGTTCTGCAAATAATCTTCAGGACAGGAAATTACCCGGTCATGACCTATAACAGTGTCTTCTTCTACTGAAATACCGGGATTGATTTTCACGTTGCTTGCGATAATGCAGTTGTCAAGGCTGACGTTTTCGCCGATTATTACATTATCCCAGATTATAGAGTTCTCAATCCTTGCTCCTGCTTTTATAATGCAGTTGTTGCCTATTACATTGTTTTCCGAAAGTTTTACATGTTCTTCAACTACAGAACCTTCTCCAATTACGGATTGACCTTTGAATACAGCAGAAGGGGAAATATTAGCTGACTCCGCAATCCACCCGTTTTCAGTTTCCTGATATGGTATTTCAAGCTTTACCTGCTTATTTATAACGTCGAATGAAGAGTGTTTATATTGTTTTATAGTCCCTATATCATTCCAATAATCATCTATAACCGCTGCATAAAGGGGATCGTTATTCGCCATCATTGCCGGGAATACGTTTTTAGCAAAATCATAAAACTTGTTAGCAGGAATATAATTGAATACATCAGTTTCAAAAATATAAATACCAGCATTAACAAGGTTACTCTTTGCTTCTTCCGGGGATGGTTTTTCCTGGAACCCTATCACACGGGAATCTTTATCTACAACTACCACCCCAAAATGCGCCACTTCTGAGATAGGAATTTCTTTTAAAGCCATAGTCGCCATGGCACCGGAATTTTTATGCTGTTCATAAAGCTTTTCTATATCCACATCAGTCAGGGCATCACCACTGACTACTATAAAGGTTTCGCCCGGCTTGAAAAAGAATTCTGTTTTCTTTACTCCGCCTGCTGTTCCTGTCAATTCCGGTTCATAAACATATTGAAAATTCATCCCAAGGTGGTTTTCACCGCCGTATACATTTTGGATTGATTCTGCGAGGTAGTGTGTATTTGCTACAACATCGTTTATACCGTATTTCTGAAGATGTTTGAGTATAAATTCAAGAATAGGAACGTTTGTCACCGGGACCATAGGTTTGGGGACTTTTAGAGTAAGCGGATTAAGCCTTGTTCCTGCGCCCGCAGCCATTATCATTGCTTTTTTTATCAAAATATTGCTCCTTTTATTTTATCTGAATTTTTTTAATGATTTAATTGTATATATCTCAAACTTTGTATGCAATTAATAACGAGGAGAAAAATAAATGGTAAGAATTTCACCTTTGGAAGGAATAACCTATAATCAGGATAAAGTCAATATATCAGAAGTTATTGCGCCTCCTTATGATGTTATCCCGCCCGCAGAGCAGGATAATCTGTATAATATATCCGACTATAATGTGGTAAGACTTATTCTTGGTAAGGAACAGCCCGGTGATAATGAGTCAGACAATAAATATAGCCGGGCAGCAGGGTATTTTTCGGATTGGTTAAATAAAGAAATTCTTGTTAAGTCGGATAAACCCTGCATATATTACTATATTCAGAATTATACCACTTCAAGCGGAAATTCAATTTCCAGAAAAGGTTTTATAGCGAGAAACTATATTGAGTCTTATGAAGAAGGCAATGTGCTTCCACATGAACATACTATGGGCGGTCCAAAGCAGGACAGGCTTAACTTAATGAAAGCATGCGGGGCTAATTTCAGCCAGATTTTTATGGCATATTCCGACCCCCAAAAAGCTGTTGATAAAGCAATAAAACTTCCGGACAGCCCGATAATTGATGTAATGGATGATCAGGGTATCCAAAACATTGTCTATGCGATTGAGGATCCGGACGTGATAAACAAAGTTGCGGAGCTTATGAAGGATAAGAAAGCATTAATCGCTGACGGTCACCACAGATATGAAACTTCAATAGTTTACAGGGATTACAGAAGGGAGCAGAACCCGGATTATGACCCGGAAGACGCTTTTAACTGGGTTATGGCGTTTTATACCAACCTTGACGATGAAAACCTCAAGGTTTACCCGACTCACAGGATTGTAACCCGGGAAACTGACAGTAATGCCCTTTTAGAAAACCTGAAAAAATACTTTGATGTAGTGCAGTATAACTTTGACCCGGGTACAAGAGAGGATGTTAAAGCAAAATTTATCTCTGATATAGAAAATTTCTCTGAAAAAAATATCGCCTTCGGAGCCTGTTTTAAAGACGAAGAAAAGTATTATATCTTTAAATTAAGGGAAAAACAGGATGTAAACCAACTTCTTGACAAAAAAGATGTCCCGGAAGTAATGAGAAAGCTGGATTTAACCATACTGCATAAAATTATTCTTAGTGATTTTATGGGATTTACAGAAGAGGACCAGCTTAAGCAAAACGGTGTTAAGTACCTGAAAAAGGAAAAAGAAGCGTTTGAGTCCATAGAAAACAAACAGGCAGAGGTTGTTTTCATTATGGCAACACCATCCATCCAGCTTATAAAAGAAGTTTCTTCAGAAGGATACAAGATGCCCCAAAAATCAACTTATTTTTACCCCAAACTCACCAGCGGGCTGGTCATAAATCCGTTAGGGTAAATTAACTAAATTTTTTATACAGTTGGGACAATTTATTTAATCCAGTTTTTACACCTAATCAAGCAACCTGCTGCTTCTGCCTATATACATTCCCAGCATGAAAACCCCGATTAGAATTAATGTAAAGGGCTTATCACCAAGCAAGAATCCAATAATCCTTGTTATTACAAAAGCAGAGCCTATATATAAAAAATCTCGTTTCTGCATAAAAGTATCCTGCAATCATAAAAATATTAATTAACCCAATATGTTACATACGTGTAATGCATTGGGTTAAATTTACCAATAAAATTACACGTATGCAACAGCAGGATAAAAAAATATTAATCAATTTAGGAAATAGAATAAGGGATTTAAGAGTAGCCAAAAATAAGTCCCTTAATTCTTTTGCATTTAATAAAGGTATCACATCAGCAACTCTAAGCAGAATAGAAAACGGGCTTGTTGATGTGAAATTCATTACTCTGGTAAAGCTGTCAAACGCTCTTGAAACTCCGTTAGAAGAGTTGTTGAAAGGTCTGGACTTAAAATATAATCTGGATTAAGAAGACTAATATTGTAAAAAAATATTGTATAAATTAAAATCATATAAAATTTAGAGGTTTAAAAAATGACAACCCTTACCGCATATATCGAATATGATGAAGAAACAAGACAGTATGTAGGGATAATACCGGGAATTCCCGGAGCTCACAGTCAGGCAAAAAGTCTTGATGAGTTGAACAGTAATCTCAAAGAAGTTCTGAAGCTTTGCAGGCAGGAAAACCCTGATATTTTTGAGGATATTCCCAAGTTTATAGGAGTTCAGCAGATAGAGGTTGCCTGAATGGGGAAAATTCCTGCGCTTAATTACAGAATAATGCATAAAATTCTTGTCAAACCTGGTTTTGAAAAAACCAGGCAAAAAGGTAGCCACGTTTTTTACAAAAGCCGAGCCGATATATAAAAAGTCTTTCTCCTGCATGAATTGACCTTTTAAATAATCTAAATAACTAGTTTAGATTTTATTATAACCATTTAAATATTTAGAATCAATAAAGCCGGTATTCTAAAATATTTTTATGGAAAAGCAGGATATACTAAAAGAATTCGGGCGTAACCTGAAAGCAGAAAGAAACAGGAAGAATTTTTCACAGGAAAAATTGGCAGAATTAGCTAACTTGTCATTTTTTACACATATTGGAAAAATTGAAAGAGGGGAAATGAACCCAACCCTAATAACTATAGTAAATATTCTGATTGCGCTTGATATTACCTTTGAGGATCTTTTAGATATCAACAAATTTAAAAATATACAGGATAAATAAATGGTAAAAATAAGCTTTATAGGACACAGCGCATTTAAGATCACAGGTGAAACATATTCCCTACTCATAGACCCGTTTATTACCGGAAACCCGGTTGCGGCATATTCTGACCTGAAAGCAGACGACATACTCCTTACTCATGCCCATGGAGACCATCTGGGCGACAGTATAGAAATTGCCAAAAACACAGGGGCTCAGATTACAGCTATATTTGAGCTTGCAAATTACTGTACGGAAAAAGGGGTCAAGGCACAGGGCGTGAATATCGGCGGAAAAGTACCCTTCCCGTGGGGAAGCGCATACTGGCTTCCTGCGGCGCATAGCAGCGGAACTCCTGACGGCAGGTACGGCGGTGTCCCGGCAAGTATTCTGATTAACATAGACGGCAAATCAATCTATCATGCCGGGGATACAGGCCTGCATTATGATATGAAAATGATAGGCGAATTCTATAAACCCCAAATTGCCATGTTACCCATAGGCGGGTTCTATACAATGGGAATCAATGAAGCAGTTAGGGCTGCGCAATGGCTTGACTGCAACAAGATTATACCCATGCATTATGACACTTTCCCGCCCATAAAAACTGATCCTGAAGAATTCAAGGCTGAGCTGGAAGCAATAGGCAAGGAGTGCATTATTCTTAAACCGGGCCAGAAAGTGGAAATTTAAGCATAAACTCCTTTTAAATTTATATATTGTTTTTTGTCTTTCGGAAATTTTAATGGATTTTCAGGTAATTACTGTTAAGATTCTGTCAAATTTTTGCTTTGGGATTGCAAAAAATATAAAATAAGTTCATCTATCCGGAAAAAGGTCTGTTGATTAGATAATTTATATTTAAAAAAACAAATAGACCCCGGGATTGATGAAGTATTTGTAAAAATCTTAAAAAATGAGAATAATGAATGCACAAAAAATTTTTCTTAATGTCATCCTGAATTTATTTCAGGATTTCACAAGGCTCTGAAACAAGTTCGGAATGACAAATTTTTTGATTAGGTTAGATAAAAAATAAAGGCTGGTGAGGAAATCTGTGGGTAAATCGGGTATTCTGGGAATGTCTGGATCAGGCAAGTGCCTGAAAATTTTGTTTTACACCCTGGTTGTTTTTCTGGTCGGAACATTATCCGCAAAAGCCCAGGTAAGTGTGCCGAATATAAATATTTCGGTAGGCGAAGCTGATTCGCCTGAGGAATTCAGTAAAGGGCTGCAAATCCTTATCTGGTTAACTGTATTGACCCTTGCGCCCAGTATTTTTATCTTGACCACATCCTTTACAAGGATCGTTATTGTGCTTTCAATTGCCAGAACAGCGATGGGAGTAGGGCAATTACCGCCGCACCAGGTTATTGTCGGATTGGCGCTTTTATTAACCTTTTTTGTAATGGCTCCGACTGTATCAAAAATCAATGAACAGGCGCTACAGCCTTATATGAACAAGGAGATAACGCAAAAAGTGGCTTTACAACGGGGTATTGAGCCTCTGAGGGAATTTATGTTCCGGCAAACAGAAGAGAGCGACCTTGCTTTGTTTATAAAAATGGCCAAGCTGGAAAAGCCCTCTTCAACAGATGATATCCCAACCCATGTCCTAATGCCTGCTTTTGTTATCAGCGAACTAAAAACAGCGTTTAAGATCGGTTTTATGGTATTTATACCGTTTCTGGTTATAGATATTGTTATAGCAAGTATTTTGGTTTCTATGGGTATGCTGTTCCTGCCGCCTATTATGATATCCATGCCTTTTAAAATAGTCCTGTTTGTCCTTGTAGACGGGTGGCATTTGATAGCGGAGTCCCTGGTTACCGGTTTTTCGTGATGGTTTTAAGAAATTAATAATGAAAAGGGGTAGATAAATTTGACACAAGCGGAATTTTTAACAGTATTACAAACAGCACTTATACTGATCCTGAAATTAGCAGGTCCTGTATTGCTTACCAGCATGGGGGTCGGGCTTGCTGTAGGTATTTTGCAGTCTGTTACACAGATACAGGAAGCAACGCTTACGTTTGTTCCTAAAATTCTGGCAGGAATACTTACTGTAATGTTTATGGCACCCTGGATGGTGGAAATGTATATTAGTGCAGTTAATGAACTTTTTGCAAATCTGGTATTAAGCGTAAAATAGTATGATTCAAGATCTTTCAGTATTTTTTTCCACAGAAAGTATTATTGTTTTTATTCTGGTACTCACAAGGCTATCAGGGATGCTGGCAAGTGCGCCTTTGTTTTCAACGTTTCCGTCTCCAATGCAGTTAAAAGCAGGTCTGGCAGCCTTGACAGCGTTTATAATATATCCTTTTGTAATTCAGGTTTCTGATTTCACTATGCCGACCAATCTTATTGGCCTTACCGGTCTTCTTTTAAAAGAAATGATGGTAGGGATAATGATTGGATTCAGCGCTTCCCTGATTTTTACAGGAATACAGGTTGGCGGGCATTTGCTGAGTATACAGATGGGACTGGCTATTGCACAGGCGCTGGACCCTATCACAAGGAGCCAGATTCCTATTATAGGCCAGTTTTACCTATTCCTGGCCAGTCTTATTTTTATTTATATAAACGGGCATCACTGGCTGTTTTCTTCTATTCACGAAAGTTATATGTCTATTCCTATAGGAATGAACTTTGATTTTGCAGGGCCAATTATTGAACAGCTTATAATGTTCTTCAGCAGGTTGTTTGCTTCTGCTTTCAGTTTAGTAATGCCTATTTTTGAAATATTGCTTTTAATAACAATGCTGATGGGTTTTATGGCAAAGATAATGCCGCAGATGAACATATTTATGGTAGTAATGCCGTTTAAGATTTATGTTGGTCTATCCCTGGTTGCTATATTAATGCCGCCGACAGCTGTGTATATGATGAAATTTATTAATACAATGCTTATAGATTTAAACGGAATTTTTATGATCTCGTAAAGGAAAGTTATGGCTGAAGAAAGAACGGAAAAGGCGACGCCCAAGCGGCGTTCAAAAGCAAGGAGTGAGGGAAAGGTCTCTAAAAGTCAGGACTTGAACTCCGGAATAACCCTGCTTCTGGGGCTATCTATTCTTCTTGCGTATATACCGTTTATCTTTGGCAAGTTTAAGGCTACTGCTATACAGCTATTTAAAAATTTAAACCCGGAATATATTACCAGAGAAAATATTTTTGGATTTTTGGCAAAGTATATTTTTGAAATTTTGACTATTTTACTACCCATAATGGCTGTAATGGTTATTGCCGGGATAGTTGTTAATTATGTTCAGGTAGGGCCTTTATTTTCCCTCAAGGCAATAAAACCTGACATAACAAAATTAAGTCCGGCTAAAATAATCGGCGGGTTTAAAAAGTATATTGAAATAAAAAGCCTTGTTGAGTTTGTAAAATCCCTGATAAAAATTCTCATTATTGGCGGTGTGGGGTATGCGGTCATAAATAAACATAAGCTGGAAATAATATCACTGCTCGGAGCGGAACCCCAGCAGGGGATGATGGTTATGGGAAAGGTTATGGGCGAATTAATCCTTGTAATATGTATAATTTTGTTAATTTTAGGAATAATTGACAAAGTGTATCAGGATTATGAATATGAAAAATCCCTGAAAATGACCAAGGAAGAAATCAAGGATGAAAGGAAAAATGCTGAAGGGGATCCAAAAATCAAGGCAAAAATAAGAAAAGCACAAACAGGCTTTGCTATGCAGAGAATGATGGGGTCAATTCCCTCAGCGGATGTTGTTGTAGCAAACCCAACTCATTATGCAATAGCATTAAGATATGATACAAGCAAAGCTCCCGCACCGCAGGTTGTGGCCAAGGGAGTTGATTATGTTGCATTCAGAATAAGGGACGTGGCAGAGGCAAATAATGTCCCGATTGTGGAAAATCCGCCACTTGCCCGGACACTGTATAAAATTGTACCATTAGAAGGTATGGTCCCCGCAGAGTTGTATGTTGCTGTAGCTGAATTACTGGCATTTGTATACAAAGCTAATAAAGGAAAGAAATTTTAATGAACCTGACTAAAATAAGGGAAATGATCCAGAATAACGATATTCTCCTGGCTGTAGGCCTGGTAGTTATTGTTGCAATGATGCTTATTCCCCTGCCTCTTATCATTCTTGATATTCTTCTTACCTGTAATATTTCGCTTGCTATAATCATTATGCTGGTCTGTTTGTATACAACCGAACCGTTGCAATATACCACTTTCCCCACAATTTTGCTGGTAGCGACATTGTTTAGGCTGGGATTGAATGTCAGCACAACCCGTATGATCCTGCTGGAAGCAGATGCCGGAGAGGTCGTAAATGCTTTCGGTAATTTTGTTATTGGAGGAAACTATATAGTCGGGATTATAATCTTCATCATCCTTGTAATCATTAATTTTATGGTTATCACAAACGGTGCGGGAAGGGTCGCAGAAGTTGCAGCCAGGTTCACCCTGGACTCTATGCCGGGAAAACAGCTTAGTATAGACGCTGATTTAAATTCCGGAATAATTACAGAAGAAGAAGCAAAACAGAAAAGAAAAGATATAGAAAGAGAAGCTGATTTTTACGGAACCATGGATGGTGCGAGTAAATTTGTTAAAGGTGATGCCACTGCCGGGATTATTATTACCGTAATAAATATCATAGGCGGCTTTATTATAGGACTTGTCCAGCTTAAGATGGACTTTGCAGAAGCAGCACAGACTTATACAATTCTGACAGTCGGGGATGGGCTGGTTTCTCAGCTTCCTGCGCTTATTATTTCCACTTCAACCGGTCTTATTGTTACCAGGGCAGGCGGGAAAGAAAATGCCCTGAGTAAAGATATCGAAGAGGAAATGTTCAGTGATCCTCGTGTTTTAAGCGTTGTTTCAGGGCTTTTAATTGTATTTGGTCTTATTCCCGGGCTGCCGACAGTACCTTTCTTTATCATTGGCGGAATACTTGGTTTTGTCGGATTTATGAAACACAAGGAAAACCTGAAAAAAGAAGTTGAACAGAAACAGATTACTGATATGGATGCTAAAAAAGCAAGAAAAATAAAGAAAAAAGCTTCAAAAGAAAGTGTTATGGAGCTTTTGAATATTGAACCCATTGAAATTGAAATAGGCTATAGGCTTGTACCTCTTCTTGAAGCTGACCAGGGAGGTGATTTGTTGGAAAGAATCGCCCAGATAAGACGCCAGACCGCAATGGACCTTGGTATAATCCTTCCTTCAATTAGAGTAAGGGATAACTTGCAGCTTGGTCCTAACTCATACCAGATAAAGCTCAGAGGAGTGCCTATTGAATTTGGGGAAGTCCATGCAGACCGGTTTTTGGCTATGAACGCAGGAGCGGGACAGGATAATCCTAATTTAAAAGGAATTAAAGCAGTTGAACCGGCTTTTGGCCTGCCTGCAATATGGGTAACAGAAAAAGATAAGGAATATGCAGAATCAGCAGGTTATACAGTAGTCAGTCCTTCTGCTGTTATATCAACGCATTTGACTGAAGTTATAAAGAAAAACGCAGCGGAAATCCTGACACGTCCTGATGTTCAGACGCTTATAGATAATATTAAAAAATATTCAGAAAATTTTATAGAAGACATTTTCAAGGACAACTCCCTTACAATTGCAGAAATTCACATGGTCCTTGAAAATTTATTAAGAGAAAAAGTATCCATACGTGATTTACAGACAATTCTTGAAACTATCAGTACTTATCATAAAATTAACAGAAACCCTGACTATCTGACAGAACAGTGCAGAGTTGCTCTGGCAAGAAGTATCTGCAAGCAAAATCTCAGCGACAGCGGTGAGCTGCTTGCTGTAACGATATCCCCGGAAGCGGAGGACATTATTATGAAAGGTATAAGCCAGGATGGACAGAGTTTATCTCTTGATCCTAATTTTACAAGAGAGTTGATAAATAATCTTAACAAGGAAATAGAAAATTCCATAAAAACAACCGGAAACCAGCCGGTAATCCTGTGCAGCGGAAGTATAAGGCTGGCCATGAGACGTTTGCTGGAAAGAACATTTCCGCAAATCAATATTATGTCCTACAACGAGGTCGCTACAAATGTTAATGCGAGATCCGTAGGAATGGTAAAGGTATAATAGGCATTTCTAAAGGATAATGGCTGATATTTTACAATTGTAGAACTGGCTAATAAAAATTTTTTATTTAACTTTTTATAATAAAAATAAAAAATTTGTTAAAAATCATTAGTAAGATATTTACTTTGATATAAACTTTCAGTTGTAATAGTATTGTATACAAAATAAATATTATTAAATTTGTTTCAAAAAGAAGTATGATTAATAAATCACTTTACAGGCTATCAAGGAAATTTGAGGAATAGAATAAAATTTTATCACGGTATGGTTGTAAAAATTTATTAAAAATTCAGGGAAGGTAAACAATATTTAGAATAAATTATTTTTTATTATATATAGATACATAGTAAACGTATAAAACGTATACACAAATGTTGATCAAAGTAGATGTCATTTAAACATAAGGAGTAATAAAATGTCTTCAGCTCTTACAAAAGAAGAGGTTATGCAGTGGAGACGCTCAACCGAGAAAATAACTCTTGAAGAATTTGCACAGAGACTCGGGAAATCATTAGAGGCTAAAAAGGAAACAAATGACCTGCATGACTTATTTTTAAGAAAAAAAGATGATATACAGGAAGAATTAAGCGATATAGACGAAGCCAGGGCAGCTATTAAAGCAAAAGAGGCCAGGAGAACAGAAACGGCCGAAGATACTGTAAAAGCTGAAAAAGCTATTGAGCCGAAAGAAGAAAAGCAGGAAAAACCTGATTTTGAAATAAAACTGAGCTTTAATAAAAAGCTTAATAAAAGAGAAGAAATAGTTCTCAACTATTTCTGTAAAAACAGAAAGCAAAAGGTTTCCGTAGGCGACCTGGCGTCAGTACTGGGGCTTCCAAATGATTATGTATACAAATACATAAAAAATCTCAGAACCAAGCTGAAAAACAATGTCCTTGTTAATGCAGAGCAAGGCGGATATATTTTAAACATCTAAAATGCTTAACGGAATAATAAATGTAAACAAACCCAAAGGCTGTACATCTCATAAAGTTGTAAGCAGAATAAGAAAAATTCTTGGAATAAAGAAGGTTGGGCATACAGGAACCCTTGATCCTTTAGCGGTCGGGGTTCTGCCTGTATGTACCGGTAAGGCGACCCGGATTATAGAATATCTTGATACTTCAAAAGCTTATCGGGCTTATATGTTGCTTGGAGTAAGAACAGATACCTATGACTTAGAGGGCGAAGTAATAGGAAAAAAACCGGTTAAGCCTGATATAAGCCAAATTGAAGAATATCTAAAGGAATTTAAAGGTGAGATAACACAGATTCCTCCGATATATTCCGCTATTCATTACAAGGGCAAACGACTTTATGAATATGCAAGAAAAAATATAAAGATCGAGGAAATCCCGACAAGAAAAGTAACCATAAATAACATTACTCTTCTGGATGTAGAAAATCCTAAATCAGAAAATCCTGTGATAGTGGTTGATATAGATTGCTCCGGCGGAACATATATAAGGTCAATTGCGCACGACCTGGGTGAAAAACTTGGTTACGGCTGCTGCCTGAAAGACCTGATAAGGACACGCTCCGGGAAATTTCGTATAGAAGACAGTTTAACCCTTGAACAGGTTGAAGAATACCGGCAAAAAGGTGAAACAGATAAATTCCTTACCCCGCCCGAGAAGGTTCTTGAACTGGAGGTTATGGAAATCAATGAGGAAGGGAGAAACAGGATAAAAAACGGGCAAAATTTGTCTTTGCCGAATCAGGAAGGAGAAAGACTGGTTCAGCTGGTTTATAATCATAATCTTGCCGCTATTGCCCGAGTTAAGGAAGAAGAGATAAAACCTGTAAAAGTGTTTTGTTATTAGTATTCTAAAAAAACATAATTTTTTCATATTCTAAAATTCCTGAATTTACACCTTGTTAAGTACTCACCATCATTTATGTTTACTGATCCTGTGGTTGAAGGGAAATAAACATTTCCTTCGCTTGGTATAAAGGAAAAGTTCACCATATCTCCTTCCACGTCAAACGCATCTGTCCCCAGGTTCGTGAATGTTGCGGGCTTGAGATTTTCGCTGATTATATAAGATTCACCTGCAGTCCAGTCTGAAGGGAGTGATGATTTAATTGCAAACGGATCACTCACGTCTGTTATAAGGTCAAATTCCGTTGTTGTTTCTATTAAAATATATGACCCTTCATCATCGGGGTTTGGCAGTATGGAAAAAGCCACGCCCGTAAAAGTGGTACTTCCTGTTGCAGGCTGGACAATATCACCCGTACTGTCAAATTTTGGAATAAGTACAGCAAGTGAATCCTCTTCAGGATAAACAGTGTAAGCAAACCCTTTGTAAGGAACAGATATAGTTAAAAGAGTATAATATGCTTTTGCTGCCTCTTTAACCCGGGAAGAAATTCTTTCTGAGATTCCCGTTTGAGCCTTTAAGAGTATGAGCCAGGGTTTTTATCTTTACTTATGATCCTTCCATAGCGTCCGGTCTGTTAAAATCATAAAAAATATCTGTTAAAACTTCTTCTTTTTGGTTTTTGTAAGTAACTTTAATGCGTCTTACAATTACTATATTATCTTCATCTGTTTGTATATCTTCAACAGCAACATTAACAGTATATTTACCGTTATTTGTATATGCAGAATCAACTTCAATCAATTCTGCTGTATCATAATTCATCTGTATTTTCCATTTATCTTCCAGGTCTCTTATATACGCTTTTGCCAGATTATTAGCTTTAACTATACTGCTGTCATCGACTAAAAGATTAAGCCCTGTATATACAGGTAAACTTAGCATTATAACTACAACTCCAAAAATTACCATTGACATTGCAATTTCTACCAGAGTGAAACCTTTTCGGGATTTGTTATTTTTATTCGACATATCTTGGTACATTATTTGATACTCCATAAACTGTAATTTTTTCAGTCTCTACATTATCAATAGTTATGTCCCATTTTATACCCTTAATTAAGGCTTCAGAAGAATTTTCCAAAACAGAGGCTATTTCTCCTTTCAGGACAATATCGGTTATTCCGTTGTTATAGTTTAGATTATAGTTTAATTGACTGTTTTCTGTGTCTATATCAGAAGCGATTATCTGTGAAGAACCGCTAAAAGTTGTTAATGTATCCGCTGGAATGGCATTTATCGTCCAGTTATGGGGAGATGAACCATGAAATTCAATTAAATTTCCACTATCTATATAAAATGCGGTAAACCTGTAATCTAAATTGACTTTATCCTCAGGAATTAACAGGGCAATTGCTCCACTTGTATCAATATTTGTATCATCAAGGCTTATTGTTATTCCGGATGGATAAATATATTCTGACTTTGCTATTTCTTCAGCAATATGCTCTGCTGTATACCTTGTAAAATTTATATTTTCAAGTTTTTGAGCATGAACATATGATACATTGAAAAAGTTTGCGGAAAAATCCGCAAGTCCCAAACCAATTATTGAAACTAAAAGTACTGACATTATAATTTCAGTAAGTGAAAATCCAGATCTACTTTTCATAAATAATATTTCCTGAAATAGCTTTTAAAGTAAGATTTTTTTGAGAATTGCTGTCATAACCCAGCGCTATAGTACAATCGTTTAATATTACGTCTCCCACTGAATCAACAGGAGAACCGTCAACATCAAAATAAATATTTCCACACGCATTATTCAAAACTTTGACGCCCTCCGGAAGAACTCCGGATAATGCATCCATTCTGGAATTATTTGTAATATCCTGCCCGTCTGCATTAATAGTATAAACTGTACTTCCGGTATCAAAAATCAGTTCTGTCTTTACTCCTTTCATTCTTGCATAGTGCCGTGCCTGTTTTATTGCCCATGCACTTTGCTGTACCGCCCTGTTAGCTTTTTGAATTTTAGTCTGTTCATTAACATTGGCAAAGGCAACAACTGTTAAAAGCGAAATTATTGATACTGCCAGTATTAATTCCATTAAAGTAAAAGCATTTCTTTTATTGTTAGTAAGCTTCATTAATTTCAGCCTCGTCTTTGCTAATTTGTCTCCAATTTGAGTAAATAATCCCGATATTTACACTTGGGAACAGATTAATATAGCCGGGAGGCAAATCATTTAAATCGGAAAATTTTTCTTCTGCACTCCAGTTTCTGGCCGGGGCAGTATAATAATCTCCGTAACTCCATTGACCTGTCGCATACTGGCTTCTGAAAAGCTGGATAAAGCTTCCTGAAATTGTCAAATCTTCTCCTGACCAGTTTTCAAGTAAACGGGGGTAATTTTCCAGCCCGCCATTATATTGTCCTGATTGCGTAGGAAGGTTGCCTGTTATAAAAGCCAGGTTAAATTCACTTGAAACAGCATCCGGCATTGAGCCCCCCGGATTAACACTTGTGTCTTTCCAGTTACTCATAGAATCATTATAATTATCAGACAGCAAAGTTATAGAATCTGCAATAACAGCGGAAGGCTGCCAGTCTACGGTATTGTAACTGCCGTGAAGATATACAGGCAAATTAGACACGAATGTAGTCGGAGCAGGGAGGCTTGTATTATTAATAAGTTTAAAACCGGTTACATTCCGGTTTGGGTCTGTCGCAAAATCATCACCATCATTGTCAGGAACCGCATCATCCCTTGTCATATAGATTAAACCGTTGTCCGGATAGTATGATAGTTCATTTTTTAACCTGTTAATATCAACGTTCGTAACTTTAACAGGTGTATTATTTTCAGGATTGCTCCCTGACGGGTATTCTCTATAGTCATATACTTCAGTTTCAGTTAATGCTCCGTTTAATTCTGAGCTTGTGTATGTATGAGAATAACCATCATAAGTTATTTTATATGAAGGGTCCGATCCAGATGTAAGTACTTCAATTTTTATGCCGGAATTCTGGTCATAATAACCTCCAGGTTCAAACGATTCAACCTGTGGAGCTTCCTGTCTGCTTGCCCCGAGGTGTTTATCCTTAACAGTGCCTCCCCAGTTATCAGATGCTATTTGTATCCAGTCAGAATTTTCGCTGTCTTCATTTTCTTCCATTTCTACAAGGCTTCCATTAATATTATCCCTTGTAATATTTATTGTTCCCCCAATTTCCGACCTGTCAAGCCTGCCTCTAAAAATTTCTCCTGCAGATGAGAGGCTATCAGTATAGATATTTAATGAATTATTGGAATTAAGGTATAAGTCTTCGTTAGTATGAATCAAACCTGTTAATTCAAAATCAGGACCGGGTAATATTTCCAGAGTATTTTCAAAAAATACCTGATACATAAATAAAGTTGTTCTTCTTGCATAAGCATTTTCAGTCATACCTATCCAGCCTATCCCGGGGGCATAGGCTATAGACTCAATTTTCATTTTATACACAGTATATTTGCTTGACCTTTCCCAGCCATTTTCGTCATTATCCTCTGTTATGGCGTATTGCACATATATATCATGATCTGTTTCATCTGAACTATATGTAAAAAGATAATCACCCGGGCTTCCTGAAGCAAAATTTTCATCATCATAAGCTTTTTCTACTGCTGTTTTACCGCTATCATCAACATCGTTGTCCTGAAAAGAAACATAAGGTTCAAGTCTTGTTAAATTACTATTGTTGAAAGACTCTTCTATTTTATTTTTTGCTCTTTCAAGACCTGATTTGCACGCTAATTCCAACTGAATCCTGGCTTTTTCCTTACCGGTTATATCAATATCAGAGACAGAATTAACGGATATTAATATAGCTGTTGTTATTAGCAAAGCAGCAAGTGTAGTTACCATTATTAGAGCTGAACCTTGTCGTTTCATAAAATTATCCCACTTTATTTTATTTATTTTTTCATTATAAAGCGTATTTTTGATTTTTGAAAAGATGTTTCTTATTTTCAAAAAAACATTTTCAAAAATTAACATTTACGAGATCGCTGCATGACTTAAAAAATTAGTTTTTTCTTGTTATACATTAGTCTTTATAGCAAAATATTTTGCTTTAGTCGGGATGTCTGTTATTCTGAAATTGCCTAATTTTAAGATATTGTTGATAAAAAATGCGAATATGTTTAACATGTTGATGTGCCTCTATTAAGACTTAATTACCGTGTCTAATAGAGGCATACTCTATTTTTCGATTTATTTCAAAAATTCAATAAAAAATACTTTTATCATAATAAATCAGATTAACATATATTTTTTATTGATTATTTTTATTTAAACACTGATCCGGATAAATGGGGTTTAAACATGAGTACCGTTTATCCATACGGAAACAGAACCGCCGTTACACAGGAAATTACCCCAGCCGTCCTCGTTAATTTCCACTTGCTGATAGACATTACCCAGATAATCACGAAATTTTTTGCCTGCATGCTCGGTTCCTATATACATCCATTTATTTCCGGCAGAACCGTCACTCATAAGCACAGCAAGTCCTGAACCAGGTCTCTCCGGAATACCCTGCCTTGTCCAGCCGATAACATCCCAGTGGTCAAGATAATCATGCTGGTATCCGTATGCAAATTCCTTTCTTGCATACAGCAATTTGTCAAGATGCTTTACTGGAACAAGGTTGATATCATATTCGTTTCCGTCCTTACCTTTATCCCTGTAACTGGCGCCGTAGTAATCCGGATAAAATACACAGGGATACCCCTGTTCCCTGAGAAGGATAACAGCATAAGCCAGCGGTTTAAACCACCAGTCAACTGGTGATTCCAATGCCTGCAAAGGCTGGGTGTCATGGTTTTCAACAAGGGTTACGGCATGCGTAGGCTGGTCTTTCATAAGGGTATTATCAAGAATTCTCCTCATATCATAATATCCGCCTGACTTTGATGCCTGATGGAAATTGTTATGCAGCGGGGCATCGAACAATGACATTTTTCCGGCTGTTTTTTGAATATACCCATGAAGCGCTTCCACATCATAAGTCCAGTATTCACCTACTGTAAAAACGTTTTTGGAAGTATACCACCTGGCATGATCGAGCCAGTCACGGAAAAAGCTGTATCGTATATGTTTAATGGCATCCAGCCTAAACCCATCGACTTTTGTAAAATCAAGATACCATTCAACCCAACGCTTTGTTTCTTCAACTACTCCGGGGTTTTTCAAATCAAGGTCAGCGAACATCAGGTAGTCATAATTGCCATGTTCGTTGCTGACTTCCCATTCCCAGTTTGATCCCCGGCCTTTTAGCTTAAAACAGGCAACTTCACTTCTGTCTGCGTCATAATCAACACCATCAAAGCAAATACCGTTCCAGGTATATGAAGAATATTTGTTATTCCTGCCGGGAAAGAAAAAGTTAGTATACGCTCTTATCCACCTGTAATCTTCAACTTCCCTGTTTCTGTTGTTCCAGTCAACTTTCAGGGCCTCTATCCATTCGCAGTCATCTGCTCCGCCCCTGTGGTTCAGCACAACATCGGCGTAAACCTGAATACCGTTCTCATGACATTTGTTTACAGCTTCCAGATACTGGTCTTTGTATCCGTATTTTGTCCTGATAGTTCCTTTTTGCTCAAATTCGCCGAGATCGTACATGTCATATACGCCGTACCCTACATCCCAGATCCCTGCCTGACCTTTATATGCAGGCGGAAGCCACAGGGCGGTCAGCCCTTTTTCTGACAGGCTTTTTGCCTCATCTTTTACCTGGTTCCACAATCTGCCATTATTAGGGTAATACCAGTGAAAGTACTGCATCATTGTTCCATTTTGGTTTTGCATTATTTTAAATCTCCACTTAATACTGGCTTAACAGGGGTAACAGTCTTTTCAGTTTAGTTTTCCAGCCGTCTGTCTCGTAGTTATAGTTCTTTATTTTTACTTTATCTTTTTTAATGTGAAGCGAGGTTAATTCCTGCAACAGCTTTAAATTATCATCATCCACATTATCCATTTGTTCTATATCTTTAACTTCTTCCGGTAATTTAATCTGGAAGCGGAAGTAGTTTTCTTCCGGCATAAGCTGTTTGAGCTGGTGGTCAATGGTGTCATCAATCCCATCAGAGCAGATATCAAAAATAACTTTTCCCCAGCCCACATAACCCCAGTCTTTTACTTCGTCATAAGGCAGTGAACGCCTGAACTCACCGGTACCCACAGATACAAGAAGGATATCATCAATAGACAAACCCGGATTATCTTTTAAAGACTGGATAAGTGTACACATTGCCGGGTTATTCGCAAAAACACCGCCGTCTATATAAGAATAAATCCGCTCCTGTCCGTCATTTATTCCTTCAGCATTTTCTATAGGGTTGGCTTCAAAATATGTTGGCGCCGCAGAAGTTGAGCGGGCGATATCTTTCAGGAAAAGGTCTCTGTAGCGTTCTTTCTGGTTATAGAAAAAAGTCGCCTTACGGTATTTGGTTTCATATGCGGTGATTAAAACCCTGTTGGGGTCAACATCTTTTAATTGGCTTGAACCGAAGTGTTTTTCAAGCACGCTGTCGATTCCTTCTGTTGGGTATTTTTCATCTCCCCAGGTGTAAAAGAATTTTTGCTTAAAGATTTTTCTCCCGTCAGGCCCTGCGTAAATATCAATAAAATCAGCAGGTGAGATGGTCTTATCTTTTTTGGTAATACCAAGGGCAATAATACCTCCGGTAGAAGTGCCTGCTACATAATCAAATAAATCCGCAATCTTTTTGCCTGGAAACTGTTTTTCTATATGTGCAAGAATTGTTGCCGGTATAATTCCCCTTATCCCACCACCATCAATAGATAAAATTTTAATTTTGTAACCCATAATCTTTCCCTTCGATCCAACTTTAAAATACTTTTTATAATATTAATAATACTAAATAATAAATTTTATTTAATACTTTAATTTAATAATTTAATAATTAAATAATTATAGTTTGATTGTAATTTTAAGAAATAATTGCTAAAATAATTATTCTAAACATATAAATTAAATTTTAATGAGAGAGTTGAGAGAAGATTTTAAAAGAGTTATAAGAAAAATTTGAAACTGACCGGACAGGAATTGTCGGGTAAAAATTTTTACGAATAATTTTATAGCTGAGATCGGTAATTAAACTTGGAATTTATTAAGTACTGAATATAACCGCTAACGGTATATGTGCATATGTTTGTACAAAAACCGGTATGCACAAACAGCTTGAGAGAAAGGAGAAAGCAAATGAAGAAAACAGTTTTTCTTTACCTTGCAGCCGCATTAATATTTAGCGGCCTGATTTTGTCGGGTACAGCCTCGGCTATCCCGCCTACAAGGCCGATAGATATCAAACTGGCCGCAGAACAGGAAATACCGGCTTTAAAGCATGGGGATAAAATGTTCTCATTGCCGGTAGAAATCGTAGTTTCAGAGGAGATACAAACCCCCCAAATAACAACAGAGGTTGTTAAAACGAAAAATCTTTCCAGAGAAGTTATAAAAAAACGGAGAACTTCTTTTAAGAAAGGAGAAAAATCATTTCGTATAGGAGTTCCTACTATTCAGGAAAAAGGTATTTACAAGGTTGTAATTACAGCCGGTGATGACAGAGGCGCAGTATATGACCGTGCAATCCTTTTTCAGGTAGTAGATGAAAAAGGAACAACTCTCTATACCCAGCAGCAATGGAGAAAAATGCAGCAGGAAAAACGCAGGCGCACTCTGGAAAAAACAAGGAGCGTACGTGATTATGCCGGAAAACTCAATAAAGTTGAAGGCAAAGACCTTGATCGTATAAAAATTAATGAAGCAGCTAAAAATTATGTTATAGTCCGCACAGATAAACAGCTGGGCGAGGAAGAGAAATATGTTGTTGATAAAAGCAATGATGCCTGGCGTAAAAGAGACCCCATAACCGTCAGGGGAAGATTGGTATATACAGATTTTGACGGTACAGTCCGCCCGATAGTAAACGGCGGTGTGTATCTTTATGACGATGATACATTTGCTGATGATTTTATAGATTCTGTAACCACTAACTGGAATGGAGAATTCAGTTTTTCTGTAAATAATGACGACGGGCCTCTTCAGAACGGAAGAGATATATATTTTAAATTAAAACTCCGCAATACCCGTTGGAGAGTGAAGGCTTTCGGGGATTATCAGTGGTCAAGCAACGTTCATAACGATCTTAGCGACGGAGCGGTAATTGATTACGGTACACTTGCCCCTGACAGTGACCATGAAGCTATCCAGATTTTTGAGTTCATAAACCGTGGCTGGCAGCATATTACTTCAGTAGGCGGACGTGATCCCGGTTATGTAGAAATCAAATATCCCGGGAGCGGGGATTTTTATAACGGAAAAGTAAATATATCAGCAGGCAGCAACACAGCCCCCGATATAGTACTTCATGAATACGGACATTTCCTTATGGATGCGGCATATCCCGGCGGAAGTTCCAGCCCGGGCGGTGCACATAACTTTGGAGAAACTTTACAGGACAGAAGACTATCCTGGAGTGAAGGCTGGGCAACTGCATTTATGCTAAGCGTTTGCAACGACGGTCAGTATAACTGGGATGAAGGAACCTCAGAAGGACCTGGAGAATGGCCGGACTGTAGCGTACAGAACGATGCAGGCGGAAGATCAATCGAATTTTATTCAAATTCAACCAACCGTGTCGGAGAACGCCAGGAAGGACGTGTTGCAGCAGCATTACTGGATTTTATGGACGGAAATAACGATGACAACGGCGGCACGGAAGACCGTGGACGTAATGATAGAGAAGATGAAAACAATTCACACAGAATAACCCTCGCTACTATATATAACGATGTTATGTGGGGATCAGGACACGATGACATGCTGGAATTCTGGCAATCCCTATCCGGAGAACTCAGCGGCTATACGCTGGGTGAAGGCATGGAAATTATGCAATACAATTGGATGTCAGAACCTGAAGTTATTGATTGTGTTGCATCAAAAGTAGCAGCTGCGGAGTTAAAAGATTATGATAAAGCTATAGACGGATTAAGAGCTTTCCGTGACCAGGCATTAAAACCAACTGTTGATGGCAGGAATTTAATCCAAATTTATTACAGGCATAGTCCGGAAATTGCAATGCTTTTGATTAAAAACCCGGAAGTTAAAAAACAGGCAACAAAAATTGTTTCCCATTTTTCAATGATCGGGGAAGCTACAGTTAAACATCAAAAACTGGAAAAGCTTGCAGCAAAGAAACAGCAAATTATTCCGGCTAATATATTAAGATCAGCTGAAAGTGTATTTAACCTGGTCAATAGACAAGGCAGCAAAGAGCTTCAGGCTGATATGATGATAGTTAAAGCGCAAATAAAAAAATATGCCGGACTGGATATCAATGCAGCTATCCAGAAAAGTTCAGAGCTTAAAAAGGTTAATAATGATGATCCTAAATTTGCTATTAACCAGCATGACTTTGCTCCTGTAAGCCGCAAGGCTGATTGGGCTTTGATTGCACAAAACCTGCCTGAGATAAAGTTAACAGATCCGGATCAAATAAATGAGAAAGATGATGAGATATTAACAGGAGATGTTCGGAAGGAAGAAACATTTATATTACAGAAATTAGTATTATTTGCTCAGCAATTAATATCATCTTTCTGGAAATAGCAGTTTCCAATAATAATTTAAAACTGATAGCCCTCTATGAATAAAGTCATAGAGGGCTATTTATAAACATGAGATTTGGTGAGCAAAACAGCCTAGCCGCTCATTTCTTTATTTTTAACCCTTGCCTGCTCTATCAGTTCTTCTATTTTGCTTGAATGAGGATATATAAATTGAGCTTTTTCAAGGTAATTCAGTGCTTCAGAGTACTCATTTCTTTTTAAATGGCTTAACCCTTCACTAAACAATGCATTCAGTTCTTTTATTTTTTGATTTGCCTGTTTGATGTTTTTAACAGCTTCCGGATGTCCTTTTTTAAGTTTTAGAACCTTTCTAAACCCTGTTATAGCTGCTTTATATTTTTTCTTTTTAAAAAGTATTATGGCTGCATTAAGGTATTTTTCGACTTTAGCCTGTTTTTCAGAATCTGTTAATTTTTTCCTGGTTTCTTTTTCATTTTCTGTTGTTTCTGCATCATCGTCTATTTTTATTTTTTCACAGGGTTTTCTTGCATTGATTTTATCTATAAAAGCAGAGGCTTCTTCATGATAAGGATTAATTGATAATAATTTTTCAAATGTATCCTTTGCTAAATCATAATTTTGTTGTTTTATATAAACTTTTCCTAAAAGAACGTACCCTTCTTCTTTCTGTTTATCGTAATTCATTACGTTAACCAGGTATTCTTCTGCCAGATCATAGTGTCCGGCTCCATAACAGGCAAAAGCCAGGTTATAATTGTAGTTTTGGTCTCTTGGCTCAATCCTGACAGCGTGCTTAAAATTGTTGGCTGCTTCTTTAAAATTCTTTAAGGCACAATATGCAATCCCGGCATTATTAAAGTTTTCGGGATCCATAGAATTAAGCCAGACTGTTTTTTTATAGGCTTTGGCTGCGTTTTCGAATTCGCCGTTGTTGTAAAAAGCCATGCCCAGGTTCGTATAAACTTCAATATCATCAGAATTTATTTCTAATGCCTTTTTAAAGTTCTCAATAGCCGAACCATAGTCTTCGACTGCCATATAAACAGCAGCAAGATTGAAATAATAATCAAAGTTTGAATCATCTATTTCTATTGCTTTTTTAAAATTTTCAATTGCAAGATCATACTGACCTTCTTCATACTCCTTAATGCCCTCATTATAAAGAGCCTCAGCAGAAATACCAGCTTCCATAAAACACCCTATCATTAGCCCATATATATATTATATATATTGTAAATACTAAAATCAACAGTATATAAAACAAACTTTACAGTTATATGTTGCAAAAAAAGGAGTTGCAAATAAAAAATAGTCCAAATCGGCTTCTTCTGAAGGATTCGAGGATTTTATACTTGATAACAAAGTTGGGGAAAGTGTAAAGATTTTTTAGTTCTATAAAACCTATTGTTAAATTGCTGCCATCATTTTGTTTAACTCTTCGGTAATTTTTTCATTATCACCTGCAAATTTAATCCCTTTCCTCAAATCCATTACCGCAAGATCTTTTCTCCCGGTAGAACTGTGCAGTTCCGCTCTTTTTTTCATGCAGACAATTATTCCTGCTTTGTCGTCAATTTTTTCGAATTCGCTAATGGCTCGGCCCAGATAGTCCTGCGCACGGAAATTGCTGCCCAGTTTCATATAAGCGCAGGCCGCCTGAAAATATGCTGTTGCGCTGTCTTTTCCGCCTATATGCATTATTATGCATTTTTCATACATCTGTGCTGCCTGTGCGTAGTTTTCGTGCTGGAAATAAATTGATCCGATACTTTGAGCGGTTTTAAACGCTTTCAGGTTTTCTTTTTCCTGTTTAAATATATCCATAGCCTGGTTCAGCTTTGCAATAGCCTCGTTAATTTCTCCTTTAATACAGAGAATGTTTGCTATATTAACCAGAGATTCGGCTGAAGGCACTTTCAGATTAAGTCTTTCCTCAATTGCCAGGCTTCTTTCAAATATATCCTGTGCTTTATCGAATTCCTCCTGTGTTAAAGCCTTTACAGCTGCTTTGTTCATCATTTTCAAGGTTTCTGCGATTTTTTTATTGTCCTCCATTGAGAACCCTCCTTAAAAGTTCGACTTCATGCTGCATTGCTTCTTTGTTTTTTTCATTCGCAAAAGGTATGCAGGTTTCAAAACAGTCGATTGCTTCCTTGTATTTGCCCTCTTTTTCTAGGGTTACACCTTTTTTCTTAATAGAGTTCACAATTTTTTTAAGCAGTTCATTACAATTTTCGTGCGGCTTTTCGGCTTTTACAAACATATCCCTTGCATCAGCAATGTTGTTCAGGGCTTCTTTTTCATCGCCTACCAGCAGGGCAAGGTTTCCCATGCTGAAAAGCGTTATTGCCATACCCTCGAAAAACTTGATTTTTTCGGTAATAATCAGGGCTTTTCTGTAATAAATCGAGGCATCTATGAAGTTTTTTTCTTCTATACACTGGATTGCCCTGTTATGAAGTCCCTTTATTTCATTTGCTATTTCCTGAAAAACCAGATCAGTATCAGTTGTCATTTTTTTGCTCCCTGTAATTTTTTAATTCGATTTGCTAATTGTATTAAGCAAAATTTACCAAAATCCCATCTACAGCAACCTTATAGGAGGGTTTATGACTAAGCCCCAAACTTTTTATATATATTTTTGACAAATTTTGCCCGGTCATATTGGTACATTTTCCTTTTGCAGTTATCAGAATCTTTTGTTCTCTCACTATTCAAATATAAACTTTCTGACAAATCAATTTCCTATACTTTAAACCCTGTTTTTAAATCCTCAATAAAACTGGCAGACATTGAGCTTTTCTGCTCAAAATCTCCCATCAGGCTGTCTTTTTTACTTTTAGATGATGAAATTTTTTCCTTTTCCTGAGTATAAGATTTGTTTGTTGTTATTCGGGTTTTTCTTATCGCAAAAGAGTCTTTTCGAGAAATTACCGCAGACTTTTCATAAAACCTGACGGTAAAATCATCATTCAATTTCTTTTTTGTCCTGTGAGTATTTAAATTTGTTTTTTGCTGCCTGTTAAATCCCGATAAATTATCAGGTTTAACCGGCTTATCCGACTTAAAAATATCGGTTTTCTTTTTTGTTTCAGGCTTAATCTGTTTTTTTATTGTTGGTTTTGGGGATAAAGTTTTCTTCATTTCAGGCCGGGTTTTCTTTTTATTATCCTGAAACTCAAGGTTTAAACCTTCTTTTTTGAGAGGTTTATTTGATTTAACCTGCGGTTTTAACTGTTGTTTTTCCTTTTTAGCAGCAGGCTTTTCACTAAATAAATCTGTCTTTTGAGATTTAACCGTTCTTTTTTGCTGCTGAAGTCCTGTTTTAGCCTTTTTTCCTGAACCGGGGTCGGGTTTCTTAGATAAAAGAAACGGTGTATGACTGCGAGTCTGTTTCTTACGCAGGTTCTCCACATAATTCTGCCTGTACTTGAGGTAATCCGCCAGTTCTTTCTTGACTTTCTGGTAATATGTTTCTTCCTGAATCTTTTCCAGCTCCAGAACATATTCGATTCCCTCGGTCTCCTCAGATTCCCCTTTCTGGACGGGTAGTTCCTTTTGTTGTTCCTGGCTTTCCTCTTCAGGAGTTTCCTCTTCTTCCTCTTCAAAAAGAAACCGAGAATGCAGTAGAAGCTCTTCCGGATGAATAAAAGCTTCCTGATTAGGAGTATTTTTTTTTCTGTCTTCAGTCATAATAAGAAATTCGCCTTTAATATAAGAAAAAGAGCACTCCGGTAATACAGGAATGCTCTTTTAAGTTATGAAAATTAATCCTGAGGAAGTTTTGCTTTTGCTTTTTCTTCTTCTTCCTCCAGCTGTTCAGAAAGATGAGCTTTTGCCACTTCAACCGCCAACTCCGCTTTTTTCATTTCCAGCTCCATTCCCATCTGGATTGCAGTAGCTTTCATATCCAGGAGCCTCTGCATAAAGGAATTTGGAGGCATTGGAACAAGCCTTGTTCTCAATAAACTTGAACCTTCTGCTGTATAGTTGTATTTGCTGGAATACTTGGCATCAACCGGGGTTGTGGTAACCACGGAAGTTGTCCCTCTCCACCATTTTGACTTGGTGGTGATTGTCTTGACCTCGCCCTTGGTTGTTCTTTCATAGCTTGATTCACGGCTCATATTAATTGCGATTTTTACCTCTATTACTGTTTCTGCGAATTGGTAGAAAGTCGGCTGGAAACCCGCTCCCAGCATAGAAGTTTCAATCTCATCAACGGAATGGGCATCAGCCGGAACAAAGTCACCACTGCTGTTCAGCTTGATATTAGGAATACTCACCGGGGCCTGGTCTTTATCGCCCATAATTTTAAGTATATCTATACTGTTTTTATCAAGATTAAATTGACTCTGTGCAATGGATATTCCCAGTTTTGATATCATCTCGGGAAATGGCACATCCAGTAAATCCTGTCCTAAGCTCATAGTTTTTTATCTCCTTTTAGTAGTTGTAAATTAATTTTTTAGTTTTTATTCTCCGTCTCCTCCGCCGGAATCACCGGAATCATCGGAACCACCTGAGCCGCCTTCTTCCTCAAGTTTCTTTTCTTCTTCTTTCATTTGTTTTTCAAGTTTTCTCTTCTCTATCTCAAGCTGGACTTCAGCTTTTTTCATTGCTAAAGCGAATTTTTGCTGTTGTGCTTCTGCCTTCATTTCAAGCATTTTCTGCATAAAGTTGTTTGGGGGCAAAGGTGTGATTTTAGTCCTTAATAAGCTGGAGCCCTCCACGCTATAAGAATACTTTGAAGAATATGACGCATTTACAGACGCTGAATAAGGAACCCAACCTCCTCCAGCTTTTGCTGTGGTAGAAATTGAAGCTTCATGCGATCTTGTCATAGTAATCGCCATTTTTACTTCGATTATGGTATCAGTAAACTGATAAAAAGTAGGCTGGAAACCTGCTCCGATTAATGAAGTAACAATTTCCTTTTCCGCATTCGGGTCTGATAAATCCGGCAGGTACACAGGTGCTTCTTTTTTGTCACCCATAAATTTAGCTATTCTGGTACTTACCAGGTCCAGATTAAACTGGCCTTCCGCTATTGCGCTTGCCAGTTTTAGTACCATTTCCGGAAACGGTACATTTAATAATTCTTGTCCGACGCTTGCCATGTTTTTCTCCTTCCATAATAACGTAGCTATTTATACTTTAGGCACTGCTCTTACTGAAAATTTAATACTACTCAGGGCATTTTCTTCGGTAGCTGCTATACTTGGCGCAGATAATATCATCTGGTTCAGCTCATTCTTAGCCACACTAGCTTTTAACTCCACGTCCATATCATTAATTACATAATTTACCGAGGTGTCTGATACATTTACCTGTGTATTAAAAGAATCTATAGTGTGAGTTAAGTAGTCAGCCAGTTGTGTTGCTGAAAAAGCTGAATTTAACTTCTGGTTTATTGTTTCCAGTTTTTGTTTATTAGTGTTGTTTTCTTCCTGTTCCTTCAGGTATAAGTCCTGTAGGTTTTGAGTCTGTTGCTCCGCTTCTTTTAATTTGACTTTTGTACTGTTTAATTGTGTCTGAATATCTATCAAATATTGTGTTTTTGAAGTTAATTCGGTTTTAAGGGTTTCATTAACCAGTTTTTGAGTTTCATAATCCTTTATAAGTTCTGGATCAAGGTTTGAGCTTTCTGCCAGTTCCTTATTTTTATTTTGCAGAACTTTTATTTCGGAATCTTTCCGACTTATTGTCTGATTAGCCTGGTTAAGTTGTTCCTTATAGGTGGTAATTTCGCTGTTCTTATCAGAAATAGCTGTTTTAAGCTGGTTTTCCTTTTTCTGGTATTCATTTTTAAGTTTTGCCAGCTGGTTTTTCAGCTCAATTTTTTCATTACCAAGAGATTCTATATACGCATTTTTTGATTCAATAGTAGAATTCAGGCTGTTAATCTCGCCCTGCAATTCTGTAGTTGCTTTCTTGACAGAATCCGCTACTTCCGGAGTTTCTCCCAGTTTGGGGTATTTTTTTATTATGTCTTCAAATGGCATATATCTGCTCCCAGTTTGTGTTTTAAAATCTCTCTACTTCTTTTTCTTTATAACAAGATCAATTTTATCGTTAAACCTGACTTCCTCTCCCGGAACAAGTGATTGTTCCTTGATTTCGGTTGCCTTTCCACCGGAAGGGGCCTGGCTCACATATTCTTCATTGCGAATAACCAGCCCTGCGCTGCTTAAAATTTTTCTGGCCTCTTCAAGAGTTTCTCCTAGCACATCCGGGACATATATAGGTTGGGAAAACTTTGATGGCGGAGGGATAGGAACAAATTTCAAGTTCAATTCGCTCTGCATAGACTCGCTAACCTTGAAATAATTCTGATAACGGGCATTCATCGGGCTTATCATTACACGTCTTTTGGCCTGGCCGCTGGATGAATTTTCTTTGGTCATCGCATAGTTCATTTTCAGGTTAAGAGATACCTCCGGGATTGTGTACCAGTTGGCCATGAGTCCTGTACTTCTCAGTTCATCATCATCATTTATCTGTTTCTGGGTTTCTATGGCCTGGGCATCAAGTTCCTGTTGGGCTTCTGCAATTCCTGTACCGAGTTTAACAATAACTTCCGCCATATCATCAAAGAAATGGTTATACCCGCCGGAATCATTGCCTTCGCCGGATGTAGTGCCTCCCACACCACCGCCTGTTCCACCGGAACCTGTGCTTCCCCCGGTCCATGCACCGGGGATTTTGAGTACATCTGACAATTTATCATTTTTATCCAGGACTATCTTAATTGGGACTTTATTTGCAGTTTTTTTCCAGTTGTTAAGCTCTCGTACGGAGGGAGTTCTTTTTTCTGCACCAAAAGTATTTTCATTATATTCCCTTACCATTTTTTCTACAGTGTTTATATCTGTTTCCTGAAAGTCTGACGGGCTGTTAAGACCTACGCTTACCAGCAGGCTGGCATCGTCTGAATCAATTTCAGGTATTTGCATAAACGATGCCTGTTTTGTCCAAAGGTATATATTTCTTTGATTTACTCCGGTTTTTTTTGCCAGTTCCTTTCTTTTTGCTTCAGTAGAAGTCTTTTCCAGAAAGTCTGATATTGTATTAATTCCGAATTCTGAAAACTTTTTTGCAATCTTAGTGCCAATGCCTTTTATTGATTCCAGTTTTTCTGCCACGACCGATCTCCAGCTGTATTTAAAAAATCCAAATCTCCGATATTTACAAAAAGAAATTATAATTTCTTTTAAAATTAAATTTATTGTTTAATGTATTCTTTTGTTAATTATTATCACTTAAACAATCATAAGTAAAGTATGATTTTTAAATTTAAATTATACTTAAAAATCAAATGCGATTACCAGAAAATAAAGCGTTTTTTAAAAAAAGCTCAAGTGTAGACATTCAGAACTTTTTATCCTGATAGTTTAAATGTTGCAGGGGAGGTGTTAATAAACGTCTAATAACGTGCATTTTTGTTTATAAGGTTAGTTTTTTTGCGTTTTCTTTTATTTTTATTTTTCGCATCATTAAAAAATGCAATTTCACTATTAACTTTTTTTCTATTTCTTTGTCTGAATTTTTTAGGCTTATTTTCTATAATTTCCAGCTCCTCAAAGTTAATATTAGGGTCAAATCCCTGAGTTTCCTTGTCCATTAAAAATTTAAGCAATACGGCTGCTATATCAAGAGAGGTGTAATCATCACCCATTAAAAGCTCAATCTGGTTTATATAATTACTGATATGTCCTTCTTTAACTGTTTTTCTTATTCTTTTTGCTAAATTATTAACCCTGCTTGATTCAAGGTCATCTATTGTAGGTATATTCTGCCTTTGTACCTGAAAACCGTTTATTCTTTCAATTCTTTTGAGGTTATATATCTGCTTGCCTGTAATAAAAGTGAAAGCAATACCGGATTTACCTGCTCTGCCGGTTCTCCCTATTCTATGGATATAATCTTCGTCATCCCGGGGTAAATCATAGTTAAATACGGCTTCCACATCATTAACATCTATACCCCTTCCTGCAACATCAGTTGCAACAAGCATTTCTACAGTTCCGTTTCTAAAGCCTTTCATCACTTTATCACGCTGATTCTGACTCATATCTCCATGTAAGGCATCTGCAAAGTATCCCCTGATTTTTAGTATTTCAACAAGTTCATCAACCTGGTTTTTTGTATTACAAAATACGAGCGAGAGTTTAAGATTATGCATATCAATTAGTCTTGCAAGTAATTCAGGCTTATTTTTATCCATTACTTCAAAATATTGCTGCTGAATCTTAGGGGCACTCTTTTTTTTGCTGGTCACATCAATTTTTATTGCTTTTTTTTGATACTTTTGGGTTAATCCAAGGATATCTTTTCCCATAGTTGCGGAAAACATAACGGTTTGACGTTCATTTGGAGTATCTTTTAAAATGATCTCAATATCCTCTCTAAATCCCATATCCAGCATTTCATCAGCTTCATCAAGGACTACCATTTTTACAGAGTTCATTTTTATGGAGCCTCTTCTCATATGGTCCATAGTTCTGCCCGGTGTTCCTATTATTACCTGAACTCCTTTTCTTAAGGATCTAAGTTGCCTTTCTATTTCCTGCCCGCCATAAACAGGACATACCCATAAATTTTCCTTATATTTCATAAGTTTACGAAATTCTTCTGCTACCTGAATTACAAGTTCTCTTGTAGGACATAAAATTACTGCCTGAATTGCTTTATTTGCAGGGTCAAGTTTTTCTATTACAGGTATCGCAAAAGCTGCTGTTTTTCCTGTTCCTGTTTGAGCTTGTCCAATGACATCTTTATTATCTAATAATAAAGGAATTGTAGCTGCCTGAATGGGTGAAGTTTCCTCAAACCCCATATCCTTAATAGCGTTTAATACTTCATTCGATAAACCGAATTGTTCAAAATTAATATGCATAATTACCAAATTTAATAACGCCGTCTTTTCTTATACTTATCGTCTGTCTTTTTTCTAAACTTGCGTGCATAAGCTTTATTGCGTTCTCTTTTCTCCTTTTTTTGATTATTTTTAGCCAAATTTACTGTCCTTTTAATTAAAAATTTTTCCTTAGATAACATGTGCTCTTAGGAAAATTTTTTAGATAATTTATCTTTTAATTTTAAAAAGGATTCACTTGCATTCTAATAAGTATCAGCAATATTAGTACTATTACATGAAGTTGGCGCTATTACAATTAAAATTTAACGATACACAAATTGTAAATTATCACCCGGTATGAGAAAAAGTATCACGAGGTCTGAGAAAAAATGACAAACCTTTTGATCCTAATTGGGCGAAAATTCAACAAGAGAAATATTTATTATGTGCTTGACATTTAACACACAATCTTAAGCCAGGCATGAATGAGGCCATGCTCGATTTTAAGATTAGGTATAGGCCATAAAGCAAAATAAGCCGACAGGTAAGCAGAAACAGTCCTGCACCATATAAAATACCGGATGCAAAAGTAAACGCTTTTACATTTAATTTCATGCTAATTGCTTTCCAAACCAGGGATATCAATTATATCCGCCGGTTTAAATTAAACTGCGGCTGGCTGTTTTTCTTTTTTATTACACTGAATATCTTTTAAAATATTGTCGTAAAGAATATCTATTACGTCTTCAATTGTTTGAGTGCAATTTTCAAGCTTTTGTTCAGGGGTTTCATCGAAATCTTCAAGGTAAGCGCGGCAACAAGTTACATGTCCTTTTTCCTTGAACTCTTCTACAATTTTTTTGGAAACAGCCTGAAACATATCATTAGAATATGAAATATCTTTTCTTCCGATAAGACAGCCCAATGTCATTTGAGCTCCGACAAGCGCACCGCAAATACATCCGCTGGTTTTAATACCGTCTGCAAAGGGTGAGGCGATTTTGGTAAGCAGCTCTATATCGCTTTCCTTATCAATGATTCCGCATTCATACGCCGCTCTGATAAAGGCCTCTGAACACGCATACCCCTGTGTAAAATAATTAATTGTTTTTTCCTTTAAACAGGATGAATCCTGTATAACCATTTCTTCCTTGTCCTTGTCCGTATAAATTTCAGTTCTGCCTATGCATTAGCTTTTTTAGCTTCTTTTTCCTCAGGAACTATAAATATTTTTTGTGTTTCTACAGTTTTTACTAATCCGTTTTTTTTATCAGAAAAAGGGTTACCATTAATGTTTTTTATACTCTCGTTTCTTTCTTTTACAAGTTCCTGTTCAATGTTTTGTCTGTTTTTTATTTTATTTTTTGCTGAAACAAACATAGAGGCCAGAATTCCGCCTGCAGCAATTGGCAGTCCGGCTATTGCTGTAACCTTACCGAGTTTAGTTTCAGTCAGGAAATGAGCGGCAGGCTCCAGAGCCTTTTTATTAATTTGCTTGCCGGTTTCACCGCTTACTTTTTTTGTTGCATATTCAAGTCCGGCTTTTACCCTGTTTCCTATTGTTTCTCCGGCACCTGCAGGGATTCTTCCAATTTCTTTAGCAGCTTTATCAATCAGCGGAGGTGTCGCTACCCCTGTAGCTACAGCCCCTGTCAAAATACCTGTTGCAGCAGCTACAGGGTGATCTTCTCTAAACTGTTTTAACACAGGAATTTTTTGGGTTAAAGCATCGAAGCTTTTTAAACCTACAATTGCTCCACCCATTGCGGATCCAACTGATTTTGCTGTGCGTAATGTTTCGCTTAATTTTTTTTCAATTGGCTCTTTAAAACCTCTTATCAATCCAGAACCTGCACTATAAGCTGCTGGTAAGCCTACTAAAAATGCTCCTTTTTCCGCTTTTCTGGCAGGGGACTCTATAAATTCTTTATTTGCCTGTTTTGCAGCTTCTTTCTTGATATATTCATCCGACATAGATGCTTTTAAATAATCTTCTTTTGAGATGGGATCTGCGGACCTGTACTTCACTACTTTGTGTTTGATTAAAATAGATTTTTGCCCGGGAATACCTTGGTTTGACTGATTGACTGCTTCCATTTTTTTTCACCCTATGCCTTCGCTTAAGCGTTCTTGACGTAGAAATTAATTAAATTTATTGTAATTAACAAAATTTCTTGTAAAAAGAAAAGACTATTGTTTATTCAGTTGTTTTTTCCGTGTTATAAGTTGTGATACCCCCATCTCAGTCTGTAAGTTTATCAACTATTGTTAAATTTTACAATACATAAATAGATGTTTTTCTAATAATCTTTACAAAAATGTAAAGAAATTTTATGCCCTGTAAAAGCTTGTATATGACCATCTTAAGCTAATTTTGTTTAAATTGTTTTGCGGATTATAAGAAATTCTTAATATTTGGCAAATAAAGAAGCTGCTCTGTAAATAAACCAGGCAGCTTCTTTTAAATTTACGCAATTATTCCTGTACAGGTTCTTTTGCCTCTTCTTCGTCCTGAACTTCATCTTGAACTTCGTCCTGTACCGGCTCCTGTATATCTGTATTTGTTTCTTCCTGTTCTTTTGCCTGAACCTGGTCTATATGTTCCTGAACCTGTTCTGCGGGTTTGTACCTTGAAATAGGAATATTGGCTACAAGAGCAATAGTGTTGGTTTCTGACTCGAGACAAAGATCAAGAGCGTCCCTGTCAATCTCGACGTAGCGGGAAATCACATCCACCATCTCTTCTCTCATCTGTTCCATTTGTGTAGGAGTGAGCTGGCTTCTATCGTGCATTAATACAAGCTTTAACCTGTTTTTTGCGACGTCTTTACTGTCGTATGACTGTGTTTCATCTACTTTTGTTTCAGTAGAGAGGATCCTGTTGCATGTTGCAACGATCTCGCTGACCATGTCGTTGATTTTATGTGTAATTTTTTTATCGAGCAATTTCATTTAGATTTTTCCTCCTAAATTTTTACCGGTGATAAGAATATGCTTTTTATCTTGTCCATAAATGAAGGTGGAGGAGTTTCAAAGTCCGGAATAGCGACTTCTTCTCCGAGCAGCCTTCTTGCTATATTGTTGTATGCCATACCAGCCCTGGAACCTTCCATATTAACGATTGGATCACCTTTGTTTGTGCTTACGATGATATTTTCGTCTTCCGGAATCACGCCCAGAAGTTTAACTGAAAGAATATCAGTTACATCATCCACGCTGAGCATGTCGTTTGACTGGATCATTTTCGGTCTAACCCTGTTAAGAACCAACTTGTAGTTTATAATATCTTCACTTGCTTCCAGAAGTCCGATGATTCTGTCTGCATCTCTTACCGCTGCCATTTCCGGTGTAGTTATGATTATAGCTTCGCTTGCGCCTGCTATCGCATTCTGGAAGCCCTGTTCAATCCCTGCAGGACTGTCTACCAATACGAAATCATAATCTTTTTTTAATGTGTTACATATTTCTTTCATCTGTTCTGCCGTAACCGCAGTTTTATCGCTCGTTTGGGCTGCTGCAAGAAGTGCGAGGGTCGGGATTTTTTTATCCTTTACCAGTGCCTGCTGGAGTTTGCATTTGCCTTCAATATAATCTACAAGCGTATAAACAATTCTATTTTCCAGTCCCATTAAAAGGTCAAGGTTCCTGAGCCCTATATCAGTGTCAATCACCGCAACTCTGGCGCCGTTCTTGGCAAGAGCAGTACCGATGTTTGCAGTGGATGTGGTTTTACCAACACCGCCTTTTCCTGAGGTAATAACTATTACTCTTCCGCTCATGTTTTTAAATGTCTCCTTTTGTTTTGTCTAACCTTAGTTTTTTGCTTATTTTTGTCTATTTTTGGTTATAAATGTCATCTTTCAGCCTTGTTAAAACCGATATGACGCAAGAATTAGTGTGTTTCCTGTTGTAATGAATAAATCACTATTTCGCCGTCAGAAACTTTTGCTTCTTCAGGGTTAAACAGATCAGACCTTTCAACTTTATCAAGATCAAAGGTGTCAGGCTTTCTGGCAAGCAGGTCTGCGATCCTTAGCTGGATAGCGTTGATTTTAAACGCCCTGATGCAGGCTTTAAGATCGCCTTTGTTCCCGGCATGAGCTATACCGCTTAAAATTCCCCATATCATTATGTCGCCTGAGGCAATAACTTCTGATCCTGCGTTGCAATCGCCTATTATCACGAGATTTCCGTCATATTCCAGCTTCTGCCCGGATCTTAAAGTTTGTTTTACGTACAGGGTGTCTTTCTTTTCTGCTTTTGAAACGGTCTCCTGCAGCAAAATATTTTCCAGCTTATTCTCTTCGGTGGATTCTTCTTCTTCAGAACTTTCGTCACCAGATATATCTTTATGCAGGTTTTTGCCGGAAACTGTCAGTCCTGTTTCTATGGCTGCGATTTTGGTTTCTTTAGAACCTGAAAATATCATTTCAACATCAATATTGAAACCTTTCAGTACTGAAATCACGTTTTCCATCTGGCTCTGGTCAAAAATAGCATTACCAAAGTCTATCCTGATTGATTTTCCATGCAGGTTTTTGTTTTCGATAAGGTTGGTGATTTCAAACAGAAAATTTTCTGATGCATCCATTGAACTCAGGTCAACAAGATTATCTTCCTTTAGTAAAACCTCACTCATATTTTTATAATCACCTCATAGTTTATTCTGTATATACCGTTAAAATTCTTTATTTCCAGTTTTTTACACGCTCATAATCCGCATAAAGTTTTGATATTATTTGTTTTGATTTTTCAAGAGCATCCGCATCTCTTCCCTGCAGTTTATCCAGGTGATATTTTTTGCTGGCGTCAACCAGTTTAAGAAAAGCAAGTTTTCTTAAAATATCCATAGAACTGCTGTCCATGTTTTCATTTTTTAATTGCTCAAAAACATCCTCATCGCTGCGTGATTCGCAGTACTCATTTTTGTCATTGCAATTATCGTCTGTATGCTCGTACTCTCTCACCTTTTAAGACCCTGATCTTTTAATTATTTTCCTGTTTAGTAAAATTAAGCTATCATATGTATGAACGTTTATATTTTTTGAAAATTATTTAATAATGATAATTTAATTATATTTACAAATAATAAACAAAATGATAACTTATTACAGAAATTTTTAACCAAGTATAAAAATTATTCAAGATATAGGATAGAGTTAAATAATGAAAAAAGCTGTTTTCCGCATATACATTGTTTTGTTGAGTTTACTAATTGTAACGTTTTATACAATAATGCCTTCGGCTGCGCAGGATAAGTTACCTCTGGAATTGGTCTATCCGGAAGAAGAAGCCAACATTAACGCTTACTCAACGTTTTTTGTGGGTAATACACATCCTGACGCCAAACTTAAAATAAACAACGAGCGGGTAAAAGTTTATCCTAACGGGGGGTTTGTACATGTTGTCGATTTAAATCCAGGGACAAACATAGTAAATGTTACTTCCAACCTGGGTGATCTTACTGAAAATATTGCAACTAAGATTTATACTCCAAAATACGAGAAAACACTGCCTAAATTCCCTCTTAAAATTGATATAAGCAGTATAACTCCTAATGAGAACATTATTTATAAAGCCGGAGATCTTATCCAGGTAAGCTTTAAGGGTTCTACCGGGAACAAAGCATACTTCTCACTAGGCAATGCCAGAAAAAATATCCCTATGATAGAGCAACCGCCAAGATATATAAAAACCCAACCCATATACGGCAGATCTTTAAAAAGTTCCATTACGCCCGTAAAAGGCATATACAAAGGTACATACAGAATCAGGGCAAGTGATGATTTTATTAACGAGCCTCTGATAGTGAAGCTAATTTCCGAGAAAAACAAGGTGGATTTCAAGACGCCTGTGATTGTGTCCACAATTTCCCCTAACGCCCCTCCTGTCGTGGCAAGGGTTACTACAGATTATGCAACTGTCAGGACTTATCCTGATAAAAGCAGGTTAACTCCGCTTCCGGAAGGGACGGTTATCACTTTAAGCGGCAAAAAAGGCGATGATTTCAGGTTTAAAATGGGAGATTCGCTCAGCGGCTGGATTTCTGAGAAAGATGTTTTTATATTACCTACCGGAACTCCTGTTTTAGAGAGCTCGATTGATGTGATAGATATAATCTCCGAGGATGACAGTGTTCTATTAAAGTTTCCGCTTTCTCAAAAAGCCCCTGTCTTAATTGACCAGCCTTCCCCCAATACCTTGTCGCTGAAAATATTCGGTGCCAAGGCTAATATTGACCTGTTTTCCTATGAAAACAAGGACAGATTCTTAAAAGAAGTTAAATGGACGCAGGAAACAAGCAATACCGTTAAAATTAAAGTTGAGGCGGATGCTGACCAATTCTGGGGTTACAGGTACTATTATGAAGATGATGATACGCTGGTTCTTAAATTAAAGAAGCCGCCGATTATTGATCCGGAACATCCGTTTGATAATGTAACCGTCTGCATTGACCCCGGACACGGAGGCGAAGAGGAAGGAGCAAAAGGCCCTACTGGTGTTATGGAAAAAGAAATTAACCTTGATATAGCGCTGAAACTTAAAAAAGTGCTTGAAGAAAAAGGGGCAAATGTCATTATGACAAGAGAAGAGGATGAAGAAGTCGACCTGTATGACCGGGTGGATTACGCTGTTGAGAACGATGCGCATATTCTCCTGAGTATCCATAACAACTCCCTTCCTGACGGGAGAGACCCATACAAAGACCATGGTACAAGTACATATTATTACCATTCCCAGTCCCTGCCACTGGCAAAAGTTCTTCACAAAGCCCTTCTGGAAGATATACAATTTAATGACTTCGGAATTTTCTGGAGCAGTTTTGCGCTTACTCGCCCGCATGAAACTCTTTCTGTCTTGCTGGAATTAGGTTTCATGATAAATCCGGAAGAATATAACCAGATCATAGAGCCCGAATTCCAGGATAAAGTGGTTAAATCTATAGTGCGTGGGTTAGAATACTATCTTTTCGTAAACTCAGAGAGGCCTACAATAAAAATTTCTGAAAAAAATGACAAAAAATAAAAGTTTATTTTCTTGTTTTTTTATGATAAATATATAAAGTAAAAAATAACCTTACGGCTCAGTCTGTTTATAAACGGTGTATTCAAAGAAAAGAAGGATTGAGATGATGATAAAAACTAAATAATTAAAATACCTAGTAATTAACTAATGATAAGTATGCCCTGATAGCTCAGCTGGATAGAGCAACCGCCTTCTAAGCGGTAGGTCACTGGTTCGAATCCAGTTCAGGGTGTTTCTTTCCCCCTCAGGGGGTTTTATTTTGTGACATTTTTGTGACTTTAAGTCTAAAGGCTTTAAAATACCCAATAAATATAGTGCTTTAAAATGATATAACCGTCAGTACGCATTATTGCGGATGAGCGCTGGAATCTATTTTATCCAGAATTCCTCTAAATCGCTCAATATTTAGAATCTATACTTTTTCGCTTTCCTCTGAAAGGTCTTGTAAAAATACAGCTATTTTGACGAGCATCTCTCCAAAATCAGGATGTTCTTGATAATATAATGCTTTATCACCAGTGTATGCAGCGGATAATTCGTTTATACAGTGATGTTCGGGCTGAAGAGCGGGGCAAGCTTTAATAGAAATTATAGATGAATCTTCCTTTATGCCAAAATACTGATGTGAAATTGTGGATATGTCCTGCAAAATAACGTTAAATTCACTAATATTATTTAATAAAGCTTTTATTTCAGGCGCATCAATAAGTTTACAAACATCGTAATAATGCCTGGTTCTGGTTTTTAAACCATTTCTTTCATACAGGCTTTTAATTGCGCAAAGCTTTTCTGCAAATATTCTTTCTAAACACAAAACCTTAACGTTAAATGGGCAGGTATCTTTAGCTATATCCTGAAACCCACTTTCTGTAATAAATTCCCCAAGGTATGAGTTTACGGGCTTTTCTATAATCCTGGGTATCGTGCCTCCCCTATAACCAGGCTCCAACAATATTGAAGGGTTTATTACCCCAATATCAAGTTCATTATCGGGATTGTTTTCATACTCGAAGCGCATACTATTGCTTTGATTCATTAATTATTAAGGATAAAGCCTTTTCAACTTAATCCTTGCGTCATTAGTCTTAAATCTCCAATCCACACCAACTTTATCGCAA
>Ga0208075_1000146_pt1 | contig 45014 bp, 38 predicted proteins | sample HotLakmasection5_FD_184728 | JGI IMG/M metagenome (GOLD analysis project Ga0208075, IMG submission 184728) | Hypersaline microbial mat communities from Hot Lake, Washington, USA - Section #5 (SPAdes) | ecosystem: Environmental > Aquatic > Non-marine Saline and Alkaline > Hypersaline > Microbial... | reverse complement strand
GGGGAGCCCTCCGCGTCGGTTCAAGTCTTTGTCGCAGAAGCACTTTCCCACGTTCAGGACCCCGATGCACCTACCTCTGGTGAGAAATGCGGGCTAGCGCACCGGCGACGTGTTCGAAACCGGGGCCGGCGTGCCCCGGCTCAAGCCGCTTGCTGCATCGCCGGCAAGGTGTCGTCGAGCGCCTGGCCGAGCCGATCGAACAGCATGTCGATCTCGCTCTCCTCGATGATCAACGGCGGGCAGATGCCGACGACGTCGCCCGGCAAGGGACGGAGGATCAGACCGTGCGGCAGGCAGTTGGCGGCAACCGCTGCCGCCGCCTTGGTGGTCGCCGGGAACTGCGCCCTGGTCGCCTTGTCGGCAACGATCTCGATCGCCCCGATCAGCCCGACACCGCGCGCCTCGCCGACCAGCGGGTGGTCGCCGAGTTGGGCCAGCCGTGCCTGAAAACGGGCCGACTTGGCGCGAACCTGCGCGACCATGTCCTCCTCTTCGTAGATCTTCAGCGTCTCGAGGGCGACCGCCGCCGAAACCGGATGGCCGCCATAGGTGTAGCCCATGCCGAGCATGCCGAGCTTCTGCGTCTGCTCGGCCAGGACCTCGTAGAACTCGCCGCGCATCAGGACACCGGCGATCGGCAGGTAGGCCGAGGAGAGCTGCTTGGCGACGGTCATCAGGTCCGGCTCGATGCCGAAGGTCTCCGAGCCGAACATGTTGCCGGTGCGACCGAAACCGCAGATCACCTCATCCGCGACGAGCAAAACGTCGTACTTCTTCAGGATCGGCTGGATCTTGCGAAAATAGGCCTCTGGCGGGACGATGACGCCGCCGGCACCCTGCACCGGCTCGGCGAAGAAGGCGGCAACCGTCTCGGGTCCGAGTGCGAGGATCAAGGTCTCGATCTCGCGCGCCAAGCGGTCGGTGAACTGGTCCTCGCTTTCGCCGTCGAGGCCGTCGCGGTAGAACGAAGGGGGTGTGACGTGGAAGAAGCGGTCGCTCATCGGCAGATCGAAGCCGGCCCGGGCATAGGGCAGCCCGGTCAGGTGACCGGCGGCCAGTGTGATGCCGTGATAGGCGCGGCGCCGGGCGACGATCCGCTTCTTCTCGGGCTTGCCACGGGCATTGTTGTAGTACCAAATGAGCTTGATCGCGGTGTCGATGGCTTCCGAGCCGGAATTGACGAAGAAGGCCTTTTGCAAGGGTGCGGGTGCGATGCCGATCAGCTTCTCGGCGAGCTCGATCACCGGTTCCGTGGAGCGATGCGCGAACTGATGCATATAGGGCAGCTGGTCCATCTGCCGGCGGGCCGCCTCGACCAGCCGCTTGTTGCTGAAGCCGAGGCTCGTGCACCAGAGGCCGGCCAGCCCCTCGAGGTACTCCTTGCCGTCGTCGTCCCGGACGAAGACACCCCGGCCGCCGGTGATCACCAACGGCCCCTGCTGTTCGTGCACCCGCAGATTGGTGTAGGGGTGGATGTTGTAGGCGATGTCGCGAGCGGCCAGCGAATTCGGCGCAATGGTCATGAACGTGCTTTCGATGCTGGGTCGGTCGTCCGCCACGCCGCGCCGCGGGCGAATTCGGCCGAACTGAAGGAGGCGTCGAGCATACCGGGCAAAACCGACCGCGACAATCGCGGTCGCTTGCTCGCCGGCGCAATGCCCCTATCTGCTTTCGGGGGCGGGGCTGATGGACAGTCGTTATCGGCATTGAGGCGGGGTTGGTGATGAGTGATGTCGGGCTGATCGAGCGACCGGCGACCGCAACGGTCGACGAGGTAGCGCACGCCGCACCCGGAGCCTTGCCGGCCGACCACCCGCGGGTGATGACGCGCCGGATCGGCGTCGTGCTGCTCAATCTCGGCACCCCGGACGGCACCGACTACTGGTCGATGCGCCGCTATCTCGGCGAGTTTCTCTCCGACAAGCGGGTGATCGACTACCCGGCCTGGCTCTGGCAGCCGCTCTTGCAGCTGATCATCCTGAAAAAGCGCCCGTTCACCTCCGGTGCCGCCTATCGATCGATCTGGAACGAGCAGCTGGACGAAAGCCCGCTGCGCACCGTCACCCGCAGTCAGGCCGAGAAGCTCGCCGAGCGTCTGCAGGCAAGACATCCGGAAATCGTCGTCGACTGGGCGATGCGCTACGGCAACCCCTCGATCCAGGCGGTCCTGGAGCGGCTGGCCGAACAGGGCTGCAACCGCATCGCCTTCATGGCCCTCTACCCGCAATACGCCGCCCCCACGACCGCCACCGCCTACGACAAGGCGTTCGAGGCCTTGATGAAGATGCGCTGGCAGCCGGCGATTCGGACGATGGGCCCCTACCACGACGAACCCGGCTATATCGACCTTCTGGCCAAGAGCATCGAGCGCCACCTGGCGACCCTGGACTGGGAGCCGGAGAAGCTCATCATGTCCTATCACGGTGTGCCCAAACGCTTCTTGATGAGCGGCGACCCCTATCACTGCATGTGCCACAAGACGACCCGGCTGGTGCGCGAGCGCCTCGGCTGGCCCAAGGATCGGGTCATGGTCTGCTTCCAATCGCGCTTCGGTCCCGAGGAATGGCTGCAGCCCTATCTGGACGAGACGCTGGAACACCTGCCCAAGGAGGGGGTGAAGAAGATCGCCGTGATCTCGCCGGCCTTCGCCACCGATTGCGTCGAGACCCTGGAGGAGATCAACCAGGAAGGCCGCGAGGAGTTCATGGAGGCGGGCGGCGAGCAGTTCACCTACATCCCATGCCTCAACGACGACGACGCGCACATGGACTTCCTCGCCTCGCTCGCCGAGCGCGAGACCTGCGGCTGGGTCTAGCAGCGGCTCTCCTGGCGACAGGCCTCGCCGCCACACCGATCGGAGCGGCCGAGCCGACCGACCTCGACGCCCTGGCCGAGTCGATCGTCGCGGTCTTCGACGACGAGATCTGCTTTCTGGTGCCACCCCGCCCGCTCTCGGGCATCTTCGCTCCCGATCCCGAAGCGGCGGCAGCCCTCGCCCGCGACCACGCCTTCGCCCGCCGCTTCGAGGCACCACTCCGGCGCGCCGCGCGCTTTCCGGTCGTCACCCTCGCCCCGTCCCATCCGTTCGACGCCTCGCAGATGCGGGTGGTCGAGCCGACGCTGTTGCGCATCCTGACGAGCGTGCTCTGGCTCTATGCCGATTACTGGCAGGCAGCACGCGCGGTCGTCGTCGAAGGCACGGCAACGACCCTGCCACAACCCGGCCTCTCGGCCCTGCGCAACGCCTGCCCGCCCGCGGTGGTCCTCTTCGTCTTCACCAGCGACGATGGGGGATTTGCAGATGCCGGCTACATCTCACTGCTCACCGGCCGCCTGCTCGCGCAACTGTAGGCCGAACTACGAAGACCGGCCGCTGAAACCAAGCTTGTAGGGCCATTCAGCGAACGACAGCTGGCAGAGGCTTGGACAAGACAATTTACCAGTCCAGCAGGATGCCGGCGCCATAGGGATCAATGCCTATTTACTGAAGGCCCAATTTAGGTAGAATGTTTTCTCACTTTTTCAATTCGAGGTTAGAAATGAAAGCGACGATTGCGGTGCTGGCTCTTGTGGCTTTGTCAGGCTGTGCGACCATGATACGCGGGACTACCCAGCAAGTTTCAATAAATTCTGATCCCGTCGGCGCAAATGTAACCCTATCAAATGGTAATACTTGTATCACTCCGTGTGTTGTTGAAGTCGAAAGGAAAAATACGCTTCAAATTACAATGGAAATGAAGGGCTGTAGACGTTATACAACAGCCTTGGTGCCAACTTTGGCGGGTGCGGGTGCTATCTGGGGCGGTCTGATAGACTATGGCACCGGTGCTGTATACGATCTTCAACCAAATCCTCTCTACGTCTCCTTAATTTGCGAAGAATCACAGGCACTCTTCTCGGAGTAGGGCTGCCAGGGGAAGAAACGGTGCACGTCGAGCTGTTGCCTGCTATCCCTGTGTGTAGCTTGAACTTCGTTGGGTGCATTCATGCCCCTCGACCGTTTCCATGCCCTGATCGACAAGGGACATATCACCCTCGATCCGATGCAGCGCAGCATCGCCGAGCGGCTCGATGCGTTGGCCCGCGCGCTGGAGCGGCAGCCGCGACTGCCGCTTGAACCGCCTCGCGGCCTCCTCGGCCGGCTGGTCAAGGGCAGCGCCAAGGCGCCGGCCACCGGCCCCAAGGGCCTCTACATCCACGGCGGGGTCGGGCGCGGCAAGTCGATGCTGATGGATCTCTTCTTCGGTGCCGTGGACGTGCCGAAAAAGCGCCGGGTGCACTTTCACGCCTTCATGCTCGAGGTCCACCAACGCCTGCACCAGCTGCGCCAGGGGGGCGGCAAGGGCGAGCCGCTCGAGACCCTGGCCCGTACGCTTGCGGACGAGACGCGGCTGCTCTGCTTCGACGAGTTCCACGTCGTCAACATCGCCGATGCGATGATCCTCGGCCGGCTGTTCGAGGGCCTCTTCGATGCCGGCGTGGTGGTGGTCGCGACCTCCAACTGGCCACCCGACCGGCTCTACGAGGACGGCCTCAACCGGCAGCGCTTCCTGCCCTTCATCGCGCTCTTGAAGGGGCGGATGGAGGTGCTCGAGCTCGAAGGGCCGACCGATTACCGCCTGGAACGGCTGCGCGACCTGCCGGTCTACCACTACCCGTTGGGCCCGGTTGCGACCCGTGCGCTCGACGGCATCTTCAAGGCGCTCGCCGATGGTGCCGCGGCCGCACCGAGCGAGATCGAGGTCGGCAGCCGCAAGCTACGGGTACCGGTCGCTGCCGGCGGTGTCGCCCGCTTCGGCTTTGCCGATCTCTGCGCCCAGCCGCTCGGCCCTGCCGACTACCTGACCCTCGCCCGCCGCTTCCACAGCCTGATCCTCGACGACGTGCCGCTTTTGACCCCGGACCGGCGCAACGAGGCGCGGCGGTTCATGACCCTGATCGACGCCCTCTACGAGAGCCGGGTGATGCTCTTCCTCGCTGCCGCGGCACCGGCGACCGAGCTCTACCCCGAAGGCGACGGTGCTTTCGAGTTCCAGCGCACGGTCAGCCGCCTGATGGAGATGCAATCGGCCGACTGGCTGGAGACCTGCCTGAACCGCCGGACCGACGGCCCGGCGCCGAAGCTGGAGGCCTTCGCGCTGACGAACGACCTGGTCTAGACCTCTGCAGCCGCCGGGTAGTCGGGACGAAAGACTCCGCTGATCACAGTAAGGCCGCGGGATCTCGCAGCTCCAACCAGCTTTGTGTCGAGGCTGTAGAACACCGTCGCTCCGTCGATCTTCGCGATCGCCGAGTGCAAGGCATCCGGTCCGCGAAGGCCGCGCTTCGCGTCGCCGACCAGCACGCGCGCGACATCGAAATCCACCGATGTGGGCAGCAGGACCGAGAATGACCGCGGTACCACAGCCTCGAAGGTAGAGCCCCAGTCCACCGCCTGCTGCGCCGCAATCGCGCCGAGGCGAACATCCCTGGCCAGAATCGCTGCGAACTCGACGCGCACCCAGCGGCTGATCGCAAGGTCGCCGTCCGGAAGACCCGCGAAGAACGACACGACGGCAGGGCTCGTCGCTCCCGTGATCAGCGCCGGGACGAAAAAGGAACTATCGAAACACTGCAACCTAAGGTGCTCGGATCAAAGCCCTTCATCGCGCATCTCACGGATGAGCTCGACGCTCGGCTTGCCGAGAGAGGGCATCCGTTCACTGAAGGCGGCCAATTCCTCCAGCGGCAAAGGTTCCCGTTTCTTCGGCAACGGGCGAACCTCGGCCACGGCCTTTCCCCGCCGCGTGATGATCACCTCTTCGCCGGCTTCCACCTTGTTCAGGTTCGCGCTCGATTCCGCCCGGGCCTGGACCGCCGTCGCGGTCACCAGATAGGCCTTCGCCATCGCGCTTGCCGGAAAATGCCGCGCTTCACGCGCCGCAGAACCGCCAGGGACCGATATCGACGTGGATGTGATCGCGATGCGCGCGGTCGTGGTTCGGCGTCAGCACGACGTTGAAATGCCGGCAGGCGGCCTGACCCAGATCGCGCAAGAAAGCGGCTTCGTCACGCCGTCCGCGCCAGCCGTCGCGCACGCTGATGTAGCGCCCGTCCGCCGTCGTGAAGCCCGAGATGTCGAGCGCCTGGCCCGTGCTGTGCAGGCTCATCCGCCGCTGGTTGCCGCTCATCCGTCGGCAGTTGTACGAGCCGTAATGGTGGATCCGGGCGATCTCGCTGCCCAGCCGCCGGCTGGCCAGGCGCTGCAGCTCGGGCTCGAAGCGGGCCCAGGCCAGCATCATCGGGCAACTCGTCTGCAAGATCGGCGTCATCGCCGCCGTCGACGCCTGCACCACCACCGGCGCCGGCACCGCGCAGACGTCGACCGTCGGGGCATCGAGCCAATCGGTGAATGCTACCCGCTCGCGTCCGAGTGCCGCAAAACAGGTCGCCCGGTCGGTGGGCCAAACGGCGACCGGCGGCGGGTCCGGCGGCCGTCGGGCACAAGACGCCAGCACGACCACCAACAGCAAGAGCGTGACGGCCTTGTGGATCAGGCTGCTACTCCGCTGCGGCCTTGCTCGGCCGCAGCTCCGGCTCCTTGATCGCCATCTTCTGCTGCCAGGCGAACACCGCGAGGCCGAGCCCGATGCCGAGAAGGTCGGTGATCAGCCCGCCGGAGATCATCAAGAGCGCCGCAGCACCCAGCACCAGCCGAAGCAGGATGTTGGTGCGGCCGAAGAACCAGCCCTGGACGGCGGCGGAGAGGAGGAAGACGCCGACGCAGGCGGTCGCGGTATAGTGAATGATCTGCAGCCAGCTGCCGAGCATCAGGAGGGCCGGGCTGTAGAAGAACATGAACGGCACGATGAAGGCGGCGAGCCCCAGCTTGAAGGCGGTCAGCGAGGTCGGCAGTGCCTTGGAGCCGGCGATCGCGGCACCCGCGTAGGCCGCCAAAGCGACGGGCGGCGTGATCGCCGAAACGACGGCGAAGTAGAAGACGAAGAAATGCGCGACCAGGGGCTCGATCCCGAGGCGGATCAGCCCCGGTGCGACCACCGATGCCGCCACCGCATAGGCGGCCGTGGTCGGCATTCCCATGCCCAGCATGAGCGAGATGCCCATGGCAAACAGCAGGGCCAGGAACTGGTTGGTGTCGGCGACCGACAGCAGCAGCGACGAGAAGCGCAAGCCGACGCCGGTGAGGCCGATGACGCCGACGATGATGCCGGCACAGGCGCAGACCGCGATCAGCTGGACCGCCATGGTCGAGGTCAGGTTCAGGGCCCGGATGATGCCCATGGGCCCGAGCCAATGCGGCGTCAGCCAGCTCACCACGATGGCCGCCATCAGCGAGAGCGTGCCGGCGCGGATCACCGAGTAGCCCATGAACAGCGCGCCGATCAGGATCAGGATCGGAACGAACAGGTAGACCTGCTTCACCAGCACATCGAAGCGCGGCAGCATGTGCCGCGGCAGGCCCTTCATGCCGGTCCGCTGCGCCTCGAGATCGACCATGAAGTAGATCGAGATGAAGTAGAGGATGGCCGGGATCAAAGCCGCAGTCGCGATCTCGGTGTAGCGGATGCCGGTCACCTCGGCCATGATGAAGGCTCCGGCACCCATGATCGGCGGCATGATCTGCCCGCCGGTCGAGGCAGCAGCCTCGATGCCGGCGGCACTCTGCGGCCGATAGCCGACCCGCTTCATCAACGGGATGGTGAGCGAGCCCGTGGCCACCACGTTGCCGGCCGAGGTGCCGTTGATCATGCCCATCAGGCCGGAAGCGAAGATCGCCACCTTGGCCGGCCCGCCCCGCGCATGACCCGCGGTCGCGAACGCGAAGTTGACGAAGTAGTCGCCGACCTTGGAAGCCTGCAGGAAGGCCGCGAAGCAGATGAAGAGAATGATATAGGTCGAGGAGACGGCGGTCGTCGGCCCGAGAATCCCACTGTCGGTGTAGAGATAGGTGAAGAAGCGCGCCGGCGGGTAGCCACGATGCTCGAGAAAGCCCGGCAGCCACGGGCCGATGAAGGCGTAGACGACAAAGATCGCGGCGATGACCACGAGGGCGAGGCCGGCGAGCCGTCGGGTCGCCTCGAGGATCAACAAGACGCCGGCGAACGAAACCCAGAAATCGGCGGGGGTCGGGGCCACGCCGGCGCGGAACTGGAGTGCCGCCACGTTGAAGAGCAGGTAGGCGGCAACCGCCCCGGCCGAGGCGGCCATCAGCCAATCGGCAATCTCGACCCGGTCGGTGCGTGCCGGCGCCAGCCAGGCGGTGACGATGGCCAGCATCGTGCCGTAGGCGAGCGCCGGCCCGGCATAGCCGTAGAGCCACGCGGGCGGTGCCGCGATCCCGCCATAGTCGCGCAAAAGGAAGGGTATCAGCATGGCGACCGTGGCGGGCACGATCAATACCGCCGAGACGACCCTGAGCCCCTGCAGCAACGGCTCCGGCACCCGCCCCGACGGCAGATCGGCCGACTTGGGCACCGCCACGGTCATCAGCACGAAGCCGATCATCAAGCCGCCGGCGATGTGCAGGATCCGATAGGTCCAGGTTTCCAGCGGGAAGAGGTTGAGCACAACGAGATGGAACAGGGTGTAGAACACGCCGAACCAGAAGAGCAGCTGACCGCTCCACCCGGGCAGCACACGCTGATTGCCGGATGCCGGCTCGTCATCCGTGCCCTGAACGATGATCTTGTCGTCTCGAGCTTCGGCCTTGGCCACGGGGCTGCCTCCCGACTCGTTCGCCGCAACGCGCGACGGGCGGGGTCACCCCCGCCCGTCGATTGTCAGCCTAGCCTTCGTAGTCGTCCGGGATCAGCTCCGCCGGGATGTCGAAGCCCTTTTCCTGATAGTACTGCACGGCTCCCGGGTGGAACGGCAGGAAGGTGTTGTGCACCCAGTTCTCGGGCAGTGTCTCGGTCGCGGCCTGGTGGACCTGCATCATCCGATCGTTATTGTCGAGAACCACCTTCATCACCTCGTAGACGAAGCTCTGCGGCAGGTCCTTGTGGGCAATGCCGAAGTTCCACATCGCCACCGAATGCATCGGCTCGGACTGCGTCGTGTAGGTCTCGGCCGGGATCTCGAAGGCGCTCACCGGGAACTGCTCGACGAGGGTCGCCTGCTCTTCCTCGGTGAAAGCGTAGAAGTTGATGTCCTGCTGCGCCTCGAGTTCGCTGTAGGCGGCGATCGGCAGGCCGGCACAGAACGAGAAAGCGTCGATCAGCCCGTCACCGAGTTGGCCACCGAGGTCCGAGGCACCGCCGAACTGGTCGTTGGTCTCGACGCCGAGCGCATCGTAGAACTGCGGCCAATAGGTGCCGCAGGTGCCGCCGCGCGGGCCGTTGCCGACCGTCTTGCCGTCGAGGTCGCTGATCGAGGTGATGTCGCTCGAGGCGAGTGCCGCACCGTGGAACGGCGTCTGGTACATCGGGAAGGTGGCGCGGATGTCGCGCATCTCGACACCCGGCATGATCGGGCTTTCGCCGTTCCAGGCGTCGCGCGCCGGACCCATCGTCGTCATCCCCATTTGGACGTCGTTGGTCTGGGTCAGGGCCAGGTTCTGGACCGGGCCGCCCGTCACCTCCGAGCTCGACGGCACGTCCAGCATCTCCTGGATCATGCCGGCCCAGCCGGCGCCGTAGATGAAGTAGGTGCCGCCCTGCGAGGCGGTGCCGACCATGATCGACTCCGGCCAACCCTCACGGTCTTGCGCCGAGACCGGGGCGGGGCCGAACGAAACGACACCGGCCAGCGCCAACGCACCGAGTCCGGTCATGCACTGTTTGAACATTCGTCTTCTCCCTGAACATTGGTTCAGCCGCACTCACACGGCTTCGCGTGTCTTCTCATAGCGTAAGGCACGAACGGTGCAACAGGGCAACGACTTTCGCTCGCACTCGGCCCGATGCTCAGCCGATGGGCTCCAGCAGACCCTCGAGAAACTCGACGACCGCCGGCGCCGACCAGTCGGCGTAGCCGGCGTGCCGGTAGACCTCGTGGCCGGTGCGGTCGATCACGATGGTCACCGGCAGCCCTTGGATCGCGTAAGGCCCACTCACCGCCATCGACGGATCGCGCAGCACCTCGAGCCGCTCGGCGCCGACCTCCGCCATGAAGCCACGCAGCGCATCGGGCCCGGCCCGGTCCATGGCGAGGGCAACGACCCGAAGCGGGCGATCTTCGAACATCGCGTCGAGGGCGGCGAGGGTCGGCATTTCCTGCTTGCAGGGCGCGCACCACGTGGCCCAAAAGTTCAAGACGACCACCTCGCCGGTAGCGAGGGCGGCCGCCAGGTCGACCTCGTTTCCGGAGAGATCCTGAACGGTCACGGACGCGATCTCGACCGGGGCGCCGGCTTCGGGCTCGATCGCCCACGCCGCATGGCCGGCAACCGTGCCGAGGAGGATCAGACCCGCAAGGGCTGGCAGCAAACGCATGACCGGCAATCTCCACAAAATCTCCAGGGCGACGAGGACCGACGCGTGACATGACGGACAATGCGAAGGCGGCACGCGACCTCTGGGGCGGTCATTTCGCGACGGGTCCGGCGCCGTTGATGGCGCAGATTAATGCGTCGATCGGCTTCGACAAGCGGCTCTGGCCTCACGACATCGTGGGCTCCAAGGCGCATGCGTCGATGCTCGCGGCACAAGGTATCATCAGCGAGGCCGATCGCGACTCGATCCTCCACGGTCTCGACGAGATCGCCCAGGAGATCGAGACCGGCAGCTTCTGCTTCGATCCGGCGCTCGAGGATATCCACCTGAACATCGAAGCCCGGCTCAGCGAAAAGATCGGCGAGCCCGGCCGCCGGCTGCACACCGCGCGGTCGCGCAACGACCAGGTCGCCACCGACTTCAAGCTTTTCGTCCGTGCGGCCGTCGACCGGGCGATCGACAGCCTCGTGGCGCTCACCAACACAATTTTGGACATAACGAACGCGCATGCCGCCACGGTGATGCCGGGCTTCACCCACCTGCAGGCGGCCCAGCCCGTGACCTTCGGCCATCACCTCATGGCCTATGCCGAGATGTTCATGCGCGACCGCTCGCGCTTCGCCGATGCCCGGCACCGGCTCAACGAATGTCCGCTCGGCGCAGCGGCGCTGGCCGGCACCAGCTTTCCGATCGATCGCGACGCCACGGCTCGCGCCCTGGGATTCGATCGGCCGGCGGCGAATTCGATCGACGCCGTCTCCGACCGCGATTTTGCCCTCGACTACCTCGCCTCGGCCGCGATCACGGCCACTCACCTGTCGCGCCTCGCCGAGGAACTCGTCCTCTGGTCGACGCCGCAATTCGGCTTCGTCCAGATGAGCGAGGCGTTCACCTCCGGCAGCTCGATCATGCCGCAAAAGCGCAATCCCGACGCGGCCGAGCTCGTCCGCGGCAAGAGTGGCCGGTTGCTCGGCCATCTGCAGGCACTTCTGGTGACCATGAAGAGCCTGCCCTTGGCCTATTCGAAGGACATGCAGGAGGACAAGGAAGGGCTCTTCGACGCAGTCGACACGCTCGAGCTCTGCCTCGCGGCCACCACGGCGATGCTGGCGTCGATGCGGGTCGATCCGGCGCGGATGCGCGCGGCTGCCGGGATCGGCTACACCACCGCCACCGACCTCGCCGATTGGCTGGTCCGCACCAAAGGGATGCCCTTTCGCGATGCGCACGGCATCGCCGCCCGTACCGTCAAGGCCGCGGAGGAGCGGTCCTGCGAGCTGCACGAGCTGGACGAAGCCGTGCTGCGCTCGATCGATCCCCGGCTCGACGGCGAGGTCCGCCGGCTGCTCGGGGTCGATGCCTCGGTCGCCAGTCGGACGAGCTACGGCGGCACGTCGCCCGAGCGCGTCAAAGAGGCGGTACTCGCCATGCGCGAGCGGCTCGCCGCACTCGGCGCCGCCCGATGACCCGGCGACGGTGGCTGCTCACGGTGCTGGTTGCAGCACCGGCTCTCGCCGGTTGCGGCCGCCAGGGTGATCTCCGGCTGCCCGACCGCGCGCCGCCGCCGGCACCGACGCCCGACGGGGCGGGCGAGGACGACGACACGTGAAAGCCTTCACCTACCGGGCCGGGCAACTCGCCTGCGAGGCGGTGCCGCTCGAGACCATCGCCGCCGCGGTCGGCACGCCCTGCTATGTCTATTCCGCAGGTAGCATGCGCTCGCGGCTCGGCGCCTACCAGGAGGCCTTCGCCGATCGCCCGGCGCTGTTCTGCTATGCCGTCAAGGCCAACAGCAACCTCGCCGTGATCCGCACGCTGGCCGCTGCCGGGGCCGGCGCCGATACGGTGTCGGGCGGCGAGATCGCCCGAGCCCTCGCCGCCGGTGTGGCGCCGGAAAGGATCGTCTTCGCCGGGATCGCCAAGACCGACGACGAGATCCGCTTCGCCCTGCGCACGGGCATCATGCAATTCAACGTCGAATCGGTGCCGGAGCTGCTGCGCATCTCGACCATCGCCACCGACCTCGGCACCACGGCACCGGTAGCCCTGCGCATCAACCCCGACGTCGATGCCGGCACGCACAGCAAGATCACCACCGGCCGCAAAGAGGACAAATTCGGCATCGCCTATGCCGACGCCCCCGCCCTTTTCGCCATGGCCGCCGGCCTCGTCGGCGTCACCCCGATCGGCGTGCATCTGCACATCGGCTCGCAGATCACCGCACTCGAGCCGTTCGAGCAAGCCTACAGGCGGGGTATCGACCTCTTCGACGAGATGCGGCGATCGGGTATCCCGCTGCGCCGGCTCGATCTCGGCGGCGGCTTCGGCGTCCGCTACCGCAACGAGACGCCGATCACGCCGGCAGCCTTCGCCCGGATGGTGAAGGACCTCTTGGGCGCGCGCGATGTCGAGCTGGTGTTCGAGCCCGGCCGGGCACTGGTCGGCGAGGCCGGTGCCCTGATCGCCAGCGTCATCTATCGCAAGGAGAGCGCCGGCCGGCGTTTCTTGATCCTCGATGCCGGCATGAACGTGCTCATCCGCCCGGCCCTCTACGACGCCTATCACGAGGTGCTGCCGCTCGCCGAGCCGGCGGCCGACGCCCAGCTGGAGCCGATGGACGTGGTCGGCCCGATTTGCGAAAGCAGTGACATCTTCGGCCGCGATCGCTGGCTGCCGCTGCTCGATGCCGGGGACCGGGTGGCATTTCTTTCGGCCGGTGCCTATGGTGCGGTGATGGCATCGAACTATAATTCGAGGGTGAGTGCGGCCGAGGTCCTGGTCGACGGCGATCGTTGGGCGGTGATCAAGCCCGCCATCCCGCCCGAGGCCCAGTTCGCCGGCGAGGCCATCCCGCCTTGGCTCGCCGTTGTGGGGCACTGAGCCGACATCACGGACGCCCGCGTCGCGCGCGGGCCGAACCGAAGAGGTTGATCGTATGGCCGATCGCGCCAATCCGCTGGAGACCCGGAGCTTTCACCGCAAACTCTGGCTCGCCCGGGCGGCGCTCGCCTTCGAACGTTGCTACCCTGCGATCTTCCCTGCCCTCGTGGTCATTGCGACCTTCGTCGTCGTCAGCCTGTTCGATCTCTGGCGGCTCGTGCCGGTCTGGTTGCACACCGTCGCCCTCTTCGGCTTTGCCGCAGCCCTGGTCGCCGGGTTCTATCGAGCGCGCAACGCCTTCGTCTGGCCGTCTCGTGCGGCCGGTCTCGCCCGGCTGGAAGCCGACAGTGCGGCCAGGCACCAGCCGCTGCGGGTGTTCGAGGATCGCTTGCCGGACGATTGGCAGGATCCGCTCGCCGCGACGCTCTGGCAGCGGCATCGCGAGCGGGTGCTGGCGGCTATCGGCAGGATCCGGCTCGCCCCGCCGCGCTCGGCGATGCCGGGTCTCGACCCTTGGGCGGCCCGGGCCCTGGTCCTGCTGCTGCTGGTGGTCGGTGTCGTGGACGCGCGTGGCGATTTCGCCGATCGGCTGTACCGTGCCGTAAGCCCCGGTACCGCCAGCGCAACCGTCCTGCCGGTGGACGTGACGATGTGGGTGACGCCGCCCACCTATACGCGGCGGCCGCCGCTGACGATCGAGCAGACGCGGGGGCTGGAGCGCCTGGACGTGCCGACCGGCAGCGAGGCTGTGGTGCAGTTGCACAATTTGCCGATGGCCGACGCGCAGCGGCCCGCGGTCGTGTTCAATGGCGAGGCACTGGAGCTCGGCGCGCTGGGCGAGCGCAGCGGCGAGGCGCGACTGACCCTGGAGTCGCCCGGCGTGCTGGAGATCTTGCCGCCGGATGACGACGCGTTGGCGCGCTGGCAGGTGCTGGTGCTGCCCGACATGCCGCCGTCGGTCCGCTTCGCCGAGCCGCCCGGTGCTACCCATCGACGGGTTCTGGAGCTGGCCTTCGAAGCGGGTGACGACTACGGTGTCAGGCGCGTCGCCTTGGATTTCGCGCTCGTCAGCCGACCGAGCGAAGCCGACAGTGTCGTGCTGGCCGAGCCGGCACGGGCGCCGCAGTCGTTGGCCAGCACCGCCTACAGTGATCTGACCGCGCATCCGCTCGCCGGCCTCGAAGTCGAGTTGCAGCTGGTCGCCACGGATGGTTCGGGACAAGAGGGCCGCAGCGAAGCCGTTCGGATGGTGCTGCCGGAGCGCCAGTTCGAGCATCCACTGGCGCGTGCCGTGATCGGCGAGCGGCGTCGGCTGGTGCGCGAGCCGCAACAGCGTAACGACATCGTCGGTCGCCTCGATCGGCTCGCCGGGAGCGACCTCGCCGAGGAAGCGGGCACGGCTATTCAGCTGGGCTTGGCAATCGCCGGTTCCAGGCTTCGCGAGGCGAGCGACGCGAACGACCGCCGGTCGGTGGTCGATCTGCTGTGGGAGCTCGCCCTGATGATCGAGGAGGGTAATCTCTCGGTCGCCGAGCGGTCGTTGCGCGAGATTCAGGACGCGTTGCAGCGAGCGCTCGAGGAAGGTGCCAGCGAAGACGAGCTGCAGGCGCTGATGGACGAGCTCAGGGAGGCGATGGACCGCTATCTCGAGGAGTTGACCCAGCAGGCGCTGGAGCAGTGGCAGAACATGCCCCGAGACATGCCGATGCAGCCGGTCGATCCGTCGCAGATGGTCGATCGTCAGCAGCTGCAGGAAATGCTCGATCGGGCCGAGGAAATGATGCAGGGCGGGGCGCGCGATCAAGCCCAGGCGATGCTGGAGCAGCTGCAGCAGATGCTGGAGAATCTGCAGGCCGGCATGCCGCAGATGCAGCCCAATCCGGCTGAGCAGTCGCTCTCGGATCTGCAGCGGATGATCGAGTTGCAGCAGAACCTGCTGGATCGCAGCCATCAGATGCAACAGCAGGGCGAGCCCGGCGAGCAGGGCCGAGCAGGGCAGGACGGCCAGCCGGGCCAGCAGGGACGCATGGGTGAAGGCGGTGAAGGTATGGCGGGGCAGTCCGGCACCGGCCAGGCGGCCGCCGAGCAGGATGCCCTCAGGCGGGCGTTGGGCGAACTGATGCGGCGGATGGGCGAGAGCGGCATGGACATCCCGCGCGCACTCGGCCAGGCCGAGATGCAGATGCGCGGCGCCCGCGACGCGCTGGGCGAGGGCCGACCCGGCCAGGCGGTCGGCCCGCAGGGTGACGCGATCGACCAGATGCAGCAAGGTGGGCAGGCGATGCTCGATCAGTTGCGCGAGCAACTGGCCAACCAGCCGGGCGGCGGCGAGGGCTTTGGCCCGCCATCGATGGCCGGGGAACGCGACGGCCGCGATCCGCTCGGTCGGGCGACGCGCAACGAGGGTGGTTGGGACAGCGAAGGAACCGAAGTGCCCCAGGAGCATGATTTGGGCCGCGCCCGCGACGTCCTGGAGGAGCTCTACCGCCGCTCTCGTGACCGCGGTCGACCACAACAAGAGCTCGACTATATCGACCGCCTGCTCGAACGTTTCTGAACACCCGCAGCCACCTTTCCAGCCGAGCCGGCGTATGTCCGAAAATGTGTTGGTTGCCCGGCAACCAGTCATGTCCAAAATTGTGTTGGCTCTGTTAATCTCTTTTTAAGCTTCGGCCGTCATCGTGCACCGGGCATGGCAACCGGTGGATGTTTGATGGACAGTCACATAGAAGCGAACGACAGCACAGCAGGTGACGACAGGCCGGGTGATCGTGCCACCGACAGTGGTGCGGGTGCCGCACATCGGTCGGCCCTCGCCGCCATAGGCGCGATCGAGAAGCGTGAACTGAAGAGCTGCCCGCATTGTCACGGAACGGCGCTGCAGCGTTGGGGAACAGGGCGGAAGGGCGTTCGCCGCTGGTGGTGCCGGGGTTGTCGACGCAGCTTTTCGGCCACCACCGGCACGGTCATTGCGGGCTTGCACGCACCGCGACGGTTTGCTGCTGTCTTGGCCGACATGATGTCGGACAAACCGTCGTCTTGTCGGCGCCTCGCCGAAGCCCTGAAAATCAGCAGGATGACGGCTTGGGCTTGGCGTCAGCGGATCAGCGACGGATTTGTCGCCAACAGCGCTGCGGCCTCACGCCGACCTCTGGCCGACGCCGGGTGGCTCGTTGTCAGGGAATCCCGCAAGGCGTCGCGCGAGTGGGCCGAGCATCGCCGGGATTCGGCAACGTATCCGAAACCGGACCGGCACCGGTGGATCGACTACCGAAGATACCGGCTGCCCCTGCCACGACCCATGACGCCTTATCTGATACCAGTCGTTCTGATGCGCGATCGGTTCCGCGCCTGCCATGTGTGGATCGTGCCGGATCCTGGCACGAAGCCGGAAAAGCGCGGCGTGTCAGGTCTCCAGCCGAGAGAGGTATCGCTCGCTTGCGCCGAATCGACGAGCGCCACGTCGATGGACGCGCTGCCGTCTCCGATCGGCGCCAGAAGCGAGCGGTCGCCAATCCTGCAAACTGCAAATCTCGCTTCGCACGCGGCCAATGCCTCTGCTGCCGATTGCTTGAAATCATTTCTCGCCCCGTTTCGTGGTCCAGCCAGCAAATATCTGTTCCGCTATGTCGCTTGGTTCGTCACGCGGCTGAACGGTAGTGACGGCGCAATCGAACGGCACTTGCTGTCGCAAGAGTGCGCGCTGCCCAAAAAGAGGATCTTGCCGGACTTTCCCGTCACTATAGATGACTGTCGCGTTACCTGACCGACCCGGCCCCCTGAAAGAGGGACAGGGATAAGGGGGAATCAGGTCTACATCGGATCGTGAGGAGGACAGACACGCAAGAGCCGGTTCACCCCGGAGCAGATCATCGAGATCCTGCACGCGTACGAGGCCTGGGCGAAGCTCGAGGAGCTTTGCGGCCGTTGCGACGTGTCGCAGACGACGTTCTGCAAAGGGCCGGCCGATTATGGCGTGATGACGGTATCGGACGCCGGCTGAGGGCGTTGTTGGCCGAGACGCTTCCGACGACACCCGACCCTGTCGAGCCCTCGAGTGCGCACACGACGATAAAGGAGCAAGTCGCAATGATCCTACGCATGACGCTCGTCCGCAACCGCCATGCTTCGATCGACGACCGCATCCACTGCATCGGTCGAGTAGCCGCTGGACGACGGCCGGGAACCCGGCGTAAACGCACCTTCGAGCCCCATTCACGGACACGATTGTCGCTCGGCCCGGCTGCACGACCGACTCCAGACACTTCTCGATCAGCGCGAACCAACACGATATAGAGACATGCGTGTCTCCCGTACCACCGTCGCCATGCCCCCACCACTTTCTCCGACCTCCCCGAACCACGATGCCCGACCGTCGGGGGTGCTGCCGTGCATCCTCTTGCTGCACTACACCGGCATGGCGACCGCCGGCGCTGCGGTCGCCCGGCTCTGCGACCCCGCGGCCCGGGTCAGTGCGCACTACGTCGTCGACGAGGACGGCACGATCCTCGGCCTCGTCCCGGAAAACCGACGCGCTTGGCATGCCGGCGTGGCCGGGTGGCGCGATATCGACGACGTCAACGGCCACTCGATCGGCATCGAACTCGTCAATCCGGGCCACGACTGGGGCTACCGAGATTTCCCGCACGCGCAGATCGCCGCCCTGGTCGACTTGGCCGGCAAAATCGTTGCGCGCTACCATCTGCACCCCGCCGCCGTCATCGGTCACAGCGATGTGGCACCGGCGCGCAAAATCGACCCGGGCGAACGCTTCCCGTGGGACGAACTCTCCGCGCACGGGCTCGGTATCTGGCCTGCCCGAGCCGAGCCGCTCGAGGCCGATCCGGCCGCAGCCTACGCTGCACTCGCGCGCATCGGCTATCGCTTCGATCTGCCCGATACCGAACCGGCACATATCGTCGCCGCTTTCCAACGCCACTGGCGCCGTACTCGGGTCGACGGCCGGCTCGATCCGGAAACCATGGGCCTGATCGAGGCCGTGGCGCGCTTGTGCGCCGACACCGGCCGGCCTACATGAAGCGTGGGTGCGTGGTGGTCGGGTGACCGCTCGGGCTGTCGTCGGGCAACCGACGCGACCCGGGAGGAAAGTCCGGGCTCCACGGAAAAACGGTGCCGGGTAACACCCGGCGGGGGCAATCCCCAGGGAAAGTGCCACAGAGAGCAGTCCGCCCGCCGGGATCCCGCAGCTTCGACTGCGCGATCTGCGGGTCAGGGTGAAAGGGTGCGGTAAGAGCGCACCGCGTTGCCGGCAACGGCGGCGGCACGGCAAACCCCACCGGGAGCAAGACCGAATAGGAGCGGCGGCGTCTTCGGACGCGACCCTTTTCCGGGTCGACCGCTCGGGTAGGTTGCAAGAGGCGTGCTGTGACGCACGTCCCAGATGAATGGTCACCCCTCGACCCCGATCGAGGACAGAACCCGGCTTACAGACCGCCCGCACCCCGATTGCTGCCCGCACCACTCCGGGTGTCATCCGTGGCACCTCGGAGCCGCGCCGTCGCTACGCTCTCCCCGATTTATCCACAGACTGCCGAGGGCTTCTCCAATACTTATCCACAGAATTATTCTTGACACGCGCAGAACAAATTGTTTCAGTAAGTTATGATATCTCTTTGTCGTTGCGTCTGAGACACCGGACCTTGACCACGCGCGAGGCGCCGGGTAGGTTCATGCAACCTCAGCGATCGACGATGCCTTTCTTCTGTAAGTCAATTCTCAGATACGAAAAAGCACTATGCCGTTGTCGAGCAATTTTATCTTCGTCGATTCTCTCCTTAACCTCTTGCAATCAATATTCGCGTGACGGTAGAATAGAGCTGCATCGATCGTTTTTTCGAGGATCGGGGTCGAGGAGCGGGACGGCTCGAGCCTGGGCGGGGTGGCGAAAGCTGATGGGCAAAAGATTTTTTGTCGAATACACGGTAAGCTCGGGTTACGGGCGGGCAGGGGCGGCCGGAGTGGCGCCGCAATGGACAGCCGTTGGTGCGGGCATGCCGACGCTGCTGCCGGGGTCGCTGTGCGCCGAAAGCTTGTGGACTGTTTGCCCGGCCCTCTCGAGCGCGCGCTCGGCACCCGCCGGGAGGCGCCGATGAGCCACGTCCCGGTCTTGCTCGAGGCCATGCTGCAAGCCTTGGCGCCGGCTGCCGGCGAAACCGTGGTCGACGCCACGTTCGGCGGTGGCGGCTACAGTCGGGCGATCCTCGACGCCGCCGACTGCCGGGTGATCGGTCTCGATCGCGATCCGGCCGCCGTCGCCCGCGGGCGCGCACTCGCCGCCCGCGAGCCGCGCTTCAGCATGCTGGAAGGCGCTTTCGGCGACCTTGCGCAACACCTCGCCACCCTCGGTATCGAAAACGTCGACGGGCTGGTCGCCGATCTCGGTGTCTCGTCCTTTCAGCTCGACGAGGCCGAGCGCGGCTTTTCGTTCCAGACGGCAGGGCCGCTCGACATGCGGATGGTGGCCGCCGGCGAGACGGCGGCCGACCTCGTCGCCCGGCTGGACGAGCGCGAGCTCGCCCGGCTCTTCTTCGAGCTCGGCGAGGAACCCGAGGCCGGCCGGATCGCGCGGGCCATCGTCGGGCACAGGGCCGAACGGCCGATCACCACGACGCAAGAGCTGGCCGCCCTGGTCACGGCGACCAAGCGCCGGGTCAAGCCGGGCCGCGCCGCGGCGACCCAGGTCTTCCAGGCACTGCGCCTCGCGGTCAACGACGAGCTGGGCGAACTCGACCGGCTGCTGGCCGCTGCCCCCGATCTGCTCCGCCCCGGCGGTCGGCTGGTGCTCGTCGCGTTTCACAGCCTCGAGGACCGGCGGATCAAGCGCTGCATCGACGCGCAGAGCGAGCGGCGGGCGAAACCTTCCCGGCACCTGCCGTTCGTCGCCACGGCACGGCCCAAGTGGCACTGGCTCGAGCGCAAGGTGATCAAGCCGACGCCGGCGGAAGTGGCGCGCAACCCGCGCGCCCGGTCGGCCCGGCTGCGCGCCGCCGTGCGCCTCGCCGACGACGAGGAACAGGTGCCGGCAGGCACCGCGCCACCGTCCGCCGCGGCACTCCGCAATCCGGGGAGGCTCGCCGCATGATCCGACGCTATGTGCCGATCCTCGCCGTGCTGTTCGTCCTCGCCGCCACCAGCCTGTTCAACGTCAAATATGCCGTGGTCGCAGCGGAGGGCGAGATCTCCAGGATCGAGCAGGAGATCGAGGCCGAGCGCTGGCGGCTGCGCACGCTCGAAGCCGACTGGGCGCACCTCGCCCGGGCCGAGCGTCTGGCGACCCAGGCGCGGGCGCTGGGCATGGCGCCGGCGACGCTGGACCGGGTGGTCGAGGCAGCGCAAATCGGCGACTGGCGCCTGTTGCAGCTCGCCCGCCAACCCCGCCCGGCCGAGCTGCCGCAAGGCGAGCAACTGGAGTTTCGGGTCAAGCCCGTCACCGCCTTCGCGCTGCCGAGCTTCGCCGAGCGGCGCGACCTGTTGGGCGCCGGGTGGTGAGCGATGACGGATCACGGCCCGTGAGTGCGCTGCGCAACCGTCCCGCCGACGCCATCGGCGCCGGGCGGCTCAGGCTGCTCGCTCTCTGCTTCGGCCTGGCCTTCATCAGTATCGGGCTCCGGCTCGTCGACATGGCGACCGCCGAGCCGCGCACCGTCGCCACCAGCCCGCGTGCCGCCGAAGACGGCGTCGAGCTCCGCCGGGCCGCCATTCTCGACCGCAACGGCGAGCTCCTCGCCAGCAACATCGTCACCCTCTCGGTGATCGGTGATCCCCTCATGATGAACGATCCCGAGGCGGCGGCGATCGCCCTGGCCCGCGTGCTCGACGGGGTGAACGCCGCCGAGCTCAACGCCCGGTTCGCGCGCGGCGGCCGCTTCGCCTGGGTCAAGCGGCAGATCTCGCCCGCCGAGCAGGCGGCCGTCCTCGAGCTCGGCCTGCCCGGCATCGGCTTCGAGCTCGGCGAGCGACGGGTCTACCCGCGCGGCCGGGAAGCCGCCCATGTCCTCGGCTTCACCGGCATCGACAACCAGGGCCTCGCCGGCATCGAGTACGGCCTCGACGAGCGGCTCCGCGGCGGTGCCGACCTCGGCAAGCCCGACCTCGCCCTCTCGCTCGACCGCCGCATCCAGCGCATCGCCCATGCGGCCACCGCGGCGGGTGTCGACCGGTTCGCGGCCACCGGGGCGTGCACCATCGTGCTGGACATCCGCACCCGCGAGGTGCTCGCCCTGGTCAGTCTGCCCGATTACGACCCCAATCGGGCCGAGCGCGCGTCCGCCGAGGCGCGGCGCAACCGCTGCACGGCCGACGTCTACGAGCTCGGCTCGCTGTTCAAGGTGGTGAGTGCCGCCATGGCGCTGGAGAGCGGCGAGGTCTCGATCTACGACCGCTTCGATGCGAGCGAATCGCTGCGCATCGGCCGCCACCGGATCCGCGATTTCCGCGGCCACCAGCGCTGGCTCTCGTTGCCCGAGGTGTTCGCCTTCTCCTCCAATATCGGCACGGTGAAGATGACCTTCGCCGCCGGCGGCAGCGAGGTGCAGAAGCCGTTTCTCCAGAGCCTCGGCCTGTTCGAGCGGCCGGTCCTCGACATCCCGGAGACGACCCGGCCACTGGTCCAGGAGCGCTGGCCCGATGTCGTCGCCGCCACCGTCTCGTACGGGCACGGGATCTCGGTCTCGCCCTTGCAGTTCACCGAGGCCGTGGCGACCCTGGTCGGTGACGGCAAGCGGCTGCCCGCGACCTTCCTGCGCCGCGAGCCCGAAACCCTGCCGGCCCTGCTCGAACAGGCACCGACGGTGGTCTCCGAGCGCACGATCGACAACCTGCGCTGGCTCATGTGGCTCACCGTCGAGCGCGGGAGCGGGGCGAACGGTGGGGTCGAGGGTTACATGGTCGGCGGCAAGACCGGTACGGCGGACAAGCCCACCGGCAGCCGCCGCGGTTATGACGGCCGGGCCGTCATCTCCTCCTTTGTCGGCGTCTTTCCGGCGGACGATCCCCGCTATGCGGTGCTCTCGGTGCTCGACGAGCCGCAGGGCGACGCCGAGACCTGGGGCTTTCGCACCGGCGGCTGGACCGCCGCCCCGGTGGTCTCCCGGATCATCGCCCAGGCCGGTCCGGTTCTCGGCGTGCCCAGGACAGCGCTGGCGACCGAGGTTGCCTTCGCCGACCGGCTGGAGGTCATGCCGGTCATGAACGGTCGGACGCGGCGCATGGAGGACGGCTTTGCGGCTGCCAGCCTTACTCGCTGAGGAAGCCCGGCGCTTTTCCGCCGTTGCCGGCCCCGCTGCTGCCGGCCCCGCTGCTGCCGGAGAGGCGGAGCCGCGCGTCCTCAATCTGCAGGACGTCACCATTCGCGGTCTCGCCCTCGACAGTCGTCGCGTCGAGCCCGGCCAGCTGTTCGCCGCGCTTTCCGGCACCCGGGCCGACGGCCACGTCTTCATCCCCGAGGCCATCGAGAAAGGTGCGGTCGCCGTCCTCGGCAGCCCGAACGCCGAAGCCTACGCCCAGCGCGTACCGGTCATCGTCGACCCCGACCCGCGCCGCCGCCTGGCCCAGCTCGCCGCCTGCTTCTTCGGCCGTCAGCCGGCCTTTACCGCAGCGGTCACCGGCACCAACGGCAAGACCTCGATCGCGAGCTTCACCCGGCAGATCTGGGACCGCCTCGGCATCCGGGCGGCGAGCCTCGGCACGCTCGGCGTCGAGATCGGCGGCGGCGTCGAGCGTGCGGGCCACTGGCCGAAGAGCACGCTCACCACCCCCGATCCGATCACGCTGCACCGTCTCGTGGCGGAGTTCGCCGCGGCCGGCGTCGACCACCTCGTGGTCGAGGCCTCGAGCCACGGGCTCGACCAGGAACGCCTCTCCGGGCTGACCATCGACGCCGCCGCCTTTGCCAACATCAGCCGCGACCATTTCGACTACCACGGCAGCTTCGAGGCCTATCTCGCGGCCAAGACCCGCCTGTTCAGCGAGCGCCTGGCGCCGGGCGGCACCGCCGTGCTCAACGCCGACGCGCCGGAGTTCGAAGCGCTGGCAGCGATCGCCCGCAGCCGCGGTGCCGAGGTGGTCGACTTCGGCACGGCCGGCCGCGCGCTCCGCCTCGTCAGTCGCCGCCCGGAACTGACCGGGCAAATCCTCGAGATCGAGGCGATGGGCAAGCATCACGCCTTCCGCTGCGGCCTCGTCGGCGCCTTTCAGGCACACAACGTCCTCGCATCCCTCGGCCTCGCCTCGGCCGGCGACATCCCCCTGGAGCTGGCCCTCGAAGCGCTGGCCGAGCTCGAGGGCGCCCCGGGCCGGATGCAGCTGGTCGCCCGCCACCCCAAGGGTGCGTCCGCCTTCGTCGACTACGCCCACACCCCGGACGCGCTGGCCAAGGCGCTCGAAGCGCTGCGCCCGCACACCGCGGGCCGGCTCGCCGTCGTCTTCGGCTGTGGCGGCAATCGCGACCGGGGCAAGCGCCCGCTGATGGGCAAGCTCGCCGCGGCGCTCGCCGATCTCGTCTACGTCACCGACGACAATCCGAGGAACGAGGACGCGGCCGCCATCCGTCGCGCGATTCTGGAGCCGCTCGCCGGTGACGGAGCCGCGGTGGTCGAGATCGGCGACCGGGCGACAGCCATCCGCACCGCCTTTGCCGCCCTGGAGCCCGGTGACGTCCTGGTGGTCGCCGGCAAGGGCCACGAGCAGGGCCAGATCGTCGGCGACGCAATCCTGCCCTTCGACGACGCGACCGAGCTCGCGGCAGCTCTGGCCTCCCTGGAGAGTGCGGCATGACCGCCCGAGCCTCGCCGGGGCCCGCCGACGGCAACACGCCGCCGCTCTGGCAGGCGGTGGATGCCGCCGCTGCCACCAGTGGGCGCAGCCGCCGCGACTGGAAAGCCAAAGGGGTGACGATCGACAGCCGGACGCTGCAGCCGGACGAGCTGTTCATTGCGCTCGAGGGGCCGAACCGTGACGGCCATGCCTTCGTCCGCGACGCGCTCGACCGGGGTGCCGCGGCCGCCGTCGTCACCCACCGCCCGGACGACGTCGCCGAGGACGCGCCACTGCTCATCGTCGACGATACTCGAGCCGCCCTCGAGGGCCTCGGCCGCTTCGGCCGCAACCGGGCCCGTGCCCGCGTGATCGCCGTGACCGGCAGTGTCGGCAAGACCAGCACCAAGGAGATGCTGCGCGAGGTGCTGCGCGGCTTCGGCACCTGTCATGCCAGCCGGGCGAGCTACAACAATCATTGGGGCGTTCCGCTCACACTGGCCAACCTGCCGCCCGAGACGGCCTTCGCGGTCGCCGAGATCGGCATGAACCATGCCGGCGAAATCCGTGCCTTGACCCCGATCGCCCGGCCGCACATCGCGGTCGTCACGGCCGTCGCCCCGGCGCATCTGGAGAACTTCGCGAGCACGGCCGGAATCGCCGATGCCAAGGCCGAGATTTTCGAGGGGCTGGAGCCGGGTGGCCTTGCCGTCGTCAACGTCGACACCCTGCACAGCGACCGGCTGCTGGCCGCCGCCCGCCGCTACGCCGAAAACATCGTCACCTTCGGCGCGACCGAAGCCGGCGATGTCCGGCTCGCCGATTTTGCCACCGACGCTGAGGGCAGCCGGGTCGCGATCGCGATCGCCGGCCGCACGCTGCGGCTGCAGCTGGCCGCCCCCGGCCGGCACTGGGCGATGAACGGCCTCGCCGTTCTCGCCGTCGTGCATTCCCTCGGCCTCGACCTCGACCGGGCGGCCGAGCGGCTCGCCGGCCTGCGCCCCGGTGCCGGGCGCGGGGCGACGCGCGAGATCACCTGGAGCGGCGGTGCTATCCGCCTCCTGGACGAGAGCTACAATGCCAATCCCGCCTCGATGACCGCCGCGATCGAAGTGCTGGGCCGCCAGCCCGGGCGCCGGATCGCCGTCCTCGGCGACATGCTCGAGCTCGGTGAGACCGGCCCGGCACTCCACGCCGAACTCGCCCGGCCACTCGCCGAAGCCGCGGTCGATCAGGTGTTCACGAGTGGGCCCTCGATGCGCCATCTCTACGATGCGCTGCCCGAGAGCCGCCGCGGCGGCTGGGCCGAGACCAGCGCGAAGCTCGCCCCTCTCGTCGTCGAAGCGCTGGAGCCCGGCGACACCGTCCTGGTCAAGGGCTCGCTCGGCAGTGCGATGCGCCACGTCATCGCCGCCCTCGACGCCGCCGCCGATACCAGAGCGGAGGGCTGAGGCCGTGCTCTATCACCTCCTCGTGCCGCTCGCCGACCAGTTCACGCTGTTCAACGTCTTTCGCTACATCACCTTCAGGAGCGGTGGGGCGGTGATGACCGCACTCCTCATCTGCTTCATCCTCGGTGGCCCGGTCATCCGCTGGCTCAAGAAGAAGCAGCGCGAGGGTCAGCCGATCCGCGAGGATGGCCCGGAATCGCACCTGTTGACCAAGAAGGGCACGCCCACCATGGGCGGGGTGCTCATCCTGATCGCGATCGCCATCGCCACGCTCCTCTGGGCCGATCTGACCAACGGCTATGTCTGGGTGGTGCTGATCGTCACGCTCGGCTTCGGCGGTATCGGCTTCGCCGACGACCTGATGAAGCTCACCCAGCGCAGCTCGTCGGGCCTTTCCGGCCGCTACAAGCTCTTGCTCCAGGGCATCATCGCCTTTGCCGCTGCCATCGCACTCATGAGCTTCACCCCGGCACCCCTCTCGACCTCGCTGGCCATGCCCTTTTTCAAGGACCTGCTGGTGCCGCTGGGTCTGCTCTTTCCGGTTCTCGTCGTCTTCGTCATCGTCGGTGCCTCGAATGCGGTGAACCTGACCGATGGCCTCGACGGCCTCGCCATCGTGCCGGTGATGATCGCCGCCGGCTGCTTCGCGCTGATCGCCTATCTCGTCGGCAATGCCATTTTCTCGAACTATCTCGGCATCCCCTTCGTCCCCGGCACGGGCGAGCTCGCCGTCTTCTGTGCCGCCATGGTCGGCGCCTCCTTGGGCTTCTTGTGGTTCAACGCACCCCCGGCCATGGTCTTCATGGGCGACACGGGCTCGCTCGCCACCGGCGGTGCGCTGGGCACCATCGCGGTTGCCGCCAAGCACGAGCTGGTCCTCGCCGTCATCGGCGGGCTCTTCGTCCTCGAAGCCGTCTCGGTGATCGTCCAGGTCGCCTCCTTCAAGCTCACCGGCAAGCGCGTCTTTCGCATGGCGCCCCTGCACCACCACTTCGAGAAGATGGGCTGGCAGGAACCGACCATCGTCATCCGGTTCTGGATCATCGCCACCATCCTGGCGCTGATCGGCCTTTCCACACTGAAGCTGCGGTGAGGGGCCGATGACCAGAAGGCGGATCGGCATTCTCGGCATGGCCAGAAGCGGCATGGCCGTCCTGCGGGACGCGCTGGCGCGGGGCCAGGACTGCCTCGTCTACGACGACAACGACGCGACCCTGAGGGCTGCCGTCGACGCCGGCGGCAGCAGGGGCACACCGAACGACGTGGGCAGCCTCGACGCCCTCGTCGTCAGCCCCGGCGTTCCCCTCTATTTTCCCGCACCGCATCCGGTGATCACCACTGCACGCGAGCACGGCGTGCCGCTGACCAGCGACATCGACCTCTTCGCCGAGCGGCTGGGCGACCGCACGGTCGTCGGCATCACCGGCACCAACGGCAAATCCACGACCACCGCCCTCGTTCAGCACCTCCTGAAGGCCGGCGGCCGCGACGCCGTGCTCGGCGGCAATATCGGCAAGCCTGTTCTCGACCTCGACCTCGGCGGTCCGGAGCGCGTGTTCGTCCTCGAGCTCTCCTCCTACCAGCTCGATCTGGCCGAGCGTATCGCACCCGCGATCGGTGTGCTGCTCAACATCACCCCCGACCACCTCGACCGCCACGGCACCTTCGCCGCCTACATCGCCGCCAAGCGCCGCCTCTTCTCCCTCCAGCCCGAAAGCGGCATCGCGGTGGTCGGCGTCGACGACGGCCCGTGCTCGACCATCGCCGACGAGCTGGAAGCGGCGGGCCGCCGGGTCATCCGGATCAGTGCGGCGCGCGCGCTCGAACGCGGCGTCTACGCGCGGGGCAGCGAGCTGGTCGATGCCATGGGTGCTGTGCCCCGCAGCATCGCCGACCTCGCCGGGATCGCGAGCCTCGAAGGTCGCCACAACCGGCAGAACGCTGCCGCCGCCTATGCCGTGCTGCGGGCGCTCGACGTGCCCGAAGCCGACGCCGTCCGCGGCTTTGCCGGCTTCACGAGCCTGCCGCACCGCATGGCGACCGTGGCACGCGCGGGGCGCGTGCGCTTCGTCGACGACAGCAAGGCCACCAACCCCGAAGCTGCCATTCCGAGCCTCTCGAGCTTCGCCGACATTTTCTGGATCGCCGGCGGCAAGCCCAAGCCCGGCGGCTTTGCCGCCCTCCTGCCGCATCTCGCGGCCGTGCGTGGCGCCTGGCTGATCGGCGAGGCGGCAGCCGAGATCGCCGCCACCCTGCCGACCACCCTGCCGGTCGACCACGCTCGGACCCTCGAGCGTGCCGTCCCCGCCGCCTACGCTGCCGCCCGTGCGAGCACGGCTGCCGAGCCCGTGGTCCTCCTCGCACCCGCCTGCGCCTCCTTCGACCAGTTCGCCGATTACGAGGTGCGCGGCGACACCTTCGCCGCCCTCGCCCGCGATCTCGCCGATCGGGAGGTCGCGGCATGAGTGCGTTCGCCCGCACCGACCGCTCGCTCCTCGGCCAGTGGTGGTGGACCGTCGACCGCTACCTCCTCGCCGGCATCGGCGTCCTGGTGCTGTTCGGCGCCATCATGGTCCTGGCGTCCAGCCCGCCCATCGCCCGCAACCTCGACCTGGACGGGATGCACTTCGTCATCCGTCACTTCATCGTGCTGGTGCCGGCAGCAGCCTGCCTCTTCGCCGTCTCGCTGCTGGCACCCAGGGGTGTGCTGCGGCTGGCCACCCTGATCTTCGCCGTCTCCGCTCTGCTGACGGCGGCGACACTGTTCTGGGCGCCGGAGATCAAGGGGGCCACCCGCTGGCTCTTCATCGGCGGCCAGCAGCTCCAGCCGTCGGAGTTTCTCAAGCCCGGGCTCGCCGTCGTCGCCGCCTGGGTGCTGGCCCGGCGACAGGGCCTGGAGGGGTTGCCGCTCGCCCTGCTGCTGGTCGGCAGCAGCATCGCGCTCCTTCTCCTCCAGCCCGATCTCGGCATGGCGGCCGTGGTCGCCGCCTTCTTCGCCGCCCAGCTCTTCGTCGCCGGGCTCGGCTGGCTGCCGATCATTCTCTTGGCCGGCATCGGCCTCGGCGGCCTCTGGGGGGCGTACAGCCTGCTGCCGCACGTGCGCGAGCGCGTCGACGGCTTCCTCGACCCCACGGCCGAGATCTACCAGGTCGAACGTGCCCTCAGTGCGGTCAAATCCGGCGGCCTGTTCGGCCGCGGCCCGGGCGAGGGGGTGGTCAAGTTCCGCCTGCCCGAGGCGCATTCGGACTTCGTCTTCGCCACCGTGGCCGAGGAGTTCGGCATCATCGTCTGTCTCGTCATCGTCGTCATCTTCGCGAGCCTGGTGCTGCGCGCGCTCTGGCGCCTGCAGCTCAATCCCAACCGCTTCGTCCAACTCGCGGCAACCGGACTCGTCGCCCAGTTCGGCCTGCAGGCGCTGGTCAACATGGCGGTCAACGTCAACCTGGTACCGACCAAAGGCATGACTCTGCCCTTCATCTCCTATGGCGGCTCCTCGCTGCTCGCGATCGCCATCACCATGGGCATGCTCCTGGCGCTGACCCGCCGCGGCGCCCGCCTGGAGGCGATCCCATGAGCCCCATCCTGATCGCCGCCGGCGGCACCGGCGGCCACATGTTCCCGGCCCTCGCCCTGGCCAAGAGCCTGCTCGAGCGCGGTGAGCCCGTCACCGTCGTCACCGACGACCGCGGTGCGCGCTTCCTGCCGGACGATATCGACCGCCACGTGATCAAGGCCGGCAGTCCCTCGGGCAGCCCGAAGGCGAGGCTCACCGGCATGCTGGCCCTTCTCCGGGGCACACTGCAAGCGTTCGGCCTGATGCGCCGCTTGACCCCCCGGGCAGCCGCCTGCTTCGGCGGCTACGCCTCGGTTCCGGCCGGCCTCGCTGCATCGCTCACCGGCCGGCCGCTCTTGCTGCACGAGCAGAACGCCGTTTTCGGCAGGGCCAATCGCCTGCTCGCCCGCTTCGCCCGCACGATCGCCCTGAGCTTCGCGCGGACCAGCCACGTGCCTTCGGGCCCGAACCAGATCGTCACCGGTAATCCCGTCCGCCCCGGTTTCCGGCTGGACGCGGCCGCCTTCCGGGCACCCGCTGCCACCGAGGCTTTCCGTCTCCTCGTCATCGGCGGCAGCCAGGGTGCCCGGATCTTCAGCGATGTCGTCCCCGAGGCGGTGGCCCGCTTGCCCGAGCCGCTGCGCCGGCGGCTGCGGATCCAGCAGCAGTGCCGCCCGGAGGACCTGAGCCGGGTCTGCGAGCGCTATGCGGCACTCGGCATCGACGCCGAGGTTACCGCCTTCTTCAAGGACATGCCGACCCAGCTCGAGGCCGCCCACCTGCTCGTCAGCCGGGCCGGGGCGTCGAGCCTGACCGAGATCATGGCGATGGGCCGGCCGTCCATCCTCGTCCCCTATGCCGCGGCCGTCGACGATCACCAGCGCGCCAATGCCGAGGTGCTGGCGGCGGCCGGCGGCTGTGTGAGCATCCGCCAGTCCGCCCTCGATGCCGAGGCCCTCGAACGCGCGCTCGAGGCGCTGATGCGCGATCCCGTCAGGCTGGAGGCCATGGCGGCGGCAGCCCGCGAGCTCTATCAGGAGGACGCCGCCGGCCGGCTCGCCGACGCCGTTCTCGCCATGCTGCCCGCGGCCGCGCGCGCCGGTTCACCCGTTTCCGGTCCGGAGGTGGCTCGATGAGCCCGATCGCCACCGAAGCCGTCCGCAGCCTGCGCATCCAGCCGCTCGACACCGGTGCGATCCACTTCGTCGGCATCGGCGGCATCGGCATGAGCGGCATCGCCGAAATCCTGCACGGCATGGGCTACGAAGTGCAGGGCTCGGACGTCAGCGACAACGCCAATGTGCAGCGGCTGCGCAGCAAGGGCATGAACATCGCCGTCGGCCACCGGGGGGAGAACCTGGGCGACGCACGGGTGCTGGTCGTCTCGACCGCGATCAAGCCCGACAACCCGGAGCTGGAAGAAGCCCGCCGACGCCGCCTGCCGATCGTCCGCCGGGCCGACATGCTGGGCGAGATCATGCGCCTGCATCCCTCGGTCGCGGTCGCCGGCACCCACGGCAAGACGACGACCACAGCCATTGTCGCCGGCCTGTTCGACGCCGCCGGGCTCGAGCCCACCGTGATCAACGGCGGCATCATCAACGCCTACGGCACCAATGCGAGGCTCGGCCAGGGCGACTGGATGGTGGTCGAGGCCGACGAGAGCGACGGCAGCTTTCTCCGGCTGCCGGCGACCATCGGCATCGTCACCAATATCGACCCCGAGCACATGGAGTTCTGGGGCGATTTCGACCGGGTGAAGGCGGCCTATCAGGACTTCGTCGAGCGCCTGCCGTTCTACGGCGTAGCGATCCTCTGCATCGACCACCCCGAAGTCCAGGCGCTGGTCGGCCGGATCACCGACCGGAAAGTCAGAACCTACGGCTTCAACCCCCAGGCCGATATCCGCGCGACGGACCCCGTCTCGGACGCCAAGGGCTCGCGCTTCGACGTCTTCATCCGCGACGCCGCAACCGGCGAAGCCCGCCGGTTCGTCGATTTCGAGCTCGCCCTGCCCGGCAAGCACAACGTGCAGAACGCGCTCGCGGCGATCGCGATTGCCGATCAGCTCGGCATGACCGAGACCGTGGTCCGCGAAGCCCTCGCCGGCCTCGGCGGGGTCAAGCGTCGCTTCACCGTTACGGGCGAGGAGGGCGGCATCACCATCGTCGACGACTACGGTCACCACCCGGTCGAGATCCGCGCCGTCCTCGAGACCGCGCGGCGGGCGACCCGCGGCCGGGTCATCGCCGTCGTCCAGCCGCACCGCTACAGTCGGCTGAAGGATCTCTTCGAGGCCTTTTGCACCTGCTTCTCGGATGCCGATGTGGTCCTGGTGGCCCCCGTCTATGCCGCGGGCGAGGCGGCCATCCCCGGCATCGATCGCGATGCCCTGGTCGAGGGCCTGACCCGCCACGGCCAGCGCGCGGCAACGGCCATCGAAGGTCCCGAAGACCTGCCCGCCGAGATCGCCGAAATCGCCCGTCCCGGCGATCTCGTCGTCTGCCTCGGTGCCGGCACGATCACGCAGTGGGCGAACGCGCTCCCCGATCAACTCCGCCGGATGCGCGCCGAAGGAAGCGCACCATGACGAGCCGCCTCAACTGCCCCCGGACCCGTCGCGTGGGAACCAACACGATTTTGGACATGCGCGGCGCTCCCGATCGTCGGGCCCGGGTTACGCAACGCTGCACCAACACAATTTCGGACATGACCGACATGCTCGTTCGCGAGCGCCGCTCGGTACTCGGAGAAACCAACACACTTTCGGACATCGCGAGGTCAGGCCCGCTGCGACGCCTGGGCCCAGGTCGGCGAGCCGACACGCTTTCGGACATGCTCACCCCGCACCACTCGGGGAGCCGCCACCCATGACGACCATCCGCGGCAATCTCCGCGAACACGTCGCCCTGGCACCCTTGGCCTGGTTTCGCGTCGGCGGGCCCGCCGAGCGGCTGTTCCAGCCGGCCGATGCCGAGGATCTCGCAGCCCTTCTCGCCGCCACCCCCGACGACGTCCCGGTGCTGCCGATGGGCGTCGCCTCCAACATGCTGATCCGCGACGGCGGCATCGAGGGCGTGGTCGTCCGCTTCGGCGGCCCGCTCGCCAAGGTCGAGGTCGAGGGTACGACCGTGATCGCCGGTGCCGGGGCCCTCGACCAGCGCGTCGCCCAGGTCGCCGAGCGCGCCGGGCTCGCCGGTATCGAGTTCATGATCGGCATCCCGGGCACCATCGGCGGCGCGGTGCGGATGAACGCCGGGGCGTTCGGCGGCGAGACCAGGGACCGGCTGATCTGGGCCGAGGCCCTCGATCGGCAGGGCCGGCTGCACCGGCTGGCCAATGCCGAGCTCGGCTTTGCCTACCGCCACTCCGATCTGCCCGAGGACTGGATCGTGGTGCGTGCCGCCTTCGCCCTCGAGCCCGGCGATCCCGCCGCCATCAAGGCCCGCATGGCAGCGATCAAGGCCGAACGCGAGGCCGCCCAGCCACTCCGCGTCGCCACCGGCGGCAGCACCTTCAAGAACCCGGCGGGTCACCGGGCATGGCAATTGATCGACCGAGCCGGCTGCCGGGGGTTGACCAGAGGGGCGGCCATGGTCTCCGATAAGCACTGCAACTTTCTCATCAACACAGGCGGTGCCTCCGCCGCCGACCTCGAAGCGCTCGGCGAGACGGTCCGCGCCCGCGTTCTGGCGCGCAGCGGCATCCGCCTCGAATGGGAAATCAAGCGCCTGGGCAAGCCGGCCCCCGCGGCCGCGGCACCGGGCAATGCCCATACCAACGGAGTGCCTTCATGAAACCCCACGTCGCCGTCCTCATGGGCGGCCTCTCCGCGGAACGCGAGGTCTCGCTCGTCTCGGGCGAGAACTGCGCCGCGGCCCTGGAAGAGAAAGGCTACCGCGTCACCAAGATCGACGTCGGCCGCGACCTGCCCGCCCGTCTCCTCGAGGTGAAACCCGACGTCGTCTTCAACGCCCTGCACGGCCGGTACGGCGAAGACGGCCGGGTGCAGGGCCTCTTGGACCTCATGGCCATCCCCTATACCCACTCGGGCGTGCTCGCCTCGGCACTGGCCATGGACAAGCCGATGGCCATGCGCCTCTTCCGCAGTGCCGGGCTCACCTGCCCCGAAGGCTTCGAGATCGAGTTCGAGGACCTGCAGGACGGCCCGCCGCCGATGGACCCGCCCTTCGTCGTCAAGCCCGCGGCCGAAGGCTCCTCGGTCAACGTCCTGGTCGCGAAGAACGGCGACATCAGCGCCCTCACCGAGCGCGACGACATCGCCCCCGAGGCCCGCTTTCTGGTCGAGCGCTACATCCCGGGTCACGAGCTCACCGCCACCGTGCTCGGCGAGCAGGCACTCACCGTCACCGAGATCCGCCCGAAAAAAGGCCGCTTCTACGACTACGGCGCGAAATACACCGAAGGCTTCGCCGAGCACATCGTCCCGGCCCCGCTGCCGCGACCCGTCTTCGACAAGGTCTGCGACTGGGCCCTGCGCGCACACTGGGTGCTGGGCTGCCGCGGGGTCAGCCGCTCGGACTTCCGCTTCGACCCCAAGGGCGGGATGGATGGCCTCGTCATCCTCGAGGTCAACACCCAGCCCGGCATGACCCCGATGTCGCTGGTGCCCGAGCAAGCGAAGCACTGCGGCATCGACTTCGCCGATCTCGTCGTCCGGCTCGTCGAGGGGGCCCGATGCGACAAGTGAGACGGCTCGCCTACCGGACTCGCCATGCGCTGCGCCGCCCGCCGCCGCCGCGCTGGCAAGCGCCCGCCCTCTACGGCCTCGCGGTCGTCGCCATGGCGAGCCTGCTCGCCGCCACCATCCATATCGCCAATTCGACCGGCCTCACCGATCGGGTCCGGTTCGCCGTCGAGGACCAGCTGGTCGCCACCACCGACCGGCTCGGCCTGCAGATCCGGGACATCCTGAGCGAGGGACGACAGCGCACCAGTGCCCGCGAGATTTACCGAATCCTAGAACCTTACTATGGACAAAGTATACTAGCGATTGATATTTCCGCCATCCAGCAACGCCTGCAGAGTCTGCCATGGGTTCGCGAAGCCGCCGTCACGCGACACTTTCCCGACCGCCTCACGGCGACGATCGTCGAGCATCGCCCGATCGCGCTCTGGCAGCCGACGATGCGGCAGCCGACGATGCGGCAGCCGACCGTGGCGCAGCCGAACGCCGTGCGAACGCCGAGCGGACCGTCCCTGGTGAGTGACCGGGGCGACATCATCCGGATCAGCGCCGTCTCGCCCTACCGCCACCTGCCGATCCTCAGCGGGGCCGACGCCCCGTCGGCCGCCGCCGACCTGTTGCGCCTCGTCGGCAGCGAGCCGAGCCTGGTGCGCCTGGTCACCGGCGCGGAGCGGGTCGACAGCCGCCGCTGGAACGTCTTCATCGACGGTCGGATCGAGGTCCGGCTGCCGGAACGGGCACCCGAGCTGGCGTGGCAGCGCCTCGCCCGCTTGCACGACGAGCAATCGCTCTTGACCCGTGCTGTCGAGGCCGTCGACCTCAGGCTCGACGACCGGGTGATCGTCCGCCTCGCCGACGAGGTGCTGAACCCGCCGAGCGCCGGCCCGGCCGCCTCGCTGCACCAGGGGCAGCGGACATGACGACCCCGGAGACCGCTGGCCCCGACACGCCGCCCGGCAGGCTCGGCCCGGCCGCAGCCCGCAGCGCACCCGAAATGGTCTGGCAACGGCTGCTCGGCAGTCACCGCCGACCGCACAAGAACGCGCCGTTCGGGCTGCTCGACATCGGCAGCTCCAAGCTCTGCTGCTACATCGTCCGCACCCGTGGCACCGACGGATTCGTCCTGCTCGGCCGCGGCTATCAGGCGGCCGAGGGCTTCCAGGCCGGCGAGGTGATCGACGCCGAGGCGGCCGAGGCCTCGATGATCGCCGTCGTGAACGAGGCCGAGCAGGCCGCCGGCGAGCAGCTGCGCGAGATCGCCGTTGCCTGGTCGGGCGGCCGGCCGGCGGCCGGTCTCGTCACCATCGACTGCCCGATCGGCGGACGGGTCATCGACGACGACGATATCGACCGCGCCCTCGAGCAGGTCCGCACCTCGGTGCTGGGCAGCGAGCGGGAAATCCTCCACATCCTGCCGGTCGAGCTGCGCCCCGACGGCGGCGACGCGTTGGCCGATCCGCGCGGGCTCGCCGCCCAGACTCTCGAATTCACGGCGCTCGTCGTGAGTGTCGCCAAGCCGGCGCTGCGCAACCTCACCGCCTGCCTCGAGCGCTGCCACCTCGACATCATGGAGCTCACCAACGCCACCTATGCCGCCGGCATGGGCTGCCTGACGATGGACGAGATGCGCCGCGGCGTGCTGCTGCTCGAGCTCGGCGGCGGCACCACCAGCCTCGGCCTGTTCAGCGGCGGCGCACTCTGCCACCTGGCGCAAGTGCCCTACGGCGGCGAGCACGTCACCCGCGACATCGCCTATTGCCTGTCGACCAGCCGTGCGGTCGCCGAACGGCTGAAGAATCTCTACGGCGGTGTGCTCTGCCGGGCCTGCGACGACAACGTCCGGATCGAGGTGCCGATCATCGGCGACCAGCTCGAGCAGCCGACCGGCGAGGTGCCGCGCACCCGGCTGACCGAGATCATCCGGGCCCGGGTCGAGGAGACCCTGACCCTGGTCCGCGCCAGGCTCGAAGACGAGTGGGACCTGGTCGAGGCCAAGCCACCGCGCAGCATGGTGCTGACCGGTGGGGCGGCGCAGATCGAAGGCATCGAGGAACTCGCCGAGGAGATCTTCGGCCTCAAGGCGCGAATCGGCCGGCCGGCCGCCGTGCGCGGCCGCGCCGGCCTGGAGGATCAACCCTGCTGTAGTGCCGCCGCCGGCGGGCTGGTGCTGGTCACCGGCCGCGACGGCGGGCTCGGCTGGAAACAAGCATCGGAGGTGCCCGCACTGACCTCGGGCCTGGCCCGCCTCGGCCACTGGCTCAAGCAGAACTTCGTGAGCTGACCCGTGGTCGCACGCGAACCGACCTGACGACCCTTTTCGGCCGCCCCTCTGCCCAGGGAACGGCCACTGCCCGCGGTGGACGAACCGAAAAATCGGTCGCCCCGCACAACAATGGAGGAGAATACCATGACGATCAGCCTGAGCATGCCCGTCACCCACGAAATGAAGCCCCGCATCTCCGTGGTCGGGGTCGGCGGTGCCGGCGGCAATGCCGTCAACAACATGATCACCTCGCATCTCGAAGGGGTCGAGTTCGTCGCCTGCAACACCGACGCGCAGGCACTCGCCAACTGCCTCACCGACCGCAAGATCCAGCTCGGTCACGCCATCACCCACGGCCTCGGGGCCGGGGCGCGCCCCGAGGTCGGCCGGGCCTCGGCCGAGGAGAGCCTCGACGAGATCCTCGATCTCCTGCAGGGCTCGAACATGGTCTTCATCACCGCCGGCATGGGTGGCGGGACCGGCACCGGGGCCGCCCCGGTGATCGCCCGGGCGGTCCGCGACATGGGGATCCTCACCGTCGGGGTGGTCACCAAGCCCTTCCACTTCGAAGGGGCGCACCGCATGCGCCTCGCCGAGGGCGGGCTCACCGAACTGCAGCAGTTCGTCGACACCCTGATCGTCATCCCCAACCAGAACCTGTTCCGCCTCGCCAACGAGCGCACCACCTTCGCCGAGGCCTTCCAGATGGCCGATCAGGTGCTGCACATGGGCGTGCGCGGGGTCACCGACCTGATGGTCATGCCCGGCATGATCAATCTCGACTTCGCCGACATCAGGACGGTGATGTCCGAGATGGGCAAGGCGATGATGGGCACGGGCGAGGCCGAGGGCGAACGGCGGGCGATCGACGCCGCCGAGGCCGCGATCTCCAACCCGCTCCTGGACGAGGTGTCGATGCGCGGCGCCCGCGGTGTGCTGATCAACATCACCGGCGGCCACGACATCACGCTGTTCGAGATCGACGCCGCCGCCAACCGGATCCGTGAGGAGGTCGACCCCGAGGCCAACATCATCTTCGGCTCGACCTTCGACGACTCGCTGCAGGGCGGGCTGCGCGTCTCGGTGGTCGCCACCGGCATCGAGACCCAGGCGGAGCGCTCGCGCCAGGCGGCCGCCGCCGAAGCGGCCGGCAGCGAGGCGCAGCCGGCCCAGGCCGGCGGCTGGTTCCCGCACACCACCCACCGCCCGCAACCCTATCCCGCCGTGCAGAAGCCGGCGGCCAGAACGCCGGAGGCCAACCCGACCTTGCATCTCCGGGCGGCGAGCGACGCGCGGCGCGAGGTGCCGGCCGAGACCGGCCAGAGCCAGTACCCGGCCTTCGTCCCGCCGCCGGCCGAGACCACCGGCTACCGGGGCGATCCGGCGCAAGCGGCGCAGGCCGCCGCGACCGGCTACGCGGTGCCGCGCGGGCAGGCGGCCGAGGAGCGCCAGGGCCTCGGCATCTTCGAGCGGATGCGGGGCTTTGCCCGCAGCCACGGCCTCGGCGTCGGCACCAACGATGCCGGCGCCGGTTACGACCGCCCGGCGCAGCCGCAGATGCGGCGCGAGCCCGCCATGGTGGACGACGCGCCCGGCCGGCCGCCGATGCAGCCGCAAGCCCATCCCCAGCAGGAGCGTGGCCGAAACGCTACGCCCGGCCAGGATGAGCTCGGCGACATCCCTGCGTTCTTGCGCAAGGAGCGAGTCGACGGCTAAGTCGTCACCTGTTGAGAGGCTAGTTTCAAGTCTTCTCCTAACAGGCAGTAAAAAAGCACTTTTTGGTTTCCCCGTTCGATGGTATGAAAACCGGAGGCGGGGAAACCGACTTTTTTCGCCGATGGCGGCCGAGGCAGGGCGCCGTGCACTGACGCGACAAAGGTCGAGGGACCGGCACCGCTGAGTATCGGGCGTGGCGCAAGCGCGTCACGTCACCCCTAAAGGCATCAGGAGCGGGCCTCATGCACGACCAACCTTCACCACCGACGGCGGTCACGACGCTGCCGGACGCCGGTGCGGCGCAGCGCACGCTCGGCCATGCGATCAGCTGTGTCGGTGTCGGCCGCCATTCCGGTGTCCGCGTCGGCCTCACCCTGCACCCGGCCCCGACCGACACCGGCGTGCGCTTCAAGCGCAGCGATCGGCCCGGCAGCAGCCCACTTCGCGCCGTCCCGGAAAACCTGCTGATCGCCGACCACGCCCTGATCCTCGCCGACGCAGACGGCACCCGGATCGTCGGCATCGAGCAGGTCGGTGCGGCGCTCGCCATGACCGGCATCGACAACGCGCTGATCGAGGTGAGCGGCCCCGAACTGCCGGCGATGGACGGCAGTGCCCAACCCTTCGTCTTCCTGATCGAATGTGCCGGGGCGATGGCGCAGGCAGCCCCCCGCCGCGCCTGTGCGACACCACCGCCCACCGAGCTTTGCCGCGGCGACCTCGCGGCACGGCTCTGCCCGCGGGCCCCGGGCCGGCTCGAGGCCGACATCAGCGGCACCGCCACGGCCGCCTTCGGCCCGACCCGGCATACCGTCGACCTCGTCCCCGAAGCCCTTCGCCACGAGCTGGCGGCGGCCCGCCAGCCGCTCACCACGGCCGCCCTCGAGGCAGCACAGACGCGCGGCCTGATGCGCGGGGTGTCGCTCGAGAACACGCTCGTCCTGGACGAAGCCGGGCCGCGCAATCCGGGCGGCCTGCGCTTTGCCGACGAGCCGGCCCGCCATGCCAACCTGCTCGCACTCGGGGCTCTGGCCCTCCTCGGCGGGCTGCCGCCGGTCGAGCTCGTGACGCGCGGTGCCGGCCACGCGCTCCTGGCCCGACTGCTCCGCCAATGCGGCAGCCACCGCCCGGGCGTGGCGAGCTCGGCCCTCGCCACGGCCGCCGCCGGCCAACTCGCCGGCAGCCAGGCCTGAGCCGCCACCACACGCAGCGGACGCCGGGCGGTTCCATCGACAGATCGTCGATAATCGGACGCCAGCTGGCGAATTCATTGGACGCCGCCGGCGTGTTCTTGCACCTTCCGTCTGCGGTCATAGCGGGGTACCGGGTCGCATCCGCAAAGGTCGATCGCCCGGCCGGAATCGGCCGCCTTCGGCCGCTCGGTCCGGCGCCACGACGGCATCCGGGCACTGTCGCACAAGGGAGAATCGGTCGGCATGGCGAACGAGCGCACGCGAGGTCGGCGGCGCTGGAGCGGGTTGTTCGTCGACCGGCAGTTCTACGAACGAGGCCCCGGCGGCGGGCGCATCGTCACGGTCAGCCGGGCCACGCAGGTGTTCCTGGCGACCTGCTTCGTGCTCAGCCTCGTCGTCAGCGCCGCCCTCTCGGCAGCGGGCATCTACGGCTATCGACTGTACCAGGAGCGTGGTGCTCGGCTGGCGGCGCTCGAGGCCGGGGCCACCCCTGACGCCAGCGTTCCGGCGGATGCCAGCGGTGCCGCCGACAGCGAGCCGGAGGCCACTCGGCTCGCCGAACTCCGGGCCGAGCTCGCGGCAGCCAGGGCGCGCAACGCCACCATCACCGAGCAGACCGAGGAAGAGCGGGCGGCCCTCGGCCGCGCGCTCGAAGCCGCCGAGGCCGCCCGTGCTACGGCGGAAGCGGCCCTCGCCGACACCCGGGCGCGGCTCGCCGTCCTGGAGGAGGAGCTGGGCATGACCGGCCCGGTTGCCGGCCTGATCGACGAGACCGGTCAGCTCCGAGCACCGCTCGACACGGTGAGCCCCGACGATCTCGCCACCCTCGGCATGGAGTTGCGCCTGGTCGAGCGCGAGCGCGACGCGGCGCGCACCGAACTCGATCGGGCCCTCGAGCGGATCGCCGAGCTGGAGACTGCGAGCACCGCGCCGCCACTCGCCGTCGACGACCCGCAAGTCGCCGAACGCTTCGCCGCACTCGGCGCCGAACGTGACGCGCTGGCCGCCGAACGAGCCGAGCTCGAGGCACGCCTCGCCGAGCTCGAGACCGCCTATGCCGAGCTGGAGACCGCGGCCGCCCAGGCCCGCGACGACTTTGCCGCCGAGCTCGGCGCGGCCGAGCAGCGCCGTGCCGACCTCGCCGGGCAAGCCGAGGAACGCCAGGACCTCGAGCGCGAGCTCGCCGCAAGCCTCGCCGAGCGCGAGATCCTGCTCGTCGAGCGCGACACCCTCGCGGCCGCCGCCCGCGATCTGGAAGCCGCGCGAAGCGACGCCGCCGAGCGTGCCCGGGCCCTGGCGGAGGAGCGCGATCGCCTGGCCGCGGAGCAAGAAGCGCTCCGCGCCGACCGGGACGACCTGGCGAGCGAGCGCGACAGCCTCGCCGCCACCGTCGAAGCTGCCGAAGCCAGCCGGGCGGAGCTGACCGCCGAGCTCGGGGCCGAACGTGACGCGCTGGCGGCCGAGCGTGACACGCTGGCCGCCGAGCGTGACACGCTACTCGAGATCGCCGAGCGCACGCAGACGGCGCTCGGCGAGCTGGAAGCCGAACGCGACAGCCTGGCGCTGGCCGCCGCCACCGGCGAGGCGACCGTGGCCGACCTCGTGGCCGAGCGCGACGCGCTGGCCGAGCAAGTCGCGACCGCCGAAGCCTCGCTCGCCACGCTCGTCACGGAACGCGATGCCGCGGTCGAGACGGCGCGCACGGCGGAGGCGGCGAGCGCCGCGCTGGAGGCACGGTTCGCGGCGCGCGAGGCCGAGCTGCTGGCCGAGCGCGACGCCATGGCCGAGGAGATTGCGACCGCTGAAGCCACCCTCGCCGCCGCCGCGCCGACCGAGGACGCGCGTGTCACGCAGGCGACGATCGCCGCGCTGCAGGCGCAGTTCGCCGAACGTGAAGCCGAGTGGCAGAGCGAGCGCGACCGCCTGGCCGATGCCGCGCGTGCAGCGGACGAGACGGTGGTCGAGCTGGAGCGGGAACTCGCCCGGTTGTCGACGGCCCGCGCCGGCGAGCAGGTCGCCCTCACCACGGCACTGGCCGAGCGTCAGGCGCTCGAGGCAGCGCTCGCCGCAGCCGAGGCGCCGGCCACGGCGTCGCGCGAAACCGGCACCGAAGCCGGGTCCGAAGCGACATCGGCGACGCTCGCTGCTTTGGAGCGGCGCAATGCCGAGCTCTCGGCCGAACTCGCGGCAGCCGAGGCCGCTGCCGCCGCCGCCAATCAGATCGCCGCCGACGCCACCCGTCTCGCCGAGCGTACGGCCCGCGGCGACGAAGCGCTCGCCGCCGAGCGCAGCGCGGCCGAAGCCGGTCTCGAAGCTGCCCGCGCCGAACTCGCCGCGCTGCGCGAGGACATGGCGACGCTGACCAAAGCGACCAACGACGCGCTCGCGGCACAAAACGTGGCACACGCGACCGAGCGCGGCGGCCTGCTCGACACGATCGCCGGGCTCGAGGCCGAAATCGCCGCCCTGAACGAGCAGAACCGGTCGTTGACTGCGCTGAACGAGCGGTTGGAGGTCGACGGCCTCGCGGCAGAGGATGCCCGCTCGCCGGACGACGACAACGGTGACGGCAGCGCCGCCACGGCGAGTGCCGCACTCCGTGCTGCCAACGAACGGATCGCCGCACTCGAAGCCGAGCTCGCCGCCACCGCCCGCCTCGCCGCCGAGCTCGATAGCGAACCTGCGGATGCCGGTCCCGAGCCGGAGCCGGTCGAGCCCGTCACTGCCGAGGTCCCTCTTGGCGAGATCCCCATTGGCGAGATCTCCCTCGGCGAGGGCATGGCGGACGACGCCGAGCTCGCGGCGGCACTCGAACGGATCAAGGATCTCGACGCCGAATTGACGACGGCGCAGGCCCGCCTCGCCAGCCTGCAGAACCTGCTGCAGGCCGAATGGCCGGGCCCGCCCCGCCCGGCACCACGCTGAGGCTCAGAACGTCTCGGCCGGAAACAGCGTCGCGATCGCCTCGTTGTTGACCTGGACCGGGTAGCGCGCCCGCAGGGTGCTCTCGTACTGAACGAGCAGATCGTCGCGCAGGGCCACCTGCAATTGCTCCGCAATCGCCGCCACCTCGTCTGCCGCCGGGCTTTCGATCTGCTCGGTGCGCAAGATCGCCTGGCCTTCCTCGACGGGCACCGGCTCGCGTGCCAGCTCCCCGGCACGCGTCCGGAACATCGCGGTCACCGCTTCGGGCGACAGCCCGACCTCGGCACCGCTGGCACTGCGGGTCACCGGCTCGGTCGAGCGCAACTCGACCTCGCCGCCGAGTTCGGCGGCAATCGCCTCCAGCGTGCGGCCGGCCCGCGCGTCGGCCATGATCGCCTCGGCCCGCTCTGCGGCGGCCCGGTCCTGCTCGCGCATCCGCCAGAGCTCGGCCACCTCGTCGCGGACGTCCGCCAAGGGACGGCGTTGCGGCTCTTGCACCGCATCGACGCGAAACATGTAGAACGTGCCCGCCGGCGTTTCCTCCAGGAGCGAGGTCTGGCCCACCGGGGCGGCGAAGATGTCGGCCAGAATGTCCGACGACGGGGCCTCGCGCAGGAGCTGTCCGTCCGGCCCGCGGCCCTCGGCATCGACCGCTTCGAGCCGGGTCGGCTCGAGGCCGACGGTAGCGGCCGCGTCCTCCAGACTCCCGCCCGCCGCGATCTCGTCGTCGAGTGCAGCCGCCAGCTCCGGCAACTGATCGATCGCGCGCTCGAGGGCGAGATCGCGGCGAATCTCGTCGCGCACCGCCTCGAAGGGCTGGACCTCGGCGGGCTCGATCTCGATCACCCGAAAGAGATGCCAGCCGAAGGAGCTCTCCACCGGCCGACTCACCGCGCCCTCGTCGAGCGCAAAAACCGCGTCGGCGAACTCGGCCGGCAGATCGGCGGCCGTGGTCGGCCCGAGCGTCGAATAGGTGAGGCCCTCCGCCGCCATTTCGCTCGCCAGGTCGGCGAACACCGCACCCTCGTCGACGGCCGACCGTGCCGCCTCGACGACCTCGCGATCGCTCGCCAGAAGCTGGCCGACCCGCCGCCGCTCGTCGCGCGTGTAGAATGCCCGGCGCGCCTCGTACTCGTCCCGAAGCTGCGCCTCGTCGATCTCGATCTCGTCGACGATGTCGTCGGTCGACAGGGTCACGAACGTGACGTCGCGGAACTCGGGTGCGGTGAAGCGCTCGGCCCCCTCCTCCTCCAGCAGGGCGCGCAAGGCCGCCTCGTCGGGCTCGCCGACCGGCAGGTCGGCCCGCGGCACCACCAGCACGGTCGCCGTGCGCCGCTCGCCGCGATGCGCACCCAGGCGCTCGGTCAGCGGTGCGGGTGCGGCCACCAGATCGGTGAAGGCGTCGAGAACCCGATTGCGACCGATGTCGCGGCGCATCGATTCGACGAATTGTGCCTCGCTCAGCCCGGCCGAGCGCAAGAAGCTGTCGAAACGAGATCGATCGAAGCTGCCGGCCGACTGGAAGAACGGGTCCTGGCGAATGGCTGCGGCGACCTCGGCATCGGTGACGCCGAGCCCGATGTCGCGGCGGTGCTGATCGATCATGGCGCGCGCCACGACGCTCTGCAGCGCCCGATTCAAGAGCCCCATGGCCGCCGCCTGCTCGCGGGTGATCGTGGTGCCGAACTGCTCCTGCAAGGCGCGGCGATCGTTCTCGAAGGCGCGGTCGACCTCGCGCAGCGGCACCTCGGTGTCGCCCACGGTAGCCGCGATCTCGATATCCTCACGACCCATGAAGAGATCGCCGATACCCCAGACGGCGAAGCTGACGATCAAGACCACGAGGAGAGTGCGGACGAACCAGCTGCTGGCGCGCTTGCGCATGGCATCGAGCATGAGAAGACCTTCGGCGGGAAGAAGACAGCGTCGTCGATGCCCTACCTATGGCCTGCAACCCGCGACCGCAATCGCGAAGGGTGCGAGGCGCGGTCGTCGCGTCGCCTTGGACATGCTCGGCGCATTGTGTTAACCGACCCTGATGCATGACATCGAAACGAGGTTCGCGATGCCTTTGGCGCGACCGATAGTGCTCGGCAACTGGAAAATGAACGGGCTCAAGGCCGACGGCCTGGCGCTGGTCGGCCGGCTCGCGGCGCGCGCCGCACATCCGACCGGCACCCTCGGCGTCTTCCCACCGGCCACCCTGCTGGGCCCGGTAGCGCAGCGGCTGAGTGCCAACCGCATCCTGGTCGGCGGCCAGGATTGCCACCATGCCGAGAGTGGTGCCTTCACCGGTTCGATCAGTGCCGCCATGCTGGCCGATGCCGGGGCGAAGGCGGTGATCGTCGGCCACTCCGAGCGGCGGCACGGGCTCGGCGAGGACGATGCGCTGATCAGGGCGAAAGCCGGGGCGGCGCTCGCCCAGCGCCTGCTGGTCGTGCTCTGCATCGGCGAGACCGAGGCCGAATACCTCGCCGGCGAGCGCGATGCCGTGCTCACCCGGCAGCTCGACGGCAGCCTGCCCGAGGGTGCGACGCCGGAGAACCTGGTCGTCGCCTACGAGCCGGTCTGGGCGATCGGCACCGGGCGCACGCCGAGCCTCGACGAGATCGCGGCGACCCACGCCCGGTTGCGCGGCCTGATGGCCGAGCGCGTCGCCGACGGTGCGGCGGTGGCGTTGCTCTACGGCGGCTCGGTCAAGGCCGACAATGCCGCCGACATCATGGCGCTCGATGCCGTCGACGGTGCGCTGGTCGGTGGTGCGAGCCTCGATGCGGACGGTTTCTGGAGCATCTATACGGCCGGCGGCGGCGCTTGAACCGCACGGCTCGCGACCCGAGATAGTCGACATGCAAACCATTCTCCTCGTCATTCATCTGCTGATCGCGCTGGCACTGGTCGGCGTCGTGCTCTTGCAGCGCAGCGAAGGCGGTGCCCTGGGTGGGCTCGGCGGCACCACCATGGGCGGCATGATGAGCGGCCGCGGCACCGCCAACCTGTTGACACGGACGACCGCGATCCTCGCCGCCGCCTTCATGTCGATGAGCCTGTTGCTCGCCGTCCTGGCGAGCGGCAGCCAGGCGCCGCCCTCGATCCTCGACGGCCCGAACCCGTTCGAT
>Ga0208075_1000139_pt1 | contig 46596 bp, 48 predicted proteins | sample HotLakmasection5_FD_184728 | JGI IMG/M metagenome (GOLD analysis project Ga0208075, IMG submission 184728) | Hypersaline microbial mat communities from Hot Lake, Washington, USA - Section #5 (SPAdes) | ecosystem: Environmental > Aquatic > Non-marine Saline and Alkaline > Hypersaline > Microbial... | reverse complement strand
CGGTTGCGGCCCTGCGCGAGGCCATGGCGGGGACCACGGCCGAGATCGACAAAGCTGCCGTGGCGACGGAACGCCTGGACGAGGCATTCGCGGCGATCGGCGGCTCGGGCGGCGGAGCTGGCGGTGGCGCAGGCGCTGCGGCCGAAGGCCCGGCTGGATCGGTGGCAGGTGCCGCGGCGGCGGCTGGCACAACCGGTCAGGTGATCGCTGGAGCGGCGGATCAGGCGGCGGCCGGCTGGAGGGCCGTTGGGGACGAGCTCGCCCGCTATGCCGAAGAGGCTACGAATTGGGGCAAGGGCCTTGGCACTGCGCTCGGCGGCGCCTTCCGCACGGCCGAGGACGCGCTGGCCGGCTTCGTCGCGGGCGGCAAGATCGACTTTCAGGGTTTTGCCGACAGCATCATGGCCGACATCACCCGGATCGCCATCCGCTCGGCGATCCTCGGGCCGATCGCAGGCGCGCTCGGCGGCATGGGTGCCAGCGGCGGGCTCTTCGGCGGTAGTGGCGAGGCGAGCATGCTCTCGGGCATCTTCCATGCCGGCGGACTCGTCGGTGCCCCGGCGCCGCAGCGGCTGGTGCCGGCCCTGGCCTTCGCCGGCGCCCCCCGTCTCCATACCGGCGGCATGGCCGGTCTCCGCCCCGACGAGGTGCCGGCCATCCTGCAGCGCGGCGAAATGGTCCTCTCCCGTGCCCAGCTCGCCGGCATCGGCTCGGCCCGCGACCAGCGGCCGCCGGTCACCGTGGTCATGAACATCACTACGCCGGACACCAACGGCTTTCGTCAGAGCCAGGGGCAGATCGCCGCTGATGCGGCGAGAGCGATCGAGCGGGCGCGGCGAAATCTGTGAAACCCAGCTGCCGCAGCACCTCTGCTCAGGCCGCCACCGAGTCGCTCTTCGCACCTGTGGCGACGATCTGCAGGAGATCATCCGGTGCCGGCTGCTGCAGGGCGAGCGCGTCCTCGACGGAGCCGGCGAGCCACGTCTCGCACGCGTCGTCGGAGGTGAGGATCACCGGCATCGCCTTGGCATGGATCGGCTTCACCGTCTCGTTCGGCGGGCAAGTGAGGAAGGCGAATAGCCGGTGCTCGCCCGCTTCGCCTTTCCGAACACCCGTCCATGGTCGCCAAATGCCGGCAAACCAGAACAGCGGTCGCTCCTCGGAGAGTGCGAACCAATGCGTCACCTTGGGCGGGCTGTCGTTCCATTCGCAAAAGCTGGTGAGCGGCACCAGGCAGCGCTGCTTTGGCTTGAGCCAGGGGCGCCAGTAGCCGCTCTTGACGTTGCGCACGTTGGTCACCGGCTGCTTGCCGACTGACGGCGGTGGAGGGAAGCCCCAGCGCATCATCGCGAGCTCGCGAACGCCATCCTCGGCGGTGCGGACCACAGGTGCCAGCGTGTCGGGATAGATGCCCGGCAAAGGCGGCAGGTTGCCGGTCAGATCGCGCAGCGCGCGAGCGAGCCGGCTGATCTCCTCCTGTGTGCGGGTCAGCGAGTAAAGATTGCACATACGCGTACGGTAGCGACCTGCGCTCGCCTGCGCCAGGGCGAGATCAAGGGGCTACTCGCGCGACGCCATCGTCACCAGGATCCTGTTTCCCTCACGATTGCCACAAGATCGGCAGCGCAGCCGGCGCTCGAGGTCCATGAGCCGGGTCTAGTCGGGCTGGCCTCGGCCGAGCGCCGTGGCATCCAGCCTGCCTTTGTGTCCGCAGGCAGGGCAGCTGACGGTGACGACATGCCAGTGGCGGAGATCGCCCAGGCGGATGGCGTAGCGCGGCGGAATGTTCCCTCTATGTTCCATGCCCGATCGCTACCGCAGCGGCAAGGTGCTGGCAAGGTGAAGTCTCGATGACCGGCTTCCACGAGGTGCAATTCCCGCCCGACATCTCCTACGGGGCGTCAGGTGGACCCGGCTACTCGACCACGGTGGTGACGACGGTCTCGGGCCACGAGCGGCGCAACGCCAATTGGGCGATGGCGCGAGGTCGCTGGAACGTGGCGCATGGCCTCAAGAAGCGCGAGCAGGTCGCCGAGCTGATCGCCTTCTTTCGGGCGCGCCGTGGCCGCGCCCATGGCTTCCGCTTCAAGGACTGGACCGATCACCAAGCCCTGGCGCAGAGCCTCGGGGTCGGCGACGGGGCGACCAGGACCTTCCAGCTGGTGAAGCACTACCCGAGCGGTGGCGTGGTTGAGAGCCGCGAGATCACCAAACCCGTCGACGGCACGGTGAAGCTCTACCGCGATGGCTTCAAGGCAGTCTCCGGCTGGTCGGTCGACACGGCTACCGGTCTCGCCACCTTCAGCATCGCGCCGGCCGCCGGCGTCCAGGTGACGGCCGACTTCGACTTCGACGTGCCGGTGCGCTTCGACAGCGATCAGATGGACGTCACCATCGAGACCTATCAGCTCGGCACCTGGGGGCAGATCCCGGTGATGGAGGTCCGGCCATGAAGGCGGTCTCCACAGCGCTCGCCGCGCACCTCGCCGGCGAAGTCACAACGCTCGCCACCTGCTGGCGGATCACACGAACCGACGGCGTGCTGTTCCGCTTCACCGACCACGATCGGATTCTCGAAGTCGACGGCGACGTCTACGAGGCAAGCGGCGCCTACTCGCGCACGGCGATCAGCAACGACGCCGGAATGGGCGTCGACAATCTCGACGTCGAGGGGGTTTTCGACAGCGCGGCCGTGACCGAGGAAGAGCTGAGGGCTGGGCTCTTCGACCAGGCCGAGGTGCGCATCTTCCTGGTCAACTGGGCCGATCCGTCGATGGGGCCATTGCGCCTCCGCCGTGGTTGGTTCGGCGAGGTGGTGCTGACCGAGCAGGGGGTGTTCAGGACTGAGCTAAGGGGCCTGACGCAAGCGCTGTCCCAGCGGATCGGCGAGCTTTACAGCCCGGAATGCCGGGCGGACCTGGGCGATCACCGCTGCCGGGTGCCGATCCAGCCGCGGGAGATCGACCAAGAGACCATCTATGCGATCAGCGAGCATGTGCGGGTGGCGACCCGTTCGGGCGCGGGCTCGGGGATCTACGAGAACCGCATCTACCGCTGTGTCGCCGCCGGCACCACCGCAGCAGTGGCGCCCACCTACGACACCACCGTCGGCCAGCAAACCACGGACGGCACTGCCGTCTTCGAGGCGATGGAAGCGTGGAGCCGTTCGGGTGTCGTCGTCGACGTCACCGATCGCACCATCTTCACGGCCACCATCGACGAGCCGCGCGCCGTCGACGGCTGGTTCGCCGGCGGTGTGCTCACCTGGGAGACCGGGCCCAACACCGGCCGCTCGATCGAGGTCAAGGCCTGGACGCAAGCGACAGGCCAGATCGAGCTCTTCTTGCCCATGGGCTACGCTATCGAGAGCAGCGATCTCTTCCGCATCCATGCCGGCTGCGACAAGCGCCTGGAGACATGCATGGACCGGTTCGCCAACGTCCTCAACTTCCGCGGCGAGCCCTACGTGCCCGGCACAGATTCGCTCGTGAGCTATCCTGATGCCCAATGAGCCATCCACCATCGTCGCTGCCGCCCGGTCCTGGCTCGGTGTACCCTGGCGGCACCAGGGCCGCACCCGCCAGGGCGTCGACTGCGCCGGGCTCATCGTTCTGGTCGGTCGCGAGCTGGGCCTCACCGCTTACGATACCCACGCCTATGGCCGGCGGCCCGAGGGCCAGGGCTTCGTCCAGCACTTCCGGGCCGCCATGGCCGGCGTTCCGCTGCCCGAGGCCTGCCCCGGCGACGTGCTGGTCTTCGCCGATGCCTCCTACCCCTGCCATTGCGGCTTCCTCACCGAGAAGCATGATCAGCCGCATCTGCTCCATGCTCACGCGCTCCGGCGCAAGGTGATCGAGGAGCCCTATGCCGGCGAGTGTCCCTTGAAGGTCAAGCTCGCCTTCCGTTTCCGCGCGCCGTCCATCACCGCCTGAGACCTCGCCCATGGCCATTCTCGTCGCTGCCGGCGGTGCCGCGCTGGGCACGGCGCTGGGCGTCGGCCCCGGTGCAGGCTGGCTCGCCGGTGCTGCCCTCGGCAATCTGCTGTTCCCGAGCCAGGGGCCGGAGAGCCGGGTCGAGGGGCCACGGCTCGGCGATCTCACTGTCACCTCATCCGCTTACGGTGCACCGATCGCCATCGCCTACGGCACGCTGCGGATGGCCGGCAACATGATCTGGTCGTCCGGGATCATCGAGGCGCGCAGCGTCTCCCGCAGCCAGGCCGGTGGCAAGGGTGGCGGCGGCGCCACCCAGACCGGCGTCAGCTACAGCTACACCGCCTCGTTCGCCATCGCCTTTGCCGAGGGCCCGGCGGAGGACGTGCTCCGGCTCTGGGCCGATGGCAAGCTGATCTACGACAAGACCGGGCTTCAGACAGACGTCGCCAGGCCCGGCCTGCGCTTTCGCTTCCATCCCGGCGGCGAGACCCAGCTGCCCGATCCCTTGATCGAGGCGCATGTCGGCGAAGGGCGGGCACCGGCCCATCGCGGCCTCTGCTATCTCGTCTTTGAGGACCTGCCGCTTGCCGACTTCGGCAACCGCATCCCCAACCTCACCGCCGAGATCACCTTCCGGCGGACTGTGGAGCAGCCCTACCAGCTGATCGATTTCATCACCACGGCCGAGGGTGGGTCTTTCAGCGGCTACCAGGGCGACCGCCTGGCCATCGACTGGCGTCTTGGCCATGGCTGGTTCCTGCAGAGCAATGTCGATCCTGCCCTTGCCGGTCTGCGCCGTTTCAATCTGCGGACCATGCGCGAGGACCGCCAGGTGCGCATGAGCGACGTCACCGGCAGCAGCCCGAACAACTTCCCTGGCACGCTGTTCTGCGGCACCGACAGCCATCTCTACCTCACAGTCGGGACCGGCAATTCGAAGCCCATCATCCGGGTCGAGCCGACAGCCCTGAACGAGGTCGGCCGGTTCGGTGTCTCGAGCTCGGGGCTGACCAACACCACCACGCGCCTCGTCGACACCAGATGGCTCGGCATGGCCTCGGCCTATGGCCCTGATGGCCGCGTCGACTTCCTGCTGACCGGCTCCTCGTTCGACGATGTCGGCCTGCTGCGGGTCGACGGCATGGGCTACGTCTGGGGTGCCGGGCAGCAGCTGGACGAGGCCAGGGTGCGGGGTGCCGTCGCCGGCGCGGTGGCCGAGGGTGTCGGCGAGGGCTGGCTGCTCGGCAGCGGCACCGGCACCAACCACACCAGCCTCGGGCTCTACCGCATCCGGGTCGCAGCGGCGGCACGCTACGACGCGCTGACCGAGCAGACCGTAGGCGTCTCGTTCGAGAAGGTGGCGAGCCTCGGCCCGGGCGACATCGAGCCCGGTGCGACGGGCTTCTTCGAGACCGCCGGCGGGCTCACCTATGACGCCACCGACGATGGCGTGATCTTCCAGGTCCGGGTGTCCCACGGCGGCACGGCCGGGGCGATCTACACCGTCAAGTGGCGCGCCGATCAGGACATCGTCTGGCAGAGCGTGGTGCCGAGCCAGATCAACTTCGAGGGACCATTCTTCGGCCAGAGCCGGCTCCTGGGCCAGCGCTGGGCCTTGATGCGTGGCAATCGGGTGGTCCGGCTCGACACATCCACTGGTGCTGTGGTGAGCGACGAGACTTGGACCGCGGCGGTCAATGAAGGCGGTGCCCAGATCTACGACGCCGTGTCCGACACGCTCCTGGTCCACACCGGCAATGGCTGGGCACGGCTGTTCCTCGGCCGGGGCGGTGGTGGCGGCGAGGCGCTGGCGACCATCGTCAGCGATCTCTGCGACCGGGCCGGGCTCGGCAGTGACGATCTCGATCTGGGCGATCTCGATGCCGTGGTGCCGGGCTACGTCCTCGGCCGCCAGACGACGGTCCGGGGTGCGATCGAGCCTCTGGCCCAGGCGTTCTTCTTCGACGCCATTGAGAGCGACGATCTCCTGGCCTTTCGCGCCCGTGGACGAAGCCCGGTCGCCACCATCCCTGCCGAGCAGCTCCTGCCGCTGGACGAGCGCACCGCCGAGGCATGGCGCGAGCGGCGCACCCAGGAGGTCGAGCTGCCCGAGCGGCTGAGCGTCGTCTACATGGACCGGGACGCCGATTATCAGCAGGGCACGCAGGCGGCCAAGCGGGTCGCTGTCCACTCGCGCCATCAGGCGAGCCTGACGCTCGCCATGGCGATCGACGCCACTACCGCCAAGCGGATTGCCGAGAGGACGCTGGTCAGCGCCTGGCTGGAGCGCAGCGGCTACCAAGCCGCCCTGCCGCCCGACTGGCTGCGACTGGAGCCGACGGACGTCGTAGATGTCGTCTTCCCGAGTGGCTCCAGCTTCCGGATGCGGCTCGCCCGGGTCGATGTCGGCGCCGACTTCTCGCTGCGCCTCGAGGGCGTGTCGGAGACGGCCGCCACCTACGTCTCCACCGCCATCGCCGATGGTGGGCAAGGACGGTTGCCGCAGCTGATCACCGGCGAGGCCGCGACCCGGCTGATCCTCCCTGACCTGCCGCTGCTGCGCGATGTCGACGACACCGGCGGCTCTGGCTCCAGGCTCTACTATCTCATGGCCGGGTTCGGTGCACCGGGCTGGCCCGGGGCCGCCATCTACCGCAGCGCCGACGGCTCGGCGTGGGCGCAGACCGGTCGCGCGCTGGGGGAGGCCGCATGGGGTGCTACCGCCAACGCGCTCGGCAGTCCGGCCTCGCCCTTCAGCACGGACGAGGTGAACAGCCTTCGGGTTTTCATGACCACCGGCGGCGAGCGGCTGGAGAGCGTCACCCAGCAGGCCATGCTCAACGGCGCCAACGCCGCGGTCCTGCTCAAGGGCAACGGCGAGCCCGAGTTCATCCAGTTCCGCGACGCCACACTTAACCCCGATGGCTCGTTCACCCTTACCGGCCTCTTGCGCGGCCGCCGCGGCACCGATGTCTTCGTCGACGGCCATCAGCCGGGCGAGCTGTTCGTGCTCCTCGATCCCGACGACATCGAGACGCTGGTGCTGCCGCTCGGCGAGCTGGGTCTGCCGCGCTCCTGGCGAGCCGTCGGCTTCGGCTCGCTGTTCGAGGCTGCCGAGATAGTGGTCCGCGCCCACAGCGGCCGGGACCTGATGCCGTTGGCGCCGGTCCACGTCACCGCGACCCTGACCGGCAGCCCGGCGATCATCACGCTCGCCTGGGTCCGCTGCACGCGCATCGGCGGCGAGCTCAAGGACGGGACTGGCACCGTGCCGCTCGGCGAGGCCAGCGAAGCCTATGAGGTCGATATCCTCGATGGCCCCGGCGGCATGGTTCTCCGCACGCTCACATCCACCGGCCCAAGCGCCGTTTACGCCAATGCCGACATCCTCGCCGACTTCGGCGCCGTGCCGGCCTCACTCTCAGTCGCCGTCCACCAGCTGAGCGCCGTCGCCGGCCGCGGCTTCGCCCGCATCGTCACTTTGCACACCAGCTAGGGGAGATCACCCGATGCCGAGCCCCAACCTCGCGATCGCCCATGTCGCAGCATCCCAGAACCAGAAAGAGGTGACGATCAACGACGCGATCGATGCGCTCGACCGGGCGATGACCGACACCTTGGCGCTCGACCTCTCCACCAGCCCGCTCGTGCTAAGCGCCACCCAGCTGCGGGCCGCCATGGTGCTGCACCCGGCTGGCGCGCTGACGGAACCGGCGAGCATCCTCGTCCCCCAGTTCCGGCGCGTCTTCGCGCTGGTCAATACCGACAGTACTTTCGCCATCACCGTGGAGCGTGGGGCCTCCGCAATCGCGGTTCAGCCGGGCGAGAGCGCGCTTCTGATCTGCGATGGCAGTCCGGACGGGCTGTCCCGGGTCGGGCCGGGTGTCGCGGTCTACGACTTCGGCATGGTGGCCGGCGCAGCCCCCGGTGCCGGCGAGGTGCTCGGCAAGGTCGTCATCCCGCGCCCGCTCCTGATCCCGCCCGATCTCGCCGGATCGGTCCTTCACGTCGACACCGCACCGGATGCCGACTTCGCGATCGTCATGACCAGGAACGGAGCGGCCATAGCCTCGCTCACCGTCCACGATGACGCAAGCGCCAGCCTGGCCACCTCGGCCAATGCTCCGGTCACCATCGCCGCGGGCGATGTCATCCGCTTTGTGGCACCCGCGACCGCCGATGTGTCGATCGCGGGGATCTCGCTCACCATTGCAGCGAGGCGCCTCGCATGACACTCCTGTTCACGTCCCTATTCAGTGTCGAGGCCATGCCGGCACCACCCGAGCCGGGCTTCCCCTGGACCACGAACCTGCTCTATCGCTTCAGCGCCAGCGACGGCGTGCAAAAGGACGATGCGGCGACCCCGGCCGCCGACGGTGACGGCGTCGCCCGCTGGATCAATCTTGGCTCAGCCGAGGATGCGTTGCAGACCGTCGCTGCCGGTCGACCCACCTACCATACCGGGGGCCTGGCGGGACGCCCGTATATCGCCTGCGATCGAACGCTCGAGCAGCATTTCGAGGACCTGGCGTTCACCCAGCCCTTTGGCGTCACGAGCTTCAATTCGTTCACGGTCTTCGCCGTCACTGACGCCATTGCCGATCTCGATCAGTTCCCGGCCCTCCTGGGCTCGCCCGCCACCAATGGCGGCAAGGTCGGGTTCTACTTCCGCGACCCTGAGGGCGCCCAGATCCATTGGATCAAGTCGCAGATCCGGATCGGCGATGTCGCCAACCCACAGCTCCTGATGGCAGCGGCCGGGCGCAACGCCGCCGGAACCACCTTGTCACCCTACGCTCGTTTCTGGCTGCGGCAGAACCGTGCGGGCTTGTGGGAGGCGACCTCTCAGAGCAGCAACCTCTCTAGCACCGCCATCGCCGCCACGCAGTTCCTCCGATCGACGGGCTCGTCCACGAACGGCTACTTCCACGGCCACCTCTACGAGTTCCTGCTCTATGAAGGCACGCTCGACAACGACACCACCTTCGCCATCGAAGATTGGCTGGCCGCGCGATATGGTCTCGCCTGACCTCGTGACACCCCGAGCAGGGTCGATCCAACGCCGAGGTGCAGCACCGCTCCTGGCTCGTGCTCAAGGTCGTCGAGACCGAGGAGGCCGCTGACCTGCCGGCCGACATCATCGGGTTCAAGCCCAGGCCAGCCCGGGGCCAGCTGCTCCGCCTGCCGATCGCGCGGCGCACGCGCCTCGCCGTTGACCTCGCCGGCAGCCAGGGCAGCGCCGCAGTCGCGGCCACCGCGGAGACGGATGTAGACATTCGGCGCAACGGAGCCAGCTTCGCCACGATGCGGTTTGCTGCTGCCGCCGACACCGCCAGCCTCATTGCGACGAGCGAGACCGTGCTCGAGCCGGGCGATGTGCTGAGTGTAGTCGCACCGGCGGCGCCGGATGCGACGCTTGCTGATATCGGCCTCAACCTGGCGGGAACACAGTTGGTCTAACCACCGTCTGCCCGCTACGGCCAAGACATGCTGCGCAACCGGCCCTGCACTTTCTGACATGTCCCGGCTCGTCCTCGTTACCTTCCGAACAACTGCTTGAGCGCGATCAGGACAAGAACCGTGCCGGTCAATCCAAGCACCACGCGGGAGAACGAGACCAGGGTCGCAGCGCTACCTGCGATCAGTTGGCCGAGACCGGCTCTCGCGGCAACGGCAGCCGCGGCGACGCTCGTCAGAACGGCGGCGACGCCGAGCAGCATCATTGCCGCGAAGGCCAACCCGGCTTCCGGCACGCCTCGGGCACTCGCGTAAGTCATGATGAACAAGGTCAGCGGACACGGGATCAATCCTGCGACCAAGCCGAATGCAGCACCCTCGTGATGGTGGCCCGCGCTATGCCCGCGGGTCGCGGCGAAAATAAGCCACAGGCCGACGATCCCTAGGAGGCCTCGACTGACGTCTTCCAGAACCCGTGCTCGCCCGACCTCGCCGAAGGCAAGCGACACCACGGGTAAGGCCAGCACGACCGCGAGGACCGAGATCGCAATATGCGTGGCCGACAAAATGGTCGCGGTGGCGATGCCCCTCGCCATAGTGGCCCCGCTGCCCGCCACGAATAGCGCCAGCACCGTCTTCGAATGCCCCGGCGTCAGCGCGTGCGCTGCGCCGAAAGCGATTGCGATCGGCAGATAGGCGGCCAGCGTCGCCCAGTCTTGCGTTTCGGCGAAAGTGCGCAGCAAGAGAGCGAGTTCGGCCGAGATTGCCCGCTGCACGGAAACGAGCCATCCCCAAAGACCGAGCAAGTGCACCGCGGCGTCTGCAAGCATGGTGGCGGCTATAGCACATCGGGCGTTCTCTTGAGCGTGACGGTTGAGCTCGTCGTGGCAGACTATGCGGCGCAAGAGTTGACAGCGCATCGCTCTTCGGTGAGCTTCCGCGAATGGGGACCCGCGATCTCCCCACGAGGCGACAGCCGAAGCTCGCGTTCCACCCGAACCTTGGTCCCAAGGAGGAACGCGCATGCCTGCGCCCGACGCCATTACGATCGACAAGCTGGCGAAGCTGATCGGCACCCCCCGTTGCCCCGCGCTGCTCGATGTCCGCACCGAGGCCGCCCGCGGCTCCGACCCAAGGCTGATTCCCGCCGCGCGACCACTCGACGACGCCGAGATCTCCCTGGCTGGCCTGCAGCGGCTCGAGCCCGCTTTAGCCGGCCCTGTCGTCGCGATCTGCGCCGAAGGACACCGGCGCAGCCAGGGCGTCGCCGCGCTGCTCCGGCGTTCTGGCATGCCGGCGGAATACCTGGAAGGCGGCCATGCCGCATGGGTCGCGGCGGGCCTGCCGTTGGTCGATCCCGGCAAGCTCACCGACCGCGACGCCGCAGGCCGGACCGTTTGGGTCACGCGCTCGCGGCCCAAGATCGACCGGATCGCCTGTCCGTGGTTGATCCGCCGGTTCGTCGATCCCGGCGCGGTCTTCCTCTACGTCGCGCCGGCGGAAGTCATCGGCGTGGCCGAGCTGTTCGGGGCGATGCCCTACGACATCGAGGACGTGTTCTGGAGCCATCGCGGCGAGCGCTGCACGTTCGATACGATGCTCGATGAATTCGGGCTTTCGACGCCGGCGCTCGATCGGCTGGCAGCCATCGTCCGCGGCGCCGACACGGCGCGGCTCGACCTGGCGCCCGAGGCTGCGGGGCTGCTCGCCGCCTCGCTCGGCCTCTCCCGGATGCACACCGGCGACCTGGAGCAGCTCGAGGCCGGCATGGCGCTCTACGACGCGTTCTATCGCTGGGCCCGCGACGCGACGGACGAGACGCACAACTGGCCGACGAACCGGCCGGGCAGCGCGACGTGAAGAAGCCGTCCGCGGCGACGCCGGCGACCGTGGCGCCGGCGCAGGATTATCCGACGCTGGCCGAGGCGACGCGCGTCTGGGCGCGGGTGGCCCTCCTGTCCTTCGGCGGACCCGCCGGGCAGATCGCGGTGATGCACCGCATCCTCGTCGAGGAGAAGCGTTGGCTCGGCGACGGCCGGTTCCTCCATGCGCTCAATTTCTGCATGCTGCTTCCCGGACCGGAGGCGCAGCAGCTCGCGACCTATATCGGCTGGCTGCTGCACCGCACTTGGGGCGGCGTGATCGCCGGCGTCCTCTTCGTCCTGCCCGGCCTGGTCGCCATCATGGCGCTGAGCTGGGTCTACGTAATCTTCGGCGATGTCGGCTTGGTGTCCGCGGTCTTCTTCGGGCTCAAGGCCGCGGTGCTCGCCATCGTGCTCCAGGCAGTGGTCCGCCTCGGCCGGCGCGCCTTGAAGAACGACGCCACGCGGCTGCTCGCCGCCCTCTCCTTCGTCGCCATCTTCGCCTTCGACGCACCGTTCCCGGCGATCGTGCTCGCAGCCGCGCTGATCGGCTTTCTCGGCGCCCGGTTCGGGCTGCGGGCCTTCGCGCCCGGCGGCGGCCACGGCTCGGTCGGCGCCGCCCATGTCGACGACAGGGCGTCGCTGCTCGGCGAGGAGCTGGCCGACCTGCCCGCCGCGGCGCGTCGGGGCGCGCTCATTGCGGGTGCCTCGGCGCTGGCGCTCTGGCTCCTGCCGGTGGCGCTCCTCGTCCTCGCCTTAGGGTCAAGCAACGTCTTCGCCGAGATCGCGGTCTTCTTCTCGACCATGGCCGTGGTCACCTTCGGCGGCGCCTATGCGGTGTTGGCCTATGTGGCGCAGGAGGCGGTCGGCACCTATGGCTGGCTTGAGCCCGGCGAGATGCTCGACGGCCTCGGCATGGCCGAGACCACGCCCGGCCCGCTCATCATGGTGCTGCAGTTCGTCGGCTTCCTCGGCGCCTTCCGTGACGCCGGCTGGGCGAGCGCCTTGCTGGCCGGCACGCTGGGCGGGCTGCTCGCGACCTGGGTGACCTTCGCGCCCTGCTTCGCCTGGATCTTCCTGGGCGCCCCCTACATGGAACGCCTGCGCGCGAACCAGGCACTCTCGGCCGCGCTCGCGGCGGTGACGGCGGCCGTCGTCGGCGTGATCCTGAACCTTGCGATCTGGTTCGCCATCCATGTGATCTGGCGGGAAGTGAGGCTGGACGAGGTTGGGCCTCTCTCGCTCGAGCTGCCGGTACTCGGTTCGATCGACTGGCCCGCGGCCGCCTTGTCGGCGCTGGCTCTGGTCGCCGTGTTCCACTTCAAGCTCGGCATGGCGGCGGTGCTGGGTGGAGCGGCCGCCCTGGGACTCGCTCTGCACCTCCTCGGTGTCGTCGGAAGCGCCTGATCGGCCGGCAGCACCGTTCGAACCAATGGCGCGCCCGCGCCGTTTCCGCGGGCGCGCCCGTAATCAGTTGATCTGCTTGAGCTCGCTGTAGTCGCCGCGGAGCTGCAGCGTCACCGTGACGTCGGCGTCGTCGCGGTTGCGCCAGAACCAGCCGTGCTCGCCGGCGAAGGGCGCCTCGATGCTGCCTTGGCCGCCACTGGCGCCGCGACCCCGGTCGTAGTCGATCGACCGGCCGTCGCCATGGGCATGAAGATCGAAGTTGATCCGCCCGCCCTCGGCGGCCCAAGTATACTCGGCGGCGTTGCCCTCAACCATGACGAGCTTGATCTCGGCGGTGTCGCCGGGCGCCAGGGTGAAGGTGACCTCGTCACGCCAGGTCGCCTGCGCCTGTGCGCTGCTGACGAAGAGGCCGAGGAAATCGTCGAGGAGGCTCGACTGGTCGTCGCCATCTGCCTCCATCTGGCGATCCATCTCGGCCTCTTCGGCAAGCTGGGTCTTGATCTCGCCCATCTCGGTGAGGCCGAGCACGCGGCCGGCGCCGGTCGGGTCGATGCCGTACTCGGCCGGCAGCACAACAGTCACCAGGATCGCCACGGCGCCGACCGCGGCGATGACGGTGGAGCGAAGCAGCTGCGCCGAAGTCGGCAGCTCCTCGAGGCTAGGTTTCTCTGCGTTGAACATCGTTCTCTCCAACAGATTAGGCGGCGACGAAGAAGCCGGCGATTTGGTAGCCCAGGAGCATGAAGCCGAGCGACATCATGACGACGTTCGCGGTATAGGCCTGACGGTAGAAGCCGGGGCTTTTCCGCCAGTAGCCCATCACGATGAGGATCACGGCAAGCGCCAGGATTTGGCCGATCTCGACGCCGACGTTGAACGCCAGGAGGTTGGGCAGAAGCCCTTCCGACGCGATCTCGTAGTCGAGGATCTTGGTGGCGAGGCCGGTGCCGTGGAACAGGCCGAAGATCAGCGTTGCGGCCTTCGTGTTCGGCTGGAAACCGAACCAGCGCTGGTAGGCCCCGAGATTGTCGAGCGCCTTGTAGACCACGCTGAGGCCGATGATGGCATCGATGAGGTAGGCGTTCACGCCCCAGCCGAACCAGACACCCGCCAGCATGGTGACGGAATGGCCGATGGCGAACAGGCTCACGTAGAGGGCGACCTCCTTCATCCGGTAGAGGAAGAAGACGACGCCGAAGAGGAACAGGATGTGGTCGTAGCCGGTCACCATGTGCTTGGCGCCGAGATAGGTGAAGGGGATGAGGTTCACCCCCCAGATTTCCTGGATGTAGCCCGCATCACCCTCGGTGACGTTGTGCGCAAAGGCGTCGCTGGTGCCGAAGCCGAGGGCAATGAGTGCAAGACAGGTCAGGAGTGCCGCTCGTCGCATGGCGAGGCATCTCCATCGCGTTGGGACGATGGTCATGGGTCGGTCTCCGTGAGTCGCTGAATAAACGATCGGGTGCCGCGCAGGTTGGCGGCGCCGAATCAGACGCGCGGAGGCCGTTCTATCCTAAACCCGATCCACGGCTTTTCCTCGGCGACCAGCAGCTGCCCCGCGTCGCGTGGTAGCGGGAAAATCTGCGCCAATAGCGGGACAGTCAGTGTCGCAGCACCATGATCGTGCTCTGCCACGTCGGGGCCATGGCCGTGCAGAGCCCAAAAAAGATACTCTGCAAGCCCATGCGAGTGCCCGTGCTCGGCAATCATTTCCGCGTGCTGCTCGATGATCTCCATGACCGACGGCACATGCGGCGGCGTCGGCATGACGGCCCACAAGGCAGTCGACAAGCACACGACGACGGCGCACCAGCGCCGCCATCGGTTATCGTACTGGTTCGTCAATCTTTTCCTCATTCAAGTCGCTGCAGGTCCTCGGCTTGAATGCGCTTGCCGTATCCCCCCTGGGGGGATAATCTCCTTCTATGGCAAAACCCCAGCTCCACGCAAGCCATCCCGCACTCATCGCCCGGTTGAAGCGCGCCGATGGCCACTTGCGGGCGGTGATCGAGATGATCGAGGCGGGCAAATCCTGCCTAGAGGTGGCGCAGCAGCTGCAAGCGGTGGAGAAGGCCGTGGCCAACGCCAAGCGGGTGCTGATCCACGACCACATGGATCACTGCCTGGACGCGGAAGGCTCCGACGCGGATCGCACCCAGCTGCGGGCGATCACCCGTTATCTCTGAGGCCAAGCGATGCTGGAGATCCTCGCCGACCGCACCTATCGCCACCTCTTCGCCGCCCAGGTGGTGGCACTGCTCGGCACCGGGCTCGCCACAGTAGCCCTCGGGCTGCTCGCCTACGATCTGGCGGGCGACGGTGCCGCCATGGTGCTGGGCACCGTCTTCGCCATCAAGATGGTCGCTTATGTCGGCGTCGCCCCCCTGGCCGGTGCCTTCGCCGATCGGGTGAACCGGCGCGCCCTCCTGGTGGCGCTGGATCTGGTGCGGGCGGGCACAGCGCTATGCCTGCCCTTCGTCACCGAGATCTGGCAGGTCTACGTTCTGATCTTCCTCCTGCAATCGGCCTCGGCCGCCTTCACTCCGACCTTCCAGGCGACGATCCCGGACGTGTTGCCCGACGAGGCGCGCTATACCCGGGCGCTGTCGCTGTCGAGGCTCGCCTATGACCTCGAGAACGTCGCGAGCCCGACGCTCGCGGCCCTGCTCCTGGCGGTCATGAGCTACAACGCGCTCTTCGTCGGCACGATCGTAGGCTTCGCAGCCTCCGCACTCCTGGTCGTTTCGGTCCTCCTGCCCAGCCCGCGACCTTCCGAGCCGCGCGGAATCTACGATCGCACCACGCGCGGCACCCGCATCTACCTCGCCACGCCGCGACTGCGCGGGCTTCTGGCGCTGAACCTGGCCGCCGCGTCCGCCGGCGCCATGGTGCTGGTCAATTCCGTGGTGCTGGTGCGCGGCACGCTCGGGCTCGGCGAGAGTGCTCTCGCCTGGACGATGTTCGCCTTCGGCGCCGGATCGATGCTCGCCGCCCTGGCCCTGCCGCGCCTCCTGGACCGGCTGCCCGACCGCCCGGTCATGCTCGGTGGTGCCGCCCTCATGGTGATCACGCTTCTCGGGCTGGCTGCGGCCGTCGCCGCGCTCGGGCTCGACTGGCCAGCCCTGCTCGCCGCATGGCTGCTGGTGGGACTGGGCTATTCGGCCGTGCTGACGCCCTCGGGGCGGCTCCTGCGCCGCTCGGCCCACGCTCAGGATCGCCCGGCGCTGTTCGCGGCGCAGTTCGCCCTCAGCCACGCCTGCTGGCTCGTCAGCTATCCGCTCTCCGGCTGGCTGATGACAGAATTCGGGGCGGTCACCGCGCTCGGCGCCTTGGCCGCGCTGGCCGCTGCTGGCACCCTGACCGCGCTGCGGCTCTGGCCAAAGGAGGACCCGCTGATCCTCGCGCACACCCACGACAACCTGCCGCTCGATCACCCCCACCTCCAAGGTGCGCGGCGGCACGCACATCCCTTCGTCGTGGACAACGAGCACCCCCGCTGGGCATCTCAGCTTTGACCCCCAAGACCGTTGGCGAGGTTGTCTACTCGCTCCGTAGGCGGCACGAGCACGAGGAAAGCCGTCGTTCAAAGCCGGACATCACCAACTGCGGCCTAAGGCCAACCCTTTCTTTCGGACTGTGTTACAGGTGCGGAGCCATCTTGATCGCCGTTGGTTCATCGAGCAGAGGTATCTTTGTTTGGTGTCACCCCTTGACCTTCCACCAACTGGAAACCCCATCTCTGGAAAGAGAGGACTCCAAAAAGGTTCCCATGCAATTCCAGATCGATAACATGGCCTGCGGCGGCTGTGCCACAAGCGTCACTAAGGCGATCCAGTCGTTAGATCCGCAAGCGAAGGTCGACATCGATTTGACTGCGAAACGCGTCAACGTCGAGTCAGCTGCTGATGAATCCGCGGTTGTGGCTGTACTCGAAAACGTCGGCTATCCGCCACGCCGAGCGGCTTGACTCAGAGGCAGTCCTCGAAGAGGCGACACAAATAGAAGCCCACTTATTGGACGCAGATTCTATCAGCTAGGCGGGCGCTCAAATGACGCGGGAGGTTGAGTTGAGACGGTCAGAGCGGGTGTGGAGGATGATTAGGGCGGCGCTTCTTGCGCTGGTTGTTGCCCTCGTCTGGCCGTCTGACGGCTCAAGTTCTGCGTCGCCATACACTCACGGGGCCGGAACGGTAGCCCAAACCAACCACGATTACGGTACATTGGGCGGCGAACACCGGGTCCTCGATATCGACCTAGACGCTGACTGTGATGCTTCAGGAATTGGCTGTTGCGTGATGATGCTTTGCCATCCGGGAATTTCGGTCGATCCGCATGACATGCCCTTGATTGTATCCGGTGACGACACCACAGCGGCAGCAGCGGTGCGGGGCGTAGGTCGCGACCCAGGAGTGGTGCCGCCGCCGCCTCGAAGTCTCCCGATCTGCTTCCTCAAAAATTAACATGATCCGGAGAACTTAAGATGAACATCACAAAGACGATCCTTACAGCGGCTCTCGTCACAACCGCATTCTCGGCGTCAGCTTCGGCCCAAGACGCGGGGTTCCAGCTTCCCGAGCAGTGTACCGCTTCGTCCACTACGGGCGGAATGGGCCATTCGATGGGTCACGGCAGTCAGAGCGGCGGCATGGGCTCGGCCATGATGGACACGATGGGAATGGATCTCGACGCCATGCCCGCGCATGTCCAGGAAAACATGCGCAAGATGATGATCACCATGCCGGCCATGCACGAAGGCATGATGAATGAAGATGCCGATGTGGCGTTCGCATGCGGGATGATCGCCCACCACCAAGGCGCGATCGACATGGCGCAGGGGCTGCTTGAGCACGGTGACGACGAGCAGATGCGTGCGCTTGCAGAAGAGATCATCGCCGCGCAGGTCGGCGAGATTGAGCAGATGACCAATTGGCTCGCTGAGAACGCCAACTAGCCGCAGCTCCGGCCGCGTGGTCCAACACCGCGCGGCCGGTTCATCCGAGGTCCCTCGAAACAACGTGTGCTTCCAGTAGCTGGAACCGCTATGTTGGGTTAAACAGCTTCGGAGAAGCTGCTATGAAAATCGAAACCGCCGCGCAACGATCGGGCCTGCCGCCCAAAACGATTCGCTATTACGAAGACATCGGCCTCCTGACAGCCGACCGGGCATCGAACGGATATCGCACGTATTCCCTCGAAGACGTTCACCGGCTTCGATTTGTCTAGCGATCCCGCAGCCTCGGGTTTTCGGTGGAGGAGTGTCGACAGTTGCTCTCCCTCTATACCGACCGCGATCGCGCCAGCGCAAATGTTAAGGCGATCGCCACCGAGAAGCTCGGCGAGATCGATCGGAAGATCGCCGAACTAATGGGGCTGCGACTGACGCTCGGGCATCTGGTCGAGAATTGCCACGGCGACGCCCATCCCGAGTGCCCAATTATCGACGGACTCTCTGGCAAGACGTGACCAATAAATCTCAAAAAAAAGAATGTGGATTATGGGCAACAGCAGAGACCCTATGCATTCGTTTCTTGCCATAAGAAAACTACCTGCCCGGTCTCTGTTGCCGGCAATAATCTTTTTTAGCGGACTTCTGCCGCTCCCCGCTGCAGCGTTACTTCATTCCGCCAAGGCAGATTCGGGATCTGGCCGCGACCTTTATGTTCAGCATTGCGCGGCATGCCATGGCGCCAACTTGGAGGGGCAACCTAATTGGCGCAGCCCCGACGCAAACGGCCTCTACCCCGCTCCGCCACATGATGAGACCGGCCACACCTGGCACCATGACGACGCAATGTTGATCGACTACATCACCCGCGGCGGTCAGGCAGTGCTAAATGATATGGGCGTGAAACTTATCTCGGGCATGCCAAACTTTGGTTCGGTGCTTGATGATCGTGCGATCGAAGCCATCCTCGACTACATCAAATCGACCTGGCACGAACCCATCCGCGAGGGTCAAGCCGAAAGATCACGAGCGGTGTCGGGCGATTAATCTGCCTAAAGCGCACAATCAGTTCTTTCTGAAAAGCCCGAATTGGAACTTCTGGACTCTGCCCCAGGGCGTGCGGTGGCCATCATCAGAGAGGTGATCAACTGATGATCCGGTGCCACATCGACGACGGCGGCCTCGGTCCTGGCGCCTGTCGCGGCGATCAGGCCGAGCGAGACCTGCGGGCTGTACTCGAACCAGCTCGTCTCGGCCTCTGACTTAGTCAGGTAGTCGCCTCGCTGCGGTCCGATTCTCGGCCATTGTCATGACCTTCACAGATCCACCCGGCGCAGCCGCAGCGCATTGGTGATAACCGAGACCGAGGACAAGCTCATTGCCGCCGCCGCAATCATCGGCGACAGCAACAGGCCGGTGACCGGGTAAATCAGCCCCGCTGCGATCGGCACGCCAAGGGCGTTGTAGGCAAAGGCGAAGAACAGATTCTGCTTGATGTTGCGCAAGGTCGCGCGGGCCAGCTTGCGTGCCCGCACGATGCCCATCAGGTCACCGCCCAAGAGGGTTATGCCCGCGCTCTCCATCGCCACATCCGCGCCCGTTCCCATGGCGATGCCGACATCGGCCGCGGCGAGCGCGGGCGCGTCGTTCACGCCGTCGCCCGCCATCGCGATCTTGTGGCCTTCGCGACGCAACTGATCGATCAGGTCCTTCTTGGCCTCGGGCAGAATGCCGGCGCGCACCTCGTCGATGCCGAGCTTGCCCGCGACCGCTTGCGCGGTGCGCTCGTTGTCGCCCGTCGCCATGATCACCCGTAGTCCCTGCGCGTGCAGTTCTCGGATAGCCTGCGCTGTGCTGTCCTTGATCGGGTCGGCCACCGCCACGATTCCGGCAAGCACGCCATCGACTGCGATGAACATCGCGGTCTTGCCCTCCGCACGCAAACTGTCGGCCTTCGCTTCGGCTTGCGCGGTGTCGAGCCCCATCTCCCGCATCATTGCAGCATTGCCGAGCGCCACCGCGCGCCCGGCAACCTTGCCGCGCACGCCCTTGCCGGTGACCGCCTCGAAATCCGCGGCGTCCTGCCGGCTGGCGCCCTGCGTCTCCGCTCCCTCGACGATCGCCTCGGCCAGCGGGTGTTCCGAGCCGCGCTCCAGCGCAGCGGCAAGCGACAGCAGGCGGGTCTCCGGCAGATCCCCTAGCGCAACGGTATCGGTAAGCTTCGGCTCGCCCATGGTCAGCGTGCCGGTCTTGTCCACGATGAGCGTATCGACGGCCGCCATGCGTTCCAGCGCCTCGGCGTCCTTGATCAGCACGCCCGCCTGCGCCCCGCGCCCCGCCGCGGTCGTAATGGATATCGGCGTCGCCAGCCCAAGCGCGCAGGGACAGGCAATGATGAGGACCGAGACCGCCGAGGCGATGGCAAAGACCAGCGCGGGCTCCGGGCCGAAGATCAGCCAGACGACGAACGCGACAATGGCGATGGCGACCACGGTCGGCACGAACACCGCCGATACCCGGTCGGCCAACCCCTGGATCGGTGCGCGCGACCGGCGTGCGTTCGACACCATCGCCACAATCTGCGCCAGAACGGTATCGGACCCGACCTTGCCAGCCTCGATCACCAGAGAGCCGTTCTTGTTGATCGTGGCCCCGGTCACCGCATCGCCCGGACCCTTTTCGACCGGCATCGACTCGCCGGTCAGCATGCTCTCGTCCAGCGACGATCGGCCCTCGATCACCGTCCCGTCGACCGGGACCGCATCGCCGGGTCGCACCCGCAGCCGGTCGCCCTCCATGACGTTTTCCAGTGGCGCGTCATATTCCGCTCCATCGGGCAGGATGCGCCGCGCGGTCTTGGGTGCCAGGTCCAAAAGCGCGCGGATCGCGTCGCCGGTGCGTTCCCGTGCGCGCAATTCCAGCACCTGGCCGACAAACACCAGAGCCACGATCACCACTGCTGCCTCGAAGTAGGTGCCGACGCCATGGCCCATGCGGTAGGCATCCGGAAACACGCCGGGCAGGAAGGTGGCGACCAGCGAATAGAGGTAGGCCGCTCCCACGCCGAGGCTGATCAGCGTCCACATGTTAGGCGACCGGTTCAAGACCGAGTCCCAGCCGCGCCTGAAGAACGGCAGGGCCGCCCAGAGAATGATCGGCGTCGCCAGCACGAACTCGACATAGCTTGCCGTCTGGTGCCCGATCCAGTCGCGGACCGGCAGCGCGACGAGTTCGCCCATCGTCAGCACGATGAGCGGCACTGCCGCGACGGCCGAGATCCACATCCGGCGCGTGAAGTCGGTCAACTCCTCGCTCGGCTCGTCAGAGGGCAACATCGGCTCCAGCGCCATGCCGCAGATCGGGCACGCCCCGGGCGCATCGCGAATGATCTCGGGATGCATGGGGCAGGTGTACTGCACGTTTGCAGGAGCGTCTTTCTTGCGCCCGGCAGCGCGACCCGAGGCGTAGAACCACGGATCCGCTCGGAACTTCACTCGACATTTCTCGGAGCAGAAATGGAAGCGTTCGCCCTGGAATTCCGAGTGCCGCGTGTCGGCCCCGATCTCGACCGTCATCCCGCAAACCGGATCCTTCGCGGTCTCGGCCCCATCCGGAATGGTGGACGTCGCGTGATGATGGTCGTGGTCCATGTCGTGCCAACCTTTCGCTACTCGTTTCAGCTCGAGGCTTCCAGCGGTTGGAAGCTCAAGCCATTTCAATGGTGGTCGTGAGCGCCTTCCCTGACCGGATTGCGCGCGAGGAAAACCCGTACGAACAGGAACACCAGCGCCATGCCGACGATGCCGATCACGACGATGAGCGGATCGGACTGCCACTTCATTGCGGCGAAGGCAGCCAGCACCACCGCATCGAGCGCGATGGCCGTCAGCAGCACCCAGCCTTGCGCGCCGATCTTCAGGCGGAGATGCCGGAACACGCCCCAATGGATGAGGATGTCCATCACCAGGTAGAAGAAAGCCCCGAGCGAGGCGATGCGGCTGAGGTCGAAGAAGACCGTCAGAAAGCCCGCGATCACGACGGTGTAGACGAGCGTGTGGTCCTTGATCGTGCCAGGCATCCCGAAATGGCTGTGCGGAATCATTTTCATGTCGGTCAGCATTGCCAGCATCCGCGAGACGGCGAACACGCTGGCGATCAGACCCGACGCAGTGGCCACCAGCGCGAGCGCCACCGTCAGGTAGAAGCCGGTTTGCCCGAGGGCGGGCTGGGCGGCTTCGGCCAGAGCGTAGTCCTTCGCCGCCACGATGCGATCGAGCGGCAGGCTGGAGCCGACCGCGAAGGCGACGAGCAGATAGACGACAACGCAGATCGCGATAGACAGGACGATGGCCCGGCCAACATTGCGGTGCGGGTCGGTGATTTCGGCGCCGCTGTTGGTGATGGTCGTGAAGCCCTTGAAGGCCAGGATCGACAGCGCGACCGACGCTACGAACCCGCTGGCGCCCATGTCTCCGCCCGTGGCCTCGAACGAGATGCCGCTCACCCAGAGACCGGCTGCCCCAAAAAGCGCGATGCCGCCCACCTTGAGCACGGCCATGACGATGGACAGAAGCCCGACCGAGCGGGTGCCGGAGGCATTCACGAGATACGCGAAGACGATCAGCCCGACGCCCAGGACCGGCACGAAAACGCTGTCCGGATCTCCACCAAACGCCCGCAGCGTGTAGGTTCCGAAAGTGCGCGCGACGAGGCTTTCGTTGATGACCATCGACAGCGCCATCAGGAGTGCGGCGCCCGCCGCGACCGTCGTCGGCCCGTAGGCCTTCTTCAGGATCATCCCGATGCCGCCCGCAGACGGAAATGCGCTCGACACCTTGATATAGGTATAGGCGCTGAACGCGGTCACGACCGCGCCCGCGACGAATGACAGCGGGAACAGCGGCCCTGCAAGCTCGGCGATCTGGCCCGTGAGCGCGAAGATGCCCGCGCCGATCATTACGCCAGTGCCCATGGCGATCGCGCCCGGAAGTGTAATGCTGTTCTTCTCGTATTCGCTCGTCATCAATTTCCCCATGATGTGACCGCCAGCCAGGCCACGATGGCCATGGCCAGCGGCCGCAGCAGTCGTTCGGGCAGTCGACCCTTCATGCATTGGCCTCGTGTATGGCCTGCGCGCCCAGGAGATGGCGACGGGTTAGCCAGATCACGAGCAGCGGAACGACGAGCCATTGCAGGAGCGGACTGAGCCCAGTGCCTAGGGGCGGTACAAGCGGCATCAGTTCCGAATAGGTCCAGCGCAGGGTGATATTGGTATAGTAATACTCGAACCCTACGGTCAGGACGATCCCGACAGCGACAAAGATCGCGGCCGGAAAGCGAGTTGGCCGAAGGATCCAGTCCCGTCTCCGTGCCGCCAGACAGGCAACCCAAAATGCAGTCAACGCGAAGCCGACATCGCCAAACGTTGCTGACATGCAGAGCTTGATTGCCTCCCAATGGGGCAACTCTGCCATGCCGGTATAGGTCGGAACCTGAACGAACTCCCAGACGAAATGCAGAACGAATGAGAAGTAGGAGACGGGCAGCTCGGGCGCTTCCCACCGGCCAGCAGGGCGCACGCGGTCTCCAGAAAAGGCGTCGCACGCGTTGTCCTCGCTGGTGTGTCCCATCAAATCACGCCGACGGCCTTCGCCAGAAGGTCCCGCACCTCACCCGCCACAGCCGTCAATTCGGCGTTCTCGATCGCCTGCATGGACGCCACCGGGTCGATCGCGCTGACCTCCACACCGCCCGCGACTTCGCGGAGGATGACGTTGCAGGGCAGCATCGCGCCCACCCGTGGCTCGATCCCGATCGCCTGATGCGCCAGCTTCGGATTGCAGGCGCCGAGGATACGGTAGGCAGGCATCTCGACGTCGAGCTTCTTCTTCATCGTCGCCTTGACGTCGATTTCGGTCAATACGCCGAAACCATGTTTCGCGAGCGCTTCGCGCGTGCGAGAGTCGACGTCATCGATGCTCGCATCGGCGATCATTCGATTGATTTTGTAGGTCATTTCCAGGTTTCCTTTTATTTCCGAAGATATTTGATCAGCGCTGCTATGGCCAAAACCACAAGCACAAGGATCAGCAGGCCGAAGAGCCAGCCAAAGCCCATTCCAGGGCCCATTTCGTTCCAGTTCATCATCCAATTCTCCCGCTTTTCTGCCGGACGGTGCGTCTCCGACCGGACTTTCCGACAAGTTGAGGCAGGACCGCACGGCACATCGTGGATACGCCGGGACGGCGGGGCGCCCGAAACGAGCGCCCCGTTCGGGGGTCAGGCCGAAGCCGCGACCGCGAACTCGGTCATCATTCCCGAGGCCAGATGCGGCATGTGATGGCAATGCAGCATCCAGCGCGCGGCCTCGCCGGCATCGAGGGCGACATCGACCATCGACATCGGCGGCACATGAACCGTGTCGCGCAGCGCCCCGACGACGCGTTGACCGTTCAGCCCGACGACCTGGAACACATGGCCGTGCAGATGCATCGGATGGGCCATCATCGACATGTTGTGGAACGACAGCACGACGCGCTCGCCGCTGCGCGCGATGATCGGTTGGTGCTGGCCCCAGACGGCACCGTTGATCGTCCAGACATAGGGCTGCATCGTCCCGCCCAGCATCAGCATCTGGCTGCGATCTACCGGCCTATCCAGGAGGGCATCCAGCGCGATCAGGCGCGCCTCCTGCGCAAGATCGGTGTCGAAGGCCGGCGCTTCGAGCTCTGCCATGGCATCGAGACGCCGAACCTCGGCACCACGCGTGGCGAGGATCAGGCCGGTACGCTCACGCGCGCCTTCTCGCAGGGCGAGGATCGGCCAGGCGCCGCCCTCGTTCGGCAGGTCGATCTCGACGTCCAGCCGCTGTCCCATCGCCAGCCCGAACCGCGTGCCCGAGAGAGGCCGGACGGCGTGCCCGTCCACCGCGACAAGCCGCGCCTCGGCCGCCCCGATCTCGATCCAGAAGACGGTTGCCGCGGCGGCGTTGATCACCCGCAAGCGAATGCGCCCGCCGCGCTCGACCTGCACCGCCTCGGGGTCCGACAGGGTCCGGTCGTTGGCGAGATAGGCGTCCCAGTCATAGTCGTTCAGGTCCATGGCCATGCCGCCCATGCCCATCATCTCGCCCATTCCCGGCATGTTGTCCATCGGCATGCCGCCCATGGCGCCGTGGCCCATCGCTCCATGATCCATGCCCTGCATCGCACCCATGCCTCCCATGGGCATGCCTTGCGCGGACGGCGCACCGGAAGCTGCGCCGTGCCCGCCGCCATGACCACCGCTGATTTCCGCGAGAACCTCCTCAGGCGGCTTGAAGGAGAAGTCATGCAGGAGCATGACGACCTCCTGCCGGTCGGCGGCCTGATCCTCCTGCGTGCGCACGATGAGGGGCGCCGCGAGCAGTTGCATCTCCTGGATCGGCACGTGGCTATGCATCCAGTGCGTGCCCGGCCGAGCCTCGAAATCGTAGGATCGGGTCTCTCCGGGTGCGAGGAGGGGCATCGGCATGTCCGGCACGCCGTCCTGCGCGTTGGGCGGGATCTGGCCGTGCCAGTGGATGATCGTTGCGACGTCGAGATTGTTGGTCAGATCGATTCGAAACCTCTGGCCGGGGTCAAGCACCAGTCCCTGGCCACCGGGACCTGCGAGACCGAAGACGGTAGCGGAGCGCCCATTGATCTCGAGCGTGCGGGTTGCGGCGGACAGGGTGATCGGGGCCTCCGTCTGCGCGAAAACAAGACGGGGCATCTGTGCCGCGGCAATGGCGGCAGCACTTGCGGCGAGAAAGCCGCGTCGCGAAAGGGTGTTCATGGTCGTCTCCTCGGGACGTCACGTCCCGTTCATCAAGGCCGATGGAACGCCGCAGGCGTTGGCCCGGGCGCGATCAGAGGAGACGGAGTTTGGGAGGTCGTTCGTTCAGTCCCGGCGCCCGGCCGACGTTGCATGTTTCGGGCGGGAAGACATGTCGGGAAGGCACGTACTCTTGTCCGGTTTCCGCACTCGGAAACGGCAGGAAGGCCGTGAAACCAGCACAGACGAACTCGCACATGCTGGTGTCGGCGGCGCCGCAATGGAGCCGGTCAGTGCAAGAGCGTTCGACGTCATCGGTGACGTGCATCATCTCGCTGACATGAACCGCCTGGTCCAGCCCGGCACTCATGCGCGCCGCATGCGCCGGAGTCATCGTCGTGACCACGGTGATCGCGAGCATAGTAAGCATGGTTACGAAGCGACCGAACATGACGTAAACATAGGCATTTCTCGCTGTGATGTCCATTGCAACAGCCGTTACCCTTTGGGCGAGCCGATGATTGATGACGCCTACACCGCGCCAGATTGCGCCGACGAAGGAGACGCTCGACGAATTGCAGGCGCGGCGCGGCAGTCACAGGGTGCTCGGGGTTGGTGGATAGGTCTGGGGCGACCTACGATAGGCGTGCTCGCAAGCGGGTGAGCAAAACCATGGCCCGTTTGGACGCGCCCTGACAAATGCGCTGTAAGGAGCATGCATTTTGCACACCGGGTCTATCCAAGCAGGGTCGACCGCTGGCGCAAGCTCGATTGCAAAGATTGCGACCTCGCGTGCGACCGAGCGTAGCGACTTCATGCCAAGCTCGCGAACGACGATACCCTCGGCCGTCGCTGCGTCGGCCACGGCTGCTGTGGCGAGTAGCTCGCCAGGAGAAGCCAGAGCTGCCATCCGAGCCGCCACGTTGACCGTCGAGCCGAACAGGTCAGAGCCCCGGCGAAGCACTGGGCCATGGTTGAGGGCAGCCCGCGTAAGAGGCAGGCGCGTTTCTGTGCGGCATGCAGGCAGTAGGCTTCCCAGCACCATGAGGGCCGTGCGGGGCTCGGGAAACGCCAGCATCACCTCATCTCCAATCCATTTGATAGGCGCTTGGTGACCATCACTGAGCGCATCCCGGACCAGGGATTCGAAGATTTCCAGTATGCCGATCGCAGCCATGTCACCAAACACGTCAGCTATGGCGCTGAATCCGGCAAGATCGACAAAGGCGACTGTAGCAGTGGAACTCTCAAACGGCGTGCCTCGACTCACCAGTACGGCCTCCTGATAATTATGACTGCCTGAAGAAAAACGGCTCCGCCGACACTGTTGAAGGCTACCATACTTTTAGTGGATTAAGCGGCGCGGTAGGACGATAAATTTCCTGCCGACCGGTAAAGTTCTTTCTGTGCCGTTCATTAATGAGGCACAAGGCGTTTTTGGTGTCCTTGCTGGCCTTGTAACAAAGAAGGCGTAGCCTCAAGAAAATTGTGCGCCGACGCCTAGAGAGAATTCCGTGAACTGGCAACAAGACCGTAACCGGCCGGTCAAGGCCCAGTGATCAGGCGGCTTTTGCGGCGGCTTGGAGGGCGGCGGTCCAGTTCCACGGCAGCAAGTCGTCGAGCTTGGCAGGGTCGTGGTCGCGGATGCGGGTGAGAATGTCGGCGAGATAGGCTTCTGGGTTGAGATCCGAAAGCTTGGCGGTTTCGATGACGGTCATGGCGTCGGCGAGGATCTCACCGCCGGCATCGGCGCCTGCGAACAAGAAATTCTTCCTTCCGATGCTGATCGGCCTGATCGCTCGCTCGGCTGCATTGTTGTCGATCGCAACGCGCGCGTCGTCGAGGAAGAGGGTGAACGATGCCCAGCGGCCGAGGGCGTAGCGCATCGCCTTGGCGAGGTCGCCCTTGCCGGGGATGCGCCCCAGTTGCTGCTCGCACCAAGCGCGGAACGCCAGAACACGCGGGCGGCTTTCCTCCTGGCGCATGGCCAGGCGGCGCTCGAGTGGCTGGCCGTTGATCGCCCGTTCGATGTCGTAAAGCTTGCCGATCTGCTCCAGCGCATCCCTGGCGATGGGCGAGTTGGTGCTTTTCCAGACGTCGTGGAAGTCGCGCCTCAGATGCGCCCAGCACGCCGCCTCGCGGATCCGTGGCTCGCCGTCGAGCCCGCGCTCGTAGAGCTTGCGAAAGCCGGCATAGGCGTCGGCCTGCAGGACGCCAATGAAATTTCTGAGATGCGTCTGCGGGTGCTCGCCTTTCCGGTCGGGCGAGAACCAGTACGCTGCGGCGGGCGGATCATTGCCGCCCCAAGGGCGGTCGTCGCGGACATAGACCCACACCCGGCCTTCTTTGACGCCACGCTCCTTGCCGGCGAGTTTCATCTTTGGGTCGAGCACGCGGATCGGCGTGTCGTCGGCATGTAGCCGGTCGCCCGCCATCACCTCGGCGCGGATCAGGTTGGCGATTGGGCGGACGGCGCCGGCGGCTTGGCCGCACCAGTCGATGAGGGTCGAGCGGGGGATGTCAGCGCCAAGACGGGCGAAGATTTCGCCCTGGCGATAGAGCGGAACGTGATCGTCGAATTTCGCGACCAGGATATGCGCCAATAGCGATGGGCCGGCCAAACCGCGTGGGATCGGCCGCGACGGGGCGGGTGCCTGCACCATGCGCTCGCAGTCGCGGCAGGACTTCTTCGGCCGGTGGATCTCGATCATCTTCAGCTTGGCGGCGATGAAGTCGAGGATCTCGGCGACATCCTCAGCCACCAGCCGCAACACGCCGCCACAGTCCGGGCAGCGCTCGCCGGGGTCGAGGATAATGACCTCGCGTGGCGCGTCGGCGGCGATCCGCGGCTTGCCGCGGCGGCGGAGTGGTAGGCGCTGCTCTACTACCGTCTCGTCAGCGGCCTCGTCATCGGCAGGCGCGTCGCTCTCTGGCGTAGGATCAGTGGCCGCACCCGCCATCTCGAGGCCCTCAAGGGCCAGTTCCAGCTGCGCGATCTCGCGCTCGATCTTCTCCGAGCTCGAGCCGTATCGCTGCCGCTTCAGCCGGGCGATGGTGAGCTTCAGCGCCTGGATCAGCGCCTCGTAGGCGCGATTGGCGGCCTCCATCCCGACGATCTTCTGCTGCTGGGCGAGGATCATGGCGCGCAGGGCGGCGGGGTCGTCAGGCAAGCTGTCGAGGCTGATCTCCATGCCGGGATTTTACCCGGCGAGACGACCCCACTCCAGCCCTATCTCACTGATCTGAAGCGAGATTCAGGCGACGCGCGAGGGCGGTGCCGTCCAGGCCGGGCGGCGCCAATCGATCCCCTCCCAGAGCATCGCCAGCTGTCCTGCGGTCAGCCGTGCGACACCGTCGGCAGGCGACGGCCAGGGGAAGCGGCCTTGCTCCAGCACCTTGTAGTAGAGGCAGAAGCCCTGACCGTCCCACATCAGCAGCTTTATTCTGTCACCGCGGCGGCCCCGAAAGGCGAAGACGGCACCCGACGCCGGGTTCTGGTGCAGCACCTGCTGCGCCAGGGCGGCCAAGCCCGTGATTCCCTTCCTCATGTCCGTAACCCCGCAGGCGAGATAGACGCGCACGCCAGCGCCAGGCCCGATCATGCCCCCTCGACCACGCGGATCAGCCGCCGCAGCTCGGGGCTCGGCAACGATGCCGACACCTTCAGACAGCGGCCACCCGCCAAGCTGATCTCGATCGACGCCTCGGCGGCGAAGCTGCCCGTCCCGGACAAGGCATCGTCCGGCGCCACACTCGGCGCCAGCGGCATCTCCACCGGCACGAACCCGACAACCGCGCCGCTCGGTTCGTTCAGCCGGCCCTCGCGCAGCGCCGCCCGCCACTGATAGATCTGACTGCGCGACACGTCCCGCCGCCGCGCCACCAACGCCACCCGTGCCCCGGGTGCAAAAGCCTCGCGCACGATCTGCAGCTTGTCGTCCAGCGACCAGCGCCGCCGCCGCTCCCGCCCAACCAATATCTCTGCCCGCATCCCGTCGCCCCACAAGCGACGTCCATAAGGACGTCCTTAAGGACGCAACTTCGCAGATCAGGCAGCCGCGCAGAAGGCGGCCTCAATCGGCCGGTTACACAAGACCGCGCCTTGCGTTGGGTCAAGGCCAAAGTCGCCATCGTTGCCCCATGGCGCCTTAGAGGTTGTCTCGAAAAGAGGTTGAGTGGCTCGGGGGCATCGTGACTCCAGGAGGTTGTCGAAGCCTTTGTGTCGGAAAGGCAAGTTCTCTTGTCCGGTTTCCGCACTCGGAAACGGCAGGAAGGCCGTAAAGCCCGCACAGACGAACTTGCACATGTCGGTGTCGGCCGCGCCGCAATGAAGCTCGTCAGCGCAGGAGCGTTCTCCGTCATCTATTACGTGCATCATCTCGCTGACATGAACCGCCTGGTCCAGCCCCGCACTCATGCGCGCCGCATGCGCCGGAGTCATCGTCGTGACCACGGCGATCGCGAGCATGGCAAGCATTGATACGAAGCGACCGAACATGTCGTAAACAAAGGCATTTCTCGCTGTGATGTCCATTGCAGCAGCCGTTACCCTTTGTGCGAGCCGATAATTGATGACGCTTACACCGCGCCAAATGGCGCCGACGACTGATGACTGCCTGATGCGACGAACGCAAAGGATGGGCCGACCCCGGCGAGGCGGCCCATCCTGGGAGGTCTCAGTGCCCCGAATGTGCGGCCGGTTCCGCCCGAGCTGAGGGGGTCTCAACCGCCTGCACCTGGATGAAATCCAGCACCGCTGCGGCGATCGATGCGGCGCCCAGAAATGCGATGGAAAGGCGTGGCATTGCCGACCTGTCAGGCCGCTTCGCGTGTGGCGGGGTAGCCCGCCTCGGCGAGAGCAGCCTCGATCTCGGCACGCGTGGCCGAGGTTTCGACATCGACCTTGCGGTTCTCGGGGTCGGCATTGATCACCGCACCCTTGTCGACCGACTGGATCGCCTTCGCCACGCTCCGGGCGCAGCCGAAGCAGGTCATGTTCGCGATGTGGAATTGCATTTTAGTCTCCTTTGTTTGTCTGGCGAGGAGAGACGTGGGGGCTCCCAGCATTGGAGGGTCAAGGGAAGATTTGCGGAATTTTTTCGGGGGCGCTTCGCCCGAAATTTCCTGGCCACGGTAGGTGAACGCGTGCGTGAAGCAGCGCGAAGCCAACTCACACGGGGGAAAAACATCACTTGACCCTCCCATCATGGGAGATCCCACGTCCTGGCGCATCACCACGAATCCGAAGGGAATCAGCCATGAATGCGCCAGCCAGTTTCACCAGAGAAACCGTCTCCCTCCCGATTGCGGGCATGACCTGCGCCTCCTGCGTGGGGCGCGTCGAACGCGCCCTGAGATCCGTCGCGGGCGTTCTCGACGCAAGTGTCAACCTTGCAACCGAGCGTGCCGAAGTCCGTCTCGCCAAACTCGTTTCGCGGACCGAGCTGACCCGCGCGGTCGCGGACGCCGGCTATACCGTCAGCGCCGCGACCGTCGATCTGGCCATTCAGGGCATGACCTGCGCGTCTTGCGTCGGCCGCGTAGAGCGCGCGCTGCGCGCCGTGCCGGGCGTGACCGAGGCCACTGTCAACCTCGCCACCGAGCGGGCGACCGTGAAGGGCAGCGCCGATACAGCGACGCTGATCGGCGCGGTAGAGGAAGTTGGCTATGCCGCGCGTCCGGTCGACCGGAGCGGAGCAGCAAATGCCGAGGCTGAAGCCCTGAAGGAAGAAGAACGCCGGGTCCTGTCGCGCGACCTGGTCGTTGCCGCGGGCCTGACGCTGCCGGTCTTCATCCTCGAGATGGGCAGCCATGTCATTCCGGGGATGCACCATCTGATCGCCTCGACCATCGGAATGACCGCGAACTGGCTGATCCAGTTCGCTCTGACCTCGCTTGTGCTCGCGTTCCCCGGCATCCGCTTCTACCGCAAGGGCATCCCGGCGCTGCTGCGCGGCGAGCCGGACATGAACAGCCTTGTCGCCGTCGGCACGCTGGCAGCTTACGCCTATTCGCTGGTCGCGACCTTTGCGCCGGCGCTGCTGCCTGCGGGCACGGTGAACGTCTATTACGAGGCCGCCGCGGTCATCGTGACCCTGATCCTGCTCGGCCGGGTACTCGAGGCGCGCGCCAAGGGCCGCACCTCCGAAGCGATCAAGCGGCTTGTAGGCCTGCAGGCCAAGACCGCGCGCGTGCGGCGCAGTGGCGTCGTCATCGAGATCGAGGTGGCGGATGTCGCTTCTGGCGACATCGTCGAGGTGCGCCCCGGCGAACGGGTTCCTGTAGACGGCGAAGTGGTCGAGGGCGACAGCTGGATCGACGAGTCCATGATCACCGGCGAGCCGCTGCCTGTCGCCAAGACGCAGGGCGCATCGGTCACCGGCGGGACGGTAAACCAGACCGGCGCTTTCGCCTTCAGCGTCACCGCGGTCGGCGGCGACACCATGCTCGCGCAGATCATCCGCTTGGTCGAGAAGGCCCAAGGATCCAAATTGCCGATCCAGGGATTGGTTGACAAGATCACCATGTGGTTCGTGCCGGCAGTGATGACGCTCGCCGCGCTAACCTTCGGCGTGTGGTTCTTCTTCGGACCCGATCCGGCGCTCACCTTTGGCCTCGTGAACGCGGTCGCGGTCCTGATCATTGCCTGCCCCTGTGCCATGGGTCTTGCCACGCCGACCTCGATCATGGTGGGCACCGGGCGCGGGGCCGAGCTTGGCGTCCTCTTCCGCAAGGGCGACGCGCTGCAGGGTCTACAGGACGCCCGCGTGGTCGCGCTAGACAAAACGGGCACGCTGACCGAGGGAAAGCCGACTCTGACCGATCTCGTCCTGGCGGATGGGTTCGATCGCGCCGACGTGCTGTCGCGGACCGCCGCTGTCGAAGCGAAATCAGAGCATCCGATCGCCCGAGCAATCGTCCAGGCGGCTGAGGCCGAAGGGCTGGTCCTGCCCGCCGTCGGGTCGTTCGAGAGCGAAACGGGCTTCGGCGTGACCGCAGAGGTAGGCGGCATCCGGGTCGAGATCGGCGCAGATCGCTACATGGCAAAGCTCGGCCATGACGCTGGAGCGTTTGCCGAAACGGCCGCGCGGCTTGCCGACGAAGGCAAGTCGCCACTCTACGCTGCCATCGGCGGGCGCCTTGCCGCGATCATCGCAGTGGCCGATCCGATCAAGGAGACGACACCGGAGGCGATCCGGGCGCTTCATGATCTCGGCCTTAAGGTCGCGATGATCACCGGGGACAACCGGCGCACGGCGGAGGCCATAGCGCGGCGGCTCGGGATCGACGAGGTGGTGGCCGAAGTCCTGCCGGACGGCAAGGTCGCGGCGATCAAGCGTCTGAAGGCGCTTGGACCGGTGGCCTTCGTCGGCGACGGCATCAACGACGCCCCGGCGCTGGCAGAAGCGGATGTGGGCCTCGCCATCGGCACTGGCACGGAGGTGGCCATCGAGGCGGCCGACGTGGTGCTGATGTCCGGAAGCCTGAAGGGGGTGCCGAACGCCATCGCGCTCAGCCGGGCGACGATGCGGAACATCCGGCAGAACCTGTTCTGGGCCTTCGCCTACAACGCTGCGCTGATCCCGGTCGCCGCGGGCGCGCTCTGGCCGGTCTCGGGCATCCTGCTCTCGCCCGTCTTCGCGGCTGGAGCGATGGCGCTGTCGTCTGTCTTCGTCCTCGGCAATGCGCTCCGCATCCGCCGGTTCGCCGCGCCGATGGCCGAACCTGCCCGTGCCTCAACCTGAGCACATTGCGTCCCCGGATCGACCGGGGACGCCGTCTGCTTTCTGCACAATCCTCACCAAGGAAGTTCGCCATGACCAGCACCGTCACTGTTTTTTCCACGCCGACCTGCCCCGATTGCCGCAACCTCAAGGCCTGGCTGGGCCGGACCGGCATTGCCTATGCCGAACGCGACCTCACCGATCAGGGTGTCATGGACGAGGCCAAGCGTCGTTTCGGCGTGCGCGTCGCTCCGATAACCGTGATCGGCGACTGGTTCACCTACGGCACCTTCGAGGATCAGAAGCCCCGGATCGAGGCTCGTCTGAAGGAGGTCGGGATATGGCCGATCTGACCCTCGCTCCGCCGCGGCCCCATATCGCACGCAGGCCCCTTGTCCTCGGCACGCTGGGCCATGTGGTCAATGACGCCTATACCGCGTTCCTTCCCGCAATGCTGCCGATGTTTCATCTCCAGCACGGGCTGGATGAGACGACGCTCGCGGGCCTGGTCGCGATCTTCGCGCTGTCGGCCTCCCTTCCCGGGCCCTTTCTCGGGAAGCTCTCGGACCGGTTCGGCGAGGCGTACGTCACCGCTACAAGCGTGCTCTTCAGTGCGGTACTGCTCAGCCTTCTGGCCGTGGTGCCGAGCGTGCCGCTCCTTTTTGCTCTGGTCGCGGTCGCTGGTCTCGGCTCGGCGGCGATCCACCCCGCAGGTTCCATGCTGGTGCGCCAGGGAAGTTCCAGGCCGGAATTCGCGGTCGCGCTCTTTGCCGCCGGCGGCATGCTCGGCTATGCGGCAGGCCCGACGCTGCTGGCGGCCGCACGCGACAATGCCGGGCCCGCGCTGCCCTTCATCCTTGTTCTGCCCGGCATTGTTGCCGCGGCGACCATCATGGCGCTCGTCCCGGTCGGAAGTACCCAGTCCCGCCCTACATCGACGACAGCCGCGCATTTTGATTGGCCGCTTGTCTTCGGTCCGGTTGGTCTGGTGACGCTGGCTGCCGCCCTCGCGTTCGTTCCGGCTACAGCTGTCCTCAACGGGCTTCCCCTGTTCCTGATGGAGCGCCACGGCCTGCCGGACACGCACCCCGCAATTGCAGGCACCCTCACCACGTTTTCGCTGGCCGCAGCAATCGGCGGCATCGGCGTCGGTCTTCTCGCAGCCAGGCTGTCCCGAACGTGGTTGCTGGCTGCCGTCCTGACCGGCAGCGTTCCGGCCTTCCTGGCGCTGTTGTGGTTGGCGCCGGATGCGACGGGCTATGCCATCGTGCTCGGCGCGGCCGGCGCGCTCAGCTATGCCGCCACCCCGATCCTGGTGGTCGCGGCGCAGGATCTCGCGCCACGCTCGGGCGCGACCGCCTCCGGGATGGTCTTCGGCCTCGGCTCGGCACTTGCTGGCCTCATGTACTTCGGCATCGGCGCCCTGCAGGCCGAAGTCGGTGTGGGTCTGGCGCTGTCGCTCGCCTTCGTCGCGCCGATTCTTTCGGCGGCGATTTCGTTTGCCGTCCTGCGCCGCATCCCTTCCGTTGCCGCTGCTTCCGTCACCGAAACGCTCTGCGTCTGTGCCGCCGCCAGCGGTGCCGGCATCGTCACCTGTGCCCCTTCCTGCACTCTTTCCCGCAACGGAGTATCCCGAAATGCCTGACGTCATCCTTCTCAACATCGGCCGGACCATCAGGGTGCCGGACGGTGAAACAGTCCTGTCAGCCGCTCTGGCCGAGGGAATAGACTACCCGCACGGCTGCAAGTCCGGCCGCTGCGGAAACTGCAAGTCACGCCTCGCCGGCGGCGATGTCGACCTCCTCGACCACTCAAGATTCGCGCTGACCCCGGCGGAACGCGACGCAGGCCTGATCCTCGCCTGCCGCGCCGTGCCGAAGGGAGACGCAAGCGTGGCGTGGCTGGAGGATGAGGACACGGCAAGACATCCGGTCCGCTCGATTGAGGCCGAGGTCGTGGGTACAGAGCTCCTTACACATGACATCCTGCGTCTGCGCCTGAAAGGCGGCAGCCCGGCGCTGCACTTCGCGCCCGGCCAGTACGCCACACTGGAGCTGCCCGGCGAGACCTCCCGCGATTACTCCATGGCAAACGCGCCGGGCGCGGAGGAAATGGAGTTCCATGTCCGCCGCGTTCCAGGTGGGCGAACCTCGGGCGTCATCCACGACCGCCTCCGTGCCGGCGACCGGGTTTGGCTGACGGGTCCCCGCGGCGCCGCGCATCTTCGGGCGGGGCACACCGGGCCGATCCTCGCCGTAGCAGGCGGCTCCGGCCTCGCGCCCATCCTCTCAATCCTTGAGAGCGCGGTCGCCCAGGACATGCGGCAGCCGATCCGTGTATATATCGGTGGACGAGACGAGCGCGACCTCTACGGCCTCGATCGCCTGGCCAGGCTCGCCGCTCAGCACGGCGACATGACCGTGACGCCCGTCCTGTCCGCTCCGTCCGCACCGACCGACCGGCGAACGGGCTTCCTGCACACCGTGGTCCGCGCCGACGTGCAGGCCCTTGACGGATGGAAGTGCTACACGGCCGGCCCGCCTGCTATGATCGACGCCTTGACCGAGGTTGTTCTCGCTCTGGGTCTGCAGCGGGAGGACCGGCACGCCGACGTGTTCTTTACGCCGACGACCGCGCCTCGCTCAGTTGAGATTGCAGCAGCCGGTTAGAACGTAAGAAAAACGGAGTGTCGCGAGGCTGCATCCTCTCGGCACTCCGCCTTTTTCTTCTTTGTGGTAATGTCGTCGACACGCACTGCGTTTTATTTAGATTAGGCTGATCATGGCTGACATCTTCGTTGGCATCGGTGATGGCGCTGCCGAGAGCTAGCGCCCTGCCAACGTGTCGTCCGATCGGCGTCAGCCGACGGCAGCGAAGCTCCGACGCGGAGCCTTCTTTTTCATTGCTTTCGGGGGCGTCTCGTCCTGGGCGCTGAGACCCGTGAGGATTGGGCAATCGGGACGCTCGTCGCCATGGCAGTGATGCGCAAGATGCACGAGAGCGCCGATCATCTCATCAAGTTCGCGGCGGCGCTGCTCGAGTTCGCGGACATGGTCGAGCGCGAGTGACTTCACGTTGGCGCTCGCGCGGCTGCCATCCTGCCAAAGATTCAGCAGGGCGACGATCTGTTTAACCTGGAACCCAAGATCGCGCGCCCGGCGCACAAAGCACAGCATCGCGATGTTCTTCTCCGAGTAGACACGGTAGCCCGAATGAGCCCTCAGGGCCGGGCGGACGAGACCGATCTCTTCGTAGTAGCGCAGCATCTTCACCGAGACGCCTGTTGCCTTCGAGGCTTCACCAATATTCATCGAGTCGCTCCATTCGTGTCAGAGACGCCGGGGTCTGAGTCCCTTCTGCACCCTCCCATCATTGGAGAGTCAAGTGGGGCGCGATGCAAATGTCTTGGACGCCGCCGGTTGACGGCGTGGGGCGATTTCGGGAGGCGGTAGAGGTTTTCGTCTGCCGGTAGTGACGGAGAGCCTCAAGGAAAGTTATTTACTGACAATGACTTACGGTATCCTGGCAGGGACGCAGATTTCACCCTGCGCCCCCCGGACAGATCCGAGCATGCGCTACTGACGCACTCGGCTCCCACCTCGGCTGTTTGACGAGGAAGTGGCGCTGCGGCCAGGGATGGCTGATCCTAGCGGGCGGCAACCAGCGCGCGACGATCCGGCCCATCGCTCATGCTTTTCAAAGGCGGCCCGAATACGCGATCTTTTAGAATCAATGACTTAGGCCCAGAGAAGGTTAGACCGCAGTTCCCTTCCCTCCGCCAGCTTCGGCTCGCGATAAAGTCTCCGAGGCGTATCCCCAATGCCAAATGCCCCAGGACCGCGCGGCTTTCACGCGAAAGCTCTTGACCTCGGTCAGCTCCGTCAGCCGCATTCTCGGCCTTCAGGGGCCTCTCTTCTCCAAAGCTGTTGACTCGACCGAATGAGTACGGCGACTCTAAAACTCTGATTTCAAAAGGCATTTTTTCATCGGAGAAGGGTGCAGATTTCGAACGAACGCTTGGACACCCGAGGGTCGGTGAAAACTTCGCTTCAGTTCAGCGGCGCAGTTTAGTTGCGCCTTGAGTTCCGAATCAGAAGGTGTCCAGAGCGCAGAACCCTCGGACAGGGGCTCAAACAAGCCTGCTTTTCGCCGCCCTAGCTGCAGCTTCCAATATGCGATTGGAGCTTCAGCCGATCGGCAATGGGGTTCGCATGTGTCTCTTGCCGAGGTGGCTATCGCCGACAGCTAATGAGCGTTAGGGTTGGGCCTATTCAGAGGCGCAGCGAGAATTGGGTCGCCTGCCCCAAGCCAGTCGGTGTCAGAGATAATGGAGACGCCCTCACTTTCCGGAACAAGATCAATCCCTGATCCAGGCGACTTCGTCTCGCTGCGCGCAAGGCATTGGCTGGTCGAGCGGGCGGAGTGGGTCGAGAACCGCCTGCCGATGGTCGATCTCGCCTGCATCGACGACGACGCCCAGGGCGAGCCGTTGCAGGTGCTCTGGGATGCCGAGATCGCGGCTGAGGTGGCGGCAGACGATGTCTGGGAAGGCCTGGGTGCCGACGGCAGCGACGATGCCGAGGTCTTCGCCGCCTTCCTGCGCACGCTGAAGTGGCGCACGGCCAGCGCCGCCGATCGAACACTATTCCAGGCGCCGTTTCGCGCCGGCATCCGGCTCGAGGACTACCAGCTGGCCCCGCTCGCCAAGGGCCTCCGACTGCCGCGGGTCAATCTCCTGATCGCCGACGATGTCGGGCTCGGCAAGACGATCGAGGCCGGGCTTGTCCTGCGCGAGCTTTTGCTCCGCCGGCGCATCGACTTCGTCGTCGTCGCGGCCCCACCCTCGATGACGCTGCAGTGGCAGGACGAGCTCGAGGCCAAGTTCGGCCTGACCTTCCAAATCGTCGATCGCGAGCGCCTGGCGCAACTGCGGCGCACCCGCGGCTTCGGGGTCAATCCCTGGTCGACTGGCTCGCGCTTCATCGTCTCGCACCGCCTCTTGACCGACGAGACCTATACGTCGGGCCTGCGCATGCGGCTCGGCGAGTTCCGCGCCCGCTCGATGCTGATTCTCGACGAGGCTCACCATGCGGCACCCTCGAGCGGCTCGCGCTATGCCGTCGACAGCCAGTTCACGCGGGCCATGCGCGAGATCGTCCAACGCTTCGAGCATCGCCTGTTCCTCAGTGCCACGCCGCACAACGGCCACTCCAACAGCTTTTCGTCGCTGCTCGAGATGCTCGACCCGCAGCGCTTCACCCGCGGCGTCGAGGTCAAACCCGGCGATCTCGAGCCCGTCATGGTGCGCCGGCTCAAGGCCGACCTGCGCACCCTCGGCAAGAGCTTTCCCGAGCGCGTAATCGAGCCCATAGTCCTCGATGGCCTGCCGCCGGGGCCGCGGCGATGGTCCGCTCGGGCCTGCAGGTGGTCGACGCCCAGGCCAAGCTCGCCCAGTCGCTGGGTACCACCGTTGCCAGTGTTCAGGTGCTGGAACGAGCGGGCGACCTCGCCGGTGTGTCAATGTCCGGTATCGAGCAGGTGACCAAGGACCTGACCCGGCGGCTCAGCCAGGCGGCCGCCGGGACCGGCCCTGCCGCCGCCGCGCTGGAGCGGCTCGGTCTTTCGGCCACGGCCCTGCTCGAGCTGCCGCTCGACGAGCGGGTGGGTCGGATCAACCAGGCGATCCTCGACTTCGTGCCCGCCGCCGAGCGCGCGGCCGTCGCCGGCCAGCTGTTCGGCGAGGAAGGCAGCATCGCCATCGCGCGGATCGATACCGCGACGCTGCGCCAGGCGACAGCGGATGTGCGCGACTTCGGTGTCGTCGTCTCGGAGCAGGATGCCGACCAGATCGAGCGCACCAACGATGCGATCTCCCGGCTCGGTCTGGTCTGGCGTGGGCTGTCGAACCAGCTGGCCGTGGCTGCCGCACCGGCGCTGGAGGCGGTCGCCGATGCGATGGCGGCGGTGTCGCGCACGACCGGGCCGCTCGGCCAGGCCATCCAGCTGCTGTTCGAGAACATCGGCCGCCTGGCCTCGACCGCCGCCGCCTTCGCCGCCTTCATCGCCGGCCGTTGGGTCGCCGGCATGGTGGTGGCCGTGGCCTCGGTGCGCGGGCTCGCAACGGCGCTCGTGTTGCTGCGCGGGGCGTTGATCCGCACCGGGATCGGCGCGCTGGTCGTCGCGGCCGGCGAGCTGATCTTTCAGTTCGGCAATCTGGTGCAGGCCGCCGGTGGCTTCGGTACGGCGTTGAGCCTGCTCGGCGATGTCGCAAGCGAGGTCTGGGAGCGGATCGGCCTGCTGGCCGAGGTGCTGCAGTCGCGGATTGCTGCCACCTGGCGCGGCATCCAGGCGAGCGTCGCCGATGCATTGCAGGCGAGCCTCGAGGCCGTCGTCGGCTTCGGCAACGAGGCGATCAACGCCTTTAAAGGTGCAATGGCCGCCACAGTGGCGATCTGGGGTGCCCTTCCGGCGGCAATCGGCGATGTCACCATCCAGGCCGCCAACGCACTGATCGCCGGCGTCGAGGCGATGCTCAACGGTGCCGCGCGTGGCATCAACGGCCTGCTCGAGGGCGTCAATGCGGGTCTGGCGGCGATCGGCCTCGAGCGGGCGATCACCCTCGTGCCGGAGATCGATCTCGGCCGGGTCGAGAACCAGCTCGCCGGGGCGGCGGACCTCGCCGGTGCCTCGGCACGGCAGGCCTTCGCTGCCGCCTTTGCGACGGACGCGTTCAGCACACCCGATCTCGGCTTCGCCGCCTTCGCCGAGGAGGCGCGCCGGGCCGCCGACAATGCCCGGGCTGCGGCGGAGGCGACCAGCGCGCTGGCCGGCGCTCCGCTCGCCTCGGTTGCCGCGCTCCGGGAGGCGATGGCGGGCGCATCCACCGAGATCGACAACGCCGCGGTGGCGACGGAACGTCTGGACGAGGCATTCGCGGCTGTCGGTGGTTCGGGCGGCGGCGCGGGCGGTGGTGCCGGAGGTGCGGCAGGATCGGCGGCCGGTGCCGCGGCGGCGGCTGGCACGGCCGGCCGGGCGATCGCTGGAGCAGCGGATCAGGCGGCGACCGGCTGGGCCGCATTCCGCGACGAGCTCGCCCGCTATGCCGACGATGCGGTCAATTGGGGCCAGGGGCTGGGCACGGCGCTCAGCGGCGCCTTTCGTACGGCCGAGGACGCGCTCGCCGGCTTCGTCGCGGTCGGCAAGATCGACTTCCAGGGTCTCGCCGACAGCATCATGGCCGACCTCACCCGGATCGCCATCCGCTCGGCGATTCTCGGGCCGATCGCCGGCGCCCTCGGTGGCATGGGCACCAGCGGCGGGCTCTTCGGCGGCCTGTTCGGCGGTGGTGGTGAGGCCGGCATGCTCTCGGGCATCTTCCATGCCGGCGGGCTCGCGGGATCCCCGGCGCCGCAGCGCCTGGTGCCGGCCCTGGCCTTCGCTGGCGCACCCCGCCTCCATACCGGCGGCATGGCTGGCCTCCGCCCCGACGAGGTGCCGGCCATCCTGCAGCGTGGCGAGATGGTCCTCTCCCGCGCCCAGGTCGCCGCCGCGGGCTCGGCTAGAGACACGCGGCCGCCGGTTACCGTGGTCATGAACATCACGACACCGGACACGGGCAGCTTTCGCCAGAGCCAGGGACAGATCGCCGCCGACGCGGCACGGGCGATCGAGCGGGCACGGCGGAATCTCTGAACCACCGAGCCTCACAAAAAGATCGCCGGCGCGCTCGAGGAGCGGCCGGCGAAGCTCACGCAGGGAGGACGAGGGGAAAGCGAAGGCTCAGCTGCACACGTCCGACTTGCCCATGCTGCCGATCTCGCTGCAGGCCTTGGTGTTCACGCCGATCGCCGCATTGGTGTTGCGGTTGACCAGCGTCAGGTTGTTGAGGTTGCCGCCGACCTTGGCGTCGGTGATGGTGCCGATCGCGGTGCCGGCCTTCGAGTTCACGCCGATCGCGGCGTTGGTGTTGCGATTGACCAGCGTCAGGTTGTTGAGGTTGCCACCGACATCGGCACCGGTGATCGCCCCGATCTGGGTGTTGGCCTCGGCGTTCTTGCCGATGGCGGCGTTGGTGTTGCGGTTGACCAGCGTCAGGTTGTTGAGATTGCCGCCGACCTTGGTGTCCTGGACGCTGCCGATCCGGGTCGAGGCCTCGGCGTCAGCACCGATCGCGGCGTTGGTGTTGCGGTTCACGAGGGTGAGGTTGTTGGCGTTGCCGCCGACCTCGACCCCGCCCTGCTGGGCCATGGCGCCGGTGCCGAAGCTGGTGGCGGCGAGCAGCGAGAGGGTCAGGGCGGCGGCGGTGATCTTGAGGGTCCTCATGGCTAATCTCCTTGGCTGGCTGGGTCTGGGATTGGCTGGGTCTGGGTCTCTCGTCTGCGGCCGGTGCCGGGGCCTCCCCGGCTGGTGGTCCGCCTCGTTCGATGACTTGAGAGTGCCGCATCTTGCCCGAGAGGTAAGGCAGGAGATTTTCCGGGGTCGGGGCGAATCTAATCCGATATCGTGCGGACAGCGGGCGGAGCATCGACGACTGTACCCGGCTCGATGTGCGGCATACCCTGCAGGCGGTCGGCGATTGCCGCTGGCGTCTTGACGCTGTCGTGAATGGATTCGGCCGGCCGAAACGCCACCTCTAGCCGGATCGAGTTGTCCGAGCGGCCAGTGCGCTGAGGACCGTTCCCGGGAAGGGGACGGCGATCCTGCGGGGGCGTGGCCGCTCAAAGAGGAGATGGCGGATATGATCAAGCGGCGGTTTCTCTTGGGCGGCGTGGCCGCGCTCGGCGTGGGCGCGGCGGCAAAGCTCTTCTTTGTCGGCGGCGGCTCGTCCACCGCCGGGGCCGCAACGGAGGACGGTGCCTTCGAGGTCACGAAGAGCGAGGAGGAATGGCGGCGCATCCTTACGCCCGAGCAGTACCGCGTGCTGCGCGAGCATGGCACCGAGCGGCCCTGGACGAGTCCGCTGAACGACGAGAAGCGCGAGGGCACCTATGCCTGCGCCGGCTGCGGCAACCCGCTGTTCTCATCCGAGACGAAGTTCGAGAGCGGCACCGGCTGGCCGAGCTTCTGGGCACCGATCGAGGGTGCGATCGGCACCGCCGAGGACCGCAGTCTGTTCATGGTCCGGACCGAGGTCCACTGTGCCCGGTGCGGCGGGCACCAGGGCCACGTCTTCGAGGACGGCCCGCAGCCGACCGGGCTCCGCTACTGCATCAACGGTGTGGCCCTGGACTTCGAGCCGGCTACGGCGGCCTAGGCCGGGCGCCGTGCAGAGCCGAAGAACGCATGAGAGGCGCGACATGAAGAGGATGATCCTAGCCGCCACGGCGGCGCTGGCACTCGCACCGGCAGCCCTCGGCGCCGCGGCGCAGGCCCAGGAACTGGAGAGGGCCACCTTCGCCGGCGGTTGCTTCTGGTGTGTCGAGGCTGACTTCGACAAAGTACCCGGCGTAGTGGAAACCGTCTCGGGCTATACCGGCGGCACGGTCGAGGATCCGACTTACGAACAGGTCTCGGCGGGCGGCACGGGGCACCGCGAGGCGGTGCAGATCTCCTACGATCCGAGCAAGGTCAGCTATGAAGAGCTGCTGACGGCCTTCTGGCATTCCGTCGACCCGACCGACCCGGGCGGGCAGTTCTGCGACCGCGGCGAGTCCTACGAAACGGCGATCTTCGTCCACGACGAGGAGCAGCGCTGGGCGGCGGAGGCGTCCAAGGCGGCCGCCCAGGAGACGCTCGAGGAGACGATCGTGACGCCGACCGAGGACGCCGGGGCATCCTATCCGGCGGAGGACTACCACCAAGACTACTACGATAAGAACCCCCTGCAGTATCGCTTCTACCGCTGGAACTGCGGGCGCGACGACCGCGTCGAGGAGGTCTGGGGCGACCGGGCCTTCGAAGGCATTCCCGGCCATAGCTGAGGGAGCCGGCTTGCGCTCGCATACCCGCCGGTTCCGATCCCGATAAGCGATCGACGCCAGATTGGCCGGTCCCGTTCTCGGCCGAGGGCCCGGCTACTCCCGCGACGCCATCGTCACCAGGATCCGATTGCCTTCGCGATTGCCGCAACCACGGCAGCGCAGCTTCCGCTCGAGGTCCATGAGCCTGATGTAGTCCGGCCGGCCGCGGCCGAGGATGGTGGCGTCCAGTCGCCCCTTGTGGCCGCAGGTGGGGCAGCTGACGGTGATGACATGCCAGTGCCGGAGATCGCCGACGCGGATGGCGTAGCGCGGCGGAATGTTCACTCTATGTTCCATGTCCGACCGCTACCGCAGCGGTGCGGTGCTGGCAAGGCGAAGTCTCGATGACCGGCTTTCACGAGGTGCAGTTCCCGCCCGACATCTCGTACGGGGCGTCGGGTGGGCCCGGCTACTCGACGACTGTGGTGACGACCGTCTCGGGCCACGAGCGGCGCAACGCCAATTGGGCGATGGCGCGTGGGCGCTGGAACGTGGCGCATGGGTTGAAGAAGCGGGAGCAGGTGGCCGAGTTGATCGCCTTCTTCCGCGCGAGGAAGGGCCGCGCCCATGGCTTCCGCTTCAAGGATTGGACCGACCATCAGGCCATGGCACAGAGCCTCGGGGTTGGCGACGGGGCGACGACATCCTTCCAGCTGGTGAAGCACTACCCGAGCGGCGGCGCGGTCGAGACACGGGTCATCGCCAAGCCCGTCACGGACACGGTGAAGCTCTATCGCGACGGCATCGCGGTCGCCACCGGCTGGAGCGTCGACACGACCACGGGCTTGGTCACCTTCAGCATCGCACCGGCTGTCGGCGTCCAGGTCACCGCGGACTTCGCCTTCGACGTGCCGGTGCGCTTCGACAGCAACCAGATGGACGTCACCATCGAGACCTATCAGCTCGGAACCTGGGGGCAGATCCCGGTAGTGGAGATCCGGCCGTGAAGGCGGCTTCCACAGCACTCGCCCAGCATCTCGCCGGCGAGGTGACGACGCTCGCCACCTGCTGGCGGATCACGCGGGTCGACGGCGTGGTGTTCCGCTTCACCGATCACGACCAGGATCTCGTGGTCGACGGCGAGGTCTACGCGGCGAGCGCAGCCTACTCGCGAACGGCGATCAGCAACGATGCCGGGATGGGCGTCGACAATCTCGACGTCGAGGGGGTGTTCGACTGCGCTGCCGTCACGGAGGAAGAGCTCAGGGCCGGGCTCTTCGACCGGGCCGAGGTGCGGATCTTCCTGGTCAACTGGGCGGATCCCTCGATCGGCGTGCTACGCCTGCGCCGCGGCTGGTTCGGCGAGGTGGTGCTGACCGAGCAGGGCGTGTTCCGCACCGAGCTCCGGGGCCTGACCCAGGCGCTCTCCCAGCGGATCGGCCAGCTCTACAGCGCCGAATGCCGGGCCGACCTCGGTGACCACCGTTGCCGGGTGCCCGTCTGGCCGCCCGAGATCCAGCGTTCGACAGCCTATGCCGTGGGCGACAGCGTCCGGGTGCGAACGACCGGCACAGCCGTCAGCTTCCCCTTGCCCATCATCAATGGTGGGTTCGAAGCGGATGGTGCCGGTGACGGATCCGGTTTCACGCCGACTGGCTGGACCAAGGTTTCCGGCGACTGGGATGTGCATGACGCGAGCAATGGCGCGCTGTCTCCGGCCGCGGGCAGTTACTATTTGGAAGGCGGCGCCTCGGCATCGGGCGAGCTGGCGCAGTCGGTCGACTTGGTCTCGAGTGGTCTCGACCCGTCCCAGATCGACGCCGACGCCTATCGGCTGGATCTCTCCCTCAGCCGGGCGAATTCGTTCCCGGACGACCTGGGTCGTGTCATCGTCGAGGCCTTGGACGGGGCGACCAACGTCCTCGCCACCATCCTCGACACCGGCTTCGAGGTCATCGTGCCGGAGGACAGCTGGGTCCAGCGTGGCGTCGCGCAGGCCCACCTCCCGTTGAGCACGCGGACCCTGCGCATCCGGTTGCTGCATCAGCTCGTCACCGGCAGCCAGGCGAACGCGGCCTTCGATGACCTCTCGGCTGTTGTCATCGACACGACGGCATCGCTGCCGACCGCCGCGGACTTCGAGAACCGTGTCTATCGCTGCGTGGTGGCCGGCACGACAGCACCCGCCCAGCCAACCTACGACACGACCGTTGGCCAGCAGACCACCGACGGCACCACTGTTTTCGAGGCGATGGCGGCTTGGAGTCGTTCGGGTACCGTCGCGAGCGTCGTCGACCGGACCACCTTCACCGCTGCGATCGACGAGCCGCGCGCCGTCGACGGCTGGTTCGCCGGCGGGGTGCTCACCTGGGAGAGCGGATCCAATGCGGGCCGGTCGATCGAGGTAAAGGCCTGGACCCAGGCCACCGGCGAGATCGTGCTCTTCCTGCCGATGGGCTACGCGATCGAGCCGGGCGACCTCTTCCGCCTCCATCCCGGCTGCGACAAGCGCCTCGACACCTGCATCGACCGCTTCGCCAACGTCCTCAACTTCCGCGGCGAGCCCTACGTCCCGGGACAAGACGCCATGATGCGGTACCCTGACGCCCGCTGAGACCGCATGTAGTCAACCGAACAAGGCATGGATGACCTCGCGCATTGAAGCGAGTTCCTTGAAATGCCTCTTGGAGATTTTTCGGATGTTTGGTCGATCTTTCTTGAGCCCTTCGGCGTTTCCTTTGGTGTGGCGGGCGGCTGGAAATCCATTGATATCTGGTAACGGTTCCCCAGGATTTCCGCCAAACCAAAGGTAAGAGGCGGGTTCGAGGGTTTGCGCACAAATACGCATCCAAACTATGCAACCGCTCGGCTTGGTCGCCAACGCCAAGTTGACCTTTTGATCAATAGTGCGACCTTCCAGGTGAGACGACTTAAGCTGGATGTGCCGGATGATACGACCGGACGCCATAACCACGTCGAATCCGCTGCTGTCGATCTCGCCGCGCAAGACTTCCATGTCCCGGTAGCCTAGCTGCCACATCGTTTGCAGAGCTTTACCGACAAACAAGTGCTCAAGGATTTGCTCACGCAGGCTCGAATGCAGGAACAGGTCACGTCTATCGCCGGACAGGTTCATAGCGGGCTCCCCAATCAATGCAATTCCAAGCGATCATTCAGATCCTCATGGGACCGTTGGACTTGTCTCCGCCTACGTTAAGCCATAGCAAGCGAAGAATCTCCGAAAGATGAACAGCCACCTGCATTGCAAAAGGGAAGACATCGTCAGTGCAGCGCGAGCCTGGCTCGGCGTCCCCTGGCGCCACCAGGGCCGCAGTCGCCAGGGCGTCGATTGTGCCGGGCTCGTGGTCGTGGTCGGCCGCGGGCTCGGCCTCGCCGACTACGACACTGCTGCCTATGGCAGAAGGCCCGAGGGCCAGGGCTTCGTCCAGCACTTCCGGGCCGCCATGACCGGCATCAAGCTCCCCGAGGCCGGGCCCGGCGACGTCCTGGTCTTCGCCGATGCTGCCTATCCCTGCCATTGCGGCTTTCTGACCGAGAAGCATGGGCAGCCGC
>Ga0208075_1000134_pt1 | contig 48119 bp, 45 predicted proteins | sample HotLakmasection5_FD_184728 | JGI IMG/M metagenome (GOLD analysis project Ga0208075, IMG submission 184728) | Hypersaline microbial mat communities from Hot Lake, Washington, USA - Section #5 (SPAdes) | ecosystem: Environmental > Aquatic > Non-marine Saline and Alkaline > Hypersaline > Microbial... | reverse complement strand
GCATGGTGGACGGTCTCCTCTTGCTGGGTCCTCACAGCACCAGCATGGCACAACTGATGCCGCCGGGGGACCGTCCACCCAGCACCGCGAGCGCAGCGACGCGGCCCGGTCCCGGCGGTGCCGAGCCCGAAATGCCGTAGACCTGGCGTGCGGCGCCGCTGGATTGCGTCGCTGCGCTCGCAAAGACGGGGTGGTGAGTGTGTTTGCAGCCGCGGTAACGGGAAGTCGGCGGATCAGTCGCCGCCGCCCATCTCCGAACGGTCGGGGTGGCGGTAGTCCTGCAGGCGGGTGGCGCGCAGGCCGGCCATGCCGTAGCTCTCCGCCAGCCGCTGCCAGGACAGGAACTCCTCAAGCGAGATGTGGTAGCGGCGGCAGGCGTCGTCCAGCGTGAGCAGGCCGGCGCGCACCGCCGTGACCACCTCTGCCTTGCGCCGGCTGACCCAGCGTTTGGTGTCCGGCGCCGGCAGGTCGTCCAGGGTCAGCGGCCGGCCGGCCGGCCCTATGACGCTTACGGTCCGGCTGCACGCACTCAACTGTTGGGTCATTGCCGCTTTCTCCGCTCGCCGTTCTTGCGTAACGTGCAAGGGCAAACTAGGTGCGACACTTTTAATAAAGACCTAATGATCAGTGTTAACGGAACGTGACGACGGATACGTCAACTGCGACAATGCGGCGCGCAAAGGCTATAGGGGAATCGGCCGGCGCGTGGGCGCAACGGGCCTGCGCCGGCGAAGTGCCGGTCAGGCGGAGCGTGCCTTGAACTGTCCGGGGACGGGGGCCGCGGCCTGGCTCATCTGGCGCTTGTGCGCCTCGAACAGGCCGGCGATGATGGAGCGATTGACGTCGATCAGCGCATCGACCGTCGCCTCCTTGGCGACGACCTTCTCGGTGTGACGCTCCACGAACATCGACAGAGAGATCAGCGACGCCTTGACCTGGTCGGGCAGCTTGTTGTCCTCGGACAGAAGATCGGCGGACAGGGCGTTCCACAACTGGACATTGCGGTACAGCGCCTTGACGAAGTCCGGCCCGCCCTTGGCCTTGTACGCCTCAATCTCGCGGGTGATCCGACCCATGATGTCGGCTTCCATCTGGATCGGCCCGGTCGCAATCCGTTGCGCCGACTGATAGACCCCGTAGCCACCCATGCTGGTCTCCGCGCGTGCTCGTCGTCATTGCGGCCGGCGCAGGGCACCGTCCTGCGGCGTCGCCGGCGCCGTCCGCCTCAGACTTCGCTCAAACCCGTTCATTATTGGTTAAGCGCACACGCATTTTCGGTGGTGCCGCGGAAGCGCCCGACCAGCAGGCCCGCCCCTGCCGTCTGTAGCCGGACAAGCCCAACGGACCGTGAACGCCGGCCGTGCGCGCCCGATCGCGATCCCGGGCGGATTATCCGCCCCTTAACCATTTCGCTTAAGTCGGCGTTAAATCCTCTCCCGTAGGCTGCACCCCGGTCGGCGGAAGTCCGCCGGCTGCCGCTTAACAGGAGCGGCCGTGCCCCGGCCCGACGGCCTTGAGGGGCGTGATCACTCTGAAACGGAGTCACGAGAGACATGACCGGCTTTTCCGTTCTGACCAACCCGCAGGCGGCCTCCGCCGTTCTCGGTTTGAACAAGACCCTGTCCGCGCTGAACCAGACCCAGGAGCGGATCAACACCGGCCTGAAGGTCGGCAGCGCCAAGGACGATGCCGCCACCTTCTCGATCGCGCTCGGCATGCGCAGCGACGTGGCCGGCTACAAGCAGATCCAGGAGAACATGAACCTCGGCAAGTCCACGGTCGGCGTCGCCGCCTCGGCGGCCGACTCGATTTCCGAGGAAATCAAGAGCATCAAGACCAAGGTCACCCAGGCCGCCAACCTGGAGGCGGGGCGCGACGAGATCCAGCTCGCCATCGACAACGCCATGAACAACATCCGCACCTTCGTCGGCGCGGCGCAGTTCAACGGCGTCAACCTGATCGACGGCAACACCGACACGCTGGGCAAGACCTTCGACGTGGTGTCGTCGCTGAACCGGTCCTCCAGCGGCGAGCTGTCGCTGAGCAAGATCAACGTCGCCTACGAGGACCTGTCGGTCGACAACACCGGCCGCGGCCTGAACGCGCTGACCGAGGTCGACGTGAGCCAGGGCCGCGTCAGCTCGACCGACCAGTCCTTCGCCGACGGGACGATCCGCACCGCCGGCATTGATCTGGCCGCCGGCGCGGGCATCGCGGCAGCCGACACCGTCACGCTCGCCTATGTCGATGCCAATGGCGACCAGCAGGAGCTCGTCTTCACGGGCAGCGACACGCCGGCCGGGGCCTTTCAGTTCGATACCTCCGGAACCGAGGCTGCAGCCGGCACCGACCTCGTCGCGCAGATCAACGCCCTGACCCTGGATGGCGGCCCGCTGGCCGGGCTGGGCATCGTCGCCCTCGACAAGACCGTACCGGATGGCGAAATCCAGATCGCACTGGAAGGGCCGAACGCCGCCGGCGGCATTGTCGGGTTTTCCGCCGAGGCGGTTGCCACTGAAATCAACGACTCCGCCGTCACCACCGAAGCCCAGGCCGGGATCGCGCAGATCGACCTGCAGTTCAACGACCAGCTCAAGGCCGGCGACGAAATCCAGCTGACGCTGAACAACGGCACCAACAATACCACGATCACGCTGGTCGTCGGCGAAAAGGGCGCCACCAACACCAGCGGCGCCGCGATCACCGGGACGAACAACAAGTTCGTGCTCGACTACGAGGATGTCGTGCAGGACGGCACGGCGACGGCGAAGACCACGGCCGAGGTGGCCACCTTCGTCACGGAGTTGATCGACGGCACGACTGTGGCCAGCGGCGTTGACGGCAACGCCGGCAACCTGCTGAATGCCCTCAACACCGCATCCAGCAGCACCTTCCTGGCCAACTTCGACGTCAAGGCGGTGGGCGACACGATCCAGGTCGTCGACATCGCGGTCGATGCCGACGAGGCAACCAACACCGACCAGCTGGTTTCCTTCGACGGCAACGCGGTGACCGGCACGGCGCTGAACTTCGATCAGATGCTGACCAAGATCGACGAGGCGGAAAACCACCTGAAGTCGGTCGTGGCCCGCATCGGCGCCGCCGAGCAGTCGCTGGAAAGCCAGTCCGCGTTCATGGACAACCTGGTGAAGTCGGTGAACGACGGCATCGGCACCCTGGTGGACGCGAACATGGCCGAGGAGTCGGCGAAGTTCCAGGCCCTGCAGGTGCAGCAGCAGCTCGGCCTCCAGGCCCTGTCCATCGCCAACTCGCAGCCGCAGTCGATCCTGTCGCTGTTCCGGTAAGCGCAACGAACCGGGCGGGTTCTTCGCGGGACCCGCCCACTTTCGAGGACACAATTCCGGGGACACATCACTTAATTCGCGAGCGGTCTTGGAGAAGAGCATCGCGCAAGACGCTAATTAAGTGATGTGTCCCCGGAATTACTCCCCGCCGGAGAAGCCGGCGTCACGGCTCAGAACGGCCGGTACACGGTTTCGGCGGGTGCGGGCGGCGGTCCGCATCCGCCATTCGTGGTCCGGCACGGCAGCCACGGAGACGGATGCCATGCCCTTGCGCCTCAACCTTCGCCCCTACGAGCAGATCATGATCAACGGGGCCGTCATCACCAACCTGAAGCGGCGGGCCTTCCTGGCCATCCACAACCACGCCCGCATCATTCCCGGCAAGTTCATTCTGAAGGAGGACGTGGCGATCACGCCCGTCCGGCGCATCTATTTCGCCGCGCAGATGGCCTACATCTTCAGCGAGGACCCCGACGAGTGCGCCCGCTGGGAGGCCGAGTTCGACCGGCGCACGGGCGAGGTCCTGGGCATCCTGTCCAACGACGAGATGCGCGCCCGCCTGACCGAGGCGGTCGAGGCATTCCGGCAGCGCGTCTTCTACAAGACGCTGCGCCTGGTCCAGGACCTGATGGGCTACGAGGAGACGCTGTTCGCCATCGGCGGCACCCCGCCGCCGCCGGCGTTCGGCGACGGTCTGAACATACCGCCCGGCGAAGCCCGGCGCGGCGCCGACGGGACCGATGCCCGGGAGGCCGAACCATGACCAACGTCGCCTCGGCACAGGCGGCGCTGGCCGTGCTGGGCGGCGGCGGCGGCAGCCGCGGCAACGGCCTGTCCGCGATGACCAACTACCGGATGCTGGAGACCAGCCGCGAGCAGCGGTTCGAGGCGTACACCAAGCAGCCGACCGTCCAGCGCGAACTGGCGTACTTCGCCGAAAAGATCACCGGCATCGAGTCGGCCGACGACCTGCTCGAGGACTGGCAGCTCAAGACCTTCGTCCTGAAGGCCTTCGGGCTGGAGGAGCTGGAGCGCTCCGACCACATGGTCAAGCGCATCCTGACCGACGACCTGGAGAACCAGGACGAGGCGCTGGCCTACCGCATGCAGGACCCGCGCTTTCCCGAAATGGCGGTGACCCTGCGGCTCGACCAGGGCACCGCGAAGATCAAGAGCCCGGCCACCATCCAGGAGGTCGCCCAGCGCTACCTGCTGAACGGCTTCGAGACGCAGGTCGGTCAGGACAGCATCGCCACGCGCCAGGCGCTCTATTTCGAGCGCAAGATCGGCAAGGCGGCGAACATCTTCCAGGTCATGGCCGACCCCACCCTGCGCGAGGTGGCGCGGGTGGCCGGCGGGCTGCCCACCGACATTTCCCGCCTGGACTTCGACAAGCAGGCCGCGCTGTACGAGAAGAGCATCGAGGTGGACCGGCTGAAGGACCCGGACTACGTCAAGGAGCTGGTCGAACGCTTCCTGGTCCGCGCCGACATGGAAAGCGGCGCCGGCACCGCCGCGGCAAACGGCATCGTCTCCCTGTTCCAGCCCGGCGGCGGGTTCAACGTGAACCTGCTGGTCTGACCTGCGCGGGATTGCGGGGTCACGTCACCGCGAGACGGGGGGATGTCCCTGAGCCGGTCACCGCGGGAATTGCGGGGACACATCACTTAATTCGACGGCCGTTGCCGATCGCGCCAGCGAAGGCGGGATTGGGAATTGAGTGATGTGTCCCCGCAATTGCCCGGCGCGCCATCGCCGGCGCGCCGCCTCGACATGCCGCAAGGCGCCCAACCGTCGAATTAAGTGATGTGTCCCCGGAACTCCCCCGGAACTCCCCCGGAACTCCCGGCGGGATCGGGCGAAACGGGCGGCGGGGCCTTGCGGCGACGCCTTGGGGGCAACTTTGGCGCTAAAGCAGGAACAGGGCCATCAGGATCAGGACGATGGCGATGGCAACGATGCTGTAGGTGCTGAACTTCGTGAAGCTCGACCACATCGCCCTCTTCGAGGCCAGGACGTGCTCTTCGTCCTCGTTCGGGCGGGGTCGTTCGGTTGCCATTGCCATTGCCTCGCTGCCCCTCTGTTTGCGCCGTACTTAAAGTTAGCGCGACGATTTGACAAGGGAAATCCGGGATTCCGGCCGCGCCGCGCGGGCGCCCGGTCAGCCTTCCGGGTTGAGCAGGAACGCCTCGGGCGCGGCGGCCCCGTCGACCGCGACGCGCTCCTCCACGACCCGCACCCGGCCCGACGCGACCAGCCGCAGCGCCATCGGATAGCAGCGGTGCTCGGCCAGCAGCACCCGGCCCGCCAGCCGCTCCGCGTCGTCGTCGGCGTGCACCGGCACCGCCGCCTGCACGATGATCGGCCCGTCGTCCATGGCCGGGCGTACGAAGTGCACCGTGCACCCGGAGAAGCGTACGCCCGCCGCCAGCGCGCGCGCATGCGTGTCCAGCCCGCGGAACGACGGCAGCAGCGACGGGTGGATGTTCAGGATGCGGTCCCACCAGCGCTCGACGAACCCGGCGCTCATCAGGCGCATGAACCCGGCCAGGCAGATCAGATCGGCGCCGCTGTCGCGAATCGGCCCCTCCATGGCGCGTTCGAAGGAGTCGCGATCGGAGAAGTCGCGGTGGTCGACGGTCACTGCCGGCACCCCGGCCAGCGCCGCGTGCGCCAGCCCGCCGGCGCCGGGCACGTTCGACACCACCAGCGCGATCTCCGCCGGGAAGTCCGGCGCCGCGGCGGCGTCGAGCAGGGCGCGCAGGTTGCTGCCGCGCCCGGAGATCAGGACTGCGACCTTGCGCCGGGCCATGCCGCCTCCGTTCCCTCGATGCGGACGCGCGGGCCCTCCGCCGCCGGCACCACCGTGCCGATCCGGTAAACCGTCTCGCCGGCTTCGGCGAACAGCGCCGCCGCCGCGTCGGCGCGGTCCGGCGCGGCCACGGCAACCATGCCGATCCCGGCGTTGAAGGTGCGCGCCAGATCCGAGGGCGCCAGCCCGCCGGCCTCGGCCAGCCAGCGCATCACCGGCGGCAGCGGCCAGGCCGCCGCGTCCAGCACCACGCCCAGGCCCTCGGGCAGCACGCGCGGCACGTTCTCCGCCAGTCCGCCGCCGGTGATGTGGGCCAGCGCCCGGACCAGCCCGCCGCGGGCCGCGGCCAGCGCCGGCCGCACATAGATCCGGGTCGGCGTCAGCAGCGCCTCGCCAAGCGACCGTGCGGGATCGAACGGCGCCGGCGCCGCATGGTCCGCCGCCAGCGCCGCCACCACCCGGCGCACCAGGGAGAACCCGTTGGAATGCAGCCCGTCCGACGCCAGGCCCAGGACCATGTCGCCGGCGGCGACCTCCGCGCCGGTCAGCAGCCCGTCGCGCGCCGCGGCACCGACCGCGAACCCGGCCAGGTCGTAGTCGCCGTCGGCGTACATGCCGGGCATCTCCGCGGTCTCGCCGCCGATCAGCGCGCAGCCGGCGCGGGTGCAGCCCTCCGCGATGCCGGCGATCACGGCCTCGGCGACGCCCGCATCGAGCCGGCCGGTGGCGAAATAGTCGAGGAAGAACAGCGGCTCGGCGCCCTGCACCACGAGATCGTTGACGCACATGGCCACAAGGTCGATGCCGACGGTCTCGTGCCGGCCGACCGCCGTCGCCACCTTGAGCTTCGTGCCGACGCCGTCGGTGGTGGCAACCAGCACCGGATCGGCATGCCCGGCGGCGCGCAGGTCGAACAGCGCGCCGAAGCCGCCGATGCCCCCCATCACGCCGGGCCGTGCGGTGCGCCGCGCCAGCGGCCTGATCGCGTCGACCAGCGCCGCGGCGGCATCGATGTCGACACCCGCGGCGCGGTAGGCGTCATGCTCGGAGGAAACACTCATGATGCACAACCGGCCCGGCCGCCGCGGCGCCCGGTGGCAATGGCAACGGGATGTCGACTATCTTATAACGTGGCGAGGCGCCGGGCGCCGACCATAGCGGAAATGAAAGGCATTGCAATGCTTCACCGACTCGCGCGGCTCGCGGCCCTGATGCTGCCGGTGCTGATGGTGCTGCAGACGCTGCCGGCCACGGCGCCGGCGCAGGTCGGCAGCGAGGCGTACACCGTGCGCGGCGTCGAGGTAGACGTCACCGCCGGCAGCGCCGCGGAGGCGCGCGACCGGGCCTTCCAGGAAGGCCAGCGGCTGGCGCTGGAGCGCCTGGTCGAGCAGCTCGTTGGGCCAGGCTCGGGCATCAACGTCGCCGGCCTGCCGCCGGCCGAGATCGACCGCATGGTCCAGAGCTTTCAGGTCCAGGAGGAGCGTACGTCGCCGGGCCGCTATCGGGCGACGCTGACGTACGTGTTCCGACCCGATGCGGTCCGCGCGCTGGTCGGGGACGCCGCACCGCCGCCGACCGCCGGCCCGCCGGCCGCCCTGCCGGGGACCGAGGGGCCGGGGACCGAGGGGCCGGCCGGCGCGGCGGCCCCGGTGGTGGTCCTGCCGGTGCTGCGCACGGGCGACGCCGTGCGGCTGTGGGACAGCCCGAACCCCTGGCACGGCGCCTGGCTCGACTGGGAGGGTGACGACGCGGCGCGGGTCGTCGTGCCGTTCGGCGACGTCGGCGACGTCGTCGCCATCGACGCGCGCCGCGCCATGGCCGGCGACCGCGCCGCGCTGGACGCGATCGCCGCCAACTATCAGGCCGACGACGTGCTGGTGGCGCTGGCCGAGCCGAGCGACTCCGGGCTGGTCGTGTCGACCCGGCTGTACGGCGCGATCCCGCTGGGCGGGGCGGCGTCGTTCACCGTGCCCATGGCCGGCGGCGACGGACAGGCCTATGCCGAGGCCGTGCAGCGGGTGGTCGACCAGTTGGCCGCGGCGGTACCCGCCGCGCCCGAGGAAACCGTCCCGACCGGGCCGCAGCAGCAGGTGCTGGTCCTGGTGCCGCTGACCTCGCAGCGCGACTGGTTCCAGACGCGCAGCCGCCTGCGCCGCGTGCCGGCGGTCGTCGGCACCAACGTGATCAGCCTGTCGGCGCGCGAGGCGGTGCTGGAGCTCGGCTACCGCGGCACCCAGGAGGAGTTGCGCGATGCTCTGGCCCGCGAGGGCCTGGCGCTGGAGCGCGGGCCGAACGCGCTGGAGCTGCGCCGCACCGGTCCGTCGGCGGAGGTGCCCTAAGTGAATGCCGCGCTGGCCGTGAGCGGACACCTTCCGAACGTGATCAGCCTGGCCCGGCTGGGCCTGGCGCCGGTGATCGTGTGGCAGGTCCTGGCCGGCGCGTACGAGGCAGCGCTCTGGCTGCTGCTCGTGGCCGGCGTGAGCGACGCCATCGACGGGGTGCTGGCCCGGGTCCTCAAGGCGCAGAGCTTCCTCGGGCAGTTCCTCGACCCGATCTCCGACAAGGCCATGCTGGTCGGCCTGTTCGTGGCGCTCGGCTGGCAGGGGGAGCTGCCGGTCTGGCTGGTCGCGCTGGCGGTATCGCGCGACGCGGCGATCGTCGCCGGCGCCGGCCTGCTGTACTGGCTGCGCTCGCCGGACGACGTGCCCGCCCCCTCCCTGGCGAGCAAGGCCAACACCGCCTTGCAGACGGTGCTGGCGGTGACGGTGCTGGCCGTGGCCGGCTTCCAGCCCGGCCCGCACTGGCCGGCCGCCGAACTGGAGTGGGCGCTGATCGCGGCGACGGCGGCGACGACCGCGGTTTCCGGCGCCGGCTACGCCGTGACCGCCGGTGTCCGGCTGCTTGACCAGGCGGAGGTGCCGTGAGCGCCGCCGCGCACATCCGCTTCTGGCTGATCGCCATCATCCTGTTCGGGCTCGCCGTGTGGCTGCTGCGCGGCGTGCTGATGCCGTTCTTCGCCGGCATGGTCATCGCCTACATGCTGGACCCGGTCGCCGACCGGTTCGAGGCGGCCGGCGCGCCGCGCTGGCTGGCCACGACGCTGGTGCTGCTGTCGTTCCTGCTGGTCATCGTGGCGGTGCTGGTCGTGCTCGTGCCGGTGATCTCGTCGCAGGTCGGCGGCCTGCTGGCGGCGCTGCCGGACTATGCCGAGACGCTGAACGAGGCGCTGCTGCCGCTGTTCGAGCGGTTCGGCGGCTTCCTGGGCGTCGAGACCGTCGACGACCTGCGCGGCGCCCTGAGCCGCTACGCGGGCGACGCGGTGGCATGGCTGGCGCAGATCCTGGGCGGCATCTGGCGCGGCGGCCTGGCGATCATCGACATCCTGTCGCTGCTGGTGATCACGCCGGTGGTCGCCTTCTATCTGCTGCGCGACTGGGACCGGATGGTGGCGACAATCGATTCCTATCTGCCGCGCACCTATGCCGGGACGATTCGGATGCTGGCCAACGACGTCAACCGGACGCTGGCCAGCTTCATGCGCGGCCAGGCGCTGGTCTGCCTGATCCTGGGCACGTGCTATGCGATCGGCCTGAGCATCGTCGGGCTGAACTTCGGCATCCTGGTCGGGCTCGGCGCCGGGCTGATCTCGTTCATTCCGTACGTCGGCTCGATCGTCGGCTTCGTCACCTCGATGGGGATCGCCCTGATCCAGTTCGACAGCTGGGTCATGTGGGCGGCGGTCGGCGGCATCTTCGTCGGCGGGCAGGCGATCGAGGGCAACTTCCTGACGCCGAAGCTGGTCGGCGGCTCCGTCGGCCTGCATCCGGTGTGGGTGCTGTTCGCGCTGCTGGCCGGCGGCAGCCTGTTCGGCTTCACCGGCGTCCTGATCGCCGTGCCGGTGGCGGCGGTGGTCGGCGTGCTGGTGCGCTTCTTTCTCCATCAGTACCGCGAGAGCCCGTACTACCTGGGCCCCGAGACCGAGGCGGAACCCGAGCCGGGGCCCGGCGGCGCGCCGACCGCCGGCACGCCCGGCGGCGGCGGCGGGCCGCAGGCGGCGGACGGATGACCGGGCCGGCGCAGCTGCCGCTCGCGTTCGGGCACCGGCCCTCGCTGGACGATGCCGACTTCCTGGTCGCCGACGCCAACCGCGACGCCGTCGCCTGGATCGAGCGCTGGCCGGCATGGCCGGCGCCGGCGCTGGTCGTGCACGGCCCGCCCGGCTGCGGGAAGACGCACCTGGCGGCGATCTGGTGCGGGCGCGCCGGGGCGCCGCTGCTGCCCGCGGCGGCGCTGGCCGACGCCGACGTGCCGGCGCTGGCCGGGAGCGGCCGCGCGGTGGCGATCGATGCCGCGGACACCGTCGCCGGACGGGCGGCGGAGGAGGCGCTGCTGCACCTCTACAACCTGGCGAACGAGGGCCGCGGCCACCTGCTGCTGACTGGGCGGACGCCGCCCGCGCAATGGCCGGTGGCGCTGCCGGACCTGGCGTCGCGGGTGCGCGCGGCGCCGGCGGTGGCGGTGGCCGCGCCGGACGACGCCATGCTGGCCGCGGTCCTGGTAAAGCTGTTCGCCGACCGGCAGGTGCGCGTCGGCAGCGACGTGATCGCCTTCCTGCAGGCGCGCCTGGAGCGCAGCTTCGCCGCCGCCGGCCGGGTCGTGGCGGCGCTGGACGAGGCCGCGCTGGCGCGCCGGCGCAGGATCACGGTGCCGCTGGCCGCAGAGGTGCTGGGCGAGCTGGACCGGTCGGCCGGGTGACGGCCGCACGGAGAGGACGGAGACGGGACCATGGACCTGGGCATTGCGGGCCGGCGCGCGCTGGTCTGCGCGGCCAGCCGGGGGCTGGGCCGGGCGTGCGCGATGGCGCTGGCGGCGGAGGGCGCGGCAGTGACGATCACCGCGCGCTCACCCGGACCGCTGGAGGCGGCGGCCGAGGAGATCCGCCGCGCCACCGGCGCCGCCGTCGCGACGGCGCCCGGCGACATCGCCACCGAGGCCGGGCGCGCCGCCGCGCTGGCCGCCTGCCCGGACCCGGACATCCTGGTCAACAACGCCGGCGGGCCGCCGCCGGGCGACTTCCGCGACTGGGACCGCGACACCTGGATCGCCGCGCTGGACGCCAACATGCTGGCGCCGATCTTCCTGATCCGGGCGGTGGTCGACGGCATGATGGCGCGCGGCTTCGGGCGCATCGTCAACATCACGTCGGGCGCGGTGAAGGCACCGATCCCGGCGCTCGGCCTGTCCAACGGGGCGCGCACCGGGCTGACCGGCTTCGTCGCCGGGCTGGCCCGCCAGACGGTCGCCCGCAACGTGACCGTGAACAACCTGCTGCCCGGCCCGTTCGACACAGACCGCCTGCTCGCCACGCTCGAGGCCGCCGCGCGCAGCAGCGGCCGGCCCTTGGACGAGGTGCGCGAAGCCCGCCGCCGGGCCAATCCCGCCGCCCGCTTCGGCGACCCGGCCGAGTTCGGCGCCACCTGCGCCTTCCTGTGCAGCGCGCAGGCCGGCTACATCACCGGCCAGAACCTGCTGCTCGACGGCGGGGCGTTCCCGGGCACGCTGTGAACCGGATGGGCCGGCGCGGGTTATTCCCGGAGTGCCGTACGCCTGTGGCCTGCCGCGGCCGGGGCGTGCTAAGCAGCACGGCAAGGGAAAGACCGCAAGACGGCAGGCGACCATGGAGCAGCGCGACCTTCTGGGGCTGAGCCCGGCCGGGTTCCACCGCATCGTCTATACCGAGTGGGGCTCGCCCGGCGGCGATCCGCCGGTGGTGTGCGTGCACGGACTGGTGCGCAACGGGCGCGATTTCGACGCGCTGGCCGGGGCGCTGGCCGGGGCGCTGGCCGGGGCGCTGGCGGACGCGCGGCGGGTGGCCTGCCCCGACATGGTCGGGCGCGGGCGCAGCGACTGGCTGCCCAGTCATACCCTGTACGGCTATCCGCAGTACTGCGCCGACGCGACCGCGCTGATCGCCCGCCTCGACACGGCGCAGGTCGACTGGGTCGGCACCTCGATGGGCGGGCTGATCGGCATGATGCTGGCCGCCCAGCCGAACACCCCGATCCGCCGGCTGGTCATGAACGACGTCGGACCCTATGTCACGAAGGCGGCGCTGGAGCGGATCGCCGGCTACGTGACCAGCGACCCGTCCTTCCCCGACCTGGACAGGCTGGAGGCCTATTTGCGCGAGATCTATGCCCCGTTCGGTCCGCTGACCGACGCACAGTGGCAGCATCTGGCCCGGCACGGCCACCGCCGCCGCGACGACGGCACGCTGGGGCTGGCGTACGACCCCGCGCTCGGCAACGCGTTCCGGGGCCAGCAGATCGAGGACGTCGACATGTGGCCGGTGTGGGACCGCATCCGCTGCCCCGTGCTGGTGCTGCGCGGCGCGGAGTCCGACGTGTTGACCGCCGGGACCGCCGAGGAGATGACCCGGCGCGGGCCGCAGACGACGGTGCTGACCTTCCCCGGCATCGGGCACGCGCCGCCGCTGATGGCCGAAGACCAGATCGCGATCGTGCGGGACTGGCTCAATGGTTGACCGGACTCAGCCCCAAGAGACCGTCGGCACGCCGCGTCGGGCACGCCCCGTCGACGTGGCGTTCCCGCCGTTCCGCCCTCGCCTGCCGTGGTTGAGCGGCGACCTGCAGACGGTCCGCAACGCGTTTCTCGACTCGGTCGGCCTGGCGCCGCGGGGCCCGTCGCCGGACAACGCGCAGACCCTGCAGTTCGGCATGACCGACGGCACCGAGGACGTGCTGATCGGCAGGCTGGACGAGGCGCCGTCGGAGTACGAGCACCCGCTGGTCCTGCTCGTGCACGGCCTGACCGGGTGCCAGGACAGCGTGTACATGCGCGCCACGGCGCAGCACCTGGTCGCCCAGGGCTATTCCACGCTGCGGCTCAACCTGCGCGGCGCCGGGCCGTCGCGGTCGCGCTGCCGGTTCTGGTACCACGCCGGGCGCAGCGACGACCTGGCCACGGTCATCCAAAAGCTCGACCCGACGCTGACCGAGCAGGGCCTGATCGTGATCGGCTTCTCGCTCGGCGGCAACATCCTGCTCAAGTACCTGGGCGAGCGCGGCGAGGCGGCGCCGGTGCTGGCGGCGGCGACCGTGTCGGCACCGATCGACCTGGCGGCCACGTCGCGATGCATGATGGAACTGCGCAACAGCCGCTATCACCGCTGGCTGCTCGACCGCATGAGAACCGAAGCGACCGCCCCGGGCGCCGACGTGACCGACGAGGAGCGCCGGGCGGTGGCGGCGGCACGGACCGTCTACGAGTTCGATGACACCTTCGTGGCGCCGCGCAACGGCTTCGGCACGGCCGACCGGTATTATGCCGGGTGCAGCGGGCGGCGGTTCCTGGGCGACATCCGCGTGCCGACCCTGCTCATCCACGCCGCCGACGACCCGTGGATCCCGATCGAGCCGTACCGGTCGTTTTCGTGGCGGGACAACGACATGCTGGTGCCCCTGCTGGCCGACCACGGCGGCCATCTGGGCTTCCACGGCCGCAACGGACCGCCGCCCTGGCACGACCAGTGCATCTCGCTGTTCCTGAAGGCCGCCGTGGGGTGACGCGGGCGGCGGCACCCGCACCGCCTCCGTCTGTCCCGAGAGGTCCCGGCTTGCGCGCGGATGATCTCGCCGGCGGCCAGCGGGGATGGCGTCTTGGCAGGGAACGAGGATGGCCGGACGGGACCAGCCCGCCGGCCGCGGCTCAGCGCTCCTCGAAACCCTCGATGTTGAGCGCGATGAAGCGCATGTCGCCCTCGCGCTCGACCAGCAGCAGCACCGAGCGGCGCCCGGCGTCGCGCGCCTCGCGGATGCTGGTCACGACCTCCTCGACCGAGGACACCTCCTCCTGGCCGACCTCGACGATGACCTCGCCCGGCTGCAGCCCACGTTCCGCCGCGGCCGAGCCCGGCGCCACGTCGGTGACGACCACGCCGTCGGCCTCCGACGGCAGGTCGTAGCGGCGGCGCAGGTCGTCGCTCAGGTTGGACAGCGCCATGCCGAGGGATTCAAGAGTCTCCTCGGGACCCTTGGCGTCGTCGTCCTCCGGCGTGCCGTCGGGCAGGCCGGCGAGCAGGCCCGCCTCCTCGGCCGCCTCCAACTCACCCAGGGTGACCGTGAGCGTCTCCAGCTCGCCCTGGCGCCACACCGTGACCTCGACCTCCGACCCGACCGGGGTCTCGGCGACGATCCGCGGCAGAGTGCGCATTTCCTCGATATCGCGCTCTGAGAACTCGACGATCACGTCGCCGGGTTCGATGCCGGCCTCGGCCGCCGGGCCGCCGGGGGTCACGCTCGCGACCAGGGCGCCGCGCGCGTCCTCAAGCCCCAGGCCCTCGGCGATGTCGTCGGTGACCGACTGGATGCGCACGCCCAGCCAGCCGCGCCGGGTGCGCCCGAACTCGATGAGCTGGTCGACGACGTTGCGCGCCAGCGACGACGGGATGGCGAAGCCGATGCCGACCGAGCCGCCCGACGGCGAATAGATGGCCGTGTTGATCCCGATCACCTGCCCGTCGAGATTGAACATCGGCCCGCCCGAATTGCCCCGATTGATCGAGGCGTCGGTCTGGATGAAGTCGTCGTAGGGGCCGGCATTGATGTCGCGGGCGCGGGCGGAAATGATGCCGGCAGTCACCGACCCGCCCAGGCCGAACGGGTTGCCGATGGCGATCACCCAGTCGCCGACGCGCATGTCCTCGCTGCTGCCCCAGCCGATCGCCGGCAGGGGCGTCTCGGGTTCGACCCGCAGCACGGCGATGTCGGTGCGCTCGTCGTGGCCGACCAGCTCGGCGCTCAGGTTGGTGTCGTCGTGCAGCAGGACGGTGATCTCGTCCGCGCCCTCGATGACGTGGTAGTTGGTGACGATGTAGCCGTCCGCATCGACGATGAAGCCGGACCCGAGCGAGGTGGCTCGCCGCTGCGGCAGGTCCGGCCCCTGGCGGCGGTCGAAGAACTCCTCGAAGAACTCCTGGAACGGGGAGCCGGGCGGGAACTGCGGCATTTCCGGCCCTTCGAAGTCCTGCCCGCCGAAGGTCTGGGTCGTGGAGATGTTGACGACCGCGGGCAGCAGCTCCTGCGCCAGATCGGCGAAGCTCGGCGGCCGGTCTTCCGGCAGGATCTCCTCCGGCGCCAGTTCGGCCGGCGCCTCGTCTTCCGCCGGAGCCTGGTCCTGGGCCGCGGCCGGCACCGCGATGCCGCCGGCAGCGATGGCGGCCAGCAGGGCCAGGGTCAGCGCCGACGGCCGCAACGCGGTGCGGCCCGAGGCGATCGATCCGGGCTCGGTCGGGCCGCGCGTCGCGCTGTGAGACTTCAAGAAATGCCGCATCACGTCGAAAGAACTCCCACGTCGCTGTCTTCCCTTGCCCGCCGGCTGTTCCGGTCAGGCCGCGTCGCCCGCGCCGGCTTCGGCGTGCTCTTCCGGTGCGGCGGTATGGACCGCGATTATGGTTCAATCAAGGCTGAACCCATTCATGGTGCCGGCGCGCCGGCCGCGGCGTTCAGCCGCGCACCAGCCACACCACAATGACTCCGGCGGTCGCAGCCGCCAACCCGCCGCCGCGCAAGACCCCTGCGGGCAGGTCGAGGACGGCCACGACCAGACGCTTCATCTGCACCGGGAAGACGGCGTAGAGCAGGCCCTCGATGACCAGGACGAGCCCCAAGGCGGTGACCAGGTCCGCCGTCGTCATGCCGCTCCGCCCGGCGCGGACCGGGCCGCCGCTACGGCTGCGGCTCGGCGGCCGCCGCGCGGCTGCCGCCGGTATCCCGGCCGCCGTCGTCCCCGGCCGGGGAGTTGGTCACGCCCGGCTGCGCCGCCGCTCCGGCATCGCCCTCTCCGGCGCGAGCCTCGGGCCCCGGCTCGGCGCCTTCGCCCGTGCCGGTTCCGTCTGCCGGGCCGTCGCCGGCGGGCGGCGCCGCCTCCGCCTCGGGCTCCTCCACCGGCTCGTCCGGCTCCGCGGTTCCGGCGCCCTCGTCCGGAGAGACCTGCTCGTCGGGCAGCGTGCGCAACTCTTCCGGAGACACCTGCTCGTCAAGCGCATCGAGAAGTTCCGGATCGAGCGGCGATCCGCCCGGCCCCGGCCCGCCGCCCGGCGCGACCTCCTCCTCGATGGAGACCAGCATCTGCCGGATCATGTCGCGCATTTCTTCCGCGTCGCCCACGCCCGACGGCAGCCGTTCGCCGGTCCCGCCGGAGATGTCCTGGAAGTACCGGAAGAACTCGCCCCGCGGCGCCAGCACCATGGTCGTGCCTTCGTTCGGCATGGCGGTGCGGTAGGCCTGCAGCGACCGGAAGAAGCTGAAGAACGACGGGTCCAGATTGTGCGCCTCCGCCTGGATGCGGATGGCCTGGCTGTCGCCCTGGCCGCGCAGGATCTGTGCCCGCCGGCCGGCCTCGGCGAGCAGCACGGCCCGTTCGCGGTCGGCACGGGCGCGAACCTGCTGGGCCTGCTCCTGCCCCTGGGCGCGGAATTCGGCCGCCTCGCGCTCGCGCTCCGACCGCATCCGCTCGTACACCGCGCGCACCGTACCTTCGGGCACGTCGGCCCGGCCGATGCGCACATCCACGATCTCGATGCCCAGCGGCTGCGCCTCGCGCACCACGCGGGTCCGGATCTGGTCCATGATGTTGCTGCGCTCCTCCGACAGCACCTCGACCTGGAGACGGTTGCCGAGCACGCCGCGCAGCGCCGCATTGACGAACGTCGAGATGCGCTGCTCGGCGATCGTCTGATTGGTCACGGACCGGAAGAACTGCAGCGGATCGCTGATCACGTACAGCGCGAACGTGTCCACGTTCAGCCGCCGCTGGTCGGCCAGGATCACCTGTTCCACCGGCGGGTCGACGTTCAGGACGCGCGCCTCGTAATAGACGACGTTCTGAATGAACGGCATCTTGACGTGCAGGCCGGGGTCGTCGCGGATGGTGCGCCGGTGGTCGCCGAACTGCAGCACCAGGGCCTGCTGGGTCTCGCTCACGGTAAAGAAGGTGTCCGACAGCAGGATGCCGCCGAGAACCAGGACGACGCCGGCGATGGCAAGCTTGAGGTTCATCGGTTGCCCCCCTGCGCTGCGGAGCCCTGGCCGTTGCCGCCGTCCTGATCGGTTTCGCCGTCACGCGGCACGCGCCGCGGCAGCTCGTTGAGCGGCAGATACGGCACCACGCCTTGGCCGCCTTCGGCGTCATCGTCGATGATGACCATGTTCGACCCGCCGAACACCTCTTCGACCGTCTCCAGGTAGAGCCGCTGGGCGGTCACGTCCGGCGACTCGCTGTAGGACAGCAGCACGAGCAGGAACCGCTGCGCGTCGCCCTGCGCCTGGTTGATGATCGTCTCCCGGTAGGCGGACGCCTCCTGGATGAGCTGGACCGACTGGCCGCGGGCGCGCGGAATGATGTCGTTGCGGTAAGCCTCGGCAAGGTTCCGCAGACGCTGCTGGTCCTGCCGGGCGCGCAGCACGTCGTCGAAGGCGTCGCGCACCTCGGACGGCGGCGCCACGTCCTGAAGCTGGACCTGCGTGATCTCGATGCCGGCACGGTACCGGTCCAGGATCTGCTGCAAGCGGGATCGGGTCCCGTCCTCGATCGCCTGCCGCTCTTCCGTCAGCGCCGGCTGGATCTCCGTCTGGCCAATGATCTCCCGCATCGCGCTCTCCGCCGTGAAACGGGCGGTCTGCTCCGGGTCGCGCAGGTTGAACAGGAACGCCTCCGGGTCGGCGATGCGCCAAAGCACCGTAAAATCGATGTCGATGATGTTCTCGTCGCCGGTCAGCATCAGGCTTTCCTGCGGCACGTCGCGGGTGCCGCCGCCGGCCTCGACGAAGCCGATGTCGATCCGGTTGACGCGCGTCACCTTCGGCCGGATCACCGTCTCGATCGGGGCCGGCAGGTGGTAGTGCAGGCCGGGCGGCGTGGTGCGGTCGTAGCGGCCGAACTGGAGCACGACGCCGACCTCGTCGGGCTGCACCCGATAGAAGCCCGTCAGCGCCCAAATGATCACGATACCGAGCAGAATCAGTACGATACCGCGGCCGCCGCCGAACCCCCTGGGCATCATCCGCCGGAAACGGTCCTGGCCGCGCCGGATCATGTCTTCGAAATCAGGCGGCTGCTGGCCTCCGCCACCACCGCCGCTGCCGCCGCCACCGCGGCCCCACGGGTTCTGGCCGCCCGGCGACCCCCACGGGCCTCCGCCGCCACCCTGATTGTTCCAAGGCATCCCGCCTACCCTTGCTCGCGCCGGCTGTTCCGCGCGTCAATTGCGTGATTGTGCCGACCGGTCCGGTGCGCCCTTCCGCACGCTGAGGCCGGGCGCTATATGTGCTGCCTGAGGATCGGCCCGACAACGGTCCTACCGAATATCGGCGACGGAGCGGAGTTGTCAACCATGGCGACGGTGACGCAAGATCAGGTCCTCGAAGCCCTGCGCGCGGTCCGCGACCCCGACCGCGGCCAGGACATCGTCTCGCTCGGGATGATTTCCGGCGCGACCATCCGGGACGGGCACGTGCTGTTCGCCATCGAGGTCGACCCGCAGCGCGGGCCGGCGCTGGAGCCGATGCGCCAGGCCGCCGAAAAGGCGGTGCAGTCCCTGCCCGGCGTGCTGTCGGTGACGGCCATGCTGACCGCCCACCGCGCCCCGGCCCAGGGGCCGGGCGGCCCCGCCGCCGCCCCCCGCGGCGGACCGGGGGCCGCGCCCGGCGGCCGGCCGGCGCAGGCCAAGCCGGACGTGCCGGGCGTCAAGGCGATCATCGCCGTCGCCTCGGGCAAGGGCGGCGTCGGCAAGTCGACCGTGGCGGTGAACCTGGCCGTGGCGATGGGCCGCAACGGGCTGCGCGTCGGCCTGCTCGACGCCGACATCTACGGGCCCTCGATGCCGCGCATGATGGCGATCAGCGGCAAGCCGACCACCGCCGACGGCAAGACCCTGGAGCCGATGGTCAACCACGGCATCGAGGTCATGTCGATCGGCTTCATGGTCGCGGAAGAGACGCCGATGATCTGGCGCGGCCCGATGGTGCAGAGCGCGATCACCCAGATGCTGCGCGACGTGAACTGGGGCGAGCTCGACGTGCTGGTCGTGGACATGCCGCCCGGCACCGGCGACGCGCAGCTCACCATGGCCCAGTCGGTGCCGCTGGCCGGCGCGGTGATCGTGTCCACGCCGCAGGACATCGCGCTGCTCGACGCGCGCAAGGGCCTCAACATGTTCCGCAAGGTCGACGTGCCGGTGCTCGGCATGATCGAGAACATGAGCTATTTCTGCTGCCCGAACTGCGGCCACCGCTCGGAGATCTTCGGCTACGGCGGCGCGCGCGCCGAGGCGGAGCGGCTCGGTTGCGAGTTCCTGGGCGAAGTGCCGCTCGATGTCGCGATCCGCGAGCAGTCCGACCGCGGCGAGCCGATCGTCATGGCCGTGCCGGACGGCCCGCATGCCCAGGTCTTCCGCGCCATGGCGGCGCGGCTGTGGGACAAGCTGTCCGGTGCCGAGGCCACTCCCCGCCGGGCTGCGCCGCGCATCGTTGTCGAATAGCCGCGGCACCGCATCGCACCCGGCCGAATGGCGGAGCCTTCGCCGCACGTTGGCCATAAAGCACGACTACTTTCGGTGCAGCGGGGCGGCCGGGCGCGAATTGTTGTGCCGTGCCGCCGCGATGGGTCATAGTGCGACGCACGAAACCGGCGGCAAAGACCGGGATCGACGGACGAAGGAGATCGGCCAGATGCGGTGGCGCAGTTGGTTGACGGCGACCGCCTTGGCGACCGCCGTGGCGGCGGCGGGGCTGGCGGCCCCGGTCGGCGCCCAGGAAACGCGCAGCCTCCATGTGCGCAACTCGGGCTCCGTGCCGCTGTCGAGCATCCACGTTTCCCCCGATTACAGCAACCGCTGGGGCGGCGACCGGCTGGCCAGCGACGAGCTCGAGCCCGGCGACAGCGTGCAGGTCGACCTGAGCGACCACGGCGAGGACTGTTTCTTCGACGTGCAGGTGGACGACGCCGAGGGCGAGAGCCGCGAGTTCTGGGGCGTCAACGTTTGCAACCAACGCTTCCTGGACGTGCGCAAGTCCGGCCCGGCCGACGCCGGGGCCGGCCCGAAGGACGAGTGATCGGGGAACCGGTGTGACCGCCCGCCCCTGCGGCGGGCCCTGCACGCGCAGGCCCGCCAGCCGGGCGGGACACGATTTTCCAGCACGGGCGCTTTAGCGCTTGCGTTCCGGGCCCGGACGCTGCCGTGATGGCTGCACCAACGTCGTACAGGGAGGGCGAGACGTGCAGCTGCGTATCCTGGGCATGGTGCTGGCCGGCGGCAAGGGAACCCGCCTGCACCCGTTGACGACCCAGCGGGCCAAGCCGGCGGTGCCGTTCGCCGGCAAGTACCGCATCGTCGATTTCGTCCTGAGCAATCTGGTCAACTCGGACATCCACTCGATCTACGTGCTCGTGCAGTTCCGCAGCCAGTCGCTGCTGCAGCACCTGCGCGACGGGTGGCAGTTCGCCGGCCTGCTCAAGAACCAGTTCATCATCCCCGTGCCGGCCCAGATGCGCACCGCCAGCGAGACCTGGTACCGCGGCACCGCCGACGCCATCCACCAGAACATCAACCTGATCGAGCAGTCCAAGCCCGACCTGATCGTGCTGTTCGGCGCCGACCACATCTACCGGATGAACATCCGCCAGATGGTCGAATACCACGTCGAGCGGCGGGCCAAGGTGACGGTGGCGGCGATCCCGACCCACAAGAAGTACGCCAGCGAGTTTGGCGTGATCGAGACGGCGGAGAACGGCCGCATCGTCGGCTTTCACGAAAAGCGCGCGGACTCGCCGACCATCCCCGGGCAGCCGGACATGGTGTACGCCTCGATGGGCAACTACATCTTCGAGCCGGACCTGCTGCTCAAGATGGTCGAGGAGGATGCGCTGCGCGACGACAGCGCGCACGACTTCGGCAAGGACATCCTGCCGAAGCTGGTCGACTCGGTCGACATGTACGCCTACGACTTCCACACCAACGTCATTCCCGGCGAGCCCCTGGGCAAGCCCGCCTACTGGCGCGACGTCGGCACCATCGACGCCTACTACGAGGCGAGCATGGACGTCCGCTCGGTGGAGCCCGAGCTGAACCTGTTCAACAAGGAATGGCCGGTGCGCACGGCGAGCTATTCGACCCCGCCGGCCAAGTTCGTGTTCAACGACGAGGGCCGGCGCGGCGAGGCGCACGACTCCACGGTGTCGTCCGGGTGCATCATCGCCGGCGGCAAGGTGGTCGACTCCGTCCTGGGCCGGCACGTACACGTACACTCGGGCGCCGTCGTGGAGGAATCGGTGGTGTTCGACAACTGCGACATCGGCCGGCGCTGCCGCATCCGCCGGGCGATCATCGACAAGAACGTGCACATTCCCGAGGACACCGAGATCGGCTACAACCTCGACCGCGACCGGCAGCGCTATCACGTCACCGACAGCGGCATCGTCGTCGTCGAGGGCACCCGGACGCCGGTGGACCTGTCCGCCATACACATTTGACGGCTGCGGGGCGGCGGTCGCGCCGGCCGGGCGATCCCGCCGGCGCCCCGGTCATCCGCCCTCGGGCTCCGCGTACCCGAACGCGGCGATGTGCGGGGCCAGACGGTCCATGATCGGAGCCAGGCGGGCCTCGTACCGGCGCCACCGGTAGCGGGCGCGGGTGTAGATCGCCTCGGTGACCTGGTTGTCGCTCGGCGTGTCGATGCGCTTGGACCGGCCGGCGCGTTCGGCATAGCGGCGCACGCCGTCGTCCCAGCCCAGGCCCAGAAACTCGAGCAGCCCGCCCACCGTGCCGTCGAAGTCGTCGACCAGGTCCTCGTAGCGGACCTGCCGGGCCTCGAGCGGCAGCACCGCGCGGTACTGCGCCCACAGCGCCATCACCTTGTCGTACGGCAGCGCCGCGTCCTCCAGCGTCAGGAAGTTGGCCATGGCGTGGTTGATGCGGAAGGACTGCATGAAGCAGTTCAGGCACACGTCGCAGGGGTGGCGCACCGCCAGGATGAACCGCGCCTGCGGGAACAGCCGGTGGATCAGCCCGGCCTCGACGATGTTCAGCGGCAGCTTGTCGACCACGAGCCGGCCGACGGGGTTGCCCGCGTGGCAGCGCACCTGCTCCCAATAGAGCGCGCGCAGGCCAACGAGATCGTCCGGCCCGAGGCGGGCCAGCGGTGCCGGGTAGTCGTCCGCCCGGCGGCGAGCCGGTGGCGCACCACGGCCACGGTGGCCTGCTCGTCGATCACCGTGGCACCGGGATGGCCGTCCAGGATCTGCCCGAGCAGCGTGGTGCCCGAGCGCGGAAAGCCGACCAGGAAGGCAGGCGCCGGCCCTTCCGCCGGCCCGGCCGGCGTCCAGCGCCCCACCCAGTCCGGCGTGAACGCCGCGGCATGGGCGTCGACGTAGCGCCGGAACACCCTCTTGTCGCCGGTCCCCGCGGCGGGGTCGGCGGCGGCCAGCCGGTTGGCTTCGGCGAAGCAGCGGTAGGCGGCGTCGGCCTCGTTGCGCCGGTCGTGCAGGCGGCCGAACTCGAACGCGATCTCCTGGCGGAAGGTCGCGGCGCCGGGGGCCGCCGCATCGACCGCCCGCAGCCCGGGCCAGGGCCTCGGCGATGCGGCCGGCGCGGCGGTCCAGCTTGGCGGCGACCAGGATCAGGCCGGGGGTGGCCGGGGGCGACGGCCAGACCGCGCGCCACCGCCAGCGCCGCCTCGGCCACCGCGCCGGTACGCTCGTGCAGATGGGCCAGGGAATAGGCGTAGTTGCCGGCATCCGGGCTCAGCGCCACGGCGCGCTCGAATTCCGCGGCGGCCTCCGCCGGCCGGCCCAGCTCGACCAGGGCGTTGCCCAGCTTGTTGTGGGTCTGGGCGCTGCCCGGCGCCAGCCGCAGCGCCTCGCGATAGGCCGCGACCGCCTCCTCGAGCCGGCCCAGGGCCTGGAGCGCCCGGCCGCGGTTGTTGTGCGCGGCGGCCAGGGCGGGATCGAGCCGGGCGGCGCGGTCGTAGGCGGCCAGCGCATCGCCCGTCCGCCCGGCCTGCTGGAGCAGCACGCCCAGGTCACACTGGTAGGTCGCGACATCCGGCCGCGACGCCACTGCCGCCTCGATCGCGCGGATCGCCTCGTCGGTGCGGCCGGTCTGTTGCGCGGCGACGCCGAGCAGGTGCAGGGCGGGCGCATGGTCCGGCCGCGCCGCCAGAGCCCGCCGGTACAGCGCCTCCGCCAAGGCGAGCCGGCCGGCACGGTGGTGGCTCAGACCCTCGGCCAGCCATGCGCCGGCGGCATCCGCCTGGACCCTGCCGACGGCTCCGCCGGTCTTGGCGGCCCATCGCCGCTCCGCCCCTGACTTCTGCCGCATCCCGCGCTCCCGATCGCCGTGTCCGTGGCGGGACGAGGAGGCAAGGTCACCGTTCGGCGCTGACCCGGTCACGGTCTCGACGATCTGCAAATGAAAGTATAGGGATCGAATAAATTCCGAGACTCGACACGACAAGCTAAACATTCGGAGGGGGTGGTGAGTTTGGGTGTCGTTGAGCGTCTGGCAGCGCCCGACCTATAGTATTAATACGGAAATCGGATCAGCGCTCATATCATTTGAAGCTGCGAATGCTTCCGGCCGATCAACAGTTTATTCTCGTGCTTTAACCGCATAAACGCGACGATTTGTGCAATGCCGCAACACAGTACCCCATGGCAGATGGCGGCAATCCGCGTTAGGTTTATGGATTGCAGAATATAATCTCTTGCATTGCACCCGCTCTTTCGCGGCGACAGGGGCGCGCGGCGGGGTCAAGGCGCAAACAAACCGGCGGCGGGCGTGCCCATCGGGCACGCCCGCCGCCGTCACCCTAGATGATCTTCTCGATCCAGTATTCGTGCGATCCCTTGGCGCGGGTAAAGATAATGATTTCGCCGATCAGCCCCACGGCGATGATCTGCACCCCGACGACGATGAGCAGCATGGCCAATATGAATGCCGGCCGATCGGCCAGGGCCACGTCCATGAACAATCGCTGGAAGATCAGCACCGCCGCGGCAAGAACCCCGGCCGCGCTCGTCATCAGCCCGATCGTGCCGAAGAACCGGAACGGCTTCCGGGTGAACTTCAGCAGGAAATAGATCGCAAAGATGTCGAGCAGCCGGCGCAGGTAGGTGCCGACGGAGTAGACCCGCGTCGTCCGGTCGCTGCCGGCCTGCGGCAGCGTCACCTCATCGACCTTGAAGCCCTGCCGTTCGGCCAGCAGCGGCAGGAACCGGTGCTGGTCGCCGTAGATCGTCACCTCGTCGAGCACCTCGCGCCGGAACAGCCGGACGCCGCACCCGAGGTCGCCGAAACGCACGCGCAGCATGCGGCCGAGAATGAGGTTGAACACCCCCGCCTGGACGCGGTTGATCGTCGAGTCGACGGCCCGGTCGCGCCGGGCGACGACCATGGCCTTGTCGTCCAGGGCCGAGACCAGCTGCGGCAGGTAGTCCGGGTCGATCTGCTGGTAGGCCGGAAGGGTCATGACCAGCCGGCCGGTTGAGAGCCGGCAGCCGACGGTGAGCGCGGTGGCCTCGCCGAACCACTTCGTGAAGGCGATGTACTTGATCGGCTCCCCCTGGTCCTTCAGGGCCGCAAGCCGTTCGACAACGTCGGGGAACGGGCCGTCGAGCACGTAAAGGAACTCGAACGTCAGCCCGGTCGCCCCGAGCGCCCGCTTGTAGGCGGCATAGGTCTTCAGCGGATCCTCGTAACGCTCGGTCACCGGAACGATCACGGACAGCTCGACGGACTCCCGGACCGCCCCGGCCTCGTCGGGACTGTCCTGCGGGTTCCACAGCGCCGGCGCGCAGGCCGGGTCGCTCTCGGCCGACGGCCGCTCGCCGAGGGCGGTCGCGAGGGTCATCACGTTCGTCGTCATGGCGTCTGCTCTCCGCTCGGCCTCGCGAGGTCGGCGCTGCGCGAGGTCAGGATGGGAAACTCGTCGATCCGGAAATCTGCGGAGGCCATCGACAGGTGGCCGATCAGCGTCATGAAGAACAGCGACATGGCGAGCGCGAGGAACAGAATGCCGCTGCCCACGAACGCGACGCTCGTTGACGCTCCGCCATACAGCTGCTCGACTAGGGCGATAATCAGAAGTACGGTGCCGATCGCCGCGGAAATGCCGAAGGCGCGGGCGTGCCACAGCAGCGGCCGCTCGACAAAGGTCAGAATGAAACGCACCGAGAATATGTCGAGCAGAACCTTGTAGGTCCGAGCGAAACCATACTTCGACTTGCCGAACCTGCGCGGATGGTGGCGCACCTTGAGCTGGGCCAGACGGGCCCCGGCCAGGCTGGTCATCGCGGGGATGAATCTGTGCATCTCCGAGTAAAGGGGGATGCCCTTGATCAGGTCCGCCCGGTAGGCCTTGAGCGAGCAGCCGGCGTCCTTGACCGGCAGGCCGGTCACCCAGGCGATGATCCGGTTGGCGATCTTCGATATGTGGACGCGGGCAAAATCGTCCTGCCGCTTGTGGCGCCAGCCGATCACGATGTCGAACCCTTGGCGGATCGTCTCGACGAAGACCGGGATGTCGGCCGGATCGTTCTGCAGGTCGCCGTCCAGGGTGACCAGGATGTCGCCACGGGCGAGCCGTATGCCGGCGGCCATTGCCGGCGTTTGGCCGTAGTTGCGGCGAAACTTGACCACGCGCACGCGATGGTCGCACGCCGCCAGCGCCGCGGCACGCGCGAACGTCTCGTCCCGGCTCCCGTCATCCACGAACACGATTTCGTAGGAGAAGGGTTGCCCGCCGAGGCTGCCCATGATGGCGTCGTAGAGCGGGCGAACGTTCGCCTCCTCGTTATAGACAGGAATGATCAGGGACACGTCGATAGCCATGAATCCTGTCCAAGTTGGCGAACTCGAAGGGGTCCGGTTCCATTCAGTTGTGCGTCCCGGCACAGCACCGGATGCGGATGACGGTCGATTTTATTGAGCACTCCCTGCATTACATCAATTTAGCCAAAAGGCAGTCACGTTGGGAGTCATATCCGGATACGCATTATGACGTATACGCATGCACAGATCCAGCACAGACAAAGGCGTATGTTTTCGTGGCGCACATGCCAGGGCGTGTATTTTTCAAAGCGTTTTTGTTCGGTCCGTCGCCGTTCTGACGCTTTTTGCCTGCAGGGCCGGCAGGCGGCCGCGGGTTTCCGGCAGCGACGAAGGAACCGGGTCAACAGCCCGCTTCCGCGAACGAAGGAATTTTCAAGCGACGCGTCATCACCGACACCATCATCGTTCAACGTCGGCGCGTCCGGCTCGTCATGCCGCGCCGCGCGCGACCGCCACAGCGTGCGAAGATCTTCGGCAGCGCCCGGTGGGAATGAAAAGGCCGGTCCCTCATGAACCTGACCCGACATGCCCGCAATCAACGAGAACCGTTCGCGGCTCAGGATTGTTCTGGAGGCCATGGCAACATTCGTCGTTGCCCTGCTCGTTTTCCCTGAACCCGTTCGACATGGACTATCAGGTTGATGAGCTTATGCATGTCATGGCGGTGAGTTTGTGGGCGGAGGGCTCACCATCCATCAGTTTCGCATGGCTTGCCAGAGCGGAGGGAGCGGCAGGCGGGCTCGGACAAGCTTGATGATGCGACGGGGGCCGCGGGTGAACCAGGAGGTTCGGCTGCGGGCGACCTTTTTTGGTTGAGCCGCTATGCTTTTTTTCGGCCGGGGTGGAATGATGTTGGGCGTCCCACTGGCCGGTGGAGACCGCTCAGTGGAGGGCCAGGGCCATGACGAGGATCAGGCGATCAACGCGGTCGGCGTGGCGGATCTGCGTGTGCTCCAGGCCGAAGCCGCGGGACTTGAAGTCGGAGAACATCGGCTCGATGCCCCAGCGCTGTCCGTAGTCCAGGGTTTTCAGGTAGCCGGGCGGGTCGGACATGGCGATGATCCAGGGCTCGGGATGGCCCGGGTCATGGATGATGCCAATGTTGGTCCGGGCCCGTTTGGCGGTCAGCGCGACATCCTTGAGCGCAAGGACCCGCTCCCGGGCGCAGGCGCCGGTCGTCGTCCGTCCGGTCTGATCGAATACGGTAAGATTGCCCTTCAGGCGCAAGCGGTAGCCCCAGCCGTGCACCTGGCACCAGCCCCGATCGCCCCCTCGGTCTCCTCGGACCCGCCACGCCAGCGGCAGGGCCCGCTCGCCAAAGCGGACGGCCAGCATGAGCACCTGGAAGCGGTCGGACACCTTGGACTGGTCGAGGATCAGGACGAGCGGTGCGCCCGCCTCGGCCATCCGCTCGAGCACCGCACGGGCGTACGGCTCCATCACGATGTCGCTGACCACCAGAGTGTTGCTCAGAAAGCGGGAAATCCACTGGAAGCGCATGTCGGTCCGGTCGGCGTCGCGCGGCAACCCGGCCGCCAGATCGACCAGGTTGGCGCTGCGCACATCCAGCATCGTCGCGATGAGAAGGGCCAGGTTCTCCCGTTGCGTCTTGCGCTGCCCGGGCAATCTCTGCTTGAGGTCTGCACTGATGCTCTGGGCGATCTGGGCGAGGCCGTGATCGCTGAGATGCCGCTGGGCATGGAACCGGGCTCGCCGTTCGGCCGGAGCACGCAGGCGCTGGTCATCCATCTCCATGCCCTGGACGCGACCTTCCGGACCATGGTGGCGAGCGTCCGGCTTCATGGTAAAAGCGAACGCAAATCGGTCCTTGACAGGGGCTGACGGGCGCGGTTCAGCCTTCCAATTACGCGCGACACCCTCGACAGGCTGTCCAAGGAGATCTGATTGCGCTGGTGCAGGCCCAGGCGGCTCAAATCGAGGCCCAGGCCGGCCAGATCGCGACCCTGTCCGAGAGCGTCGCCGAGATGGATGCAGACCTTGGGCAGCCGCCCAAGACGCCGCGCAATTCCTTGGTCCCGCAGACCAAGGGCGACAAGGCCAACCAGCCGAACAAGCCGCGCGCCGGGCGGCCGGGCACGTTCCGCGCGCTGCCGGAAAAGCCCGATCGCACCTTCGGGGCTGCCGCGCTGTCGCAAGGCCGCATCATACTCCGCCCGGTTCGTGATCCGGTACCCCGGCTTGGGATCATGAAAACGACGCTCGGCGTGGTGCTTGAACGGCACGGCAGGCCGCTTCCGGTCGTGAACGGAGCCTCTGCTTACGCCGACGAGGCTCTGGCCGGCAACCGGAGCCGGTCCGTGCAATACTGTCCGCCGGGCAGCGCCGCATGTCCGGAGACGATGCTGGACGCCCGACCATGGGCGGCCGGACGTCATCAGGCTGCAACACCCTGTTCAATATGCGGTTTACGCCATGCGGAGCGCGGTACGGGTCAGAACTGATACCGGCGCAGCACCGTCAGCGAGGAGATCGCGCCGAGCAGTTTCTTGGTCTCCGGCTCCACGACCGGCAGGCGCAGGGCGCCTTCGGCGAGCAGCTTGATGGCCTCCACCAGCGGCGTTTCCGGGTACATGATCGGCACGTCGTCCTCGGCGAAGTCGGCGACGTGGCGGCTCAGGTGCGGGGTGATGCGGTCGTCGACGTCGTTGATCGTCTCGAACTCCGGCTGCTGCGTGGCCCTGGCCATGTCCTGCTCGGAGGGCAGCAGCAGCCGGGCCAGCGTGAACGAGGTGATCTCGCCAACGTACGTCTCGTTCTCGTCGACCACGAGCAGCGCCTGCCGGCGGTGCTTGACCATGGTGGCCAGGGCCTCGCCCATCGTGTCGCGGTCGCGCACGGTGGCGACCGATCGGACCATGTAGTGCTTAACCTGCATCAGCCTTACCCCGACAGGTGCCGCCCGGGCGCCGATTGCGGCCGTCTCGCCCCGCGCGTTCGACAAGATACCGTATGACTGCCGCGGACCGGGCCGCGACCGGGCGGCGGCGATCCCGATGAGACCGCCATTGTGTTCCCGCCGCGCAGCCGATGCAACACCGGCGGCAGATGCGCTACCGCTTTGCGGCACCTGGACGGACCAGGGCGTTCGCGGTACAAACGCCGGCAAAAATCGCCCGCCAGGCCAGCCTCATCGCATCCGCGCGCGCGGAGCGTCACCTCCGACCTCGGACTCGAAAAGGACATTCTGGAGTTCTGCTTTCGGGGAGGCGATCCGCCGGGACCGGCGGACGCCAGCTCCCGACGATGGAGAAGACAGGCATGAATACGGGCGTGAATACCGGCCTGACGGCCCTGGCCGCCGCAGGGCTCGGCATCCTCATCGCCGCCGTGCTGTACGCCTTGCTGGTGCGGCAGCCGACCGGCACCGATCGGATGAAATCGATCGGCGACCAAATCCACCTGGGGGCCCTGACGTTCCTGCGCAGACAATACCTGAAGATCGCCATCTTCGTGGCGGTCGTCGGGCTGCTGCTCACCTTCCAGTACGACCTGCGCATGATGGCGGCCTTCGTGTTCGGCGCCGTGGCGTCGGGGCTGGCCGGCTTCGTCGGCATGACCGCCGCGACCAAGGCGAACGTGCGCACCACCGCCGCGGCCATGGACAAGGGCGCCCGCGCCGCCCTGCTGACCGCCTTCAACGGCGGCGCAATCATGGGCATCGCCGTCGCCTCGTTCGGCCTGCTCGGCCTCGGCACGCTGTACTACTTCTTTGTGGGCGGCCTCGACTCGGTGCAGGTGCTGTGGGGTTTCTCGATGGGCGCGTCGTCCATCGCCCTGTTCGCCCGGGTCGGCGGCGGCATCTTCACCAAGGCCGCCGACGTGGGCGCCGACCTGGTCGGCAAGGTCGAAGCCGGCATCCCCGAGGACGACCCGCGGAACCCGGGCGTGATCGCCGACAACGTCGGCGACAATGTCGGCGACGTGGCCGGCATGGGCGCGGACATCTTCGAATCGTACGTCGGCGGCATGGTCGCCACGATCACCATCGCCGCCACGCTGACCGCGGCAGAGGTGATGGGCCTGTTCGGCGGCGAGGTGCCGGCACGCCTGCTGGGCATGGCGCCGCTGGTGGACATCCCGGTGACGGCGGGCAGCGACGGCGTCGAGACCGCTCAGCTCATGCTGATGGCCCTGCCGCTCGGCCTGACCACGATCGGGCTGATCGCCTCGCTGGTCGGCATCCTGATCATGCCGTTCCTGGGACGATTCGGTGCGGAGCGGGCGATCACCTTTTCCGAATCGTCCGCGGCGGTGCTGTTCGTTCTGTTCACCGCCGTACTGTTGATCGTGTTCGGCTTCGGCTGGGGCGTGTTCTTCGCGATCATCGTCGGCAACATTGCCGGCATCCTGATCGGCCGCGCGACCTGGTACTACACGTCGTCGCGCCCGATCCTGCGCATCGCCAACGCGTCCAAGACCGGACCCGGCACCAACGTGATCACCGGCATGGCCGTCGGCCTGGAATCGTGCGCCAGCCCGCTGCTGATCATTGCCCTGGCCATCCTGATCGCGTTCGAGTCCGCCGGCCTGTACGGGATCGCGATTGCCGCCGTCGGCATGCTGTCCACCGCCGGCGTGACCATGACCATCGATGCCAGCGGCCCGATCTCCGACAACGCCGGCGGCATCGCCGAGATGGCCGACCTGCCCGAAGAGGTGCGCGAGATCACCGACCACCTCGACTCGATCGGCAACACCACGGCGGCGACCGGCAAGGGCTTCGCCATCGGTTCGGCGGCGCTGACCGCGCTGGCCCTGTTCGTGGCCTACCGGCAGGCCGTGCAGCTTGCCTCGGACGAGCCACTCGCTCTGGACATCACCGACCCGCGCGTGGTGATCGGCGCCCTGATCGGCGCCATGGTGGTGCTGCTGGCCGCGTCGATGACGATGAACTCCGTAGGCAAGGCCGCGACCGAGATGGTCAACGAAATCCGCCGCCAGTTCCGCGAGATCCCCGGCCTGCTCCAGGGCATGTCCGAACCGGACACCGCCCGCTGCGTGACCATCTCCACGGATGCCGCGCTGCGGGAGATGGTGGCGCCGGGCATCCTGGCGGTCACCGCGCCGGTCGTGGTCGGCATGTTCATCGGGCCCGAGGCGCTCGGCGGCATGCTGCTCGGCGCGCTGCTGGTCGGCGTGTCGCTGGCCCTGCTCATGTCCAACGCCGGCGGCGCCTGGGACAACGCGAAGAAGGCGATCGAGCGCGGCGACATCCCCGGCGAGCGCAAGGGCAGCGACGCCCACGCCGCGGCGGTGATCGGCGACACCGTCGGCGACCCGTTCAAGGACACGACGGGGCCGGCCATGAACATCCTGGTCAAGCTGCTGTCGATCGTCTCGCTGATCCTGATCCCGTTCGTCGTCTGATCCGGAAGCGAAAACGGCCGCCGCCGGTGCTCCCGGCGGCGGCCGCTTCAGTGTTGCGGAACGACCGCGGCGCCGATCCCGAAACCGGGGACGCGAGGCGCCGGCCGCGGGCGTATGCCCGGCCTGTTCGCTCCGGCCCGGGGGGCCGGCGGTCCGCTCAGTCCTCGTGCTTGATGGGCTCGCCGAGCTCGGACAGCTTGAACAGCCGGAACGCGCGGTCGCCGTTCACGTCCAGCACGCGCAGATCGTCGCTCTCCGCCAGGCTGTGCATGACGACGTCGAAGTGCCGACCGTAGCGTTGCGCGACCAGGTCCATGTCCAGGTCGTAGGCGATGTACTTGGGAATGCCCTTCGCCCGCAACAGCTCGTTCACCCGCGGATGGTCGATGGAATCGAACGACGTGACGATGACGATCGGACCGGTGCCAGTCACCAGAAACGCGGCCTTCATGGGGGCATTCTCCGACAATGAGGGTACGACACAGCGATTGTGCAGTGCGGTCATGCGGCTTCATACAGATTTCGCCCGGTGCGTTCAACAGGCGTTTCGCGCGGTCCGGCACGATCGCGCGGCCCGGCGGCAGTCGCGGCTCCGGCGGCGTTCCGGCGGTCTCGCCCCTGCGACCAACGCATGACTCGGACCGGCTTGCCCACGCCGCGGCGGCTGCCTAGCGTGCCATACAGGAACATGGATCTGGAGGCAGCGGTGCACAGAGCGACGCCCGACATGGTCATCGTCCTGGACTTCCACGACCCCGGCCAGGTTCCGGGGCTGGAGGAGCGGCCGCGGGAGGACCTGTCGGCGGTGGCCTGCACCGGGCCCTGCCTGTGGCTGGCGTCGGACGAGACCGCGACGGTGGAGCGGCTGACGACACGCGACGGCCGCACCTTCGCCGGGCACCGCACCTTCCCGGTCGGCGCAATGTTCGGGCTGCCGGCCGGCGCCGACGAGGAGATCGACATCGAGGGCCTGACGGCCGACGGCGGCTATCTGTGGATCACCGGCTCGCACAGCCGGGTCCGCAAGAAGCCCAAGGACAAGCACTCCGACGCGAAGGCGTTCGACCGGCTGACCCGCGTCCGCTTCCGGCCGAACCGGAATTTCATCGCGCGCGTGCCCCTGGTCGAGGAGGACGGGCTGCCGGCGCTGGCACCGAGCGCCGACGGCCGCTGCGCCGCACGGCTGCGCATGGACGAGTCGGGCAACAGCCTGTCCCACGCGCTGCGCGACGACGAGCACATCGGCCGCTTCCTGGAGATACCCGCCAAGGAGAACGGCTTTGACGTCGAGGGCATTGCCGCCGCCGGCGACCGGCTGTTCCTGGGCCTGCGCGGCCCGGTGCTGCGGGGCTGGGCGCTGATCCTGGAGATCACCGCCGTGGTCGCTACGGGCGACGGAACCCTGGACCTGGTGCCGGTCGGGCCCGATGGGCTGGCCTACCGCAAGCATTTCCTCGACCTGGGCGGGCTCGGCATTCGCGATTTGGTCCGGCGCGGCGAGGACCTGCTGATCCTGGCCGGGCCGACCATGGACCTGGACGGCCCGGTCACGGTGCACCTGTGGCCCGGCGGCGCCGTGACCAGCCACGAGCAGATCGTCCGCCGCGACCGCCTCCCCAAGGTCCTGGACCTGCCCTACGGCGCCGGCACCGACCACGCCGAGGGCCTGGCGCTGCTGGGCGGCCACGGCGAGCCCGAGCGGCTGCTGGTCGTCTACGACAGCCCCGGACCGAACCGGCGCCTGCCCGACGGCAACGTGCTGGCGGACCTGTTCGCCCTGGACTGGGGCCGCGTCTGAGCCGCGCCGGCCCGCTCAGGAGCGCGCGAACCAGTCCAGGGTGGCGTCGCACAGGCCGTCGATGCAGGTGCCGTTCGTGAAGACGTGGTTGGCGTCGGGAACGACGATCCGGTCGTGCGGGCCGGCCAGCGCGCCCGAGAAGTCCCAGGCGGGGTCGCGAAAGCCACCCTCGCCGGCGACGACGAACCGCGTGGGCACGGTCACGGTGGCGGCGATCCGCTCCATGGCGGCGCGGTCCAGGGCGCGGCCTTCCTCGACCATGGCCGGGCCGACCTGGGCGCGGAACTGGTCGCAGGTCACGTACAGGCCCAGCGCCGGCTCGAACGCGGCGAGCGGCGCCGGCTCCGACCAGATCGCCGCCGGCACGAACAGCGAGTCCCACAGGCAGAACGCCGCCGCGTCGCCGATGCCCGACAGCAGCAGCGTGGTGCCCCCGTAGCTGTGCCCGGCCAGGTACAGCCGGTCGTAGTCCGGCCGCAGGAGCGCATGGACCGCTCGCAGGTCCGCGGCCTGCACCGCCAGGGTTACGTCGCGCAGCGCCCGCGCGCCGGGCTCCCACGAATAGAAGCTGAACCGGCACACGTCGTAGCCGGCGACCAGGAACCGGTCGCGCGTGCCACGATGAATGAAGCCGTCCGGGCTGCCCGTGAACCCGTGCGCCATGATGACGGCGCGGCCGGTGCGCGCTTCGGCCCGGCCGAGCACACCGTGGATCTTGGCGCCGTCGCCGGCGTCGAGCACGAACGGCCGTTCGTCGAGCATCGGAACCATGATGGACCCACCATGGCAGCGGCTGGATGCGGTCCTGCCGCGCGGCCGCTGCGGGGCTGTCGGAATGCACGGGCCGGGCACCGGCGTCGCGGCGCCGGACCCCCGGCCGCGGTCAGGCCTCCGGCTCGTCCGCCCGGACCACCTGCAGACGGCCGTCGCGCACGCCGGTGACGCGGACGCGGGCGTTCGCCTTGAGCTCCGGCCCCTCGACGGTCCAGAAGCCGTCGGCGACCCGCGCCTTGCCGATGCCGTTGACGATCGGCTCGTACAGCACGAACACGCGGCCGACGTACTGCTCGGCGCGGCGGTTCAGGGTGTCCTCGGTATCCTCCCCCTCCCGGCCACGGAAAACATACCGGCGCCCGGCGTACACCGCCACCACCGACAGCACGGCGAAGGCCAGCAGCTGGAGCTCCCAGGCCACGCCCGGGGCCACCAGCACGATCAGCCCGACCGCCGCGGCGGCCGCCCCCAGCCAGAGGAACAGCACCCCGGGCGCGAACACCTCGATGGCGACGAACAGCGCCGCCGCCACCCACCAGTACCAGAACTCGACCTGCATTATTGCCCCCGTCGGACGCGGTCAGGCGCCGCCCCACGGCCCGCCGGCCGGCGGCGGCACGGCGCCTCTGCCCAGGGTCGCCGGCGGCACTGGCACCGGCCGCTGCTCGGGCGGCGGTGCGGGAATGGAGGACTGCGCGGCTGCCGGCGCCGCGGACGCCGCCGTGCTCCGGCCACCCGACGGCGGCGGCCGGCGCGGACCCGGCGCACCGCCGGGCGGGATCGTGCCGCCGTCCCCGCCGCCGAAGGTCTCGCGCGCGATTTCGGCGATGCCGCCCAGTGCGCCGATCACGTTGGAGGCTTCCAGCGGCAGGAACAGCACCTTCTGGTTCGGTGCCGAGGCCAGCGCCTGGATCGCCTCGACGTAGCGCTGCGCGACGAAGTAGTTGATCGCCTGGACGTTCCCGGCGGCAATGGCCTCGGAGACGACCCGCGTCGCCTCGGCCTCGGCGCCGGCGCTGCGTTCGCGCGCCTCGGCGTCGCGGAAGGCCGCCTCGCGCCGCCCTTCGGCCTCCAGCACGGCCGCCTGTTTCAGGCCTTCGGCCCGCAGGATCTGCGCCTGGCGCGCGCCCTCGGCCTCAAGGATGGCGGCCCGGCGCTCGCGCTCCGCCTTCATCTGGCGGCCCATGGCGTCGACCAGGTCGCGCGGCGGCGTGATGTCGCGGATCTCGATGCGGGTGATCTTGACGCCCCACGGGTTGGTCGCCTCGTCCACGACGTGCATGAGCTGGGCGTTGATGTGCTCGCGGTTGGACAGCAGGTCGTCCAGGTCCATCGAGCCCATCACCGTGCGCAGGTTGGTCATGGTCAGGTTGACGATCGCCTGCTCGAGGTTGCGCACCTCGTAGGCCGACCGGCGCGCGTCCAGCACCTGATAGAACACGACGCCGTCGGCGGTGATCATCGCGTTGTCCTTGGTGATGACCTCCTGGGACGGCACGTCCAGCACCGTCTCCATCATGTTCATCTTGGCGCCGATCTTGTCGATGAACGGCGTGATGATGTTGAGGCCGGGGCGCAGCGTGCGCGTATAGCGGCCGAACCGCTCCACGGTCCACTCCATGCCCTGCGGCACCGACTTGACCCCCATGAAGACGAGGATCACGACGAGCAGCACGACCGCGAGCACGAAAATAGAGAAAGCGCTCATACCTCTACTACCTCCAGGCCCCGTTGCATCCCTTGAAGATGTGTTATGGTATGCGGTGTAAGCCTTAATTTTCGGTCTCGTTCAAGAATCTTCCTCGCGCCCCCGCGCAGCCGCCCCGTGCTCGCGCCGCAGCAGCAGGGCGAACGCCACCGGTGCCGCGGCCACGATCAGGATGATCCGGGCCACGTGATGGGTCGACACGAAGGCGGCATCGGTGCCCAGCGCCAGCGCGATCAGGCTCATTTCGGCGACTCCGCCGGGCGCATAGGCGAGAATCAGGTCGATCAGCGCCAGACCCGTGACCCGGTGCACCGCCCAGGCGAACGCCACGTTGACGGTCAGCAGCAGTGCGGTCAGCCCGACCGCGGCCAGCGCCACCCGGCCGAGCTGGCGCAAGTCGGCGCCGGCGAAGCGCGTCCCGATCGCCGCCCCGACCACCACCTGGGCAACGGCGATCACCGGCGCCGGGGGGCGGCTCTCGGTCAGCCCGGCCAGGTGCACGGCCCCGCTCAGCAGCATCGGCCCGATCAGTGCCGCCGCCGGCACGCCGAGCCGCGCCGCCGCCGGCCAGCCGAGCGCGCACGCCGCCAGCAGCGCGGCATCCGCCGGCGCCAGCGCGCCCAGGCCGGGGCCAAGGCTGCGCCGGCCGTCCGGCGGCTCGCCGAAGGCCGCCGCGAACAGCACCGGCAGCGCGAACACCACCAGCAGGATGCGGATGCTGTGGCTGAGCGCGATCACGCGCGAGTCGCCGCCCAGGTCGGTCCCGGCCATGACCATGTGGTTGAAGCCGCCGGGCGTGGCGGCGAAGTACGTGGTCGCGGCGTCGTACCGGACGAACCGGCGCAGGTAGACGACCGCCAGCGCCACCGCCAGCGCCACGTACGGCACCAGCCCGGCCAGGCTGACCGTCCAGCGGCCGATGCCGTCGAGCAGCGCCGGCTGGAACGCGCTGCCCAGCATGATCCCGAGGACGGCCAGCATGCCGGAGCGCAGGCCTGCCGGCACCGCCACCGGCCAGCGCGCCAGGGCGGCGGCGCAGGTCGCGGCGGCCGCGCCCAGCATCCAGGCGAGCGGCAGGCCGATGGCCGCGAACGCGGCACCGCCGGCCGCCCCGACGCCCAGGGCGAGCGTCAGGCGGCGGTGGTCGACCGCCCGCAGGGAGCGCGCGGCGGCGGCGGCGGAACGGGCGGCGCGGCTCATGGCCGCGCACTCTAGCAGCGCGCCCCCGGAACCGTGGTGTGCAATTGCCGCGGCCCGGGCGCGGGTGGCCGCGGAGCGGGGTTCACGCCTCGACGGGCACCGCGGCGCCGGCCAGCCAGGTCTCCAGCGCCGCGCCCTCCGGGCGGCCGTGGCGCTGCCAGAGGTCGTACAGCTCGTCGCCGAACAGCCGGCGCACCTGGCCCTCAAGCAGCCCGGCGGAGACGCGCAGGTTGATCGTGATCAGCGCCTGGATCTGGGCGTCCGTAAGCGCGGCGTTCTCGGCGCGCAGGATGGTCGTGGTGACGTACCCGGCGAGCTGCGTCAGGCCCGACCTGAGCTCGGCGGGCAGGGTCTCCGACCGCGTCAGGTCGTGCCGGATCGCGAACCAGAGCTCCAGGTCGTGTTTGAGCGCGCGGGCCATGGCCTCGCCGCTGTCCGCGTCCTGCAGCATGACGGCCGCATCGGCCAGCACCTTGGCATCGTGGATGGCATCCCGCAGCGAATCGCCGGCGCCGATCGGGGTCGCGGTGGTCTCGTTCTTCATAACTCAGGTCCTCTCCTTGTCGCGCCGGCGGGCGTGCGGCCGCATCTGGCGGCCGGCCCGCGGCACGTTGACCCGCCCTCGCCGCCACGCGACGCATGCCGGGCGAATGCGGTAACCGTAAATGAAAAAGGTTAATCCGGCCGTAACAGGCGCCGCACCGGACAAAGCCGCGCGGGCCGGACATGAGGGAACGGCCCGTCCGTCAGGATTTCTTAAAAATTCCCTAAATCCCGATTGATTAACAAATTGCTGACTGGTTAATTTTCCGTTTAAATCATGCGGTTCATGTTTCCGCTTGCACGGGCAGGCAACGGGAACTACTATAATGCCAGAGGGAGTCTTCGTAACATGAACCATGTCTCGAACACTTTGCTGACGGGTGCCCCGGCGGCGGCGGTCCAGGTGATCGCGGCCGAGCGCGCGCCGTCGTCTCCCTCCACCACCAGGGCGGTGGCGCCGGCCGCGGCCGATGCCGCCGGCCAGCCCGCCGACGCTGCCCGGCCCGGCCCGCACGGCGCCCGCGCGTTCGGCCCGCTTCGCCCCCGAGAGGACGAGGCGGCGCCCGAGGCGCAGGGGACCGACCGGCCGGATTATGCCCGCGCCGCGGAGCCGCGGACGCTCGCCGAGCTGTGGCGGATGCGCTTCGACTTGGAGACGCTGCGCATGTTCACCGAGATCATCGATCCGGTGACGCGCGAGGCGATGTACCGCGTACCCCCCAACCCGATCTCCAAGGAGGCCGAGCAGGAGGGACGCGACATGGCCAGGCGCGAGCGCATGCGGCTGGACCAGACCCTGGTCGTCTGACCGCGGTCCGCCGGCGTCGCGCCGGCCCGCACGGTCAGGGTGGACACGGAACGACGCGCGGCCGCACGGCACCTGCCTGCGCGACAACACCGGTGTCTCCGCCGGCCGGTGGCGCTTCTCGCTGCCTGCACCGACCGATCGCCGCGTCGCACCCTGCCAAAGCTTCCGCACCGCGGGTCCCGCTGCCGATGCACGGCGTCGGCCCGTGCCGCGCGGTCCGGCCGATCCCGTCGCGGCCTGCGTCGTCCCTCTGCCCTGCAACGGCGCGCGCATGATCGTGCCTAGAAGTTGATGAAGTTGACGATGGACAGGCGCTGCAGGCGCGCCGTGACCTGATAGCTCGCCTGGAGCTGGGTCTCGTACGCGGCCAGCCGGGTGCTGACCTCGTACAGGTCGGCCGACTCGATGCCGTGGAGCTGGTTCCTGGTCAGCACCTCGACCGACGCATGGCGCTCCTCGATCGAGACCAGCAGCTCCTGCTTGAGGCCGATCTCGCCGACCACGTCGGTCATGCCGGCCGCCGAGCGCGACAGGCGCTGGGCCAGGGTGTCGGCCAGGCTTTCGTACATGGCCTTTTCCTCGCCGTCGTAATCGACCGCGGCAAGCAGGGCCAGGTCCTTCAGGGTGTCGCGGAACGCCGCCTCGTCGGCGCGCACGCCGTATTCGACGAAGGTGCCCTCGTCGACCCGTGCGCGGGCGCCCTGGCGCGGGTCGGCGGAGACGTCGCCGCGGTACCACCACACGGCGGCCGGGTCGGCCTGGTCGTCGGCCTCGATCGCCGGCAGGCCGTCGGGGCCGGTGGTGACGAGTTGCGGCGGCACCGTGTCGAAGAACATGTCGCCGGCGGCCACCACCGACGCGGCCTTCAGGTCGCTCTCGGCCGTCTCGCGCAGGGCCTCGGTCAATGCGGAGGCGAACCGGGCCGCGGTGTGCGCCGCCGGGCCGTCCACCAGGAACCGGCCGGGCGTGTCGTCGTCCGGGTCGGTGGTCGCCGTCAGCTCGACGCTGACGCTGTTGCCGTCGGGCAGGCCCAGGGTCACCACCACCGCCTCGCCATCCTGAAGGGTGTCGAAGTCGGTCATCTCCAGGACGCGCTCGTCGGCATCGGCGGAGGCGTCGGTGACGGTCAGGTTGGCGCTGGCGACGCTCTCGATGGAGAAGCCGAAGGCATCGACCACGGTGTCGGCCAGGGTGACGGTGGCGGTCGCGTCGTCGTGGGTGACCGTCAGCCGGCCGGTCTCGCCGCCGGCGGCATTCTCCCGCACGATCCGCACCGGGGTGACCCCGCCGGCCGTCTCCTCGATGCTGTCGCCTTGGTTAAGCGTGGCGTTGCCGGTGATGGTCAGCACGTCGCCCGCAGTCGCCTCCGTGAACCAGCCGAAATTGGGCGCGCCGCCGCCGCGCGCTGTGGCGATCTCCGTGGCCACGGCGGTCGCCAAGGCGCTCGGGGTGGTGATATGAGCCGCAGTGATCGTGACGCTGACGGTCGTGCTCATGATCTCGACCTCGAGCACGTCGCCCACCGCCAGGCCCGAGCGATCGGAGAAGTCGAATTCGATCACGTCGCCCGTGCCGCTGCCGGCCGCACCGTCGGTGATCACCGTCTTGTCGTAGGAGGCGACGATGCCCGGCGCGTCATTGAAGACGTCCGCGGCGCGGCGCGCCTCGATCTGGTCGAGCAGGCCGATCCGTCCGGTCGTGGTGTCGCCCTCCAGGATGCGGCGGGCGTCGTCCACCGGGCTGATGTTCGTCTTCGTGCCGCCGAACAGCGGCCGGCCGTCCACCGAGCGGTTGGCCAGCCCGACCGCCGCCTCGAAATTGGTGCGGGCCAGCACCTGGAGGGTGGGCAGGCGCGGCTCGTTCTCGTACAGGCCCATGAGTGCGGTGCGCGAGGTCTCCTCCGCAAAGCCGCGGACCTGCCCGAACGAGCTCTGCATGACCTCCATGCGGGTCTGGGTGACGGCGATCGTCTGGCTGTAGGCGGTGAACGCCTGCAGGTCGTTGCGCAGCGACAGCATGCGCGAGCCGTCGGCCCGGAAACCGCTGAAGCTGGTGGCCGTCTTGCCCGTGGCGACCTGCGACTGCGCCTCGTGCAGACGGCCCTGGAGCTGGCCGACCTGCTGGCGGACCAGGAGGTTCTGGGCGAGGGTGGAAACGCGCATGGCTCACCTCACCGAAGGGCCTGGAACAGCTCGTCGAACATCCGGTCGACGGCGTTCAGCACCTGGCTGCTGGCGGTGTAGATCTGCTCGAGGAGCAGGAGTTCGGTCATCTCCTCGTCCACGTTGACGCCGGAGACGTCGTCGAAGCGGCGCTCGACCGCCTCGGTCACGGCCGTCTGGTAGTCCAGCTCGTCGCCGGCGCGCGCCGTCTGGATGCCCTGAAAGGCGACGATCTCGATGGCGAAGCCTTCCAGCGTCGTGGTCACGGGGCCGAGGCCAAGCCCGGAGTCGAACGACCGCGCCGTCTCCGACAGGCGGCGCAGCAGCTCCAGCGGCCGCGCCGGGTCGCCCTCGTCCGCGAACGCCGTGCCACTGTCGTCCAGCGCGTAGCGCACCAGCAGCGACGGGTCGGCGACCACGCCGGAGTTGACGGCAATGCGCTGGGCCAGGCCCAGCTTGGGGTCGGTCTCGTCGCCCGGCAGCAGGCCGGTGTAGGGCTCCTGCAGGCTGCCCTCGCCGTCGGCGAACAGGTCGAGCTGCAGGCCGTTGCCGGTCTGGGTCGTGCCGTTCAGGCTGACCAGGCCGGGCGTGCCCACGGCCAGGTCGGTATCGGCGACGGTGAGCGCGGTGCCGTCGCGGGTCACGGTGAACCCGGCCGGCAACTGCCCCGCCAGGGCGGTCTCGACCACCTGGGCGGTCAGCGCCTGGGTCGCGCCCAGGGCGAAGGTGTTCGGTTCGGTCGCCGGCGCCTCGACGGCCGTGAGCGTCACGGTCGCCGTCTGCCCGGCCGTGGTCACGTAGGTCAGGGTGACGGTATCGCCGGGCCGCGTTACGCCCTGCACGTCCAGGGTCGTGCTGCGCTCGGCGGAGGTCATGGCCGGGGCACCGGCCGGCGCGGTGTCGACACCGTCCGTGATTTCGAAGCCGCTGATGGTGCGGCCCTCGACGTCGGTAAACGTCAGTGTTTCGGTGCCGGCACCGTCGTCGTTGAACGTCACCGTGATGCCGGTCAGGCCGTTGTCGACCAGCGCCTGCTCGATGTTCGCGGCCATGGCGGCGCCGCGCTCCGCCACGGTGGCGCCGGTCACGGCGATGTTGGCCAGGACGATCTGGGAGCCGTCGATGTCGATGGTCGCGGCGCCCCCGGTATCCACGCTTCCAACGAGCGGCCAGGCCGCCGCATCGAAATCCTCGGTCACCGCCACGCTCTGGACCGGCGTGCCGGCAATCTCGCCGGCGGCCATCGACAGCGCCAGGTGGTGGGCCAACTCGTCGAGCTGGTCCTGGGCCTGGACCAGCATGGTGTCGCGCAACTCGACCAGGCCGGCGATCTCGCCGCTGCGGATCTCGTCGCGGGCCAGCAGGTCGACCTCGGCGCCCGCCTCCACCAGCGTGATCGTGCCGACGCCGCGCAGTGCCGGGTCGGTGTCATACTGCGCCTGCGGCGTAATCACGGACCGGCCGTCGAAGCGCAGCTCGCGCACCGTCTCGTCCAGCAGCGTGCGGCCGGTGGTGGTCATGATCACGACTTCGCCGGAGCCGCGCTGGAAGTAGCGCACGTCCATCAGCCGTGCGACCGCGTCCAGGTGCTGGTCGCGCTGGTCCTCCAGGTCGGCGGCCGAGCGGCCGGTCTGTTTGCGCACCGAGATCTTGTCGTTCAGCGCGCGGATGCTCTCCAGGGATTCGTTGACCGTGGCGACGGCGTCGGCAATGGCGGCGTCGGCCTCCTGGCGCATCGCCTGGACGGCGTCGGACAGGTCGTTCAGGTCGCCGGCCAGCACGTCGGCGGCATCCACCGCGGCGCGGCGCAGCGTGGTCGACTCGGGCTTGTCGGCCAGCGCCTGGAAGCTGGTGGTCAGCCGTTTGACCGACGAGGCGAACGAGGCCTCCTCGTCGGGCCGGCCCAGCAACTGGTCGATGCGCGACAGGAAATCGTGGACCACCTCGAGCCTGGCGTTGCCGGCGTGTTCGACGCGCAGCTCGCGCTGGACGCGCAGGTCGATCTCGCGCTCCACGGCCAGCCGCCGGACGCCGGCGCCCTGCCCCTGCAGGACCACCGCTTCCTGCGGCGACGTCTTGCGCGTGTAGCCGGGCGTGCCCGCGTTGGCGACGTTGCGCGACAGCGTGTCGATGCCGGTCTGCGTCGAGCGCAGGCTGGTGAGCGAGTTGTAAAGCGCGCTGCTCAGGGACATGGCCGGGCCCTCCGCCCGTCACGCGGGATGCCGCGTTACCGCTTCAGGTTGGTGATCTCCTGCAGCATCTCGTCGGCGGTCTGGATGATGCGGGCGTTGGAGGAATAGGCGCGCTGGGCGATGATCATGTTCGAGAACTCCTCGGCGATATCGACCGTGGAGGCCTCCAGGCTGGAGGAGGCGATCTCCCCCGCCGGGCCGACACCGGGGTCCCACATGTAGAACGCGCCGGCGTCGACGGTGGCCTGGAAGGCGTTCCCGTCCACCGGGAGCAGTCCGTTCGGGTTGACGAAGTCGACCAGCGGGACCTGGTAGAGCGGCCGGGTCTGTCCGTTGTTGAACACGGCGCTGACGATGCCGTCCTCGCTCACCTCGATCCGGTCCAGGCTGCCGAACTGGGCGCCGTCGCGCTCGATCAGGGTCGGCGCATAGTCGCCCGCGAACTGGGTGATGCCGTCCAGCGTCTCGATTTCGCCCAGGTCGAAATCGAGGGTCTGCGTGGCGCCGCCGGGCAGCGCCACATCGATCCTGGCGATGATCGGATCGCCCTGGGCGGTCGGGGTCGTCGGCACGCCGTCCTCGTCAACGAACTGCGTCGCGCCGGTGGTGTCGCGGGTGACCTGCAGCGCATTGATGGACCCCGAGCCGCCGGCGAGGCTGGCGCCCTGGCCGGTCACGTCGGTATCGCCGGTCAGGATGATCCGGCTGTCCGATACGCTGAAGCTGCCGGCCGTATAGCCGGGGATCGAGGCCGCCTGGCTGTCGATATGACCGGCGACGGCGAGCGCCAGCGCATTGTCGTTGGCATAGCCGCCGGGCGGGACCGTCAGCGGCGGCAGGGTCGTGCCGCCGAGCTTGACGGTGATCACGTCGCCGGCCACCCACCCTGCCGCGCCACCGGCCACGTCGAGCTCGACGACGTCGCCGGCAAGCGTGGCGGGCTCGTTCCCCGCGACATTGTCCACGACCTCGGTGACCCCGACGCCACCGCCGTCGTCGAGGGTCGTCGCGCCGCCCTCGATTAGGCCGGCGCCGTTCACGTCGTCCGTGCCGGTGATCGTGATCCGCCCGGACGCGTTCGCGGTCACCGACGAAACCCCGGTCAGCCCCAGGCCGTCCAGATGGGTGGCAAGATTCTCCGCAAGTGTGTTGGAATCCACGTCCTCCGCCACCGTCGTATAGTCAGTGAAGGCAGTCCCGCCGATCGTGCCGGAGATCGTTTCGCCCGCACCGGTCACGGCCGAACCGCTGACCGTGATCGTGATCGTGTCGCCGGCGAACGTGTTCGGATTGTCCGTGTTCGTGGCGAGGTTCTTGGAGCCGATGACCGACGGCACCTCGCTGATGCTCGCCGGGGCGCCCGAGTTGGGGCCGGAGGTGTGGAACTGGATGTTGTAGGACGACACGGGCACGGTCTCGCCCGCCGGCACCAGATCGAGCGTCCAGGCACCGTAGTCGGTGCCCGGCGTCCACTGCATGTTCATGGTCTTGGGGTTGCCGAGCGGGTCGAAGTATTCGACGCCGGTCTGGATCGGGTTGCCGGGGATGTCGCCGCCGGTCTCGCCGGCCGGCAGATTGCCCGCGAACGTCACGGTGCCGGTCGGTGAGCCGGTGAAGTTCAGGCCGGTGACGTTGACCGTTTCCAGGCTGGCAAAGCTGGTCCGCGGCGGCTCGCCGTTGAGGAACGCGCCGCCGCTGTCGAGCTTCCAGCCCTGCAGGTAAAAGCCGGCGGTGTTGCGCAGAAAGCCGTTGGCGTCGGGCTCGAAGCTGCCGGCGCGAGTGAACAGGGTACGATTGGCGATGTTGCCGGTGGCCGCCTCCGGCGCCGTGTTGACGACGAAGAAGCCTTCGCCGTTGATCGCCAGGTCGGTGCTGGACGAGGTGGCGTTGAGCAGGCCCTGCCGGTCGATCTGCATGCTCGGGTTGGCCCGCACGCCGCCTGCCGCGTAGGAATTTTTCAGCCCCTGGGTGGTGACGAGCGTGCTGAACGGCACCTCGGTGCGCTTGTAGCCGACCGTGTTGGCGTTGGAGATGTTGTCGGAGATCGCGCTGATCTTGGTCGACTGGGCGAACAGCCCCGACACGCCGGAAAACATTGCGCCGTAGATGCTCATCTCTCGCTCCCGTTAAAGTCCGTTGCGGCAGCGGCGGTCGGGCCGCGCTGCCGCGCGTTCAGGCCCGATCACCCGTTGTCCTGCGTCCGGATCGCCAGCACGTCCTCCAGCGCCACCGGCACCGTGCCCATCAGCAGCACGGTCTGGCCGTCGACGTGCTCCGCCCCGGTGACGGTGCCGCGCACGAAGGTCGGCACCTCCAGCGCCTCGCCGCCGGCATCCATTCCCTGGACGCGGATCGTGTAAGTGCCGGGACCGGCATCGCCGCCGTCGGTCGTCTCGCCGTCCCAGGCGATCTCGTGGCGGCCCGGGCTCATCTCGGCGGGCGCGCTCCAGACCACCTGGCCGGCGGCATCGACGACCTCGACCTGGGCCAGCAGGGCGCCGGGCGGCATGCCGTAGCCCATCGACACCGGCTCCTCGCCGAAGGCGAAGGTGTCGCCGACGATCTCGATCTCGCGGTCGATGAAGCCGAGGGCGTCGCCGAAGTGGCCGCCGGCCTGGCTCTCGATCAGGGTGTCCAGGCGGCGGTTGGTGGCGATCTGCTGCTCGACCTGGCTGAACGACACGAGCTGGTTGGTGAACTCGGTCGCCTCCATCGGCGAGGTCGGGTCCTGGTTCTTCAACTGCGTGGTCAGCAGGCTGAGGAAGTTGTCGAAGGTGTCGGCGATCTGCTGCTCGGCACGGTCGGTGGACGCGGAGCCCGATGCGGTCCGGGCGGCGCTGGTGCCGGCGGCCGCATTGGCGGCGGCGGTGGCCGAAGGATCGACGCCTGGAGTGAACATGGCTCACGCCTCCTCAGATGCGGATGTCGAGCCGCCCCGGCACGAACCGGAGGGCATAGCTGTGGGTCAGCAGCGGGTCCTCGCCCGCCAGGACGGGCTCTGCGGAGGCCTCCGGCTCGGCCTCGCCGGGCTCGCCTTCATCCGGCGCCGCGTTGCCGTCGGCGCCGGCGCGGCCGTCACGGCCCTGGCCGCGCAGGTCGAAGCTGAGCGAGCCGCTGTCGGTCTTCAGGCCGGCATCGTTCAGGGCGCGCTCAAGGCTGCGGGCGTCGCGCTGCAGCAGCTCGAGCGTCTCCGGACGCTCCGCGGTCACCGCGGCGCGCACCGCGTCGCCCGAGAAGTCGAGCCGGATCTCGACGCCGCCGAGGTCCCTGGGCTGGAGCTGGACCGTGATCCGGTCGCCGCCGCCGGCCACGCTGCGCTGGATCTGCAGGGCGACCTGCTCGCCGGGCGAGGCGGCGGCGCCGGGCTGGCCGGTGCGGGTCAGGCCGGCGGCATCCCCGCCGCGGGTCGCGAGCCGGGCGCCGTCGTTGCCGGTCAGCGTCTGGACGGGGTCCACGGCATCGCCCGGCTCGCCGCTCAGGGCACCGGCCGCGAGCGGCTGCTCGCCGGTGCCGGTCAGCGTCTGGGCGCGCGCCGCCGCGGCGGCCTGACCCGGCGACGGCTTCAGCTTGAGCGTGGTCAGGTCGAGGTCGCGGTTCTCCCCGGCGGCCAGGCGACGCCACTCGGTCTCGAACACGTCGGTGGCGTCGGGCCTGGGCGGAGCCTGCGGGTCCGCTTTCGGCGTGCCGCCGGCCGTGGGCGCGAACAGGTCCGGGTCGCCCGCCGTGCCCGGCGCAGCCTCGCCGGCGGGCGCCGCCTGCCCGCCCGCACCCGACGTGGCCGGGGCGCCGGGCATCGGTGCGCCGGAGGTCGTGGTCGTCTTGCCGTTGGCCGCCTGGGCCCCGGCTGCCGCCGGCGCGAGCCCGGCCGGCGGCACCACGGTCTCGGGCGTCTCGCCGCCGTCCTTGCCGGCCGCCGCGTCGCCTTCCGCCGCCGTCTGCGACAGGGTACCGGACAGGCCGGACAGAGACATCAGCCGGGTGCTGCTCGCGTCGGCGCCGATCGCCAGCCCGTCACCGCGGGCACCGGCCGCGCCGTCCGCACCGACCCCGAGCCGCGCCATGAGGCGGTCGAGAATGCTGCCGAACTCGGCAGCGGCCTCGCCGGCGCCGGCCGCGCCGGACACGGTGGCGGTGGCGGTCCGGCCGGTGGCGGCCGCGTCGTCGCGGCTGCGGGCCATGCTGGTCGAAAGGAGCTGGGTCGCGTCCACGGGAAGCCTCGCTCGCACAAATCCGCCCGCTCCCAAGCAACGCCCGTGCCAGCCCCCTGCGTGATGGAGAGCCGCGCCCGGCGCCGGATCCGGGCCGGGGATCCGCCGTCGGCCCGGCAGGTTCCGCCGCGGCCCGCCGGACCGGCGGGCAAACTTTGCCGGGCGGGCGGCAGGACCGCCCCGCCCCGTCGCCCACCCGTTCCCCGGCCGCTGCAATGCAGCATTCTGCGCCGCAGACAGGCGAGGCATGCGATCGCCGGCCTTGACGCAGTGCAGCAAAGTGTGGAAAACGGGGCTCAAGAGCGTGCCAACGCCGCGACCGAGGAATCATCCCAGGACCGTTCGCCCATCCGTCCCCGACGGGGCCGGAAGGCGGGCGCCGCTTTCCCCCGGCCCGCTGCTGCAGCGGTGCCGCCGCCCCGGCCCCCGAGAGGCGCCATGCTCGCGACCGACCTGTTTGAACGCTCCGCCCGCCGCTCCGCCAGAGGCCCGACCGGGGCCGAAATCCGCCGCTATGCGCGCGGCCTGGTGGAGAGCTACGGCAGCCATGCGCTGGACTACGCCGACGACATGATCCGCGCCTACATCGCCAACGGCGAGAGCGGCGCCACGGCCGTCTGGCGCAACGTGCGCGCCGAGCTGCTGCTCCTGTGCGCCGACGAGGCCGCCTGACTCTCTGCCCCCCAAGAACGCCCGACATGTCCGCCGCCGCCGGCCGCACGCGCCGCGCGCGGTTGGCGTGACCGGCTGTCGCGGCTATACCTCAGCCACGGCCCGCTGAATCGCGCCGGGCAGGGCCGGCACGCCGTTGCCGGGGGCACGCGCCATGATGATGTATTTGTGGGTCGGCCTGGGCAGCGCGCTCGGCGGCATCGGGCGGTACTGGGTCTCCGGCGTCGTGGCCGGTCTGGTCGGCGAGACGTTCCCCTGGGGGACCATTGCCGTCAACGTCGTCGGCTCGTTCGCCATCGGGCTGTTCGCGACCGTCACAGGCCCGGACGGCCGCATCCTGGTCGCCCCGGAGGCGCGCCAGTTCTTCATGCTGGGCGTGTTCGGCGGGTTCACGACGTTCTCGTCGTTCAGTCTGCAGACCCTCAACCTGGCGCGGGACGGCGACTGGCTGCTGGCCACGGCGAACATCGCCGTGTCGGTGGCGGCGTGTCTGGCGGCGGTCGTGCTCGGCCTGTTCGCCGGCAACGCGTTCAACCAGGTTCGCGGCTAGGGCGTGTCTGCAAAGCCTACAGCAACAGGCGGATCATGCCAATTTTGACCATGGTGAGGTAGTTGGCGGCTCGCTTTTCGTAGCGCGTGGCGA
>Ga0208075_1000122_pt1 | contig 48744 bp, 45 predicted proteins | sample HotLakmasection5_FD_184728 | JGI IMG/M metagenome (GOLD analysis project Ga0208075, IMG submission 184728) | Hypersaline microbial mat communities from Hot Lake, Washington, USA - Section #5 (SPAdes) | ecosystem: Environmental > Aquatic > Non-marine Saline and Alkaline > Hypersaline > Microbial... | reverse complement strand
TGCCATGTCGTCTGGTCGCGGATCGACGTCGAGAAAATGCGGGCAATCCACATGGCGCACGACCATCGCCGGCTGTGCGATCTTTCGTGCGAGCTGGCCCGCAAATACGGCCTCGACCTGCCGCCCGGCCTGAAGGCGTGGGAGAAGAAGGAAGCCTTCAGGAAGGAGAAGCTGGAGCCGACGCTCGCCGAGAACGCCTACACCGAAAGGACCGGCATCGATCCCGAACAGCGCCGGGATGAAATCACCGCCGCCTACGAGCAGTCCGACAGCGCCGCCGCCTTCCGCGCCGCGCTTGAGCAGAAAGGCTACGTGCTCGCCAAGGGCGACCGGCGCGGCTTCGTGGTGGTCGATAAATTCGGGCACGTTCACAGCCTCTCGCGCTACGTCAAAGGTCACACGGCGAAACAGATCAAGGCGAAACTCGCGCCGCTGACGCCGGAGCAACTCCCGACCGTCGATCAGGCGAAAGAGCAGATGCGCCAGCGCCGGCAGGCGGCGAAGGACGCCGAGGTCGATCGCCTGCGTGAGCAATGCCGCGCCGCGCTCGAAAAACACTTCGCCGAGAACCAGGCGAAGCGGCGGGCGGAACTGGCCGGCGCCGAGCAGGCGCTTCTCGTCCGCCAGGCATCCGAAAAGCTCGCCCTGCATGCGGCGCAGAAACGCGAGAGCAGGGGCATCCTGTTCCGCGTGCGCAGCGCCGTCGCCGACCTGATCGGACGGACGCCCGCGCTGCGCTCCGTCCTCGGGCATATCCAGAAGCTCACCCATCTCGATCCGAAGGAGCGCCACCGGCTTGAGCGCGAAGCACTATCCCGTCGCCATGCGCGCGAGAAACTCGATATCGAGCGGAAAAAGCGGGCGCTCGCCAAGATCGAGGCGCGGGAACAGCGTGCGCTTGGCCGGGGGCAGGCGCAGACCAGGGACAAGGCGCAGCAGATCGATCCCGCGAAGCGCCACAAGGGGCGGCAGGATTTCTTCGAGGCCGCGCGGGATCAGGGCCTGTGGCGCAAGCGCGATCCGAAGGATTACGAGCTGACCGTGAGCTTCAACGACGCGGCTGAATTCGTGGAAGGGGCGGACCGGGCCGGCGGCGATGATGACGATGATCGCGCGCCGAGGTGGAAGGAGCGGGCCGAGGATAATGCTCGGCGGCAGCGCAGGCCGCGATCGCCCCGTCCGCGCAAGGGGCGCGGCTATCGGCGGGAGGAGTAGTTGGCAGACTGGACCCGACCATCGGCCTCGTGACCAAGTATATTCTCACTGAATAGATTAACTTTTCTTAGAAAGTTTCTGTGATAATATTAATACAATGCGATTAGAGATACACTTTTGTGCTGCAATGTTGATTTTTGTTTTCGCGATACCTGCCACGGGTTACGCAGATTGCGCCAGTCCGCCTGGTGTTGAAGGCGATCAGCTCTACAACGCCGATCACCAGGATATGCAGTTCTGCGATGGCAGCCAGTGGTGGTCCATGAAGGGGCGCGCCGCCTCGCTGCCCTCCTGCGCCGAGGGGGATGGCATCGTCATGACCAGCGCTGGCTACTGGGACTGCTCACCGGGAGGGCCGCCATGAGCCCGCGCCTGTTCCCGCTCCTGATCTTCGCTGCTGGTTTGTTGTCTGCCGCCGCCGCTCAGGCCGGCTGTCCAAACCCCAATGCCTCTGGCGGCGAGTCCCCGGAAGGCGCTGTCGTTTACAATGCCGCGCACAAGACCATGCAATTCTGCGACGGCACGACCTGGTGGGCTATGAAGAACGGCGGTGGGCTGCCGTCCTGCGCCGAAGGCGACGGTATTGTGATGACCAGCAGCGGGTGGGATTGCGGCAGTAGTGGTGGTGGTTTCACCGGCCCATCGGGCTGCGCGAATATCGGCGATGAATGTGCGGATGGGACGGTGTTCGCGGGCTATCATCCGATCACACAGGAACATCTGTTCATCCCGCCGACGGATCAGGAACAGCCCGGCAGTCCCGGCACATTTACGATGAACTGGAAGAACGCGACCGGAACGGATGACATTAACCCGGATTCGACGAATGACGGTCAGGTGAACCATACCAATCGCGGCGGCGCGATTGGTGATTTTCAGGCCTTTCAGGCCTGCGAAGATTTGGGTTTCGGCGGCCACAGCGACTGGTACCTGCCCTCGCGGGTGGAGGCGTATTATTTATGGGCTGTGCATGAAACAATTGAAGCAGGAGGAAACATAACTAATTTCCAGAACGCCAGCTACTGGTCTTCTACGGAGTACTTTACTTTCTATGCGTGGAACCAGGAGTTCACCGGTGGCTACCAGTTCTACAATCTTAAGACTAATGGCTACAGGGTGAGGTGTGTCAGGCGCTGAGGCGGCGTTCGCGCAGGAGGAGCCCATAATGCTTGTTATTCAAGGCCGCCAAGCGGGGGTAGCCAATCCCGGCGCATCGAATAGCAGGTTAAGGCGGTTGCAGGCCCCCGCAACCAAATAAGCCCGTAACTCCAAAAGGTTACGGGCTTTTCGATTCTTGGCTCCAGTGCCAGATTGCCTCCCTGGAAGCACCGTGGAAGCAAGAGGGCGCGAAAGCCTGCGCAGACTGATCTTTGTCAGTGTGAACCGCCCTGGGTTTGTCGGAGGCCGGTTAATTCGAGTCCTATGCCGCCATCGGCTCGGCCACGAGGGCGTAGTGGCTGGCTTGCGCCTCCGCCGGCGGGATGTCGCCGATCGAGCCGAGCAGGCGGCGGTTGTTGTGTGAGCGTCCGGCTTGGCCCACCTTGCTGACTTGATCGTTTGGTCGATCATGGGCGGGGAGTTGGACAAAGGTGCCCACTCTGTATGGTGGACACTTTGGTGGCCGGATCGCCGAAAGAGCGACGCCGTTATCGGCGTTGGAGTGCCGAAGCGAAGCGGGCGATTGGCCTGGAGACGCGGGCACCGGGTGTGTCGGTGGCGCAGGTGGCGCAGCTTCATTCGCTGAACGCCAATCTGATCTTCAAATGGCTGCGGGATGCGCGGTTCGCGCCGGGTGGGATGCTGGAGGCGGCGCCGGTGTTCCTGCCGCTTCAGCTTCGTGACGGCGAAACCCCGCCGGTGTCGTCTGATTGACCTTCCCCCTTCTTCACGGCCACGCGCAACTGGAGTTTTCCGGCTTCGAAGTGAGCCGAGCGGGCGGGGGCGCGGAGCCCTCATATAGCTCGAGCGCCAGCACGTCGGCAGCCGGGCCACCGCCTCCCGCCGCCGCGCGTGCGCGTACCAGGTCGACGGGGCGATCGAAGGCCTAGAGACCGTCGATCCGAACTCCAGCGGAGACAGGGCCAGCAGGCCCTCGAGGCTGCAGGACCCGGCACATCGGCTCGAGCGCGAACCCGCTTCGATGAGCCTTCGATCATTTCCGGTACGGGCGGTCGAACCCCGCCTGTGCGAAAAAAAGCGCTTGCTTGGCGCAGGATCTCGTCGGCCCGCCGAAGCTCGCTGTTTTCGCGCTCGAGAGCCTTCAGCCGATCGGCCGTCTCCGCCGCCGTCCGCTTGTTCGCGCGCTCGTCGCCACGCTCGGCTCGGCCGACCCGACATCGCAGCGTCTCGGCCGTGCGGCCGAGCTTGCTCGATAGCGCCAGCCGAGCCGGCCCGCTGGAAAGACGATCCTTCTCGTGCAGGGCTACCAGAGGCAGCGCAGGCTCTCGGGCCTGAACCTGGGTCCCTTGCGGTCCTGCAGCGTGGCCTTCTCTCACGGTGAGAAGCTCTCGAACAATCCGGCGCGGTTCCGTTGCTCGCGGTTCCGAGACCTCACCGGCCGACGCAAAAAGTCTACGCCGCCGCCGGCAGTGACGGCAGCAGCCCCTTGACCGCCGAGGAGTGGATCACCTCGCCGGTCGCGGCGAACGCTTCGTGGTTGGCCGGGATCCTCGCCTGGTCGTAGCGGTAGTTGACCAGTATTCCGGCGGATTCGGCGAGCCCCTTGGCCGAGATGTCGCCCAGCCAGTTCAGCCGCTCCATCCGCGCCCCGTTGCCGAGATGAAAGCGGGCGACCGGGTCGAGCGGCCGGCTGCCCCGCTTCTCGCGCACGAGGTAGTGCGCGCAGAGGCTCATCAGCCAGGGCTTCAGCGTTTCCGCCTTGCCCGGGTCGTGCGGCCAATCCGGGTCGTCGAGGGTGGCCAATGCTGCCCGCGCCTCGGGTGTCACGATCGGATCGTTGCGTTCGAGGGCCACGCCGAGCCAGCTGCGAAAGCCCGGGATCGGCGAGAGCGTGGCGAAAAACCGGAGCTGGGGCAGCTCGGCCTGCAGCGCCGCCACCACCATCTTGATCAGGAAGTTGCCGAGGCTGACCCCCTTGAGGCCGTCCTGGCAGTTGCTGATCGAGTAGAAGATGGCGGTATCCGCCTCGCCGCGCGGCAGCGTCGGGCTCTCCTGATCGATCAACGGCTGGACCTTGTCCGCCATCCCCTTGACCAGAGCCACCTGGACGAAGATCAGGGGCTCGTCCGGCAAGGTCGGGTGGAAAAACGCGAAGCAGCGGCGATCCGGGCCGAGCCGCCGGCGCAAGGCCTCGAGATTGGCGATCTTGTGCACCCGCTCGTAGCGGATCAGCTTCTCGAGCAGCGACGCCGGGCTGTTCCAGTCGATCGGCTTGAAGGTCAAAAAGCCCGGATTGAACCAGCCGGCCAAGAGCTCCTGCAGATCGGTATCGACCGGGCGGAGTGCCGGGTGGTCGGGCAGGATCGACAAGAGATCACGGCGCATCTCGACCAGACGCCGCGTCCCGTCGGGAGCCGTGTTCAGCCGGCGAAACAATTCGTGCCGCCGCGGCTCGCAGGCGGCGCGCAGCTGCCTGACCGCCGCATCGTCCGGGCTCGCCCGAAAGGCTTCGATCGCCGCCTCCACCCGGTCCCGGTCGACATCGTCCTGCACCGCGAGGTGGGTGAAAAAGCCGCGCTTGCCGTCCCGATCGAGCAGCGCGTAGGCCTGGATGACCTCCCGGGCGAGGGCGGCCCCCGACGCCTCGCCCCGGGTCGAGAGCAGTTCCTCCGCCAACATCTCCGGCTGCCGCCGCCGATTGCCGAGCCTGGTGCGCACCAGCTCGCGGCCGGCATCGGCGAGCGAGACGAAGATCTGGTTGACCGAATAGCTGGGCATTGCGCGCGACCTCTGCTCCGAAACGACGCTCCGGCCCGTGGCGGCCACATCCCGGCCGTCACGCAGCTCGCCAAGGGGAGCAAAGGTTTAAACGACTTCGCGGCCGATGCCAATGCGCCGACGCTGCGGTGCCAAAAGACAGGCGAGCGCCAGAATCACGCCGGAGACGGTGGCGATCATCCCGGCGGCACTGACCGCGTGCTGCCCGCCGAACCAGAGTGGTCCGTAGCCCGCGAAGACGTAGCCGAGGATGGCCGAGAGCGTGGCGAAGGCCACCGACCACCAGACCTGCTGCTCGAGCCGGTTGGTCATCAGCCGGGCCGCCGCGGGCGGGCAGATGAACATGGCGATGACGATGATCGAGCCCACCGCGTCGAAGGCGGCGACCGCGGCCACGGCAGCGGTCACGACCAGGCCGAAGCCGAGGGCGCCGGCCGGGATGCCGAGCGCCCGGGCGAATCCCTCGTCGAAGGTCGCGATCTCGAGCCAGCGCCAGAAGACCAGCATCAGGGCGACGACCACGGCACAGACCACGGCGATGCGCAACAGCTCGTCGGGCAGGGCGGCGAGCGCTGCCGGGTCGAGCAGCGAGTGCCAGCCCTCCGCACGGAACCAGACGAGCGATTCGAGATTGCCCATCAGCGCGTGCTCGACGTCGAGATGAACCCGGCTCGTGTCGGTCTGCTCGAGGATCAGGACACCGGCTGCGAACATCGTGGTGAAGACCACCCCCATCGCCGCCCCGGGCTCGATCCGGCCGAGCCGCTTGACGAGTTCGATCAGGATCACCGCCACGATCGCGGCGCCAGCAGCCCCCAAGAGCATCGGGATCGCCGCCACGACGCCGGTCAGGAGGAACGCCACGACGATGCCCGGCAGCACCACGTGGCTGATGGCGTCGCCGATCAGGGCCTGATGGCGCAGAATCAGGAAATTGCCCGGCAGCGCACAGGCGATCGCCGAGAAGATGCCGATCAGGATCGGCGTCAGCGAGAACTGGACGAATTCGGCCCCCATCAGCCGGCTTCCACGGCGACCGGTGGGCCGAGGCGGCGATCGAACTCGGCGATCTCGTCGGCGGTGAAGACCTCCTCGATCGGGGTGAGGCCGTCGTAGCGGCCGGTGAGCCCGGCATCCTGGTGGATCTCCCGCGCGACGTCCCAGCGGCGCTCGTCGCGCGCGACCTTGGCGGCCTGGGCACGACCGGCGTCGGTCGGCACACCGTCGGGGCGCACCAGGCCCTCGCGAGCGAGCAGGCGCAGGGTATAGGCCTCGCGGATCGGATGCCGGGCGGCGAGGGCCAGGAGACCCTGCCGGCGGTGCACCCGCGCCTGGAAGCGGCGGTGGCGGAGGAGCGCAGCGAGCACGCCGCGGACCGGCGCGAAGAGCAGCGAGAAGACGAAGATGGCCGCGGCCGTCAGCACGATGATCGGGCCCGTCGGCAGTGCCGGCGCGGAGGCCGAGAGCACCGCACCGAGATAGCCCGCCGCACCACCCACGCCGCCGGCGATCCAGATGACGCGGTTCGAACGCTGCGTCCAGAAGCGGGCGGTGACGGCGGGGATGATCAGCATGGCGACGATCAGGATGAGGCCCACGAGCTTGAGGCCGATCACCGTCACCGCCATGACCAGGCCCATGATCAGAAGATCGATGCGGCGCACGTCATAGCCCAGTGCCGCGGCATAGTCCCGGTCGAAGGCAACCAGCGTCATCGGCCGGCGGAGCAGCCAGGTTGCGAGGACGGCGAGCGAGCCGCCGACCGCGATGACCACCGCGTCCTCGAACAGCATGCCGGCGGTGAAGCCGAGGAGAAAGCCTTCGAGCCCGGCCTGCCGGCCGGCGCTCATCGTCTGGATGACGGTCAAGAGCACGATGCCGAAGCCGAAGAACACACCGAGCACCGCCCCGATGGCGGTGTCCTCGGCGAGCCGCGTGTTGCGCGTGATCCACTCGATCAGCAGCAGCCCGAGCCACGCCGTCGCGGCCGAACCGAGAAGCAGCCCCAAGAGACTCCGCCCGTCACCACCGAGGCTCACCATCAAGATGAAGGCGAGCCCGACGCCCGGCAGTGTCGCGTGGGCGACCGCATCCGACACGAGTGCCCGCTTGCGCAGGAAGAGAAAGGTGCCCGACGATCCGGCGGCGAAGCCGAGCAGGCCGGCGCCGATGGCGACCAGTGCCGCGTTGTAGCCGGCCTGCAGCAGCAGGGCGTCGACGAAGGGACTCATCGGGCTCCGCCCGCGACCGCCAGCTCGTCGAGATGGGTCGCCGTCAGCCGCCCGCCGTAGGTCGCCTGCAGGTTCTCGGTGGTGAAGGTCGTCTCGACCGGCCCCTCCGCGATGCGGCGCACGTTGACGAGGAAGACATGGTCGAAATAGTCGCGCACCGTCGAGAGATCGTGATGCACGGCGATGACCGCCTTGCCCTCGGCCTTCAACAGCTTCAGGACATCGATGATCGCGCGCTCGGTCGCCGCGTCCACCCCGGCGAGCGGCTCGTCCATCAGGTAGAGGTCGGCATCCTGCGCCAGCGCCCGGGCGAGGAACACCCGCTGCTGCTGACCGCCCGACAGCTGGCCGATCTGGCGGTCGGCGAAGTCGGCCATGCCGACGCGCTCGAGGCAGTCGCGCGCCTGCTCGGTCAGCCGCCCCGACAGCCGACCCAAGAGCCCGACCTTGCGGTAGAGGCCCATCTGGACGACATCCATCACCGTCGTCGGAAAATCCCAATCCACGCTGGCGCGCTGCGGCACATAGGCGATGCGGTCGCGCGCCCGTTCGATCGGCATGCCGAAGATCCGGATCTCGCCCGAGAGCCGCGGGATCACGCCGAGCACCGCCTTGAGCAGCGTCGACTTGCCGGCACCATTGGGTCCGATGATCGCCGACATGGCGTGCGCCGGGAAGGTCGCGTCGACGGAAAACAGCGCCGGCTTCTCGCCATAGGAGACGGTCAGTCCGCGAACCGCGAGGGGCGCGTCGGACGGGATGGTGGCCGGGCGGGCGGCCCGGCCGTCCCGTGCTGCGATGGTGGGCTGCTGGATGCGCGTCATTCGCGGTTCGATCAGTTCAAGAGTCCCTGCATGCCGACCTCGGGCGCCCGGCCGCCGAGTGCGGTGGCGATGGTCGTCGCATTGTGGTCGATCATGCCGATATACGTGCCCTCGTAGGTGCCGGGTTCGCCCATCGCGTCGGAAAACAGCTCGCCGCCGATCTCGACCTCGTGGCCCCGGGCGGCCGCACCTTCGATCAGTGCCCGGATGTTGCGGTCGGAGACCGAGGTCTCGACGAAGACGGCACCGATGTCGCGGTCGATCAGCAGGTCCACCAGCTCGGAGATGCGTTGCAGGCCGGCTTCGGATTCGGTCGAGATGCCCTGGATGCCGACCACCTCGAACCCGTAGGCGTTGCCGAAATAGTTGAAGGCGTCGTGCGAGGACAACACGACCCGGCTCTCGGTCGGCACTGTCGAGAGGACCTCGGTGGTATAGCGCGCCAGTTCTGCGATTTCGTCGAGATAGGCGTCGGCGTTGGCGGTGAAGGTCGCCGCACCCTCCGGATCGGCCTCGATCAGCGCGTCGCGAATGTTGAGCACCACTCGCGCCCAGAGGTTGGGGTTCATCCAGAGATGCGGGTCGTAGCGGCCTTCGTAATCCTCCGAGCCGATCAGCAGGTTCTCCGGCACCGCCTCGGCAACCGCGACGACATGGTTGTACTGCCCGAGTTCGAGCAGGAATTCCTCCATCTGCGCCTCGAGATAGAGGCCGTTCCAGAGGACCAGATCGGCGTTCGAGGCGGCCACGATGTCGGTCCGGGTCTGGCGATAGGCATGCGGGTCGACACCCGGGCCCATCAGCGCGCGCACCTGGACCAGATCGCCGCCGACCTCTCTCGCGGCATCGGCGATCATGCCGGTGGTCGCGACCACGCTCAGCCGTTCCTGGGCCGCGACCGACCCGCTGTAACCGCCGACGGCAACAGCCGTGACCACGGCCAGCGCCGCCGCGGCGAGGGTCGATCTTCGCGATGTCGACGCCATTCGGTTCTTCTCCTCGATACGGAATTCAGCGTTGCCGTCGAACCGGCATTCGTCCCTACGGAAAGTCAGGTGAGGCCCACAAAAAGTTAGGTGAGGCTAAGATTCTGTCAAGCGGCAAATCTTCGAGCCTCGACGGCGCTGCGCTTGCCCAACCGCGCCGGGGGCTTGTAAGTTCCGTGTCTTCTGACGTCGGAGAGGGCGCCCGCCGTGCGATATGCCAAGTTGCAGCTCCTCGAAGCCAGCGCTCAGGCCGAGGGCTTCGGCCGGATCCGCGAGGATCATCGCGCCGAGATCGCCGAGGACTATGTCGAGCTGATCGCCGACCTGATCGAGGCGCGGGGCGAGGCGCGCGCGGTCGACCTCGCCGAGCGCTTGGGCGTCACCAATGCCACCGTCGCCAATACCATCGCCAAACTGCAGCGCGACGGCCTGGTGCGCACCGAGCCCTATCGGGCGATCTTTCTGACCGAACAGGGGACCGAGCTCGCCCGCCACTGCAAGCGCCGCCACCAACTGGTCGTCAGCTTCCTGCAGGCGATCGGCGTCGGCGAGGCGACGGCGCATCGCGATGCCGAGGGCATCGAGCACCACGTCAGTGCGGAAACGCTCGACGCCTTCGCCCGCTTCGTCGAGCGCCGGCGCGGTTGACGTCCGGCTGGCCGACGAACAGCCGGGAACCGTCGGCGCCGATCGACTGTTCGTGCTCTTGACCCCCATGCGCGCACCGCCGAGAAGGCGCGAGCCAATTCGGAGTCGCGCTTGACCCCTGAACAATTCACCGTTCTCACGATCCTCGTCGTCGCCATGGGGCTCTTCCTCTGGGGCCGCTGGCGCCACGACATGGTGGCGATCGCCGCCCTGCTCGCGGTGGTGATCACCGGCCTGGTCCCGGCGAGCGCCGCCTTCGACGGCTTCGGCCACCCGGCGGTGATCACCGTCGCCTGCGTGCTCGTCTTGAGCCACGGCCTGCAGAACTCGGGTGCCGTGGATCTGCTGGCGCGCCGCGTGCTGCCGTCGCAAGCCGGTCCCCTCCTCACGGTCGGCGCTCTGACCGCCCTGGCCGGCCTGCTCTCGGGCTTCATGAACAATGTCGGGGCACTCGCCCTCTTGATGCCGCTCGCCATCCAGGTGGCGGCCAGATTCGAGCTGCCGCCCGGCAAGGTGCTGATGCCGCTCTCCTTCGGCTCGATCCTGGGCGGCATGACGACGCTGATCGGCACGCCCCCCAATCTCATCGTCGCGGGCTTTCGCGCCGAGGCCGAGGGCGAGCCGTTCGGCATGTTCGCCTTCACGCCGGTGGGCCTCGCGGTCGCCGCCACCGGCATCCTCTTCGTCTGCACCCTCGGCCGGGTGCTCGTGCCGCGGCGCGAACGGGCGCAGGGCGAGAGCTTCGAGATCGGCGCCTATCTGACCGAGGCCCGGATCGGCAAGGACAGCCCGATCAGGGACAAGTCGCTGCACGAGCTCGAGCAGGCCCTGGACGAGGCCGATGCCCAGGTCATCGGCCTCGTCCGCGACGACGTCCGCCTGCCCGGCCCGCACCCCAGCCGCCGCGTTCACGCGAACGATATCGTGGTGATCGAGGCGGATCCCGAATCGCTCGCCAAGGCGCTCTCGACGCTCGACCTCACGCTGGTCGAGGACGATCCCAAAGCCGCCAAGGAGAAGGCCGAGGACGAACCCGTGGGCGACGAACCGGTCGCCGAGGCCGAAGATGCCGAAGAAATAGCGGCAGAGAAAGAGAAAGAAGAACAGCGAAAGCGAGAGGAACAGGAACCCCGGTCCGTGCTGACCCCCGAGGCCGGCGTCGCCGATCGCATCGAGGCGCCGCTGGCGGGTGCCGAGCTCGAGGATCGAGAGAAGCCGCAGGACGAGGAGATGAAACCCGTCCCGGAAGAGGACGTGATCCTCATGGAATTCGCCGTCCCCCCCGATTCCACCCTCACCGGGCGCTCCGCCAGCGGCCTGCGCCTGCGCGCCCGCTACGGCATCAATCTGTTGGCCGTCTCCCGCCACGGCAGGCGGACCATCAAGCGGCTCCGCTCGATCCAGATCCGCGCAGGTGACGTGCTCCTGCTGCAGGGCTCGGCGGATGCGCTTGCGGAGTTCGGCGCGCAATTCGGCTGCCTGCCCTTGGCCGAACGGCCGCTCCGCCTGCCCAACCGCAAGGCCGCCTATACCGCGGGCGGGATCATGGCCGTGGCCATCGGGCTCGTCGCTTTCCGCATTCTGTCGGCCGACGTCGCGTTCACCGGTGCCGTGCTCGCCGTCATGGTCACGCACGTGGTGCCGCCGCGCAACGTCTACCAGGCGATCGACTGGCCGGTCATCGTGCTGCTCGGCGCCCTGCTCGCCGTCGCCGGGGCGATGGAGGAGAGCGGAACGGCCGATCTCGTCGCCGGCTATCTCATGGCGACCGTGGCGCAGGGCAATGCCGTCGTCGCCCTGGTCGTGCTGTTGCTGGTCACCATGCTGCTCACCGACTTGATGAACAACGCCGCCACCGTCGCCGTGCTCTGCCCGATCGCGCTGAGCACCGCGCAATCGCTGGGCGTCGACCCCGACGCCTTTCTCATGGCCGTCGCCGTCGGCGGCAGTTGTGCCTTCCTCACCCCGATCGGCCACCAGAACAACACGCTGATCCTCGGCCCCGGCGGCTTTCGCTTCGGCGACTACTGGCGCCTCGGCCTGCCGCTGCAAGTGCTGATCGTCCTCGTCGCCGTGCCGATGATCCTCCTCGTCTGGCCGCTCTGAGAGCCACCGTGCGGCGCGCAACCCTGGCCGACGGTCGATAGGGACGGGCGGCGTGCCCCGGCGGCATCTGGACCGACCGGTTCGAACCCCTGCACGCGAGCCACAACATGCGACGCTCGGTCCGCCTTCTGGTCGCCGGCCGCGTCTTCTCGTCGCGCCGGGCGAGTTGCTGTCTGTCGGGCCCGACTTGTGTTATCATCCGTCTCTTATGGGAGTATGCCGATGACAGACCTCTATTTGCAGATCGCCGAGCAGCCCGACGAGGTGCTCGAGCAGATCGCCCGGTCGATGGAAAAGCGCGCAGCCGAGCCGGCCATGCAGCGCATCGCCGCCCGCTATCTCGGCGCCCTGGGGCGCCGCCGGACCGAAGTGCTGGAGATCGGCTGCGGCAGTGGGGCGAGCACGGCGCTCCTGCTGCAGCATCTGGAGCCGAGCCACTATGTCGGGATCGACCCTTCTGCCGGGCTGATCGACATGGCCCGCAAGACCTACCGCATCAGCCCCGGCGTGCAGTTCGAGGTCGCGAGCGCGCTCGCCACGGGGCAGCCCGACGGCGCCTTCGACGCCGTCGTCGCGCACACCGTCTTCTCCCACCTGAGCGATCCCGAAGCCGCATTGGCCGAGGCCTTCAGGGTGCTCCGACCCGGCGGCCGGCTCGCGGTCTTCGACGGCGACTATGCGATCAACACGGTGGCCCTCTTCGACGGCGATCCGCTGCAGGCGGCGATGAGCCTCGTCCAGCGCAACTTGATCCACGATCCCTATCTGATGCGCCGCCTGCCGGGTCTGGCTCGCGCAGCCGGCTTCGAGATCCGCGAGATCGAGCCGCACGGCTACGTCCAGACCGCGCAGGCCGACTATCTCACGAGCCTGATCGGGCGTGGCACCGATGCCGCGGTGCGCGCGGGCGACTGCGGAGCGGAGCTCGCCGCCGGGTTCTTGCGCGAAGCCGAGCGGCGTATCGCCGACAGGACCTTCTACGGGGCGATCCTGTTCATCAGCGTGATCGCCGAGAAGCCCCGGATCCACTGAGACGGGCTCTGCGGCGTTCAGCCGCCGGCGGCCGCGACGATCGCCTCGGCACTGCGGGTGAGGGCGGCGTTCTCCTCGCGGCTGAGGGTCGGCCAGATGATGCCGGTGATGCCCGGCCGGCCGATCACCCGTGGCAAGGAGAGCGCCACGGGGCCGACGTTCTCGATCTCGTCGCCCTGCATCGAGACGGTGAGCACCGACTGCTCGTCGCGGCCGATCGCCCGGCAAATCCGCACCACGCCGCCGGCGATGCCGTACCAGGTCGCCCCCTTGCCCTCGATGATCTTGTAGGCGGCGTTGCGCACACCGTCGTCGATCCGCGCCTTGGCGGCCTCGTCGAGGGGGCGGAAGATCTGCCGGGCATAGGTCTCGACCGTGACCGAGCCGACATCGCAGAGCGACCAGCACAGGACCTCGCTGTCGCCGTGCTCGCCCAGCACGTAGCCGTGCACCGACTTGGGCGAGATACCGAGATGCCGGGCGAGGAGCGCGCGAAACCGGGCGGTATCGAGGATCGTGCCCGTGCCGATCACCCGATGCGGCGGCAGGCCGGAGAGCCGGGTCGCCACCATGGTCATGACGTCCACGGGATTGGTCGCGATGAGCAGAATCGTATCGGGTGCCGCCTTCAAGCAGGACGGGATGATCTCGGCGAACACCGCGGTGTTGCGATCGAGCAGCTCGAGCCGCGTCTGGCCCGGCTGCTGGCTGACGCCGGCGGCGATGATGACGACATCCGCCCCCTCGAGATCGTCATAAGAGCCGGCGCGCACGCTCGCGATATTGGTGAACGGTGTGGCATGAAGGATATCCTCGGCCTCCGCCGCCGCCCGTTTCTCGTCCTTGTCGATCAACACGACTTCCTGCGCCGAGCCCGTCAGCACCAGCGCATTGGCCGCCGCACTGCCGACCATACCGCTGCCCACCACACCGACCTTCATGCCGTCCTCCTCGGTTGCGCGGGCAACGGCCGCTTTTGCCAAGTCGGCGCTGCTGCCCTATGCTCGACCTAGGTTGCGTCGGCGTCCTTGCCCGTCAACCTCGAGCACCGAGGCCGCAGCTCGCGACCGCTTCGGCGAACCCAACGGGACAGAACGACCATGTGCGGCATCTGCGGTGATCTCCGCTTCGATGGCAGCGAAGCTTCGGCCGAATCGATCGCCGCCATGATGCGGGTGATGGTGCCGCGCGGCCCCGACGGCGGCGGCATGCTGGTTCGGAACGGCACCGGCTTCGGTCACCGAAGGCTGAAGATCATCGATCTCTCGGAAAAGGCCGCGCAGCCGATGACCGACGGCGAGCTCGGCCTGTCGATCGCCTTCAACGGCTGCATCTACAACTACCCCGAGCTCCGCAGTGAGCTGGAGGCGAAGGGCTACCGCTTCTTCTCGACCGGCGATACCGAGGTGATCATCAAGGCCTACCACGCCTGGGGGCCGCGTTGCGTCGAGCGCTTCAAAGGCATGTTCGCCTTCGCGATCGAGGAGCGCGATTCCGGCCGCGTCGTCCTCGCCCGCGACCGCTTCGGCATCAAGCCGCTCTATCTCGCCGAGACCCGGGGCCGCGTCCGCTTCGCCTCCTCGCTCCCCGCACTCCTGGCGAGCGGCGACATCGACACCTCGATCGACCGGGTCGGCCTCGCCTACTACATGAGCTTTCACGCCGTCGTCCCGCCGCCGCACACCATCCTCGAGGGCATCAGGAAGCTGCCGCCGGCGACCATCCGCGTCTACGAGCCCGACGGGCACTACGCCGACGAGGTCTATTGGCGCCTCGACTTCCACCGCACGGTCGAGGACCTCGAGCGGCCGTTCGCGGACTGGCGCGACATGGTGCTGGAATCGCTCAGGACCGCGGTGAAGCGGCGCATGGTGGCCGACGTGCCGGTCGGCGTGCTGCTCTCGGGCGGCGTCGATTCGAGCATCATCGTCGGGCTTTTGGCCGAGATGGGCCAGCAGGACCTCAACACCTTCTCGATCGGCTTCGAGGAGGCGTACGGCGAGAAGGGCGACGAGTTCGTCTATTCCGACCTGATCGCCGAGACCTACCGGACGCACCACCACAAGATCTTCGTCCCCTCGATCGAGCTCATCACCGCTTTGCCCGAGACCATCGCCGCCCAATCCGAGCCCATGGTCTCCTACGACAATGTCGGCTTCTTCCTGCTCTCCCGCGAGGTCGCCAAGCACATCAAGGTGGTGCAGAGCGGGCAGGGGGCCGACGAGGTCTTCGCCGGCTACCACTGGTACCCGCCGCTGACCGCGTCCAACGACCCGGTCGGCGACTACGCCCGGGTGTTCTTCGACCGCGACTACCGCAAGCTCGAGCAGCACCTCTCGCCGGACTACCTGACCGACAGCGACGAGGCCTTCGAGTTCGTCCGCCGGGCCATGGCGATCCCCGGAGCGGATCAGGCGCTCGACAAGGCGCTCCGGCTGGACAGCACGGTCATGCTGGTCGACGACCCGGTCAAGCGGGTCGACAACATGACGATGCGCCACGGCCTCGAGGCCCGCGTCCCCTTCCTCGACCACGACCTGGTCGAACTCGCCGCCCGCATCCCGGCCGAGCACAAGCTCAGCCACGGCGGCAAGGGGGTGCTCAAGGAAGCCAGCCGCAAGGTCATCCCGGCCGCGGTGATCGACCGCAAGAAGGGCTACTTCCCGGTCCCCGCCCTCAAATACATCGCCGGCCCCTATCTCGACATGGTCCGGACCACGCTGACCAACCAACGGGCAAGGGAGCGCGGCCTCTTCCGCCCCGCCTATCTCGAAACCCTCTTCGCCGAGCCGACCGCGCATATCACCCCGCTGCGAGGCTCCGAACTCTGGCAGGTGGCGGTGCTGGAGATGTGGCTGCAGGAACACGGAATCTGACATGGCCGAACCGACCACCGAAGCGGAAGGCGAGAACGCCGTCGTCGACATGGGCTGGGGCCGGCTGATCTTCGGCCAGACCTTCGCCGATGCCGAAACCCTGATCACCGCGATCCGGGCGGAGGGGCCGGGTCGCCGCGACATCGCGGCCTATATCCACGACCCGCACGTGGTCCTGGCGCAGGCCCCGCAGGAGCTCTTCCTCGATCCGTCGCACACCTACCGCCTCGATCTGGACAAGCTGACGGGCGGCAAGAAACCCCGCGGCTTCATCATCCGCCGGCTGAACTCGCTGCGCGACGCCGAGGACGTCAACCGCATCTTGCTGGCGCAGAAGATGGTGCCGGTCGCCCCGGACTTCTTCTGGCAGCGCCGCGACAGCCGGGTGGTCACCTGCCTCGTTGCCGAGGACGACGCGACCGGCCGGGTGATCGGCACGGTGATGGGCTGCGATCACGGCCGCGCCTTCAACGACCGGGAGAAGGCCTGCTCGCTCTGGTGCCTGGCCGTCGACCCGCAGACCAGCCGCCCCGGCGTCGGCGAAGCGCTGGTCCGCCACCTGGCCGATCTCTGCAAGAAGGCCGGTGCGGCCTTTCTCGACCTCTCGGTGCTGCACGACAACGAGCAGGCGATCGCCCTCTACGAACGGCTCGGCTTCGAGCGCCTGCCCGTCTTCACCGTCAAGCGCAAGAATCCGATCAACGAGCGGCTGTTCCTCGGACCCGAGCCCGAGGAGGGCCTCAACCCCTATGCCCGCCTGATCGTCGACGAGGCCAGGCGACGCGGCATCGGGGTCGAGATCATCGATGCCGAGGGCGGCTTCTTCCGTCTCGTCTCCGGCGGTCGCAGCGTCGCCTGCCGGGAAAGCCTCTCCGACCTCACCACCGCCGTCGCCATGAGCATCTGCGACGACAAGGCGGTCACCCGCCGCATCCTGGCCAAGGCCGGCATCGCGGTGCCGGCGCAGCTCTCTATCGACGCGTGGGCCGCCGGCAAAGACGCGGCCGCCAGCTTCCTCGAGCAGCACCGCCGGGTCGTCGTCAAACCGGCCAGGGGCGAGCAGGGCAAAGGTGTCGCCGTCGGGCTCGCCACGCTCGATGCCGTGGAGGCCGCCGTCGCCGAGGCGAGGCAGCTCTGTGATCGGGTGCTGATCGAGGCCATGGCCGAGGGCCAGGATCTCCGCCTCGTCGTCATCGACTACCGGGTGGTGGCAGCCGCCGTCCGCCGCCCGGCGCACATCCTCGGCGACGGCCAGTCCCGGGTCCGCGACCTGATCGAGCGGCAGAGCCGGCGGCGGGCGGCGGCCACCGGCGGCGAGAGCCGGATCCCGCTCGACGCCGAGACCGAGCGCTGCCTCGCCGCTGCCGGCTACGGCCTCGACGACGTGCCGGACGAAGGCGTGGCCATCCAGGTGCGCAACACCGCCAACCTGCACACCGGCGGCACCATCCACGACGTCACCGACAACGTGCACCCGGCACTGATCCAGGCGGCCGTCCTGGCCGCCCGCACGATCGAGATCCCGGTGGTCGGCATCGACCTCATGGTGCCGAGCCCGCGTGGAGCGGACTACGTCTTCATCGAGGCCAACGAACGCCCGGGCCTCGCCAACCACGAGCCGCAACCCACGGCCGAACGCTTCGTCGACCTCCTCTTCCCCCTCTCCATGCCCCTGGCCGCCCGCCGGCACAGCGGAACCGCTGCATGACCCGCCTCGCCATCGACATCGACTACTGCCGCAGCGTCCTCCAGCGTCTGCTGGCGATCCCCAGCCCGACCGGCTACACCGACACGATCGTGCGCGCTGTCTGCGCCGAGCTCCAGGCGCTGGGCGTCGATATCGAGATCACCCGAAGGGGTGCGATCCGCGCCTATCTGCAGGGCGGCCGGCGCAAGGGGGCGCGCGCCATCATCTCGCACCTCGATACGCTGGGTGCCCAGGTCCGCACGCTGAAGGACAACGGCCGCCTCGCCGTCACCTCGATCGGCTACTGGTCCGCCCGCTTCGCCGAAAGCTGCCGCTGCACCATCTTCAGCGAGAACGGTGCCTATCGCGGCACCATCCTGCCGCTCAAGGCCTCCGGCCACACCTTCAACGAGGAGATCGACGACCAACCGATCGGCTGGGACCACGTCGAAATCCGCGTCGACGCCTTCGCCCGAAAGCGCGCCGACCTGGTCAAGCTGGGGCTCGACGTCGGCGACATCGTCGCCATCGACCCCGGCACCGAGTTCCTCGACAACGGCTACATCGTCTCCCGCCACCTCGACAACAAGGCCGGTGTGGCCGTCATGCTGGCCGCCCTGAAAGCCCTGGTCGAAAGCGGCAAACCCACACCCGTCGACATCTACTGGCTCTTCTCCATCGCCGAAGAGGTCGGCGTCGGCGCCTCGTCGCTGCTGACCCCCGAAATCGCCGCCATGGTCACCGTCGACAACGGCACCACCGCCCCGGGGCAAAACAGCGACGAATTCGGCGTCACCATCTCCATGGCCGACCAGACCGGCCCCTTCGACTTCCACCTCACCAAGAAACTCGTGCAACTCTGCCGCGACCACGACATCCGCTACCAAAAGGACGTGTTCCGCTACTATCGCTCCGACAGTGCTTCCGCCATCGAAGCCGGTGCCGACGTCCGCACAGCACTCATCACCTTCGGCGTCGACGCCAGCCACGGCTACGAACGCATCCACATGCACGCACTCCGCTCACTCGCAGAACTGATCACCGCCTACGTCACCAGCCCCGTCCAAATCCGCCGCGACGCCGAAGAACTCGGCGAAATCGAAGGCTTCACCACCCAGCCGATGAAAGAGGCCGAACAGACACTGAAGCCCGAGAGTAAGATTCCGGTGGGAAGTAAGGGGTAAGGAAGAAATGCGGGGAGGATGATCCTCCCCGCGCCCCACCGTTACTTTGCGCAAACGGCGGTCCCGCCCGCCAGAACCATCCGACGGCACGAAAACAGTTCGGGGGACATGTTGCTCAATTCGCAGCACCAGCCCTCGGCCAGAAGCCGCCGACCCTGAACCGAATTGAGTTACATGTCCCCTAAATTCGGGCACCAACGCTTGACAGTTGGCATCGGCTTCAAAGTCGTCCTTACATTGTTACGAAATCACGAATTACTCGTTTTCTGATAGAGAATCAAGCCATTGGATGAGTTCGTCTTTGTCTTTTAGCTCAAGGCGAAATGGTACAAATTGGCTTATCGTCGTCTCTTCTCTAATTCTTGGCGCAAATCTAGAAGTTGTGGTGATGATACCCTTCGATACGTCTGGCGAGCCCGCAATTACACCAAGAATTGCCCTCACGTCATTGGCCGTTACCAGATGACCGGGCCGGTAGGCCTTTACTTGATCATAAAATCGGACCGATCCAGCGCCGTGCTTTGTCGCAATAATGTCTTTTCCGCCATCTCCGCTTCTTGGAGTCAGTACTACTTCATCAAACCCAGCACGTTCGTAGGCACCTGCTATGATCTCCTCCCATTTGAAAGGGTCAATCTGGTAGATTGATTCAGGATCCTTCTTTATCATCGCCAGAATTTCGTACCACGGAACAGCCACAGCCTTTACGAGTCGGCCAGCTGCCAATTTGTCGCCGAATATTAGAAGGGATTTCAAAGTGATGGCTGGTTGCTCAATCGCACCGACAGACGCCTCGGCTCTATTGGGCGTACCATGTGCCCAACCAAAACCACCGCTCCAACCGAAACCGCCATTCATTGTTCCGACCCTTCTATTAAACAGTCCGTACAAAGAAGCCAACAAAAGCTTTGATTGGCGTCCATCTTATCAATCCGTTTCATTGCTGTTAGCTACCATTAATTTGATGATATGAAGTCGAAATCTCATGTGGCTTGGGCATCGCTTTTTACTTCTCTATAAATTGACCCTGACTGCAAGTCAGTGTTTGTCCAGCGTCGCTTACGTGGTTTCCTGCTCGCGCGGCCTAAATACAAGTTTCCTCTGGAGTCCCTCGTGGGCTTCTAATTGCGGCGTAACGTAGTGTCGAACGCACCTAATAGGCCGATGCCCAATCCTTTGGGACGCTCACCGAACGCGCCCGAGTCCGGCTCCGTCAGCCTGTTAAGTTTCATCAGCGTCGTAGCGATCGGCCTGTCCTGCTTGTTTAAGGGCGGGTCATAGATACCGCGCAATTTCGTCTCCAACCGGATGCGCTCTTTCTCATCGGTCGTCCGAATGTGCAACAAGACGGCATTCATTCCGCGACGCTGAGCTGCCGTCCAGTGCTCATGAGTTGGGGCGAGGCGCGTAGCGACATTCGATGTCTGCCCGACATACAATACAGCGTTACCCAACAAGGACTGTGCCTCAAAAAGGTAGACGGCCGGGCACGACCAAAATCGGCACTCATCCGGCCGCACCTGGGTAAACGAGACACCGGATCGTTCAACAGCAGGCTATGACATTGGGTTGCTTTCTCACGCAAGTTTATCCTATTCCGAGGATAGCAGAGCTAATCCGTCACTGCAACATCTAGCTGTGGATACCCGTCACAACGCATTATCTAGTGCCAAGTGCCGCATGAGGTCGACGGATTCCGCCGCGAGAGGCAAGGAAGACACTTGTGGAAATGGGGGAAACGAGACGAATTTCCCCTGCCGCATTCGCGTCGAGCTTGTCCGGCGGGCACTTCGGGAGACCGGCCTCGGGACACCCCGCCTTCTTGACCATCCGGCGAAACTTCACGGTACCCGGCTGAAACAGCAGGGGCCAACCGGCCGGCAGGGATACCTCCCATTTTCGCTCCTGGCGTTCTTGACATACTTTGCCATAGGCGTTGACAAAATCTGCCATCCCAGGCTATCCAGTCCCGATGGAGGAAAGTGCGATGGCAACGATGAACGTATCCCTTCCTGATCCCATGAAGGAGTGGGTGGAAGGCCGCATGAAGGATGGGAAGTTCAGCAATGTGAGCGATTATGTGCGCCATCTGATCCGCCGCGATCAGGAGCGCGCGGAGGCTGTTGCCGAGATTCAGAAGGCGGTCGACGAAGCTGTCGCCAGCGGCGAGCCGCGGCCCTTCGATTTCAGGGCGTTCAAGGCGCGGATGCGCGAGCGGCATGGCGAGACGTGAACTCGACCATTACCGCCTGGCCCCCGCAGCCGAGACTGATCTCGAAGACATCTGGCTCTACACCGCCCGCAACTGGTCGATCGAGCAGGCCGACCTCTACGCGGACGCACTCGAGAACGCCTTCGACACGCTCGTGGCGATGCCAAAGATCGCGCGCGAGCGACGGGAGTTCGATCCACCTGTCCGCGTTCACCCGAGCGGCCAGCACGTAATCGTCTATCGCATCGAAGCCGACCACCTGCTGATCCTCCGCGTCCTCGGCGGCCGTCAGAACTGGCAATCCTTCTTGACGATGACAGAATGATGTAAACACGACGCCGGGCGGCGCAGCCCCTTCAGAGACTTCGAGCATTCGGAGAATCGGAGGTGCGGGACGAATTTTGTCTGCACATTTCGAACTGGGGGAAACGAGACTCTTTTTGCATTCAAGAGCATGCGTCCCTCATCTGACCATTCCAGGCCCGATCATACACCACCCGAAAAAGACCGGAGGGGCCGGTGGGGAGGCGCTGCCTCCCCGCCTTTCTTCCTATAAGCAACGCTGATGCCTATCCGGTTAACTCAGCTGCCTCAACATGTAGATACCGACGCAGCCGCCCAGTTTTGCACCCATGTGGCTTTTCTTTTTACTTGCAATAACATAGTCGACGCTTGGCCACGGTCGGCGTCCGCCGCCGGTACTATATGAAGGGTCGGCTGAGTTAACCGGATAGGCATCAGCAAAACTTATCCGAAATCACGCGCTCGGAAGCATTGCGTCATATACCGACTCGTTTCCCTTCGCGTCGTGCCGTTATACGAGCCAGAACCCGAAAAACGAGTCGGGAGATGACGCCGAACCGGGGAAATGAATCGAATGATGCGCCATCACGAGTGCTTATGGTGCATAATCCGTCGCATTTCGCAGCGAAAACCTGCGAACGAACCCGGGCTCGGGACAAACGAACCTGGGGGATCGACGTTCGAACCCGGCTGGGGCGCGAAGGAACCCGGGTTTCGCAAAGGAACCCGAGCGGACAGGATGACGCAGGTAACGGCGTTCGTCTCCATATTTCTGTTTGTTGAGAAGGAAGTTTCAGTCGTAAGTTTATGCTGTCGCGGATGGCGTGCGCTCGTCGGGGCGGATCTGCCGAGCAAACCCGCCCTTTGCTTGACCGCGGTCCGCTTTTGCGCTATTATTCCTATACTCAGAAGCGCCGGAACAAAGTTGCCAGCGCAAGCGCGGGTGGGCCCTGCCTATTCCGGGCGGCAGATTTCGCCGGCGACGACGGCTTTGCCGGTGCGCCAGGCGAGCGCGACGATAGCGACGGCCAGGAAGGCCACGAGGGCCAGGCCGATCAGCCGGTGCGGAGTCGAGTCCACGGCGTCGGCGAACAGCAGCGAGGCGACGGCGAGGGCGGCGAGCGGGAAGGACAGGGCCCACCAGGACAGGGCGAACGGCAGCCGCCGGAAGCGCGGCAGCTGGGTGGCGACGACGGCGGCGAAGACATAGCCGACATTGAGCAGAATGCGGGCGAATGCATCGACTTCGAGGCCGAGCCTCAGATAGGCGATGAAGGCGACCGCCGGTGGGGCGACGAGGATGACCAGGGTCGGATAGAGCCGTTCGGGCAGCGGGTCGTGGAAGATCAGCCGGTTGATCACCAGCGTCAGAAGGATGATCCAGAAGATCAGGCCGGCGGAGAAGAACAGCCAGGAGAGCTCGACGAAGCCCAGCGCGGCGCCGGCCACCGGCACCAGCACGTTGCCGACGGCCGGGATGAACCAGGCCGGGCTGAGCTGCGCCTGGAGAAAGGCCCGCGCACCGATCCAGTTGGCGATGACGCTCAAGGTGAGCACGGCCTGGACGACGACGGCAACCAGCCAGATCACGCGCGCCGTCTCGGGCGCATGCGGCAGCAGGGTGGTGGCGATCAGCAGAAGCGAGATGGAGAAGGCCGGGAAGAACGCGAGCCTGACCGGATGTGCCCATTCACTGCGCACGGCAGCGGGATGGCGCAGCATCTTCGCGGTATAGAGGAGCCCGATCGTGACGAAGGCCGCGATGCCGAGGGCGAGTGCTGCGGCGGAGGGCCAGCCCGGCAGGCCGAGGGTCGCCTCGGCGGCATGCAGCGCCAGCGTGAAGCCGAGCAGGCCCATGACGACGGAGAAGAACGCCACGGGAAACTCGGCGAGGCGCGCGGGTGCGGTGGCGGGCTGGTGCAGATCGGCATGCATGGCGATGATCCGGACGGGAACCGTGGACCGTGATGATAGAGGGCTGCCCGCGCTGGACCTTGATGCAGGTCAAGGTCGCCCGGCTGCCCGCGAGCAGGGTCTTAGGCGCGAAAGACCGGCAGCGGACTTGGTCGCGAACCTAGCTCGGCGGTTCCATGCCGTGGCCGACGCCTTTGTGGCAGGTGATGCAGGTCAGCCCTCGATCGATGCCGCGCTGGTGCGCACCTCGGGCGCGCTCGTCCTGCGCCTCGAGACTCGTCGCCTCCCAGCTGTGGCAGTTCTGGCACCAACTCGAATCGTTGGCCTCGAGATGGTCCCAGACCCGCTCGGCCAGCTCCAGCCGGCGGGCTTCGTATTCTTCACGCGTGGCGAGCGAACCCTGCCAGTGGGCGATGATATGGGTCGTGCCGAAGCGGGTCTTCTGCCAGAGTGTCTGCCACCAGGGATCGTGGTCGAAGTGACAATCGCCACAACTCGCCCGCACCCCCGAGGCGTTGGTGAAGTGGCCGAGTTCCCGGTAGTCGGCCGCGGGCCACTGCGCATAGTGGCAGCTCACGCAGAAGTCGTTGCTGCTGGTATACTTGACCCCCGAGGCGATGCCGCCGGCCGCCACCAGCCCGACGATCCCGCCGATGACGAAAATCCCGAGAACTCCCCAAATGCCGCGCTTCGATGTTTCGCTCATTCTCGCAACTCCTCCGTCGAAGAACCAGAAAACCAGATCCCGGTCCCGAGGCACGAGCGTTCCGATCTCGCCGGTCGTGTGCCCGTGCGTGGCCCGAGCCGTCGCCTGCCACCACGACCCCCGACCCTATCCCGGCCCGCTCCGCAGCGCCACCTCTCGAGAGACCGGGACAGCGGTGTTCCAGCGGCTGTTGGTCCGGGGACACGGGGTGTCGTCGTGAGAAGAGACGGGCAGCATCCGCCGTCGGTCGCCGGCAGCGATCTCCGACGAAGCCGATTCGACGACTTGAAAGGATTTTTTCCGGTACGGTCGATGCCGGTGCGAAGCGGCTTCGGCGGCCGGGCCCAGACCATCGGGCAACGCCGGCCACGGGCTCGACGCCGGCTGACGTCCAAGCTTTTCGTCCTAGTACCACGCGCTGGCGAGAGATGTTGCAAGTCGAGCCGGCTGGCCAAGTCTTCCGGCTGCGGTGCTGATCCAACCGCCGGGCCGACCTCGCCGGTCGACGCGGTTTCGCCGCCGGCGTCCGACCGTCCCCGACCGGCGCTCGGGACGGGGTCAGGAGGCCTCGGGTGCTTTCCGGCGTCGGTCCGAGGGGTCAGTCTTCGACGGCTTGCTGCACGATCACCCCGTGCCAGCCGAGCCCGGCATAGGTCTCGAAGCCCGGCGTACGATGATGCGCCCAGAGCCGGCCTTGTGCGTCGCGACCGAAGCCCGAGGTCGGCCCGATCACCGCGGCCGGTACGGTCTCGCTCAAGACGCCTTGCCGGTCGGAGGCGGCGATCACCCGCTGCCGGGCATCGATCAGCAGAACCCGCGTGCGCGCTCGTTCGGCTTCGCTGATCCGTACCCCGTCGACGATCGCCTGTGCCTGCGGCTCCCAGTCGAAATGGATGCCGAGCACCCCCAGCACCTCGCCCTCGGCCTTGCCGTTGCGGCGGATCGCGGTGCTGTAGGTCGCCACCACCGCATTGCCGAGGGCAGTCTGCCGGGCGATGTCGCAGACGGCGTAGTCGTCGCCGCTGCGCGTCGCCCGGCCGGCGGTGAACCAGGGCTCTTGCGCGACGTTCCGCCCGACGACGGCCGGGAACCGGTCGGGCCGGCCGTGGCTCACCACGCGCCCGTCGACGTCGGCGATCCAGAGATCGAGATAGACCGAATAGGCCGACAGGATGACACCGAGCCGCTCGGCGGCGTGCGCGGCGGTCTCGGCGCCGGGCCGGGCGAGGGCATCGACCACGGCCGGATCCCTCGCCCACCAGCGAACATCGCAGGTGCGCTCGTAGAGGTTGCGGTCGGTGACGTCGATGGCACCGAGGGCGAGATCGACCAACCGCTGCCCCTGGACCTCGATCGCCATGCGCTCGCCGAGCATCTTCAGGTCGTTGAGCGAGTTCGCGACCTCGGCCTCCAAGGCAGCGGCGATCTGGTCCACCGCATCGGCGAGGTTCTTCATCTCGTTGGCCACGACCTTGAAGCCGCGGCCGGCCGCCGCGGCGCGCTCCGCCTCGATCGTCGCGTTGAGCGAGAGGATCTTGGTCTGGCTGGTGATGCGCTTGATCTCGTTGACCTTGGCGGCGGCCAAACGCTCGGTTGAACCGGCCAGACGCACGACATTCTCGGGGGTCGGCTCGAGCGGGCAGGAGGCGCTGGCCGCCCCGCGTGAAACGGCAATCGCTTGCACAGTCTTCTCCAGTGGGCGGGTGATGGATCGAATTTACGGCGCATTTGTTGCGAATCGCTTAACGGCCGCGGCGGACGGTCCGGGCGACCGTCGGGCTAGCTGCCGTCGTGCAATCCGTGGCCGACACCTTTGTGGCAGGCGAGGCACGTGACAGTCCCCTCGATGCTGCGCCGGCGGGAACGCTACTCGCGCGCCGTCTGCGCCTCGAGGTTCATGGCCGCCCAGCTGTGGCAATTCATGCAGAAGCTCGAGTCCGTGGCCCCGCGGCGATCCCGGATCCGCCGAGCGAGCTCGAGCCGGCGAGCGTCGTACGCTTCCCGGGTGGCGAGCGAACCCTGCCAGTGGGCGATGATGTGGTGCGACCCGAAGCGCGTCTTCTGCCGGAGCATCTGCCACCACGGCTCGTGGTCGACATGGCAGTCGCCGCAACCGGCCCGCACCCCCGCGGCGTTGGTGAAGTGCCCGAGCGCGCGGCAGTCGGCGGCGGGCCACGCGGCGTCATGGCAGCTGGTGCAGAACGCGTTGCTGCTGGTCTACTCGACCCCCGAGGCGATGCCACCGGCACTCGACAGGCCGACGAGGCAACCGAGCGCGAAGACGCCGAGCCAGCCGGGCAAGCCGCGCATCGATGCGGGTGCCAGGGCTGGGCTCTGCTGTTTCGGCGGGGAGCGCGCCAGCGTTCTTTGGCCGCTCGGATGTCCGGACGTCGCTCTTGCGGCTGAACCGGCCATCCGGCACTCGCCTGATCATCGCCAGGACGCATGCCCCGGAGCCGGACCAGGCGGGAGGGCCACAGCCGGTGCGACCGGGCGTGAGAAGGGCGACGCCTCGGCGACGCCCGAGCGGCGGTGGGCCGGTGCCGCCGAGGCCCGGCGTCGAGCCCGTGAGCCGTCCGGCGGCCGCCGCTCGCGATGGCACGCCGCGTCGGCTTGCGATAGGGTCTGCCGGGCCGTTCAGCCGTGGGTGTCAGCATGGATCAGCAAGAGGTGTCGTCGGATCGGACCACGGATGGCATGCGGCTGCGTGACCTGCCGGACTGGGGCTATCTCTTGCAGGAATTCGCCGAGCTCTACCGGCGCGGCAAGGCCGGCGGCTCGGTGCGGATCCGGTCGCATCAGCGCGCGGTGCGCGAGGCGATCGGTCGGACGCTGGCCGCCAATCCGCCGATGCTGCCGCGCCAACCGATGCAGAAGCCGGTGACGGCGCATCTCGGCCGTGCTTTCGACCAGGGGCGGCGTGGGGCGACGCAATCCATCGTCCAGGCGATCGAGCGGATAGCACCGGAACTCACCTGGCTCTACGGCTACGACAAGGTGCCCACCAGCCTCGGTCAGCGGTTCGCCTATGCCGAGTTCGCCGGCCCGCACGGCCCGGTGCTGAGCGAAGAGCTGATCCTCGGCGTCGTGCTGTTCGCCCCCAAATGCACCTACCCGGCGCACGCCCACCAGGGCCTCACCGAGAGCTACTACACCCTGTCGGGAGCGGTCAGCGAGAACGACGAGGGCGTCTATGCCCCGGGCTCGTTGATCTTCAACCCGCCCGGCCGGATGCACCGCATCACGGTGAGCGACCACGAGCCGTCACTCCTCGCCTATGCCTGGCACGGCCCGCCGGACAAGCTCGCCGACCAGAAGATGGTGTTCAAGCGGGCGAAGAAGGTGCTCTGAACACCAAACGGCGTCGCCAGGACAGTCGGCGACCGGTCGCGGCCTCGGTCAGGCGATGCCAGCCTCGATCCGACGATGACCGGTAGGCTACACCGCGCAGTCCGCGCTGGCGACCAGGGTCGAGCCACCGCGCCAGGCGGCCGCCGGCGACCCCGATCGTTCAGCTGGCGATGGGCGTCCTATTGGGTGGACGGCAGGCCGGGCAACAGGTCGAACGGCAGGCCGGGGAAGCCGTTGCCGGGCTGGGCCGGCGCTCCGTTTCCGGGCGACGTGGGAAAGTCGAGTTCGGGCAGCTCGATTTCGATACCACCCGGCAACAGCGGGCCGATCGTCCCGAACAAGTCCCGCAGATTGTCGAAAAAGCCGGCACTCACATGGTCGAGCTGGGTATCGTCGAGCTCGACCATCTCGGCTTGCGCGGTGACGGTTACGGCCGTGAGACAGGCGACGAAAGCGGCGGTTGGCAAGAGCTTCATCTGGACCCCCGAATGCTGGGCGTGAAGGATTCGACGAAGGTCGTGTGCACGTCGGAAAGGTGGGCAACGACTTTCGCGAGCAGAGACATTAACGCAAACCGGTTGGGCGAATCCAGCGAGCGAAAGTGTTAAGTCGATCGATGTACATCTTGCGGTTGAGCGGGGACTTATTCATGAATCGAAAGTTCAGTGCCGGCCTGGTCAGCGCGCCGTCCAGACGGTGATCGGGCCGCTGCGTCCGTCGAGGTGATGGCTGCCGAGCGGGCGCAGGGTCGCCGGGCGCTCGGCGATCGCCTGAACCAGCGTGTCGCTGATCAGCATCGGTTGGTCCAACTCGCGGGTCAGCCGCTCCAGCCGGCTCGCGACGTTGACCGTGTCGCCGATCACCGCGAACTCGAAGCGCTGGGCGAGGCCGTCCTCGCCGCCGCCGATGTCGCCCATGGTCACCGGGCCGTAGTGGATGCCGATGCCGACACCGACTGCCGGCTCGCCCGCCACCGCCCGGCTCGCCTGCCACTCCTCGATGGCGCGGACCATGGCGAGGCCGCAGGCGAAGGCCCTCTCGGCGGCGTCGGCGCGCGGCTCGGGGGTGCCGAAGGTCGCCATCAGGCCGTCGCCGATGAACTTGTCGAGGGTGCCGCCGTGGCTGAACACGCAGGTCGCCATGCGGCCGTGAAAGGCGCGGAGCAACTGCATCGCCTCGGCGGGCGAGCCCGCCTCGGCGATCGCCGTGAAGCCCTTGATGTCGGCAAAAAGGACGGCCGCATCATGGGTGCGGACTGCGCCCATCGGTCGGTCCACGGCGGCCAGGGCCTCGACCATGTTGGGCGCGACGTAGCGGGCGAGATTGGCGCGTTGCCGCGCCACCTCGGCCTGCTCGATCATCAGCTGGCGGGCGCGATAGGCGGCATAAGCCAGGAGCGCACCGATCAGTGCGGTCAGGAAGATACGGACGACGGCGTCGTCGAGGTGGACGTAATAGGGATCGAGGTAGGTCATCAGCTGGCTCGTGGAGGCCGCCGGATCGCCGGGTTCGGGCAGCGTGGTGACCGCCCCTTCCGAGCGAACGATCAAGAAGGTGCCCAAACTCCAGACGAGGCCCACGCAGAAGCTCGACCACAGCACCATGATCGGGCGAAAGCTCAAGGCCGCAATCGCCGGCAGGAGCAGGAAATAGAGAAACGACGGCTGGCGCAGCACGGTCGGCCAGGGCCAGTCGTCGGGATAGGTTCGACCCGGGGCGACGAGGGTGAAGCCCAGCAGCAGGGCATCGACCATGACCACGACGTAGGGCACCCAGCGGCGATCCTCTCGCCCCGCACTCAGCCGGTAGGCGACGAGGCCGTTGGCGATGAAGGCAACGAGGATGAGTGCATTCTCGGCCGCCACCCACCAGCCGTAGTTGAGCCAGAGCCAGACGAAGACGGCGATGAAGACCAGCGTCCTGGCAATCGTCAGGCGGCGGAAGTTGCGCTCCTCGTGGCTCTCGAGGACCGCCTTGACGATTGCTGCCGACGAGCCCGGTGCCGTGGGTGGTCGCCATCGCAACCAGGCGCGTTGCCCCGCCATGATCGGTTTCCCTTCGGGCCGCGACGATCCGGGGGCCGAACGGCCGCTCAACGTCCGGCGCGCAAGGCGTCGAGGCGCGCCCGGGCGCGGGCTCGATGCCACGGCTCGACGTAGCGGCCGAGCAGCGACATCACCATGGCGATCACCGCCGCATCGTCGGTGAAGCCGACCGCCACCATGTAGTCCGGGATCATCTCGGCCGGCAGGATGAAATAGGCGACGGCCCCCCAGAGCAATGCCCGGGCATGCACCGGGGTGGCCGGGTCCTTGGCACAATACCAGGCCGTGACCAGGTCCTCGGCGAACGGAATACGCGCCAGCACCCGGACCAGCTTGCGCCAGAAGCGCCGCTCGTCCGGCTGACGATACACCACCGGCAACCGGGAAATCTCGATTCGCATGGCCCGAGGATGGCAAGGGCCGAGGCAGGGATCAAGCACCGTCGATAGCGGGGCCGTCCCGCGCGTGCTGTTTTCCCGGCATGGCCAGCCACGTCCAGCACCTGATGACCGTCGAGGAGTTCCTCGCCTTCGAGGGCGAGGGCGATACCCGCTACCAGCTCGTCCGCGGCGTCGTCACGGCGATGGCGCCGGCACAGGCACTGCACGGCGAGCTGGTCGCGCGTCTGGCGAGCCGGCTCGTGGCCGGTCTGCGGCCACTGTGTCGGGTCATCAGCGAGGCCGGGATCAAGCCGGTCGGGCGCGACGACACCTATTGGCAGGCCGATCTCGCCGTCAACTGTCGACCGCGCCAGCCGGGCGAAATCTACCTGGAGGCGCCGAGTCTCGTCATCGAGGTCTTGTCGCCGTCGACGGCAGCCGTCGATCGCACGCTGAAGCTCGACGACTACCGGGCGATCCCGAGCGTCGCCGATATCGTGCTCGTTGCCACCGACCGTGTCGCCATCGAGCACTGGCAGCGGGCCGGTGATGTCCGGCAGGTCCGCGAGCTCGGCCCGGGTGACACGCTTCAGGTGGACGATCTCGGCGTCACCGTCCCGCTCGACGCGCTCTACGCCGACATGCTGGTGGACGCCGGGGCAGGCGGCAGCGATTCGTAGGGTCGGCGCCCGACGAACCGCGCTCGGTCGCCCAGCGCCTCCTCGATCCGCAAAAGCGCGTTCCATTTCGCCATCCGTTCCGAGCGGCTGAACGAGCCCACCTTGAGTTGTGGCACCTGCCAGCCCACCGCCAGATCACAGATGGTGGTATCCTCGGTCTCGCCCGAGCGGGCGGAGATGATGCCACCCATGCCGAAGGCCCGGGCCGCCTGCCAGGCCTCGAGCGTCTCGGTCAGCGTGCCGCGCTGGTTGGGCTTGAGCAGCACCGCATTGGCCGTGCCGGACTGTCCGGCCGCGCGCACCCGATCGGCGTCGGTGACGAGGAAATCGTCGCCCACCACCTGGACCTGCTGTCCGAATGCGCGGGTGAAGCGGAGGAAGCCTGCGGGATCGTCCTCGCCGAAAGGGTCCTCGATCGAGCCGATGGGGTAGCGCTCGAGCCAGCCGGCGAGCCGCTCGAACAGCCCTTCGGTATCGAGCTCGGCCTTGTCCGCGCGGAGCCGGTAGCGTCCGGCCCGGCCGAACTCGGAGGCCGCGACATCGAGACTGATCAGCACCTCGTCGCCCGGCCGCCGCCCGGCCCGCTCGATCGCCCGGAGCAGTGCCTCCAGGGCGTCCTCGTTGCTGTCGAAGGCCGGCCACCAGCCGCCCTCGTCGGCAACGCCGGCGAGCCGGCCGGTCTCGGCCATCAGTGCTCCCGCCGCGCGGTAGATCTCGGCCGTCCAGGCCAGAGCCTCGGCGACGCTCGCCGCACCCGGGCAAACCACCATGAAGTCCTGGATATCGATCCGCCCCGCGGCATGCGCGCCACCGCCGAAGATCTGGATCTCCGGCAAAGGGAGCGCCACCGCCCCGCCGAGCTCGCCCAGGAGATGCCGCCAGAGCGGCAGACCGCGCGCCGCCGCTACGGCATGCGAAGCGGCCATCGAGACCGCGATCATCGCGTTGGCCCCGAGTGCCGCCCGGTTCGGCGTCCCGTCGAGCGCGATCAGCGCCGCATCCAGGGCTGCCTGGTCGGATGCGTCCATGCCGCGCAACCGGGGCGCGATCCGCTCGCGGAGCCCCGCCGACGCCCGGCTCACCCCGTAGCCGCCGAAGGCCGACCCGCCGTCGCGCCGATCGACCGCCTCGGCCGTCCCCCTGGATGCCCCGGCAGGGGCGATCGCCCGGCCCACGGCCCCGCCATCGAGCGAGACCTCGGCCTCGATCGTCGGTCGCCCCCGACTGTCGTAGACCTGCCGGCCCAGCACCCGCTCGATGCGCGTGGCCATCAGGCCGCTCGGTCCAGGCCGCCGAACCAGGCCTCGCGCAGGCTGGCCAGTCGACCCGGGGGCTCGGTCAGGTGGTGAATGGCGAAGGCCCGCACGTCGGCCTTCTGCTTGCCGGTGGTCAGATACTCGACCGGCGATTTGCCGTCGATTCGTGCCAGCATCAGCCCCGGCAGAAGGGCCGCGATCCGCGCCTCGAGCCCGTCCTTCGCCTCCCACGCGACATGGCCGAGATAGGCATCGGCGAGGCGGCCGAAGGATTCGGCCAAGGGCGGGGCGAAGGCCGGCCGGTAGATCGCCTTGAGGCAGAGATGGTTCAGGACGAAGGCGACATCGAAGGCCGGATCGCCGTACCAGGCGCATTCCGCATCGAGCAGGACGGGCCCCAGCCGGCCGATCAGGATGTTCTTCGGGCTGACGTCGCCGTGGACCAGCACGCGCTTCGTTGCCGCCGTCTGTCGCGCCAGCCCGCGCAAGGCGGATGCCACCATCGGCTGTGCCTCCGCCGTCGCGAGGAGATAAGGCTCCAGCCGGATGGCGTAGAAGATCGCATCACTGCGGAAGGCCTCGGCGATGGTCGGATCGTTCGCGGTTCGGGCATGAATCCTGCCCAGCCGGTCACCCACGGCACGGGCGACCTCGGGGTCCACCCGCCCGGCCATCAGCTCGGCCTTCCAGAGCGGATAGGCCGTGGGATCGAGATAGCGGGTCACCAGGGCGGCGGCACAACGGTCGGCATGCAGCAAGGGCGGCACCGCGCCCGGCACCAGCCGGTCGACGACCTCGAGATAGGCCGCCTCGTAATTGTTGCGCTCGATCGGTGCCCGCCAGTCGGCCGCCACCTTGAGCCTGGCGAGAGCGCGCTTGACGCAATAGCGTTTGCCCTCGATGTCGACCCGCCAGATGTCGGAGGAAACCCCGCCGTCGAGCGGCTGCATCGGCGGCAGGTCACCGAGCTCGACCAGCCCCGCCCGGCGCAACACCGCCAAAATCTCGCTGTTCCATCCGACCCGCAAGGCGACATCCCTGATAGGCTCGACCTCGACCGAACAGACCAAGGAGGCGAGCGTGACCGTCGTGCTCTTCCATTACCAAGCCCCGCCCGACCTGGCGAGACGTCTGGCGGTCCTCGAGAGCGAGGGGATCCGGGTCATCACCGTCGATCCTGCGGACCGAGCCGGCCTCGACGCGGCGCTGCCCGAGGCCGAGGTGCTCTGGCACGTGCTGGCCCCCGTCGACGCCACGCTGCTCGGCAAGGCGCCGCGGCTCCGCCTCGTTCAGAAATGGGGCGTCGGGCTCGACACCATCGACCTGGACGCTGCCCGGGCCCGCGGTATTCGGGTCGCCAACATGCCGGGCACCAACACCCCGGCCGTCGTCGAGCACACGCTGCTGCTGATGCTCGCCTGCCTGCGCCGTCTTCATGCGGTCGAAACGGGCCTGCGGGCCGGCGCCTGGGCGCCGCCACCTTGGGTAGCGGCGGGGCTCGGCGAGCTGGCGGGACGGCGGATCGGGCTCGTCGGCATGGGTGCGGTGCCCCGCCGTCTCGCCCCGATCCTCGAGGCGATGGGTGCCGAACCGGTCTATTGGAGCCGCACGGTCGAGCCCGACGCCCCTGCATCCTGGCTGCCGCTCGACGAGCTCTTGGCCACCAGCGACATCGTCTCGCTGCACTTGCCGCTCACCGCGGAGACCGCGGGCCTCGTCGACATCGCCGAACTCCGCCCGGGTGCCGTCCTGATCAATACGGCGCGGGGTGGTCTGCTCGACGAAGCCGCACTCGTCGAGGCCCTGCAGAGCGGTCGGCTCGCCGCCGCCGGGCTCGATGTGTTCGCGGCGGAGCCGGTCGCCAGCGACCACCCGCTGCTGGCCCTGCCGAACGTCACCGTCACGCCGCATCTCGCCTGGCTCACCGGCGAGACGCTGGCCCGCTCGCTCGACATCGCCGTCGAGAACACCCGCCGTCTGGTTGCCGGCGACCCGCTGCTGTCCAGCGTCATCTGACGGAACCGGGTCCTGGAGCTTGTCGTCGTGACCGATAGCGGTTCGCGACTGACCACGACCGCGATCGGCGCGGTCCCGGCGCGCGCCGCCGTGGCCACCGCCCTTTCGGCGGCGGCCGGACGCTCGGGCTCGAGCCCGGCGAGCAGACCCTTCAGCTCTGCCTCGCCGTCCGGGAGAACCTTGCGCACGACCCGCCGCTGCCGTCCGCATGCATCACCATCACCGCAAGCAGCAAGGCCGACGCGGCGGCCGCAGGGGTGTTCGCGCGGCCCGCGCGCGGCTAGACACGAGCTGAACGACTCTCGTCAACCAGCCGCGCGAGGTGCCGCTTGGCAGAGCAGATCCACATCCCCTACCTGCGCGAGATCGTGGTCTTCCTGATCGCTGCCGGCGTCATCGTGCCGTTGATGCATCGCTTCCGGGTGAGCCCGGTCCTCGGCTACCTGATCGTCGGTGCGATCATCGGTCCCTATGGTCTCGGGCTGCTCGCCGATCTCTGGCCCTGGCTCGGCTATGCGGTGATCAGCGATGTCGAGGGCGTCCAGCATCTGGCCGAGCTCGGCGTCATCTTCCTGCTTTTCATGATCGGGCTCGAGCTCTCGCTCGAGCGGCTCTGGACGATGCGCCGCCTGGTCTTCGGTCTGGGCTCGCTGCAGATCCTGATAACCGGCGTGATCATCGCCGCCATCGCCTGGGGCTTCGGCAACTCGCCCGCGGCCTCGATCGTGCTCGGCGCCTGCCTGGCACTCTCCTCCACCGCCATCGTCATGCAACTCCTGATCGAGCAACGCCGGCTCGGCACCGTGGTCGGCCGCTCCAGCTTCTCGATCCTCCTGATGCAGGACCTCGCGGTCGTCCCCATCCTCTTCGTCGTCGGCGTGCTCGGTGCCAAGGTCGGCGGCAATGTCGGGCTCGACCTCGCCCTGGCGCTCGGCAAGGCCGTGCTGGTCATCGCCGGCATCTATCTCGGCGGCCGCCTGGTGCTGCGCCCGCTGTTGCGGCTCGTGGCCCAGACCAAGAGCCCCGAGATGTTCATGGCGGCGATCCTGCTCACCGTGATCGGCACCTCGACGATCACCGCGCTCGCCGGCCTTTCGATGGCCCTGGGCGCCTTCCTCGCCGGCCTCCTGCTCGCCGAGACCGAGTACCGGCACGAGGTCGAGGTCGATATCGAGCCCTTCAAGGGCCTGATGCTCGGTCTCTTCTTCATGTCGGTCGGCATGGGCATCGACTACCGCCTGATCGCCGCCGAGCCCTTCTGGATCATCGCCTCGGTCGTCGGCCTCTTCGTCCTCAAGTCCAGCGTCACCGCGGTCTTGTGCCTCGCCTTCGGGCTGCCGCGGCACACCTCGGTCGAAGCCGGCCTGCTGCTCGGCCAGGGCGGCGAGTTCGCCTTCATCGTCGTCGGCCTCGCCATGACCCTCGGCCTGGTCGGCGGCGAGGTCGGCCAGTTCATGCTGATCGTCGCCGGCCTGAGCATGCTGGTGACCCCCTTCGTCGCGAGCTTTGCCACGCGCCTCGCGCGCATCCTCGAAGACCGGAGCGGTGCCCCGGCGACCAGCGACCAGGCGGTGCCCACCGACGGCCTCGAGGGCCATGTCCTGATCGCCGGCTTCGGCCGGGTCGGCCAGACCCTGGCGCAAATGCTCGAGCGCGAGACCATCCCCTACCTCGCCGTCGACGCCGATGCGGTCACCGTGCAGGAAGCGCGCAAAGCCGGCCGGCCGATCTTCTTCGGCGATGCGTCACGGCTCGATATCCTGAGCCGTGCCCACGCCGAGACGGCCGCCGCCATCGTCGTCACCCTGAACAACGCGCCCGCCGTCGAGCGCATCGTCCAGGAGATCCGCACCACCTACCCCGAACTGCCGATCTACGCCCGCGCCCACGACGCCGCCCAGGCGACCCGTCTGACCAGCATCGGGGCCACCGTAGCGGTGCCCGAGGCGATCGAGGCCAGCTTCCAGCTCGGCGGCCGCGTGCTGGCCGGCTTCGGCTTCGGCGACGACGCCATCAACCGCCTGATCGACCAGGAACGCGCCGCCCAACTGCCGACCACCACCGCCGACTCCCCGGCCTTCGCCGTACCGCGTTGAGCGGCGGTCAGTCGATTTTGTGAAGGAAAACAAGAGGCGGGGAAGATGATCTTCCCCGCACCCCAACGTTGTTTTTGCGGGCAGTTGGTCCGGCTGCGAAGCCGATTGACTTGGCCGAGGTGCAACGGAGCGCAGGACACCGGGGACCAAAGCCGAGCCGACGGCTCGGCATGCACCGCAGCTCTGCGGCCGCACCCGCCGGCCTTGCCTTGCCCGCACTCTCGCGCTACCGGCACGGCACCGATGTGGATCAGAATGAACGGGGACGCGGGAGGAACGATGGCGAGCAAGTTCGAAACGGCGCTGATCGGCGGGGTCGCCGCGGTGGCGCTCGTGGCCGGGGTGGCGGTTGCGGAGCCGGTCAGGGTCGGCATGGTGACGACGCTGTCGACCGGCGGCGGCTATCTCGGCGAGGATGTTCGCGACGGGTTTCTCCTCGCGATCGAGATGGCCGGAGCCGGGGATCGGGTCGAGGTGCTGGTCGAGGACGACGGGCTCGAGCCCGAACGGGGCGTGCAGATCGCCGAGCGCATGGTCGAGCGCGACGGGGTCGACGTCATGACCGGCATCATCTTCTCGAATGTCGCGATGGCCGTCGTCCCGCGGCTGGTCCGTGACGGCATGGTCTATCTCTCACCCAATGCCGGCCCGTCGCAATTGGCCGGCACCGGCTGCCACGAAAACTACTTCAACGTCGCCTGGCAGAACGACAATCTGCACGAGGCCATGGGTGCCTATGTGACCCAGCAAGGCTTCGACAACGTCTACCTCCTCGCCCCCAACTACCCCGCCGGCAAGGACGCGCTCACCGGCTTCAAGCGCTTCTACGAGGGTGGGATCGCGGGCGAAGTCTATACCCAGCTCGGCCAGACCGACTATGCGGCCGAACTCGCCAATCTGCGCGCGACCGAGCCCGATGCGGTCTTCTTCTTCTACCCGGGCGGCATGGGCATCAATTTCGTCAAGCAGGCGGCATCGACCGGCATCAGCCGGGAGATTCCCTTCTTCGGTCCGGCCTTCTCCTTCGACGATACGCTGCTCGATGCAGTGGGCGAGGCCGCGATCGGCATCAGGAACACCTCGCAATGGTCGCCCGACCTCGACAACGAGGCCAACCGGGCCTTCGTCGCGGCCTTCGAGGACGCCTATGACCGCTACCCCACGCTCTACGCGAGCCAGGGCTTCGACACGGCGAACCTGCTGCTCTCCGCCATGGACGCGCTCGATGACGACCTCTCGGATCAGGACGCCTTCCGGGAGGAGCTCAGGGCTGCCGACTTCACCTCGGTCAGGGGCGACTTCGCCTTCGCCGCGAACCAGCACCCGATCCAGGACATCTATGTCCGGGAAGCCTTTCAGGACGACACCGGCAACATCACCAACCGTGTGATCGGGGTGGTGCTCGAGGATCACCAGGACGCTTACGGCAGCCAGTGCCCGATGTAGCAGGTGATCGCTACTGGGCGAGAAAGCCGCCGTCGACGGCGAGTGTCTGGCCGGTGATCATCGACGCCGCGTCGCTCGCCAGAAACAGCATGGCGTGCGCCACTTCTTCCGGCTCGGCCAACCGCCGCATCGGGGTCAGCGCCTTCAGCCGGTCCAGCAGCTCGGGACTGTCGAGCAGCGGCTGGATGAAGGCGGTCCGCGTCCAGGTGGGGGCCACGGCGTTGACCCGAATGCCGCGCTCGGCCCATTCGACCGCCAATGCCCGGGTCAGGTTCACGAGCGCACCCTTGCTCGTCGTGTAGGCGATGTTGGGATAGAGCCCGCCACCCGAGAAGCTCATGATCGACGCGGTCACGACCACGGCACCGCCGGCTTTCGGCATGTGCCGGGCCGCCGTGCGTGCGGCGAGGAAGACGCCGGTCAGATTGACCGCGAGCACCGCGTTCCAGTCGTCGAGCGTGCAGTCCATGGCGGTCCGGCGGATATTGATGCCGGCATTGGCGACCAGGATGTCGATCCTGCCGTGCCGCTCGGCTATCGCCGCCAGGACCTCGTCCACCTGCGCCGCGTCGCCGACATCGAGGGCGCGGGCCTCGCAGGTGCCGGCGATGCCGGCCGCGGTTGCGTCGGCCGCAGCGGCATCGCGGTCGAGCACGACGACCGTCGCACCGGCCGCCGCCATCAGCGCTGCCGTAGCGGCCCCGATCCCGCCGGCGCCACCGGTGATACAGACGAGCTTGCCGTCCAGGCGAAAGCGCTGCAGTGGCAGGCCTTCGGCAGCATCGCTCTCGACCATCCCCCGTCCTCCCCGGCCCGTTGTGCGGCGCCATGCTAGCGGGGCCCTCGTGGCGGGGAAACCGGCTCAGGCGTCGAGAGCGGCGGTCATGCTGATCTCGGCGTTCAGCACCTTGGAAACCGGGCAGCCCGCCTTGGCCGCCTCGGCGATCTCGTCGAATCTCGCCCGATCCGCACCCGGCACCTTCGCCTCGACGTCGAGATGGACCTTGCTGATCGCGAAACCGCCCTCGACCTGATCGAGGGTCACCGTGGCCTTGGTCGCGACACGCTCCGGGCTCATCCCGGCGCCGGCCAGTTCGTGCGCCAGCGCCATGGAGAAGCAGCCGGCGTGCGCTGCCCCGATCAACTCCTCGGGGTTCGTGCCGGGCTCGTTCTCGAAGCGGGTCGCGAAGCCATAGGCCTGATCGCGAATCGCCGCACTCTCGGTCGAGATGCTGCCTTTGCCGGACTTCAGATCACCGTGCCAGACGGCAGACGCGTGGCGTTGCATGATGCGCTCCCTTCGCTGCTCGCTGCTCGATCCACCTGCGGCATCTGCCCGACGCCGCGTGATCGCGCATGGAAACCCGGCATTATGGGGATCACGGGACGGGGCGTCAAAGTCGGGCGGGCGTCGTCGGGCTCGCGGCCGGCCGGCGTTCGGGCCGGACAGGCCGGTCGATCGGCGGCCGGCGCCGGCCCGGCTAGCGAAAGACGTAGATCGGGCTGGTCCAGGCGCGGGTGCCGTCTTCTTGCGTCAGCCGCAGATAGAGCGGGTTGTCGCCGGTGGAGCGGCGTGCGCTGCGACGGGTCGCCTGCAGGCGGTGGCCGGGATTGATCGTCGGCAGCCGATTGACGCTGATGCGGCGCGGCAGCGGCCCGTCGACCTCGAAGCTGCGGTCGTCGAGGCCGATCTCGGCGATGGGCAGGTCGAGCTGGACGAGCGGGGTGACGAGTTCGAGGCGACCTGTCGCACCGTCGTCCAGCAGCACCTCGAAGCCGCCGAAATTGCCGGTGGTGAGGGCACGCCACGCCAGCCCGTTGGCCCCCACCCGATCGAGGGTCTTGTCCGGGTTGAGGAAGTTGATCGGCCGTGCCTCGCGGATGCTGGCGCCCGCGAACGTGGCACGGCCGTCCCAGACCACCTCGCGGGCCCGGCCGCGATAGGTGGCGCCTTCCCAGATCACCCGGATGCGCGGGCCGAGGTCGGCGGCGGCGTAGGGGCGGATCGTCTCGACCAGCGCGTTGCCGTTGAAGAGCTCGACCCGCTCGATCGGCGCAGATGCCAGGATGTCGAGCTCGAGCTCGACCTCGACCTCGCCTTCGGGCAGGTGAACGATGTCGCCCATCAGTGCCGTGCCGGCCGTGCCGGCAGGGCTGCCGCCGAGGGCAGGATCGTCGTGGAAGATCGTGGCCTCGCGGCTGAACCGTGCGCGAAGCTCGATGAACGGCCGGCCGTCGGGCCCGCCCGTGGTGGCGTAGTGGCGGCGCCGGCGCAGACAATCGAGCAGGGCAGGGCGGCTGAGCTCGGGCATCAGGTAGCAGGTGAGCCCGCCTATCGCACCGAACTTGCCGGCCCCCGGATAGCTGGCGCCCGGCCGACCCTTGTGGCCGTCGGAATTGCCGACGATGCCGACCCGCAAGCCCAGGTCGAACGCGTCGTGCAGCAGCCACTCGAAGGTACCCCAGGCCGAATGCACCTCGACCGACTTCTCGAACCGGCCGTCGTGGCCGCGGCGTAGATCGGCGTAGCGGCCGCCGCAATGGGCGAAGCCGACGACGTCCCACTCCTCGTTGCGGGCAAAGGCTTCGAACAGCTCGGCGGCCGTGGTGCAGTCGGTCTCGACGTCGCTCTGGTCCTCGATCAGCGCGTGGCTGGAGCGGCGGATGGTCCGACCCTCGGTCGGGAAATAGACGTTGCGGTCGCCACCCAGGGCCGTGTTGCCGGACCATTCGTAGCCCGGCAGTGCCACGAACCGGCCGGGCTCGTCGAGAGTGGCGGTCAAACGGTTCAACTCCTGCCAGAACGCGCCGGTGATCTGGAAGTCGTTGCCCTGATGCGCGCAGGCATCGACGAAGGCGAGATCGCGGGCGAAGCGGAAATAGGCCTCGGCACTGCCCGTGCCGATGGTCTCCTCGCTCTGGCCGTGCAGGTCGCCCCAGAAGTGCACGAAGGGGCTCTCGCCCACGATGCGCAGCGGGTTGGTCCGGGCGACGACGTCACCCGCGGCATCGAGCAGCTCGAGATGGAGGTCGCCGGGCTCGGCGACATGCAGATCATCGATGCTGAATGCCCGGGCACCGGGTTGCAAGGTGACCGTTTCGGGCAGGCCCTCGATCGGCCCGGTGGCGCGCAGGCGGAAGGTGGTGTCGCAGCGGTCGGAGGGGTTGCCCCAGCGATCCTCGCCCTTGAGCTTCAAGGCGAAGCGCTCGCCCACGCGTCCGAGCGTCGGCAGCACGGCGACGTAGCGGTCGGGCGGGCCCGGCACCAGGGCGATCATCGGCTGGACCGACAGAGGCTGAAAATTGAAGGTGGCGATCGGGTCGACCAGGACGCGGAACTCGAACGTGTCCTCGCAGAAGGTCTGCAGCCGCATCCCGGGCGAGCCGTGCTCGGTGACGCCGAAGCGGACGGTGATCCGGTCGCCGGCCTCGAGATAGCCCTGGACGACCTTGATGTAGAGGGTGCGGTCCCAGGGGCGGACATTGGCCTTGGGATCGAACCGGTAGTCCAGGATGGCCCCGTTCGAGGCCTCGATCACCGTGTAGCCCGCGGCCGTCGGGTCGCTGAATTGCGGCGGGGTCTGATCGGAGGCGAAGCGAAAGCAGATGCGCAGCGCCCCGGTATCGTCGATGCCGTAGGTGCCGGCGGTGTAGGTGAGCGTGAACGAGGCAAACGAGCCCGCCTCGAAGGCGCCCTCGGGTTCGATCGCGGCGGTGCCGAGATCGGCCGGGTCGATCGGCTCACGGATCACCCCACTGTTCATGGCGGCCCACGGTGCATCGGCCATGTCGTCGTCTCCCGGTGATCGAGCCTTTGGCCCGGCTTGCTTGACGGCAAAACTCGTGACCAGTTAGCTTCCTCGTACAACACTGGCAAAGAACGGTGACGCGAGCGGCCTGCAACCGCGGGCCGCCGGCCAGCATCAGGCGAGACGGGAGGCATCATGACCACATCGAAAACCGCTTCGGCCACCACGCGGCGCACCGGCATCGCGACCGCACTCGGCCTTGCCATGCTGGCAGGGCTGCCCGGTGCGGCGTCTGCCGAAGGGCTGATCCGCATCGCCGAGCAGTTCGGCATCGGCTACCTGCCGCTTCAGGTGATGCGCGATCAGTCGCTGATCGAGAAGCACGGCACCGAGGCCGGCCTGGAGATCACCGTCGAATGGGCGCGGTTCTCCGGCGGCCAGGCGATGAACGAGGCGCTGCTGTCCAACAGTGTCGATGTGGGCTCCGGCGGCGTCGGCCCCTTGCTGCTCATCTGGGATCGCACCCAGGGCGACGTAAAGGGCATCGCCGCCATCAACACCATGCCATTGATGCTGAACGCCAATGATCCCGACCTGCAGAGCCTCGAGGATTTCACCGAGGATCACAAGATCGCCGTGCCGGCGGCCGGCGTGTCGATCCAGGCCCGCGTGCTGCAGATGGCAGCCCAGCAGGAACTCGGCGCCTGGGACGCGCTCGAGGACAACCAGGTTTCGCTGCCACACCCCGATGCCACGGCCCAGATGATCTCGCAGGTACCGGGTATCTCGGCGCATCTGACGAGCCCGCCCTTTCAGTACCAGCAGCTGCAAGAGGACCACATCCACAACGTGCTCAGCTCCTACGACGTGCTGGGCGGACCGCACACCTTCAACTCGGTCTGGGCAAGGACCTCGTTCCGCGAGGAGAATCCCGAGACCTACGCCGCGTTCCTGGCAGCACTCGACGAGGCGATGGACTATATCGAGGCCGACCCCGATGGTGCGGCCGAGACCTATATCCGGGTGACCGGCTCGGGGCTCGAGGAGGACTTCATCTTGAGCATGGTCGAGGATCCCGACATCAGCTTCACGACCACGCCGAACAACACGATGAAGTTCGCCGAGTTCATGCACGAGATCGGGGTTCTCCAGAACCTGCCGGAATCCTGGCAGGACTACTACTTCGCGGACATCCACGACGAGTCGGGCAGCTGATCGTTGGCGACCGAGGCGACGCTCGAGCGGACGGCGCAGGTGCAGGCGGCGGCACCGGCCGCCGCCCCGCTCCTCGAAGTCGAAAAAGTGACCCTCCAGTACAAGACCAAGGAGCACCTGGTCACCGCCACCTACCGTGTGAGCTTCGAGGTCTTCGGTGCCGACCGCTTCGTCCTGCTCGGCCCCTCGGGCTGCGGCAAGTCCACGCTCTTGAAGGGGGTCGCCGGCTTCATGAGCCCGGTCGAGGGCACGATGCGGCTGAGAGGCCGGGTCATCGACGGGCCGGGCCCCGATCGGATGATGGTCTTTCAGGAGTTCGACCAGCTGCCGCCCTGGAAGACCGTCAAGCAGAACGTGATGTTCCCGCTCCGCGTGACCGGCAAGTACGGCAGGCGGGAGGCCGAGGAGCGGGCACTGGCCTATCTCGACAAGGTCAACCTGACGAAGTTCGTCGATGCCCACCCGCATATGCTCTCGGGCGGCATGAAGCAGCGCGTCGCGATAGCCCGGGCGATGGCGATGGAGCCGACGATCCTCCTTATGGACGAGCCCTTCGCCTCGCTCGACGCGCTCACCCGGCGCAAGATGCAGGAGGAACTGCTCCGCTTGTGGGACGACATCCGCTTCACCGTCCTCTTCGTCACCCACTCGATCGAGGAGGCGATGATCGTGGGTACCCGCATTCTCGTCCTCTCGCCGCATCCGGGGCAGGTCAAGGCCGAGCTCAACACCCACCACTACGATCACCGGACGGTGGGTGGCGCTGCCTTTCAGACGACCCAGCAGCGCATCCACGACATGCTGTTCGCCGATCGGATCGAGGAGGAGGAGGCGGCGGGCCATGGCTGAGGCGAGGCTGGGCGAGCTCGGCAGCGATGCCGGAAGGCGCCACGCGATCGAACCGCCGATCCGCGAGGAGTTCGAGGTCCAGGTCGACGACGCCGGCCATATCGGCGACGTCGCCCGGCCGCTTTCGACCTGGGAGAAGATCCAGAACGTCACGGCCATCCGCCGGGCCGCGATCCTGGTCGCGATCGCCCTGATCTGGCAGTTCTACGCCGCCTACCTCGACAACCCGCTGATGCTGCCGACCTTCTGGGCGATGGCGAAGGCGCTCGTGGCATCCTTCACCGCCGACGACCTCCTGCTCAAGGCCTGGGTCTCGATCTCGACCCTCTTCAAGGGCTACGTGATCGGCATCTTCATCGCCATGGTCCTGACCTCGCTCGCGGTCTCGACCCGGATCGGCAACGATCTGCTCTCGACGCTCACCTCGATGTTCAACCCCTTGCCGGCGATCGCGCTTTTACCCATCGCCATGCTCTGGTTCGGGCTCGGTGAGGCGAGCCTCATCTTCGTCCTGATCCACGCCGTGCTCTGGCCGCTCGCCTTGAACACGCACTCGGGCTTCATGGCGGTCTCCGAGACCTTGCGCATGGCCGGGCGCAACTATGGCCTGAGCGGCATCCGCTACGTCCTCCACATTCTGATCCCGGCCGCCTTCCCCTCGATCCTCGCCGGGCTCAAGATCGCCTGGGCCTTTGCCTGGCGAACCCTGATTGCAGCCGAACTCGTCTTCGGCGCGAGCTCGGGGTCGGGCGGGCTCGGCTGGTACATTTTCCAGAACCGGAACGAACTCCTGATCGACAAGGTCTTCGCCGGCCTCGCCATGGTGATCATCATCGGTCTCGTGATCGAGAACGTCGTCTTTCGCTGGATCGAGGACCGGACGGTGCAGAAATGGGGCATGCAGCGCCAGTGATGACCGATCTCGACGTCCGGGTGTGGCGCGGCGACGCCGCGGGCGCGCTGCAGCGCTTCTTCGTGCCACGCGGCGAGAAGCAGACCGTGCTCGATGTCGTGACCTATATCCAGCGCCGGCTCGATCCCACGCTCGCCTACCGCTTCGCCTGTCGGGTCGGGATGTGCGGTTCCTGTGCGATGATGGTCAACGGCAAGCCGCGCTGGACCTGTCGCGCCAATGTCGACCGCGTGGCCGACGCGGGCACACTCGAGCTCAGGCCCTTGCGCAACATGCCGGTGATCAAGGACTTGGCGGTCGACATGACCGGCTTCTTCGAGAAGTGGCAGGCCGCCGATGGCCGCTTCGTGCCGACATCCACCCGCGATGACCCGATCGCCGTGGTGCCGCCGTCGAGCCCCGAGCGGCAGGCGGCGGATGCCGGGATCGAGTGCATCAATTGCGGCATCTGCCATGCCGCCTGCGATGTCGTCGCCTGGGACCCGGGCTATCTGGGGCCGGCCGCCCTCAATCGCGCCTGGACGCTGCAGAACGACATGCGCGACGGCGATCATGCCGACCGGCTCAAAGCGGTGACCCGAGGCTCCGGCTGCCTCACCTGCCACAGCCAGGGCAACTGTGCCCGCTTTTGCCCCAACAGCCTCAACCCCACGGGCGCGATCGCCGGGCTCAAGCGCCTGGCGATGAAGGCGGCGCTGAAAGGCCGGCTGTGAACGGGATCGCCCTTCGCCTCTTTGTCCTCCAGCGCCTGACCGCTCTCGTCATGGTGCCGCTGGTGCTCGGCCATCTCGGCGTCATCGTCTACGCCACCCGCGCCGGCCTCAGTAGCGAGGCGATTTTGGGCCGCACCGAGGGCAGCCTCTTCTGGGCCGGCTTCTACGGCCTCTTCGTAGTGGCGGCCGCGATCCACGGGACGATCGGCCTGCGCACGGTTCTCGCCGAGATGTCGCCCTTGCGCGGCCGTGGTCTGGATCTGGTCGTCACGGTTTTCGGGCTCCTCGTGCTCGGCCTCGGCATCCGTGCGGTGGTGATCGTGACATGACCAGCACGACCCTGCAGCGCATGGGCATGCGCAACCACCCGGCCTACTGGGCCTTCGTCGTGCATCGCATCTCGGGCGTCGGCCTCGCCCTGTTCCTGCCGCTGCATTTTCTGGTGCTCGGCCTGCTGCTGGAGCCGGCGACGGCCGATGCCTTCTTCAGCTGGACCGAGCAGCCGCTGGTCAAGCTCGCCGAGACCGTCCTCGTCGTCCTGCTCGCCGTGCACCTGACGGGTGGCCTGCGCCTCATGGCGCTCGAGTTCCTGCCCTGGTCCGACACCCAGAAGACCCGGATCGCCATGGCCTTCGGCTCGGCCCTCGCGGCCGGTCTCATCTTCGTCCTGGCGGCCTGGTGATGCCCGAGCCCATCGAGCGGCACGATACCGACATCCTGATCCTGGGTGCGGGCGGTGCCGGCCTGTTCGCCGCACTCCACGCCAAGCAGACCGCGCCGGAGCTCGAGATCACCGTCGCGGTCAAGGGACTGCTCGGCAAATGCGGCTGCACCCGGATGGTCCAGGGCGGCTACAACGTGGCACTCGCACCCGAGGACTCGATCGAGCGCCACTTCATGGACACGATCGAGGGCGGCAAGTGGCTCAACCACCAGGAACTCGCCTGGACGCTGGTGACCAGGGCCGTCGAGCGGGTGCACGAGCTCGAGAACGAGATCGGCTGTTTCTTCGACCGCAACCCCGACGGCACGCTCCACCAGAAGGCCTTCGCCGGGCAGAGCTTCGATCGTACGGTCCACAAGGGCAGCCTGACCGGCATCGAGATCATCGGCCGGCTGATGGAGCAGGTGATGGCCCGCGGCATCGGCAAGCTCGAGGAGCACCGGGCCCTGGCGCTGATCCCGACGAGGGACGGCGAGCGGCTGGCGGGTGTCCTGCTGCTCGACATGCGGACCGGGGGCTTTCGTCTGGTTCGGTCCAAAGCCGTGCTGCTCGCGACCGGCGGCGGGCCGACCATGTATCTCTACCACACGCCGTCGGGCGACAAATCCACCGACGGCATGGCGATGGCGCTCAGGGCCGGGCTGCCGCTCCGCGATATGGAGATGGTGCAGTTTCACCCCACGGGCCTGCTCGCCGGCGGGATCGACACGCGGCTCACCGGCACCATCATCGAGGAGGGCCTGCGCGGGGCAGGGGGGCATCTCCTCGACGGGGTCGGTGAGCGCTTCATGGACCGCTACGATCCGGCAGCCGAACGGGCGACGCGCGACATCGTCAGCCGGGCGATGTTCGAGGAGATGCGCGCCGGGCGTACCGGCCCCAATGGCGGGCTCTTCGTCACCATGCGCCATCTCGATGCCGCCATGGTCCGCCGCGACTTCAAGGGCATGGTGGAGCGCTGCCGCGATGTCGGCTTCGACCTCGTCTCGGGTCTCGTCGAGGTGGTGCCCACGGCCCACTACATGATGGGCGGTGTCGTCTTCGAACCCGACTGCACGACCGACCTTCCGGGCCTCTTCGCCGCGGGCGAGGACACGGGCGGCGTGCACGGCGCCAATCGTCTCGGCGGCAACGGGGTCGCCAACTCGACCGTCTTCGGCGGCATCGCCGGCGATGCCATGGCCGCCCGGGTCGGCAAGCAGGGCAGGCTCGCCGAGCCCGATCCGACGGTCGTGGACGAGGCACTGGCCAGCGCACTTCGCCCGCTCCAGCAGCCGGCGGGCGACCTCAATGCCATTCGCGAGCGGCTCTACCAGCTGATGTGGGACGAGGTCGGCATTATCCGGACCGGCGCTGGCCTCGAAGCCGCAGCGGGCCAGCTGCGCGACCTCGAGGCGGAGCTGTCGGCCACGGGCGTTGCCGGCACCGATCGCCGCTTCGACCTCACCTGGCAGGACTGGCTCAACCTGGAGAGCCAGCTCCTGGTCAGCCGGGCGATCTGTGCGGCCGCCATCGCGCGCGAGGATTCCAGAGGTGCGCATTTCCGCACCGATTTCCCCACCACGGGGTCTCTGGATCAGTCCGCCAACACCATATGCCGACATGACGGCGGCGCGATCACGGTCTCGACCTCGCCCGTCGCCTTCACCCATGTCCGCCCGGGCCGGTCGCTGATCGATCCGGCCCGCGACGCTGCGGAGTAGGACCATGCTGACCCAGGAAAGGACTCGCGCGATTCCGGCCGAAGCGATCGAGGCGGCCGGGCTCGAGATCATGAAGAAGGCCGCGATCGAGATCCCGCGCGACTATCTCGACGGGATCAGGGGGATGATGGCGACCGAAAAGAACGAGCTCTCGCGCTTCGTCCTCGAGGCGATGGTCGAGAACTGGGAGGTGGCCGAGGAGGACCGCCGGGCGATGTGCGCCGACACCGGGTTGCCGCGCTACTACGTCAAGGCCGGCAACGAGGCGGTGGTCGAGGGCGGCTTCGTCGCGCTCGAGCGGGCGCTGCGGCGGGCGACGGCGCAGGCGACCCACGACGTGCCGCTCCGTCCCAATCGGGTGCATCCTTTGAGCCGCAAGGACCACGACAACAATGTCGGCATCCTCGCACCCGAGATCGAGTACAGCTTCGAGCCCGGTGCCGACTGGCTCGACATCACCACGGTGCACAAAGGCGGCCTCTTCGGCACCGACTACCGGATGCTCTTCCCGGGCGACGGCAAGGACGGGATCAAGCGCTTCTTCCTCGATACCCTGATGCAGTTCGGCAGACGCGGTCTCGCCTGCCAGCCGGCGATCGTCGGCGTCGGGCTGGGCGGCGCCAAGGACACCGCCATGGTGATCGGCAAGCAGGCGGCCTGCCTCAGGCCGGTCGGCGACCGCCATCCCGATCCGCAGGTGGCAGCCCTCGAGGCCGAGCTGAAGGCGATCGGCAACAATATCGGCATGGGGCCGATGGGCTTCGTCGGCTCCTCGATGGTCGTCGATTGCCATGTCGAGATCGCCTACACGCACACCGGCGGCATGCCGATGAGCGTGCACACCTTTTGTCTGTCGTCGCGGCGGGCGACCGCCCGCATCCACAGCGACGGCAGCATCACCTACCGCACCGACCCCCAGTGGTTCACCGACTACCACCGCCGGGAGGGGATCGAATGAGCGGGATGCGCGAGGTTCGCCTCGAGACCCCGGTCCGCCGGGAGGATCTGGCCAAGCTCCAGCTCGGCGATGTCGTCTATCTCGACGGCGTCGTCTATACCGGCCGGGAAGGCCTCTACAAGCGGCTGATCGACGACGGCGTGCCGCCGCCGGTCGACCTCGCCTCCCTCTCCAACGTCAATTTCCACTGCTCGCCCGCCGCCAGCGTCGAACCCGACGGCACCTATCGGGTGGGCGCGGTGACCGCCACCGCCAGCTTCCGCTTCAGCCGCTGGCTGACCAAATGGTTCGCGCTCTCCGGCTGCAAGGTGATCATCGGCAAGGGCGGGATGTCGGAAAAGGACTACCGCGAGCACTTCGTGCCCAACGGTGCGCTCTACCTCACCACGGTCGGCTACGGCACCGGGGCACTGCTCGGCCGCGGTGTCAAGCGCGTGCGGGACGTCTACTGGCTCGAGGAGATGGGCATCGCCCAGGCGCTCTGGGTCTTCGAGGTCGAGCGCTTCGGCCCGTTCCTGGTCGAGAGCGATCTTCGGGGCAACGGCCTCTTCGACCGCGAGGGGCGCCAGATCAGAGCGGCAACCGAGCACCTCTACGACGGCCTTCGCCAACCGGCCCTTCGCCGCTACGGCGAAACCACCGACCGCAGCGACGAAGTGATCTGACACTCACGCCGGCTCAGAGCCCGTTTCAAAAATTTTCATGCTGTTTCATGAGCTTGGCAGCGAGCAGATGCGAGGAGTTGGTCGACCGTCGATGCCGGGAATCGTCGGCCGACCAACGACGAAGCAGGTGCCGCTGCCAAGCTCACCTGCGGTCGGCTTACGGC
>Ga0208075_1000114_pt1 | contig 51227 bp, 44 predicted proteins | sample HotLakmasection5_FD_184728 | JGI IMG/M metagenome (GOLD analysis project Ga0208075, IMG submission 184728) | Hypersaline microbial mat communities from Hot Lake, Washington, USA - Section #5 (SPAdes) | ecosystem: Environmental > Aquatic > Non-marine Saline and Alkaline > Hypersaline > Microbial... | reverse complement strand
AAAACCTAAAGAGGACCTGATTTACTGGGTAAAAAGAGACCTCGAGCTGGAAAAACAGGCCTACCAGAACCTTATCAGGACGAAGTTTACCCCGACCCAGACAAACAACCTGGTTACAGAGGGCGATTTTGCTATAGATTTCTACAACTACATTCTTCCCAATGTAAGGGAAGTCTGGAAAGTCCTTGAAATGGATGATTTATCAGAATTCAAAATTTCAGAAGCACCGCTTAATATTACTGCCAATATAGACTTTACCGAATCCTCAGACAGCTTTGAAATAGTACTGTACTGTACTGTGGGCAAGTCAGAAGTTGATTATGAAGTTATACAGAGATACTTCCAGCAGGGACAAAAGTATTTTTACCTTGAGGAAAAAGGGAATATAGAAATTCCGTTCAACAAAATGATGAAGATTAATGCGGCTATGAGCGCAGTTGATGCTCTGGAAGTTGAGAAAAACAAGTATGTTGTAAAGACATTCCGGGCAGGAATAGTTGCGGAATTGGAGGAACAGGAAGTAGTAACTAAAATGAGCCGAAAGTTCAAGGCTTTCTGGACAAAGATCAGCAGTTTCAACGCAATGGAGGAAATACCGCTGCCCCGTGGAATTAAAGCCGAGCTTCGGGAATACCAGAGAAAAGGTTATAGCTGGCTGTGGTTCCTGTATTCATATGGACTTAACGGTGTGCTTGCAGATGACATGGGGCTTGGTAAAACACTTCAGGCACTTACGCTTCTGCAAAAATCAAAGGAAAAAGATGGGAAAGCTCCGAATCTTGTGGTATGTCCGACTTCTGTTGTATTTAACTGGGAGGCAGAGATTGAAAAATTCGCACCGAAGCTTTCTTACCTTACTCTCACCGGACCTACCAGAAAAAGTTTGTATAAAAACATAGAAAAAAACGATGTTGTAATAACTTCTTATGCCCTTCTCAGAAGAGATATTGAAGATTTAAAAAAATACAATTTCAGAATCGTTGTTTTAGATGAATCCCAGAATATAAAAAACTTTGAATCCCAGACCTCGCAGGCTGCACGAGACTTAAACGCCCAGCACAGGCTGGCAATGTCCGGTACACCTATAGAAAACAACCTGACAGAACTGTGGTCAACATTTGACTTTCTCATGCCAGGTTTTCTGTATGATTTGAACGAATTTAACTATAGATATGGAATTCCTATACAGGAAAAAGGTGACAGGGCTGTCGGAAACAGGCTTAAAAAACAGGTTTACCCGTTTATACTAAGAAGATTAAAACGTGATATCGCAAAAGACCTGCCTGACAAAATAGAAAACATCGCTTACTGCCATATGACACCCGAACAGAGAGACTTTTACACAGATGTCCTTGACAACACCAGGCAGGAAATCTTTAATAAAATTTCAGAAGACGGACTTGAGAAGAACAAAATGTCTGTATTTGCCGCACTCCTGCGCTTAAGACAAATATGCTGCCACCCTCAGTTGTTTGAGGAAGGCCGGGAGAAAAATATTAAAGAATCCGGCAAATTTGATCATCTCAGGGAAATGCTTGAGGAAATCATCAGCGAAGGCCACAGGGTGCTTCTGTTCAGCCAATTTGTGCAGATGCTTGATATTGTCAAGGACTGGCTGGATAAAGACGGCATTAAATACTCATATCTCACCGGCTCAACCAAAGACAGGAAAGAAGTTGTCAACGAATTTAATTCCAATTCGAAAATCCCTATATTCCTTATCAGCTTAAAAGCAGGCGGCACAGGGCTTAACCTCACCGGAGCGGATTATGTTATTCACTATGACCCGTGGTGGAACCCTGCTGTTGAAGACCAGGCTACTGACAGGGCTCACAGGATTGGTCAGACCAAAAATGTTATAGTTTACAGGCTTATCACCAAGAATTCCGTTGAAGAAAAAATCATGAAGCTCAAAGAGAAAAAGCGTGATCTGGTAGACAGCGTAATTTCAGTGGAAAGAGACATCGGCAAAACCCTGACTTACGAAGACATCAAAGATATCCTCTCTCCTGAATAAATACTATATAACAAAAAACTAATTTTCCTTATTATCCGGCAAGCTTAAAATTTTTCATTTATATAAGATTAATGCATAACTTATAAAATTGATTTTTTGTTGTTATGTAGTGATCTCTATAATTTGTTTAATTGCATAAACACAAAATTCGTGAAAAAAATCATTTATAATCAGTATAAATTAATATTTGTCCATATGTTAATATAAACTATAATGACAATATGTGGGAGAGAAGTTTTTTTGGACAACTATGGGCAAAAGCTTTTATGTGCTGTTGATATGCATTATAAGCATAAAAATTATAAACAGGCTCATAACCTTTACGAAGAAATCATATCAAAATTTCCAAATAGACCTGATGCATATTATTTTTTAGGTTTACTGGAATTCGATTTAGGTAATCAAAAAAGAGCTAAAGAGCTGATGCATAAGCTTCTTGAGTTTCCTTCGTTTGATAAGGCATATTTTACGCTTGCGCAGTTATACTTACTTGATAGAGATCCTGCAAATTCATTAAAATATCTCAAACTCGCCCTGATTTACAACAGCAGCTGCAAAGAATATAAAGCCTTATTACATAAAGCTTTCCCTAAGCATGCAAATTTTTTAAAAAAACATAAGCTGGACAAGGAAAATATTAAATTTATTTCCTCTAAAGAATATTCCAAATGTGTATATCAAATGATTTATCCTCCGGAAGTCATAGAAAGAGAACCTCCAAAATATGTGGATGAAATTCTGACTGAAAAACAAAGAACACTGCTGCTCTCAGCCTTTGATAAATACAAAACAAGTAACTGCAGGGAATCCTTTGTAATAGAAATACCAAACGGCAGAGCATACGTAAAACAGTCTGAACAGACGTATATACTAACTGAAGAAGGTGATTGCCTTGAGGATATGCTGGAAGAAGATAATCGTGTTCCTAATTTTAAAGATCTTCCTGCAGAAGAAATTAAAGTAGCAGATAAAATGCTGGTCTTGTCCAGTTCTTACGGAGGAAATTTTTATCACTGGATGACTTGGGTAATTCCCAGGCTGAATATGATAGAAAAAGCAGGTTATAAATTAGAAGATTTTGACAAAATTCTTATAAATACAGTGGGATTTCAGTTTCAGAATAAATTAATAAAATATCTGGGAATCCCATCCCATAAAGTAATCGGCACAGTCCCCTATGGCGCGGTATTTAAGGCAAATACTCTGGTAACCGCATCTTTGCCAAGTTTTTTGCGAACCCCTCACTTTGTTACTGACAGCATTAGAGAAAGGTTTTTAAGACCTGAACACTATTCAGAAAGCCGACCTAAAATAATTTATTTAAGCAGAAATAAAGGATCAACAAGAAAGATCACAAATGAACAGGAATTAACCAATTACCTGAAAAATATGGGGTTTGAAATAGTTTATCCTGAACAAATGGAAATAGATGAGCAGGTAGCTGCGTTTGCAAATGCAGATATAGTTTTGGGACAACACGGCGCAGGACTGACCAATCTTTGTTTTTGTAAACCTTTAACTAAAGTCATAGAAATTTTTAATGAGGATTTAAAACAATATATTGACAGCGGTTATTTCAGAATATGCTCCAATGTTAAGCTTGATCATTATGTAATGTTTGGGGAACCTGTTCCGGGACCTGCTATAGACATGAAGGTTGATATAGAAAAACTGGAAAAAACCATTGAACTTCTGCTGAATAATTGTCGTCAGACCGCCTGAACTCTTACTCGCTAATTAATCCTCTCTGCAAGGAGGATGGTTTCTACGTGATAGGTATGGCAAAACATGTCAACCGGCTGGACAAGTTTTACCCTAAATTTTTCTTTTAAAACTTTCATGTCTCTCGCAAGAGTCGCAGGATTGCAGCTTATATATACCAGAAACCGGTCCGTAACGTCCATAACCCCCTGTAACACTTCCTCAGAACACCCTTTTCTCGGCGGGTCAAGTATGGTTACATCAAATTTATTTCCTTCAGAAGCCAGTTTTGGAACAGCAATTTCTGCGTTTTCCTTTATATATTCCATATTGGATATATTATTCTGTTTAATATTCTCCAGCCCGTCATTTACAGAACTCTTCGCTGACTCAATAGCAGTGATATGCCGAACAACATCGCTTAAAAATATGGAAAATCCGCCAGCACCTGCATAAATATCAAGGATTTTCGGGAAATCAGTCTTTTCTTCAACAAGCTTCTTCACTTCCATAAACATCTGCGAGGCAGCAGAAGGGTTTACCTGAAAAAAAGCATCCTGGGAAATCCTGAATGTTTTACCCTCAATGATTTCTGTTACATAATCTTTACCTGCTATAAGCTGGCTTTGCCTGCCGAGGATTACGTTTGTCTTTGCGGTATTAAAGTTTACGGCCACGCCTTCCGCCTGCGGAAAGTTCTGTTTAACATCATTACAAAGTTTAACAAGGTTATGGGGTATTTTATTGTTGTTTATCACTATGGTCAGGATAAAGTTACTGTTTGTCCAGCTGTATCTATATACGAAATGCCTGATTAACCCCTTTTTGTTCTTTTCATTATAAGCTGGCAGTTGTAATTCCTGAACTTTTTCCCTTAAAAACGCTGTTACCTTATCAATTAATTCAGGCTGGACCGGGCAATGCTTAATATTTATTATCTCGTGGGTCCCTTTTTTGTAATAGCCCGCAAGCACACGTTTGGAGACCTTTGTCTGTCCGACGGGAAATTGCACCTTGCACCTGTATTTCCTGGTTTCCGGGCTTCTTAACGTGTCATTAACCTGTGTTTTAATCCCGGCGATTTTTTCCAGGGATTCCTCGACCATTTGTTTTTTTGCCTTTAGCTGTTCCTCATAGTCAATATACTGCCACTGGCAACCTCCACAAGTATTTGCAAGGCCGCAAAACGGCTTAACCCTATTTTCTGCGGATTGGAGTATTTCTTTAACCACAGCTTTTGCATAATTCTTCTTTACAGAAACTATTTCCGCCTTAACTCTGTCCCCTGGTACTGTATCAGTAACAAATATAGTCATATCACTAAACCTGCCAATGCCTTCGCCGCCATAAACAAGTTTTTCTATATCCAGCTCTATTATTTCGCCTTTTTTGATTGTTGCTATAGTCAAATTTTTAAACCTCATTCCTGCACATCCGGGAAACCACGGATAGTTTCCTGTCATAGTATATCTTTCTTATACTCCAAAGGTCAAAGGAAATTTTTATTTTTATGATTTTTATAACATTATTGAAAGTATTAAAGGGGTCTTAAATTGCTCTCAACCAACTACCCGACAGTGTATCCGTATAATAATAAAATTTTTCGCTCTTCCCTGAGCCTTCACAGAAGAGCAAAAATACCTGCTTTTGGGGCAAAAGTAATATACCGTGATCTTTATCTTAAAGATAAAGCAGGAAATTCGGTTCCTGCTGAATTTCTGGAACTAACCCACCCCAGGGACCTTGTTCACATTGAAAATTTGCCACAAGACTGAAACAATGCCCAATACAAAGAAAATATTGTAAATAAAATGAAAAATATTTATAAGCCTATATATGCAATAGCCACTTACGGGGAAGAAGATTTGCCTGAAAGAATACAGTGTCTTTGCGATTTTTCTTATCTCAACCAGAATGAGTTACAACTGATATTTCTACAGACCAAACCTAAAAACATGTGGGAGCCGAATAAACAGCGGGATATTCAAAACGCAGGCAAAGCAATGATGTATTCCGTAATGAAATATGCATTGTATCACGGATTTGATTCAATAACCCTTCTATCCGGCAACGACCCAAGTAATTTTTACAAAAAAACAATCGGTATGGAAAACCTGGGTGGAGAAAAATTTAAAGCAGACAGAACCCTGATGAGAAAAATTATGAGGAATTTAAGACAGACCGAGGGAATTACCAATCAGAACATATTATAAATATATTCCAAATCCTTAAAGCAATTTATATTTTCAGGAATTTTTTTATTAATACCAAAAGCAAATTAAAAGGAAATTTATTATGCTGGCAGTAAATTACCCTCACCTAAAAAGTTCTTATCCGGTCCGCCTGAATAACCAACGAGCGGCAAACAAACTTACCTTTGGCGAAAAAGTTATCTATAAAGGTCTTTACCTTATGGATGAGAAAGGAAATCCCGTTCCTGCGGAGTTTATAAAACTTTCTTCCCCTGATGATGTTAAAGTTGTACAAAACATGCCTCCGGACTGGAAAAATGGGGAGATGACCGAAGGTATTGTAAAAAAAGTAACAGATTCGGGCAGTCATTTTTATGCAATTGCTACAAGTGGAAACAGGGATAATTTATCAGACAGGATACAGTGTATTTCTTACTTCATCACTTCCGGCTCAAATGAATTGAATATATTGCTATTACAGACAAAGCCGGAAAATATGTCGATAGATAAAAAAAACACAAGAAAAATTAAATACGCAGGCAGGGCCATGATGTATTCCCTGATGAAATACGCAATTGATAATGAGTATAACTCAATTACACTTTGTTCAAGCAGCACTGCAAGGAATTTTTATAAAAATATAGGGTTGATTAATCCCAACGGCGGACGCTTTGAAGCAGATAAAGAACGTATGCAAAAGATTATGGAAGACCTGGAAAACAGCTCGGGCATTACCGGAAAACCTCTGCCAGAACCTAAAAAACCTTTATGGAAGCGGATTCTCTAAACCTGCCGGACTTCCTTAACCCAGTCGCTGAAGATATAATTAGCATCACGGGGGCCGGGGCCTGCTTCCGGATGGAACTGTACGGTGCTTACCTTTAACGACGGGCTCCAGAACCCTTCCACAGTCTCATCATTCACGTTCATGTGCGTAATCTGCATTGTATCCGGCAAGTTCTCGGTTGAAACAGCATAACCATGGTTCTGGGCGGTCATCATCACTTTATTCGTCCTCAAATCTATTACAGGATGGTTACTTCCTCTGTGGCCAAACTTTAATTTATAGGTATCAGCGCCCATAGCAAGCGCAAGGATCTGGTGTCCAAGACAGATTCCGTATAAAGGCATCCTGCCTAAAAGGTCTTTTGCTGTCTGTACCGCTTCTGTAGCATCTTTCGGGTCTCCAGGGCCGTTGGAGAACAACGCTGTATCAAAGTTTCCCTCAAGAATTGTCTGAGCTGTAACATCATGCGGGTAGATATGCACTTCGCAGCCAAGCTCGGTTAAATGCCTTACTATACCATTTTTAACCCCGACATCAATCAGTGCAATTTTCTTGCCATCACCTTTGATAACTTCCACATCCTTTCTGGACACCTGTTTCACAACATCAGCCGGGAATTTAAATTCCGTAAGCTGCTGTTTTAAGGTTTCTTTCATCTTTTTGCCCAGGGAATCCGTAATTTTCTCGGAAGTTAAAACGCAGTTCATCGCACCGATTGTGCGAATCTTCTTGGTGAGCATTCTTGTGTCTACGCCTGTTATGCAAGGGATGTTGTTTTCTTTCAGGTATTCCTGAAGGCTTTTTACGCTCTTCCAGTTGGTTTCTATATCTGATAATTCCTTTACTATAAACCCTCTTACCTGCACCCTGTCAGATTCTACGTCATCCTCAGCTATTCCGTAGTTGCCTATAAGCGGGTATGTCATTACTACGACCTGCCCGGCATATGAGGGGTCAGTCAGGATTTCCTGATAACCTGTCATGCCTGTGTTAAAGCAAATTTCGCCGAATGTTGTTATGTCCGCCCCGGCGGAAACGCCTTCTATTTCTGTGCCGTCTTCAAGAATTATATATGCTTTCACGTTACATTCTCCATTATTTTTTAATTAAGTTTACCACATCAAAAGCTAGTATAGCTTTTATTCCTTCAATTGATTTTAAATACCACCTTTTAAAGGCAGGAAGGTATTTGTTATAAAAAATAAATTCTTTCACAGGGATGACGGCCTGGTTTAGTTCCCCCATTGGATGTTCAGGATGAAGGACAACGCTGATGAAACCCGGATAATGAATTATTTTCTTAATCCTCTCGGATCATAGTGCCAATACCCTGATCCGTAAAGATTTCAAGCAATAAACTATGCTGAATCCTGCCGTCAAGGATATGTACGGTCTTAACACCTTTTTTCACGCCCTCTATGCAGCAGTCGACCTTGGGGATCATTCCTCCGGCTATCACGCCCTGTTTAATTAAGTTTTCCGCTTCAGTTATAGTCATATTGGAAATTATGGTTTTAGGGTCGTTCACGTCCTTTAGAACGCCTTCTATGTCAGTTAAAAACACAAGTTTCTCAGCCTTGAGCGCACCGGCTATAGCGGAAGCAGCGTAATCAGCATTGACGTTATAGGAATTTCCGTGGATATCTTTGGCTATAGGCGCAATCACCGGAACAAAGCATTTTTCTATAAGGGTCTCTATAAGACTCGGGTTAACCGTTTCCACTTCGCCTATATGCCCCATGTCTTTGCCGTCAATGTGTTTTTTTATTGCAATAAGTGTATTGCCGTCCTTACCGCTGATTCCGACGGAATTCACGCCCTGGCTCTGTATATCGGTAGCTATGCTTTTATTAATTTTGCCTGCCAGAACCATTTCCACGGCCTCCATGGTTTCTTCGTCAGTAACACGCAGTCCGTTTATAAATTCTATTTTCTTGCCTATCTTCTCAAGGTGTTTGTTTATCTCAGGCCCGCCACCATGGATTATTACCGGACGCATTCCCACGAGTTTCATAAGCGCTATATCCTGAATCACGTTCTTTTTCAAGTCATCATTGAGCATTGCGCTTCCGCCGTATTTAATTACCACGGTTTTTCCGCTGAAAGACCTGATATAGGGGAGGGCTTCTATTAATGTTTTCGCTTTATCAATATACTTTTGCATCTTATTCAACCCTGATTTTTATTATAAAAATTTTACCACGACATTTATTGATATATATAATGATTCAAAAAACTTAAGAACAAATTTTATGTTAAAAAGTTGCGCCAAGTAGTGTTAAAATAGAGTTTATTAAGGACGTTTTAATAAAGGCTGCGTATAGTTGATAAAAACAGATTTAAATATCGCTGAAGACCATATAAAAGAGCTGTTTAGTGACTCTAATGAGCCTCTGTTAATGATTGACAACGATAAAACCATAATTCATGCCAACAATAAAGCGGGAAAGCTGCTGGGAACATCCTCATCTACCAAGGATTTTGAGCATCTGTTTACCTTTGATGTTTGTATTCTTCATAAAGACAATATTTTCAACTATACCCCTATTCATGAAGCTCTTTCAATCAATGAAAAAATGAAGTCGGAAGTTTTTTTTCAGGCGGGGGAAAATGAATATAAAAAATTTTTACTGAGAAGCTTTAAGAACAAAGGAAATACAATAATAATTTTATCTGATATATACAGCCAGCAAGAATTACAGATGAAAGAAAATCTTCTTAATCACTATACTAAAAAAATTGCTGAACTTGAATCAGCTAACAAAGATTTCTCACAACTTCAGGAGAGAGCGCAGAACCTTGCAGTCAGGACTGGTATTATAAACCGAATTTCAAATTCTATAAGGGATTCGTTGGAGCTGGGAAAAATAATTGAAATTGCACTTGCCGAAATATCAAAGGCATTAGGGCTGGATAAAAGCTATTTTGCGGCATTTGATGAGGAAAAAAACATATTTGTCATAAAAAACAGCTGGAATCTTAAAGATGAAGATTTTGAAAAAACAGACCTAAACAATGATTCCGGCATAAAACAGGCTTTTGTTGAACATAAAACTACTATCTCAAACATTATGACCAACCATGAAACGAACCACATCCAGCCTCGTCTGGTAACACCGGTTTTATATCGTGATAAGGTCCTTGGGATTATGGTTTTCTATCATATTAATAATAAAAAATTGTGGCATGAAGAGGAAATTAGCCTGATAGAAGGTATAACTTCGCAGCTGGCTTCTGCCATAAAACAGGCGGAACTGTTTGAAACAACTTTAAACCAGAAAAATAAACTTGAACATGCAATAAGAAAACTTAAAGAGACACAGGCACAGCTCATACAATCAGAGAAAATGGCTTCTTTAGGCCAGCTGGTGGCTGGAGTTGCGCATGAGATAAACACGCCGCTGGGTTCAGTCAATAGCAATAACGGTATATTCAAAAAATGTATGGATAAATTTCGGGATGATCTTAAAGACGGGGATATCAAGGAAATTATGGAAGATGCCATAAAAACAAATGAGGAAGCGATAAAACGTATAAATAACCTGGTCAGGTCATTACGCAACTTCGCAAGGCTGGATGAGGCTGAATATCAGGAAGCAAATATCCACGACGGCCTGAACAGTACCTTGATGCTTATAAACCATGAAATTAAAAACCGAATTGAAGTTATTACTGAATTCCATGATATCCCCCCTGTTAAATGCTACCCCAATCAACTTAATCAGGTGTTTATGAATATACTTGTCAACGCATACCAGAGCATTGAGGGCAAAGGGGAAATAACCATAAAGACAGAAAAACAGGAAAACAAGGTCATTATTACCATTTCTGATTCAGGAAAAGGTATTCCTACCGAAGATCTACATAGAATATTTGATCCGGGCTTCACTACAAAAGGCGTTGGAGTGGGAACAGGGCTTGGATTGTCAATTTGTTACCAGATTATAGAAAAACATAAGGGTAAAATAGTCGCAGAAAGCGAATTAGGTAAGGGCTCAGTGTTTAAAATAGAGCTTCCTCTATAGGTATAGAGAAAATGATGTGGAGTTTAACCAGAAAAATAATACTTTTGCCGGGAACTGTGTTGGTTTTTGTTCCGGCTATACTGGTTTTTTTAACAAAAGATACCATGTTTGCAGTAGAATTACTGTCGCCTAACAATATTTTTTTCTGGATAGCTATAATTTTTGGTCTATTTGGGATTTTAATAGCAATTTGGACTGTAACTCTTTTTGTAAAAATCGGAAAAGGGACGCCAGCTCCCTGGGAACCGCCTCAAAAACTTGTAGTAAGGGGACCATACAGGCATGTGAGGAATCCCATGTTAACCAGCGTTTTCCTTATGCTTACTGCCGAGTCTATACTGCTTCAATCTTTGCCAATAGCAGCCTGGATGGCATTTGTTATTATTGCAAATCTCATTTATATGCCCTTAATCGAAGAAAAAGGTCTGGAAAAACGCTTTGGTGAAGAATACAAGATATACAAAAAACATGTACCCCGCTGGATACCAAGATTAACACCTTGGAAACCTAATTAAAAAGAGGGTTTAACCCCTCTTTTGGTAATTCTATTCACCCATAACTTTTACGATCATCCGTTTTCGGCGTTGTCCGTCGAATTCTGCATAATATATCTGCTGCCACGGGCCAAGATCGAGTTTTCCTTCTGTTACAGGAACAATAACTTCATGTCCTATTAAAAGACTTTTGAGATGCGAATCCCCATTGGTTTCCCCGGTCATATGATGTTTATAATTAATGTCAAACGGGGCAAGATTCTCGAGCCATTCGTCGATATCAGCGATAATCCCGCTTTCCGCATCATTAACATACACCCCTGCGGTTATATGCATTGCGGAAACAAGAATCATTCCCTCTTTTATCCTGCTCTTTTTGAGAATCTCGGAAATTTCAGGAGTTATATTAATATATTCCCGGTGATTCTCTGTATTAAACCACAAATATTCTGTATGAAATTTCATGGGAATCCTCCTGAATTTACTGATGGTTCTCGTCAGGCAGCCATTCGAACATTCTTACTGCCCGTGGCTGACCCAGAATGCCTTCTATCTGGACTGCAAAATCCTTGTCATTAATACGAGGTTCTGCGTTCAACGGCGGAATTCTATCCCTGTTGGGATATTGATTTGCTATTCGTTGATCAGCAAGCAGCTGCACCCATTCTCCCGGAATTTTTCTTATAAGTTTGTCCATAGAAAGGTCTTTAATCGCTCCAAGGTTCTTGACAACTCTTCCTGACAGAGTACTAAGCATTGTCAAATCAGCATGATTATTTTTCATCTGTACTGTACCGGTAATAAATGAGCTTAAATACTTGCCCTGCATCTTGATTTCCTGTACATTCAGCATGCCTCTGTTAATTAAAACCAGTCCTTCAAGTGTATCAAACTGATGTGTTTTGGCTGCTTCTTCTGATTGGAGGTTATTTGAAAGTACTGAATCTGTAATTCCTTTTACAGACAGGTTATTTGCGCTTAATAAATATTCAAGATTTGCGAGCCTCGGCATATGTCCATTTTCAATCATAAAATCAGTCCTGCCGACAGCATTCATTGTCATTGCCTCCGGAGTCTGACCTATGGTGGTGAGTTTTATACGACCATTCATTCCTCCGAAAATTTCGTTCGGAGTCTGTGCAAGCGTGGAAGCGAGCGCATTGATTTCCACGTTATCAGCCGTGCAATCAAGTGATAATTTGCTGATTTTCAGGTTCATATCAATCATACCACTTGCCGTGCCACCGCCGACATGGGTCAGGAAGTTCCTGATTGCAAGCATATTAAGAGGTTTTATAGTAAAGTCAAAGGTTAAATCCTTGTTTAACAGGTTACTTGCAATAAGTTTCCCGGCGGAAAACTTCCCGTTATGAATAATTACAGGAACGTCCTGCAACTGCTGCTTTGATCCACCTGATGCCATACCGGAATTATTACTCCTATTGACTGGTCTGCTTTGCGCTTGCGGTGCCGAAGCAAACGCCTGACTTAGCTTGTCTATATTTATAAAGTCAGAACTGACTTTAACAGATTTTACCTGGTAAGGTGGGGATAATTTATTCTCTAAAATCGCTGACAGCACGAGTTTTGAGTCAATAATATTTACAACTGCAGTATCAACAGTTATATCCTTTTCTTTTAAGGTTACATCAACACGATCTGTCTTTATATACATTGACGGGATGTCTACATTTCTTAAATTCAGTGTTCCATATGCTTTTAGTCTGGATGTCCTGCCCTTTACAAGGAGGTTTCCATTTACCTGGATATTGCCTTTCGGCTCAACAAGTATCAGGTTCAGGCCTGAAATATCAATTTTTATATCGTGCAGATAGGGATCAGGGGTCTGCACACTGTTGATATCGCCTTTTACAGAGACCAATCCTGTTGCTGATCCCAGGTTATAAAGTCCTGACTTGTTTTTTAAGAGATTACTGCCTGCAAAAAGCCCTGCATCTTTTATGGAAATTGAAGTCGGTCTTACATTTGCATTAAAATTGATTATGTTTGTAGTTCCTGCTGGCTGGTCAAACCTGACCAAAGAAGCAAGATTATCAATATTAGTCTGCGCTACCAAGTCTAAATCTTCCGGAGTACCGGTTATAGTTGCCAGTATAGGGAGTCCTTGTGACTTAACAGCTTTTTGTGCTTCTTTTGGCGCATATTTTTTTATATCCGCAGGGGAAACTTCGCCGTTAGCCATAATGTTTATTTCCGGTATCCTTGTCAAATCCGTAATTTTACCGGATATATTTATAGGACTGTATGATATTACAGCTTTTATATTTTTTAACATTACCTGCTCGCCATCTGAAGTGATTTTCCCTTGGTTTACAGCAACAGGAAGTCCGGCTGCTGCGTGGTTAGCACTTATTTTATTAACTGACAGCACAACTTCCGGTTTGATTTCCTTGTCCAGCCTTCCTTTAACTGTTGCATTAGCGCTCAGGCTGCCTGATACGTTTCTAAAGTCCTTGAACTGCGGTCTTAAATCCGCAAACATCGGACTGTTATTAATCAGGCTCATCACTGTGGCCAGGTTAATATTCGGAATATCCGCTTTTATATCGGAAACAAGTTCAGATGTAACGTTTCCTGTTACATTAAACCCGATGTCGCCTATTGAACCGGCGGTTTTTTCAATAACAACCCGGTCTTTATCAAATTTCAAGCTGCTGTTAAAGTTTTCAAGTGGCCTGGATATTCTCTTATGGGAAAGACGAGCATTTATGATATCCAGATAGCCCTGATAATTGTCTTTTGTAAGGTTAAAATCAGCTTTTAATTTTCCTGCCAGCCCAATATCATTGAGCGGCTGAACATCAACGTTCAATGCATCCGCAAAAGAATAGGCGAATTTCTTTACGTCAGTAAGCAGAATATCAGTTGTTTTTACATTTATATTAAAGTCCTGTTTTGCCAGGTTTTTAACTTTTCCGGCAATTTTTACGTATGATTCCGGTATTATAAAGAGTTTGGAATCCACATCTATCTTTTTGCCTTTAAACTTAAAGCTACCATAACTATCAGGCAGCTTACGCTCATCAACCTTGAAAGAAAGCTTGTCAAACTTCAAAAATCCGTCAATTTCAGGAAACATGCCCTTTTCTTTCAGCCTTAAATCAGCGGCAATATCGCCTTTAAAGTCATATTTGATAAGCCCTTCCAGGGGGTCTATTCTTTGTTGCTTTTGATTAACCTGTTTTTCAGAGCCTTCCTGTTCTTCAGAATCTTTTGCCTCTTCTTTTTTCTCTTCTTTTATAATTGGAAGACCAGTTGCAATTGCTACATCATAGTTGATTCTGGGATTATCTTCCACTAAAAAAGCACCTTTAACCAGAATTTTTGCGTATTTTTCCGGGTCAAAGTCTTCAATCTTTATAATATCGCCTTTAAGCATAAAGTTCCTGCCCTGCGGGACGGTCATGTCTTTTAAATTCACGCTGTAATTATTGACTAATACGTTAAGCCCGTTGAATTCCAGCTCAAATGGAGGTTCTTGAAGTTGGGACGGTTCGCTTTCATTATCCGCAACATTTTTTTCAGCGCTTTGCTGAGGTGCAGACGCTTTTTCTATAATTGATTCAACATTATATTTTCCGTTTTTCAGCCTGGTAAGGAAGATTTCAGGATTTATTACCCTGACTTCGGCAATTTCAAGTTTCCTGAAAATCAACGGCAGCAGGGGAACCCTTATGCTGGCTTTTCCGAATTTAAGAAGTTTCTTGTCCTGCGGTGTTTTCACTTCTGCGTTTTCTGCGGTAACTCCTGCACTGAGATCAAAATATGTATCCAATTGCAGGTTTTCCGCATCAAAACCAAGACCGGCTGCGTCTTTTGCAGCTTTTTGGATTTCGGGCTTGAAGTTATTAAGATTCACCACTGCAGGCGCTACAAATAAAAACGCCGCATAAACAAGGCCAATTAATGCGACCAGTACAATTAACGTAATCTTTGATTTTTTTCTCATTATCTCTTCCCTCTTTCTCTTCCCTCTTCAAGTTTAATTAATAAATCATCGTTTATAACCTATATTTTACAACACTAAAAATTTTTATTTTCTATAAATTTTGTAGCAATTTTTATATGTGTTTTGTTTTTAACTTTTTAGTTAAGTTTCTGTTAAATAACTTTTGTAAAATTTTAAAAAACCTTGCTCGCCCTTCTCTGGAGGTGGCTGTGGCTTTGCCACCGCATTTTTATATATACCGATTTTATTGAGCAATCGTTAAGGAACAAATAAAATAAAATTATATTTTGTAATTTGAAAAAATTCCGGACCAGGTTCACAATGACAGTGGTTATTAGTTGGTATATAATGTTCGTTGGTTATAGATTACCATCCCGGATTGGAGTCCGGGAAAGGATTCCTGAATAAATAGAGAGACGGAAGATATATAATTATGACAAATAAATCAAAAGTACTAGGAATACAGATACAACCTGTGATGGGCGATAAAGAAGTCAATCTGAAAAAGGTAAGGAACTTTGTAGAGCAATATGCATGGTTCAATCCGGACTTAATTGTCTTGCCGGAGGTTTTTAACACAGGTGTTGACCACACAAAACTGCGGGAAATGGCAGAGGAAATTCCCGGCGGACCTACTACAGAATTAATGGTTGAGCTTGCTAAAAAGCATAATACCAATATTGTTGCGGGGAGCTTTGTGGAAAAAAAGCCGGACGGGGATTACAAAAATACATCTATAGTAATCAACAGGCAGGGCAAAATCATCGCAAAATACGAAAAAATCCATCTGTTTAACTATCACGGCAGCGAGGAGTCCAAATTTGTAACCGAAGGAAATAAAGCTGTACTGGTAGAAACCGACATCGGAAAAATCGGGCTTACAATATGTTTTGATGTAAGATTCCCGGAATTATACCGTACGCTTACTTACGCCGGGGCAGAAATTATTACAAACGTAGCTGCATTTCCCTACCCCAAGCTTGATCACTGGGTTACCCTTAATAAAGCACGTGCTATTGAAAATCTGGCTTATATTGTAACAGTTAATCAATGCGGAAAGGTTAATATTAAACGTCAAAACCTCGGGGTATCGATGGTGATAAACCCCTGGGGTGAGGTTATTGCCTCTGCCGGAGGCGAAGAAGGGGTTATGATGGCGGAAATAGACCTTGAACAGGTAAGAAAAACCAGAAAAGAATTCTCTGCACTGGATGATATCCGGCCTGATGCTTATAAACTATAGCCCTATCGAAAATTTTTTGTAAAAAAAATTGTAATTTTATGAAGAAACACTTATATGCGTGGTAATTTAATAATATGCCGTATCAAGTCTTATTAGTCGATGATGATTATTATTTCCGTGAAGAATTCTGTGAGCTGGTTCCGGATTTCAATGTAATTGAAGCCTCAGAGGGTAATGAAGCAATTAACATACTATCGAATCCTCATAACATTGACCTGGTTATTCTTGATGAAAACTTACCGGGTATAAACGGAACAGATTTACTTAAAAAAATTAAAAATATATCCCCGAATATAAAGTCAGTTATACTAACAGGTGACAGCTCAAAAAACGTTGCTGTAAAAGCACTGAGAGCACAGGCGGCTGACTTTATAGAAAAGCCTTTAAACAGGGAAAAGCTGGAAAAAATTACAAACCTGATACTGGCCTCCGAAAGGGGAGAGAAGGATAAATCCCAAAAAGGGACAAAGGGAAAAATTGAGCAGGCAAAATATTATGCTGAGCGCAATTATGAAAAAAAACTAAACTTGTCACATATAGCAAATGAACTTGGATTGAGCCCCAAATATTTAAGCCGGGTATTCAAAGAAAACACAGGCATGTCTTTCAGCGACTATAAGCTAAAGTTAAGAATAAACAAGGCCAAAGGACTTATCAAGGATGGCGGTTATAACGTAGAAGAAATATCTTACCAGCTGGGATATAAAAACCCTGAGTCATTCAGCAAGACCTTCCGCAATTACACAGGCTTAACTCCGGGTGAATACAGGAAAAAATCTGAAATACCGGATGATATTGGGAATAATGATGAAAATATTGAAGTAAAGCTCAAAGAGTTGAAAAAAACCAAAAAAGAACTGGCAAAGGCAAAACATCTTGCACAACTGGGTAAGCTTACTTCATACGTTACACACGAATTTAGAAGACCGCTGGGAGTAATTCAGATTGCTGCATGGAATCTAAAAAGAAAAAATACAGATGAAAGCTGTGTAAAAAATATTGAAAAAATTGAAAAAATGGTTGAAGAAGGAGAAAAACTGGTAAATAACCTGCTGAACTTTTCTAAAATCAAAATGCCAACCTATCAGACAGTAAAGATCAAAGATTTGCTTGAAGGAATTATTGAAGATTCAAAAGAAATAAACCTGAATAACAGGGTGGAATTTATAAAAGAACTCAGCCTCTCTGAAGAAGATTCTATGATCACCGACCCTTTGCAAATGAAAGAAATACTGACAAACATAATAAACAATGCCTATGAGGCAATTCCGGAGGATAAATCAGGAAAAGTACGAATAAAGGTAAATTTTAATAAAACCTGGCTGGTAATTAGAATTACAGACAACGGCAGGGGAATTTTAGGTAAAGACCTGCCAAAAGTGTGTAATTCATTCTTTACCCGCAAAAACAAAGGAACAGGGCTTGGACTGAGTATTTGCAGGGAAATTATAGAACTTCATGACGGTAAACTTGATATAAAAAGTAAATACGGCAGCGGAACAAGCGTAACTATAAAACTTCCAAGGGAAAGAAAAAAAATTTGAGCAGAATTTATTAACATACCAATGTAGACTAAAAAATTAGTTTATTATATGATATTTTCGAAAACCAAATATTAAAAAATTTTTAACTAATATAAGCCCTGGTGGCGGAATGGTAGACGCGTCGGACTTAAAATCCGATGAGGCTTTCACCTCGTGCCAGTTCAAGTCTGGCTCAGGGCAATTTTTTCAAAACCGTTTTATAACGGTTTTTTTATTTTCAAAAAAAAAATTTACAGCTTCTTATTCTCCACCATCCATATCAAGTGAAACTAAAGCCATCTCTGCTGCTTTCTGCTGTGCTTCTTTTTTAGATTTACCTGAGCCATATCCAAGGGATTCCTCATTTACAAAAACTTCTACTTCAAATGTCTTATTATGAGGCGGCCCTTCTTCTTTTACAATTCTATAGTCCGGCAGCTCCATACCATGCGCCTGTGCATATTCCTGAAGGATTGCCTTGAAATTATATTTTGCTGCGGACTGGTCAATTTTTGTTACTTCGGGTTCTAACAACGGGATCAGAAAATCATATAACTGCTCAATTTTCCCGTCTACATAAAAAGCTCCAAGAAATGCCTCAAATGCACATGCCAGATTGGATGGCCGTTTATTTCCGCCCATTTTCCGCTCGTGATAGCCAAGTTTCATGTAGTCCCCAATGTTTATTTGAAGCGCAATTCTTGTTAAAGTATTATCACTAACCAAAATCGACCTTATTTTTGTCAGATCTCCTTCTGTATAATCAGGAAACCTGTCGTATAAATAATTGCTTGCGATAAGTTTAAGTACTGCGTCGCCGAGAAATTCCAGCCTTTCATTGTTCAAAAAGGTAGGAAGTTTGTTTTCAAACGTGTATGAACTATGGGTAAGGGATTTATCAAGGTAATCGTAATTATCAATACTCAGTCCCACGTTTGCCAGAAGTTCATCCAGTTCATCAATTCTTTCTTTGCTTAGCATATTAAAACTCACCAGTTTTTTTATAATACTCCCAGAGAAGAAAATGCTGTAACATCATTAACCAGGAAAAAATAGAAGTAGTAATATCCTGCTACCACAGTAAAAATATAACTGTCTGATCTGTCCAACACTCCGCCATGTCCGGGAAAAAGAGACCCGGAGTCTTTAATTCCGGCTTCTCTTTTAATCATAGATTCTGCAAGATCACCTAGCTGTGCAAATATTGATATCAACAGACCTATAATAAAAGAATTTAAAATACTTAGACCAATAATATATCCAATTATAAGTGATATTGCTACTGCTGTAATTGTACCGCCAACAGACCCCTCTATAGTTTTTTTAGGACTTATTTCTTTCCATAATGGATTTTTGCCCCATAGCTTCCCGCTGTAAAATGCTCCAATATCAGTAGCTGCAACGATGATAAATACCAGAAGCACCAGTCCGATACCGATATTAAAGCTCTGTCCCATTATAGTAAATGTACTTGTTTCTATATCCCTTATCATAAGTAAATGCAGGGGAAATACTCCGGTATAAACCAGACCAAGCAGGGTTATAGCAAGATCATTAACCTTTGCCTCCACCTCCCGGAAAAGTATAATAAGAAATGCAATCAGCGAAATGAGAACCAAGGCTCCAAATAGCAAATCATAGAACTTTAAAGACGTAAGGCCAATAAGCAGAAAATTTGATATAACCACAAAAGAAAAAGGAGGTTTCATCCCTCTTGCTTCTGCTATTTGCACAAACTCTTTTGTGCCAACAAATACAAAAAGTCCTATAAATAGCGCCAGTATTATTCCACCGAAAAATAATCCCGCCAGAATCCATGCCAGCAATAATACAGCAACAACTACCCGTTTTTTATCTAGACCTTTATTGTTACTCACGGACTTTACCTTTTTAAACTATATGGACAGAATTTCAGTTTCTTTTTCAGAAACCATGTTATCGATATTTTTTATGTATTTATCAGTAAGTTTTTGGACTTCATCCTGGGATTTTTTAACTTCGTCTTCAGGAAGACTTTCAGCTTTTTCAGCTTTTTTGAGAGAATCAGCCATTTCCCTTCTTATGTTCCTGATAGCAACTTTTGCGTCTTCGCCAACTTTTTTGACTTCCTTTACAAGCCCTTTCCTTCTTTCTTCGGTGGGCTGAGGGAATACTAGCCGTATGTTTGTGCCGTCGTTATTGGGAGTAATTCCTATATCTGACTTCATTATAGCTTTTTCAATATTTCCTATGGAACTCTTGTCGTAAGGTGTTATAACCAGTGTCTGGCCGTCCTGAACAGACACGTTTGCCAGTTGTTTCAAAGGTGTGGGGGTTCCGTAATAATCAATACTTATATTGTCTAAAATCATAGGATTTGCACGGCCGGTGCGAATATTTGAAAATTCTTTCTGTGTACTGGACACAGATTTTTTCATTTTGTCTTCGCCCTTTTGCATAATGTCATTAACAGGCATAATTTTTTTCTCCTCCTATTAAAGTTCCCTCTTTTTCTCCTTTGAGAATTTTTTCTATACTGGTATTACTTGCAAAATCAAATACCACAATCGGTATATTTTTGTTCTTACATAATGATATAGCTGAAGTATCAATAACTTTTAAATCTTTTCTAATAATATCATCATAAGAAATATAATCAAATTTATACGCATCAATATGTTTTCTGGGGTCTTTGTCATAAACTCCGTCAACCTTGTTTTTTGCCATAAACATAGCTTCTGCATTAATTTCAGAAGCCCTGAGGGCTGCTGCTGTATCTGTAGTAAAGAAAGGATTGCCTGTACCACCGGCAAATATTATAACCCTGCCCTTTTCCAGGTGTCTCATTGCTCTTAACCTTATGTAAGGCTCTGCTATCTGATCCATGCGTATTGCATTTAGCACTCTGGTTTCTACATTATATTGTCTTAATACTCCCTGAAGCACAAGAGCGTTCATTGTAGTTGCAAGCATACCGACATAATCCGCAGATGCCTGATCCATTCCCAGTTTTGCGCTGTTTTGCACACCACGGAATATATTACCCCCACCAACAACTACCGCAATCTCAACCCCCATTTCTCTCACATCACGGATCTGTTTTGCGACTTTATTTATGGTATCAGGGTCAATTCCAAAGCTGGCTTCGTCCATAAGCGCTTCACCGCTGATTTTCAGGAGTATTCTATTATATTTTAATTCTGACATTATGTTACCTTCCAGGATATTATGATTGTTCTTAAATATTGCTGTTTTACCTTCAATATTTTCCTTTATAATTTTAATATAAATCTTTTGTGTTTGGTAAATAAGTAAAGAAAGTTTATTAAAAAATAATAATTATTTTGGATGGTGTAATGACAAACATTTGTAGACTATTATAGTATTATTCAATGACTGGCCCGATGGGCGTATTATTATATGGTAACAACATAAATGAGCTATTTAAACACAAACGGTATAAAAAATGAGCAATTCAGCTTAAAGGACATTCCTTCCGGGGGGAATATACATTTTATTGGACTTGGCGGAATAGGAATGAGCGGACTGGCAAGGATTCTACTGGATTCAGGCTATAAAATTTCCGGCTCAGACCTTAATAAAAACCATCTCCTTGAATACTTTGAAAGCAGGGGCGCTGATATTTTCGTAGGGCATGCAGAAGAAAATTTAAAAAACTGTTGTGCTGTAATAAAAAGCACCGCTATAAAAGAAAATAACCCGGAATACCAAAAGGCCTTACAGGATAATATCCCTGTAATTCACAGGGCAGAGCTGCTTAATGCTCTTATGACCGGGTACGGACAAAAAGCAATCGGAGTTACCGGAACACACGGCAAGACCACCACCACCGGCATGATAGCTACAATTTTTTATGAAGCCGGACTTGACCCCAGTTTTGCTATAGGCGGTGAAATCCCACAGCTCAGGACAAACTCGGCTTTCGGCAAGGGAGGCTATTTTGTGTCGGAACTTGATGAGAGCGACGGCACAATTGAACTGTACAGTCCGGATATTAGTGTCATCACCAATCTTGAGCTTGAGCATCCTGACCATTACAGGGACGGTTTTGACCAACTGTTAAGAACTATGAAGAATTTTATAGACAGAACACCGGAAAACTCAAAAATAATAATAAATATAGACGACGAAGGCAATAATAAACTCATAGACAGGGCAAAAAATAATAATTTTATTACCTACAGCATTGAAAACAACGATGCTGATTACTTTGGTGAAATCATCGAAAGTGTGCCTGACGGAAAAATGAGGGTATACAAGCAAAACCGGCTTCTCGGTGAAGTTATACTCGGCGTGCCGGGTGTGCATAACTTATCCAATGCTACAGGCGCAGTTGCAGCAGCATTAGAAAGCGGGCTGGAATTCAATAAAATTTCTCAGTCGCTGGCTAAGTTTACCGGGATGAAAAAACGCTTCCAAACTGTAGGTTACGCAAACGGCGCAAGATTAATTGACGATTACGCCCACCACCCGACTGAAATCAGGGCCACAATCAATACCACCAGAAAAATTGTTGACCTGAAGCAAAAAGGACGGGTTATAGCTGTGTTTCAGCCCCATAGATACACCAGGTTCGCTGAATTCTGGGATGAATTCCTGAAATCATTTGATGAGGCTGACGTGGTTTATGTATGTGATGTTTATTCCGCAGAAGAAGACCCCGTCGACGGCGTAAATTCTGAAAATTTCTCAAAACAGCTGAAACACGACCTGGTAAATTATGTAAAAGGAAGCCTGGATAATGTTGCAGAGGTGCTTTTAAAAGAAATTCGTACAGATGATATGGTCTTAACCATGGGTGCCGGTCATATTACTAGGCTTGGCGGTATTATAGCGGATAAAGCCGGTAAAAAGCCTGATAACCAGAACCCGTCATCATGACCGGAGTCATGTTTTAGTGATGAACATGTTCTTTTTTTATTTGATCATTTACATTAGATGTATCCACTCCCCAATGTCCCCCATTTTCCCTTATTTTTACCGGGCTTGTAGATAGTTGATTTATTTGGCTTGCATCGAGTACTATTAATGTTGCATTACTCAAAGGGATTATACCTTCCTTTCCGGTTATTGAAACAATCCCTGCCTTTTCCTGTTCATGGATACGCTGATTTATACCGCCGAGCATCCTGTTTAAAGTATTGTCAAAAGGTTCCTGTGAATCAAGAGTTAGTAATTCGAATAGTTTTACTACGGTTAAATTATCTGCTTTTTCATTCATTTGTGCCAGCAGGTTGATCTTTGAATGTGCATCTTCTGCTCTTACAATAGATTGATCCCGAGACTCTCTGGGAACTTTTGCACTGAGATCAGAGTGTTCATCATGTACCCTTAGTTTATATTCTTTATTTTTTATTCCTAGTGATTTTTGATATAGCCCGCCTTCTTCAATAGCATTCTTCCAAATTTTTCTTAATGTTTCGGCATTTTTATAAGCCCGACTTATTCTTTTATTTTTCTCGGTCTTTGATATAGAGCTTTCTCTTTGGTAATGGCTTTTTAAAAATTCTATACCTTCGTTTAATACGTCCTTATTCCCATTGTCTATAAATGCCATAATTTCAGATGTAGTTTTTTGTGAGCGTATACTTAACTCTGGTTCCCTGGGAATTTCATCCTTAAAAGCCATATGTCCTGTTGAATGAACAACTGGTTTATACCTATTTAAACCTATACTGCTATAAATCATAATTAAACCCACTTTCCTTTATTTTTTCTTAATTTAACAGACCCAAATTAGAAGGTATCCCGTTCGGGTCTATCGCTCCGTTACCAGCAAGGTACTCGGGCAAGAGTGAACCAGGGGTTAAGCCAAAATCAACACTATTTTTTATAATAATTTCTGATGCTTCATTCAGGCTAATCTCCGAACCTGTATATTGGCCTGTCTTTTCATCCCATTTGGGTCGGGATGTTTTTACTATTTCATGAAGAGTATGGTCAAAGGGCATTACTCTTTTAGTTGAAAACTTAAATTCCTGATCGCCATCAGTTGAAGTGGGTTTATTTTCGGCTTTAGTAACCTCTGCATAATCAAGCGTGAGCATTTCATATAATTTTCTTTTGGTGAAATCATCGCCCAGCTCTTCTATTTTTACTAACATCTTACCTTTGGCATCCATAATATTATGAGCATCTGCATGTTTTTTATAAACCTCTTCAGCCCTGCTATCTGCAAATTTACCTGCTTCTCTCTTGAACCTAACGCCTGTTCGAAGTTGTTTATCCCATTCTGACATTATTTTTTCAGAATTTACGGCTGCCCTGGTCAGTTTTTGTGTCATTTCTTCTCTTTTTATTTTACCTTGCCCCAGTTCTTTGGCATATTCACAACTCAAAAAGAAAAGTGCTTTATCAAATACACTGGTATATCCCTGTATTCTGCTTCCAAAAATTTCATTAACGCTTTTCTCGGTTACATCCGCATGTATCACAAGAGGCGTATCAAAAGACTCACGACAACTGCTTTTAAAAGCCACCTTATTATTGTTTTTAACCGGGTTGAATTGTCTGTATGTATTTAAACCTGTATAGTTATTAATCATAATTAATCCTCTCTATTTTAGTTTTTTGAATTTTTATCCGGCATAAAACCTCTCCAACCCTGCTCCCCGGATATTATAGACCCCGGTCGTGATTGTTCTGCAACTATTTCACCTATTTTGCTTAAATTGGTTTCATATATTATTACATCTTTAACATTTTTGCCGTTATGTTTGTAATACATTGTTGATTTTGCGGAAGTCTCCAGGATTTTATCCAATGTTTCATCGAATTGTTTTGGAGAATCGCCTGTCAGCATTTCGAGTAAATTTCTTTTGGTCAGGTTATCTTTGCTTTTAAATATCTCTGCAAGCAGATTGCCCTTGGCATCAATATATTTATGCTGCCTGATCCCTTCTTCCCTTTTTTCCACGGCAATTCCATGCCTCTCTTCGGTGCTGTCTCCCGATTCTTCAAAAACCCTGTACTGCAATCCATTTTTATATTGGGTTTCCCATTGATCCCTTAGTTCGTTTAGATTTTTTTTGGCATTTTGTAATTCTTTTCGTGATTCATTATCTGTTTTATTTTTTTCTTTATACTCTGATTCTAAAAAATTATAGCTATCCCGGAATACACCGTTAATTCCCTCATCAACATTGCCGAAGATTCTTTTCATACTCACAGCTACTTTTTCAGAAGTATCGTTATTGTATACAAGTATTGTGTTGTCATCGGGAATCCCTAATTCAGAAGGATCAAGAGGTTTTACTGCCTTAAAAGCCATCCTGTTATTATTTAAATTTCCAGCCCTATAATTACTATATCCAATGCCAATATTCATTTCCTTACCTCTTTTATAATTTAGTCCGTTACTAATTTAAAAAAGGTAAAGATAAAAATTGCTCGTATAAATGTTAAAAATTGTTAAATTAACACTTAAAGTATATTATCCAGTCCGTAAATAAATTCGTTATTAGTCATAACATGTTTTATACTCAGGATAACACCCGGCATGAAACTGATTCTGTCAAAGGAGTCGTGCCTTATGGTTAATGCCTGCCCCGGTGCTCCGCAAATTACTTCCTGATGGGCGATGAATCCCGGCAGCCTTACACTGTGTATATGGATATTTGATTTTGTTACCCCGCCACGTGAACCTTTAAGGGTTTCGGTTTCCGGGCAGTTGTCAACGCCGAATTTGTCTCTTTCCTGCGTCATAAGCTCCGCTGTTTTAATTGCTGTTCCGGATGGTGCGTCTTTCTTTTTGTTGTGGTGAAGTTCTATGATTTCTGCGTTGCTAAAGTATTTTGACGCTTTCTGGGCAAACATCATCATTAAAACAGCGCCTACCGCAAAGTTTGGAGCTATAAGACATCCCAGCCCTTTTTGCTGTGATATTTTTTTTAACTCCCCGAGTTGTTTTTCCGCAAGTCCGGTAGTCCCTATTACAGGTCTTGCGCCTTTATCGAGGATTAGTTTTGTATGTTCATAAACCAAATCAGGGTTGGTGAAGTCCACAACAGTATCAATCTTTTTTTGCTCAAGGACTTTTTGTAAAGAATCCTCTATAACAACCCCATAGGCCTTATTTTCAATAATTTCACCAATGTCATTACCAGTATTTGTAATGTCAATTGCGGACACAAGTTCCATATCATTTTCTGCCTGAACAGCTTTAACAACAGCCTGTCCCATTTTTCCGCAGGCACCGCTTACCGCAACTTTTATTTTATCTTTCATATTCTGTTTCCTCACCTATATCTGTATTTTTATAAATTATCTCATATAAAGGCAGGGTTTAAAGTAATTATATTAGTTAAAATGTGTAAACCGCAAAACTATTGATAAAAGCGGTTTTTAGGAAAAATTATAAATTTATTTGTTAATTAAGTAAATTTTTTTCTTCAAGTGTTTTATAAAACCAGGTGAAGATAATAAATAGGTAAATGATATGTAATATCCAGTTATTAGTGTTCTAAAAAATAAACGATAAATAAGAAATTTTATTCAGAAATAAACAAAACGGATAAATTTTAAAAAACCTATACCTGATGAGTTATACCGATTTTAATAAGTAATCTTAAAATGAAAGAAATTAACATAAATCGGTATGCGTGAGCAGAGAGCGACGTTTTCTTAAAGCAGGGCTTTGCTCTGCTAAAGAGCAGGAGCATAGTTTCATTCATGCCCGGCTAAAGCGGGAGCATAGTCTCATTCATGCCCGGCTTTCCTGAAAAATAAACTCATTTAGGTATAAGACCACTATTAATTAATTTAATTCTTTCATAAATAAACCGCACATAATGAATTTTTTTTAAAATCCTTTCAAATCATCTTTATTACTGCAAGGTCCTCGTTAATAAGACTATTAATAGCAAAAAACCTGTTATCTGCTCAAATGATTATTCTGAATGTAAATATACATAAAATACATTGTTTTAAGGGTGAAATTTATTGTGAAAAATATTATAATTAGTGTATATACTTAAATATATAAAATATATTTAAAGTAAAAGGTGGCATCACTTTAAAAATGAAAAATTATTTTTTATTATGTTTATTGGTTGTTATGTCTGTATTTTTTACTACTGGCTGCAATTCTAAACACGAACAAACTCATGAAAAGAAGATCAAAAGTTTTGAGGCTAAGAGTTACAGGAGCGGAACAGTAATGTTGCGTGATAAATCAAACAGCAGCAATGAGTCGTCATTTGATTTTGGTGCGTCTATGAGAGACATGGAAGTCGGCCCAGGCGAAGTAAAGTTTGGTCCTGAAAACGAATTTTAGTAAATTATGAAGAACAGGGAAAGTATAACTCAGGCAAGACAGAATATTGCAAATCTTATCATTGATATTCTGGCAGAAAAAATAACTGTACAGGAGGCGATAAAAAGCTATCCTCAGGGAATTAAAGACGAATCTGCAGAATGCGCATTCCATGCAATTTTACACTATGAAGCGGATGAAGATTATAGAAAACACGACCCTGATTATTTTGAAGAACAGAAAAATTACCTTGAATATATAGCAAATTTATTCAGGCAGGATGAAGACCTACCCTCAAACATAATAGATGAATACAGAAAATATTATGAAACCCCACCATTAATGAGCAAAAAAGGTATAATGTATACGATAAAAAGTTTATTTCGGCTAATACATTAAAAAGGACAGAGTTTAAATGAACAAAAAGCGCAGAAAAAGCCAGAATATGGTTGAAGTTATATTTATCATACCTCTTTTAATTATGATACTTCTGGCTATTGTAGAATATGCGGTATTCCAGAGAAATGTCGCCACTGTTCAGGATATAGCTGTAGATGCCGGAGTTGCTGCTTCTAAATATTACGTAGACGAAAGTATAGTTCCGGGCAATCCGTTTACTGAAAATCCGGCTGTTGAGGCAGCTGTAAATATTGTTATGCAAAGAATACATGTTTTAGGAGAGCCGAACCTGGTCTTTAAGCATTATGACTGGGGCCCGGGTTTTGGACAGAGACCTTTTGCCCTTTATGATTTTTATACAACCAAAACAGTTCGTTACAAAGGTAGAGATGTTCCGGTAGTCACATTTTCAGTTGATTATAGAGATCCTGTTCAGGACGGTGTCTCCACTCAGCTGGCATATCATTATCAGCTTATGTTTTTTGCTCTTCGGCTTTGCTACTGGACAGGCAGATGCCTGGAGATTATACCCGGAACAGTCCAGATTAGCAGTACGCAAACAAAACAATATGTACATTATTAAGGAGAAAAATGGAACAATGGTCTGAAAAACTTAATGTACCCCTGCCGGAATGTGGTCAGTGCGGAGTTTGCTGTCTATGTGCCACACCGTCTGTATCTTATAAAAAACTTTTTGAAAGAGCAGCAAACGGGGATAAATTCGCAAGAGACTTTCTTTCCTTGTTTGTCCCTTATAAAAACCATGATGAAGCCCGTAAAATTTCTGAAGAAATTGTGGACAGGACAATAAAAGCCTGTGAAAACGGGACTAATAAAATTCCTGTAGAAGACCTGGTGTTTTACAGGTGCAGGTATTATCATTTTGAGAAAAAATGCCTGATATACAAAGACAGGCCTGAATTATGCAGGGAATATCCCTCATCCCCCTATCAGGTTATACACAGCCGGTGCGCTTTTTATAACTGGTCGCAGGAATGCAAAAAAGCCTATAATAAAATTAAGAATGATTTAGAACAATTAAAAAAACAAAAAAGAGATCTTGAAAATATGAAAGAGCAAAAAAGATTTGAGGAATTATATTACAGGCTTAAAAATTTAAATGATGATGAGTATAAGTTTATGGTAACAGTGCCGTCTATGTGTATTGTCTCCCCTGCGTGTTCCTGGGTAAAATTTAGCAAATAGTTTTTATTATGCATATTTCCCCTGGTAAGACCCCCTTCTTTCCAGTTCACGGTCAATCATATTAAGCACTTTAAACTTTTCATTAAGCCACGCCGGGGCTACCAGGAGTTTTTTAAGGCCATTCCCCGCAATTCGATGAATGGTGGTTGAGGCAGGAAGAAATTCAAGAAAATCACATACTGTATCAACATATTCTTCTGCTGAAAGCAGGTTGATTTCATCTTTATTATACATTTTTTCAAGCTCTGTATCTTTCAGCACGCATAAAAGATGGATTTTTACGCCGTCAATATTCATATTTGCCAACACCTTTGCTGTTTCCAGCATGTCCTGTTTAGTTTCACCGGGCAGGCCGATTATTATGTGGGCACATACTTTTATGTCCCTTTTTTGGCTCATCTCTGCAGCTCTTTTAAAATCTTCGAATGAATGCCCCCTGTTTATTAAATCCAAAGTTTTATTATGTACTGACTGAAGTCCGTATTCTATCCAGGTAAGATGGTTTTTCTGGTATGAGCCTATCAGGTCAAGTTTTTCCTTATCTACACAGTCCGGCCTGGTGCCTATGGAAATCCCCACAACTTCCGGATGGGACAAAGCCCTGTCATAAAGGTTTTTAAGAGTTTCAACAGGCGCATAGGTGTTAGAAAAGGCCTGAAAATAGGAGATAAATTTTTCTGCTTTAAATCTGTCTTTCAATCTTGCAATACTGGCTTCCAGCTGTTTTTCCACAGTCAGAACATTGGAATGGGCTTGTGAAAAAGAACCGCCTGTATCGCAAAATATACAGCCATTTTCAGAAATTACCCCATCCCTGTTCGGACAGTTAAAACCGGCATCAATAGTAACTTTATAAACTTTACAGTTGAAAAGTTCCTGCAGATGCCGGCTGTACTGGTTATATCTTTTTATATCAGTCTTTTTTTCCTGCTTCATCTTTTGGTGGTGGATATACATAATGTTCCCCGCAGACAGGGCATACTACTTCCTGCGTTTTTCCTTCTTCAAGCCTTGCAACTTCAAAAAGACCTTTACATGATGATTGAACACATCTAATTGCCCAGACAGGCCTGATTATTCTTGCCATAACTTTTTACCTTTCCAAGTTTATATACATATATTCTACTATACTTTTTGAGCTGAAAGATTTTCTTTAATTTCTTCTCCGACTTTAATTGCCTGTGCTTCTAACTCAGCAATTGATCCGTTGTTTTCTATCACATAATCCCAGTTTTCGTAATTATCGAGATCTGTTTCTGTCGGATCATCTTCTTTTACGAGTTTTCCTCTTTTGTCTCTTTCGTCCCTGTTGGCTTCAACTCTTATTTTAACAGCGCCAAGCTTATCAAAAGTTTCTATTTCATGCTGAAGCCTAACATCAGAAATTATCAGGTTATCCTGATAAGCAAGTACTTTTTTAATCCAGCAATCAGGGTCCTGTTGCCTTCTGCCGTTACTGAAATTAATCAGGTCTACCCTGTAAAGAGGCTTATTCCTTTCAACTTCATTGAAAGTAAGGTTTTTTTCCTCGCTGAACTGTATTTTTATTGCATCTGCCAAAGGAGCAAGTTTAAAATCAGGAAGAACTCTTTTTAATGCATTAGCAACTGTATCCTTTCCGGAAAACTGCTTTCCGGAAATAACTACAATTTTTTTATTTTTCTTTGTCATATTTGCCACCTTTCATATAAATTATTCTCTATATTACAAACATCTAAAATTTTCCCTACAACAAAATCTATACTATCATCAATAGTATCTATTTTTCCATAAAAACCGGGTATTGGTGGAACAATATTAACTCCCAGTTTTGATAATTTTAACATATTTTCCAAATGAATAGAATTTAAAGGAGTTTCTCTTGGCACTAAAGTAAGAGTCCTTTTTTCCTTTATACAAACATCTGCTGCCCGTGTAATTAAATTTTCCGCATTTCCGTTGGCGATAGCTGCAATGGTTGCCATACTCGCAGGAGCAATAATCATTCCTTCTGTTTTATAAGACCCGCTTGAGGGACTTGCCCATATCTCGTCATCCATCCATATTTGCAGATTTTTTATTTCCTTTGCCATTTTTATGAATCTTAAAATATTTGCATAATTTTTTTCCCTGTCATTATCGAGTTCAAGGCCAAGTTCCTGATCTGCAATATAATAAGCTTTTGAAGAAATTATCAATTCAACCTGATAAGCGTTTTTTAAAAGAAATTCCAGTATTTCTATGCCGTATATAATGCCGCTTGCTGCTGTTATTCCCAGTATTACAGGGGTATCTTTTTTCATGGGATTTAACCTTATTTTTTATTTTCTTCTTTTTTAACTGATGTAATGGAAGGAAATTCAAGGGAGAAAAAGTCCTGAAATCTGAATTTGCTCTTTTCTTTGACTTCTTCTTCTGTTTTTTCCTGTACCGATTCAGAAATTCCATAAAGAAATTCCAGTTCTGACCGTAATTCTTCAAGGCTGGAAATGTTTGTCAGCTTACCGCCCTGAGCAATTGAGATATTTCCTGTTTCTTCTGAAACCACAAGACATGTGGCATCAGAAATTTCTGACATGCCGATAGCTGCCCTGTGCCTTGTACCATACTGCCAGCTTAATTTGGGGTCTTCTGTAAGTGGTAGTAACACGCCCGAAGCAAGGATTTTGTTATGTTTAATTACCACAGCCCCGTCGTGAAGCGGGGTATTGGGATGGAAAATTGTAAGCAGTAATTCGGTACTGATCGCCGCATTAAGCTGGATGCCGACCTCCATAACAGTTTCCATCTCCCGTGAGTTATGAAATACTATCAGCGCACCTGTATGTGACTTGCTGAGATGTTTTACCGCTCCAACTATTTCTTCCACCAGTGCTTTAATATGCGATTCACTATCGGAATTTATGATATGCTTGTTTAAAAACCCTTTTTGTCCCAGATATCCGAGTAGTCGTCTGAGTTCCGGCTGGAAAATCACAACCAGCGAGAATATAACAATATTAACAACGCTTTCAAGTATTTTGCCGATAATCTGTAAATTAAATAATTTACTCAATACCAGGGCAAGAAGCAGCATTAATATTCCCTTGAGCAACTGTTCAGCGTGGCTGCCGGAAATAAACCTGTATATTTTATAAAAAATAAAGCCCAGTATAAGTATTTCCAGAACATTGATAAGCCTCAAATGCCCACTAAAAGGCATCATTGAGCTTATAATGTCGAAAAAGGACTGGAATATTTGCGGTATTTGTTCAAACATTAATGACCAGCCTCTTTCTATTTTCCTTTTTTGACAAAGTAGTAAGTTACAGGATTTCTTAAAACAGGTTTACCGCATTAATTATTAGCAGCTGCATCCGCTTTTTGCAAACCTTTTCGGCATTATGTCAAAGGATATTAAATCCTGATAACTTTCTCTTTTTATTATAACATCAGACTGACCTTTATGTACAATAATTGCTGCCGGCTTTGGTACTCTGTTGTATTGACTTGCCATTGAGTAGTTATAGGCACCTGTTGCCGGTATACAAATTATATCTCCGGGGTTTATTTCCGGTAAATCAATATCTTTTATCAGGATATCTCCTGATTCACAGTATCTTCCGGCAATTGTAACTTTTTCTGACGGGTTGTCGTTCGCTTTATTTGCCACCAACGCTGTATAATCAGCCTGGTACATAGAAGGTCTGGGATTATCAGACATTCCTCCGTCTACTGCAATATATTTTCTGCCTTCAGGCACCTGTTTACTGCTGCCTGCGGTATAAAGAGTAATTCCGGAGTTGCAGATAATACTTCTTCCCGGCTCTACTAATAGTTTTATACCTTTCAGTTTGTGTTTAGCTATATTTTCATTAAGTGAGCTTACAATTACTTCTGCTATCTCGTATACAGAAACCGGGTCATCCGCTTCTGTATGTTTTACCCCGACTCCGCCTCCGATGTTCATTTCGGTAAGGCACATATCATATTTTTTCCTTATTCGGGCAAACTGCTCTGATATAATTCCTACCAGGTCTGAATATACATCTTTTTCAAAAATTTGTGATCCAATATGTGCGTGCAGGCCTTTTAAGTTCAGGTTGGCATAATCGTTTTTGATCTTTAAAATTGCTTCATCCAGCTGGCTCAGGTCAAACCCGAATTTGCTGTCCAGATGGCCGGTTTTGATGTAATCATGCGTATGACATTCTATGCCGGGTGTAATTCTGAGTAGAATATCAGCTTTTTTATCCTGTTTTTTTGCCGCCTCGTTGAGAAGTTCAAGTTCATAAAAATTATCAACGGTAATTCTTCCTATATTGCAGTATAGAGCAAGGTCTAATTCTTCCGTGGTCTTGTTATTACCGTTAAAATAACAGTTCTGCATCGGGAAAGAAGAATTCATTGCTGTATAAATTTCACCGCCTGATACAACATCCAGCCCAAGGCTTTCGTCTTTCATAATTTTGCAGATAGCACGGGTCATAAAAGCTTTTGATGCGTATAAAATTGAAACATCAGTATAAGCTGAAAAAGCGTCCTTATACTGTCTGCAGCAGGTTCTTATACTTTCTTCGTCATAAACATAAAGTGGTGAGCCGTATTGTTTTACCAGCTCAACTGTATCGCATCCGCCTATTTCCAGGTGGTTTTTACCGTTAATTTTTGTTGTATATGGAAATATTGATTGATTAACAGTTTTTTGCATCTTTATTCCTTTCAGGTTGTGTGAATATAAATCTTAATACTCTTTTATAAATTTTATCATAAGCAAAATTTCAAGATTAATAAAAGGATTCAGGCTTGAATTTTTCTTTTAAAAAAATTGTAAACATTTATTAATAATAAAAAAATTTGGGGTTAAGTTTTTTTTTGCTCAAGTTTAAAAACATTAGATACTTGTAAAAAAATCAAAAAAAGGGAAATAAAGGAAGAGGTAAACTATGATTAATTCTCTTAGTCTTGTTCAGACACATTTCGAAAAAAAAGCAAAACAACAAAACCCCGCTGCAAAACAAAACAGTGCAGCTTCAATGCTTCAGGCTAACCAGGGCATGAGCATGCAGGCAGCAAACGCATTAAAAGCCAACAGTTTAATGAAATTTTCTTTCGCAGGAAATCATAAGGAAGACCCGCAGATGATGAAGCTTAATCAGGCTGTTGAAGCAAAAGCATTAAAATCATTACCCAATGTAGATAAAGCGCTTGCTCCAAAATCAGTTGTGGTCATTGGCGCTTCATCAAAAGTTAATCCAAAAGAAGGTCCAAAATTAGGTACAATCGCACTTTCTAATATACTAAAAGGCGGATTTACAGGAACAACTTATGCACTTCAAAGGACTGGTGTTGCTGTAATTAACGATAAAAATGAACCTATTCCATATATACATCATGAATGGGTTGATGGTGAAGCAAAAGAAGTAAAAGATCAAATAATTCCTATAGGACATGCAGTAAAATTAGGAGAAGACGGTAAGTTTCACCCTGCACTTCAAAATGAAACAAAAGGAGTATTAAGAGTTTTTGACTCCGTAGATAAAATTGAAGAAGACATGAAAGGCAGGGGACTTGATAAAGAAAATAAACTGGGTGTATTGGTAGCAAGTGCGGATGATCCGGCAAAGGTTAAGTCAAATATAAGTGCATTTGCGAATAAAATTAAGGCTGACGGTGTAGCTATTATTGCGGCAGGATTCTCTGAAGTTAAAGATTCTCAGGATAAAGAACAGGCCGAAAGAGGACTCAACGCAAGCAAAGCATTGAAAGAAGCTTTTGTTGAAGCTAAAGAAACAGATATGGCAGTATTCGGCCCTAACACCATCGGTGTTGTAAACACTGATCCTAATATTAAGTTAAATGCTACATTTATGGCACCGAGTTCAAAGTTCGGACATGACGAAAGAACAGCATTTGTAAGCGCATCAGGCGCTATGCTTGTTGCCCTCGGTAACGAAGGCCTCCCTGCAAAACACGCTATTTCCGGCGGTAACGGCGAAGTCCTCAGACTGGGAGATATCATAACAAATTATAAAAACGATAAAGATATTGATGTTGTTACAAGCTATATGGAGAACCTCGGAAATAACGTCAATGAGCTGGGCAAAAACCTCAAGGAAATGGCAAAGAGCAAAACAGTAATTATACATAAATCAGGAAGAACAGAAGCTGCACAGGCAGCAGCAGCAGCTCATACCGGTGCGGCAGCATCAGGTTACGGCGCAGTAGAGTTATTCCTGAAAGAAAACGGCGTAATTACAAGTGATAAATCACGTGACCTGGGTGTTTTAACAACAGCATTCCAGAACCTTGCCAAAACAGACGACGGAAAGCCAATCCTACCGAAGGGAAATAAAATAGCTATCGTAACAAACGGCGGCGGTGCAGGTTCTCTGATGACTGACGCTACCGAAGAAGAAAGTGTAGTCGGAAAAGATGGATATCTTCAAATGTCCACACTTGATAAGGATAAAACTATCCCTACTCTTCAAGGTAAACAGGAAGTAGACGCAACAACAATGAAAGCTCTTGCCGAAATCGGAATAACAACTGAAGATGATAATAAAATAAGCCTTCCACCGGACGGAGCCGCATTTACTAACCCGAACCCGAGCACACTTGATACAATCGCTGATATTACACCTGCTGAATACTTAAAAGCTGCAGGAACTCTTATGAAGGATAAAGAAGTAAACGGTATGATGGCTTATCTTGTACCATTGAACAAGAACTTTGCTAAAGAAAAAGAAATCATAAAAGGTTTATCAGCGCTTCAAAAAGCACACGAAAAACCGGTTACTGCGGTAATCCAGGGTGATGACGACACAATGAAAAGCCTCGATAAGTATATCGAAGACAACAAGTTAAACGTAGCTGTATATAGAACCCCTGAAGATGCTGATCAGGCAATGTCCGCTTACGTAAAACGTGCGGAATGGCTCAAAGAGCAGGAAGCAATTGAAGCTGCTAAGTCTCAGGAAAATCCATTAGAAAATATAAATAAAAATGAAGCTGGTTCAATTATTGAAAGTGCACGTGTTAAAGGACTTGACAAGCTTGACGGCCAGCAGGCGCAGGAAGTACTTGAAGCTTATGGCGTAAGGGTTTGTCAGTCAAAAGCTGTACCATTAGCAGAAAACAAAGGACAAACTATTGAAAAAGTGGTTGAAGCAGCTGACAAGATTATGTCAGAAACCAAAGCACCTGTCGTACTGAAGATTATGTCTGACGATAAAGAAATTGGCGGTCATAAGTCCAACATTGGCGGCGTTGTTCTTAACCTTAATGATAAAGAATCTGTCAAGAAAGGTGTAGAACAAATTTATAATAAAATAATCGAACCGGGCGAAGTAAAAGTAAAAGGACACGATGGTAAAGATAAAACCATTAGCACAAAAGGCCAGATTAAAGGTATCCAGGTGCAGGAGATGGTTAAAGGCGAGAGTGCACAGGAAATCTTCGTTGGTACAAACGTCGATGAAGGCAGCGGAATCGCAACAATGACAGTCGGAGAAGGCGGAATTCTTGTCGACCACCATCAGGACAGCCAGGTAACAATGTTATTGCCTGAAGAAGGTGATCCAATAAAATACAAGGCAGAAAAGCTAATTACAATGTCCCCGGGCGGCAAACGTCCAAACCCTGTAGGCGGACACTTTGACCCTGAACATCCTATCAGAGAAGGCTTACCTGTAGGTAATAAGGAAAAGATGGTCGAGCAATTAGCCAGAATAGCTAAATTTGCTAATGACTTCAAAGATCAGGTTGAAAGCGTCAATGTTAATCCGTTTATGATTGTTAAGGAAGGACCAAAAGCAGGCGAAGTAGTCTGTGTAGATGCCAAGGTAGCCTTTAAAAAACAAAAATAAGATTAAAAACTAATAAACTTAAAGCAGGTGGTAGTAAGTTATCACCTGCTTTTTGTAATTTCAGGCCTTGTATGTTATATCCTTTTTGAATATTGGAATACAAAAGGGTGATAAAGGTGAATTATAGGCTTTATTTAAAGGGTGAGGCGAATATAATTAAGGGTGATATCAAAAATCACTAATTATTGTGATTAAAATTAGATTTAAAAAGTATATACTAGTGTATATATAAAGGAAGTAAGTTCAATAACATATCCAAACTCCTCCTGTAAATAGTCAACAACTATGCACCCGGCTCAAAATTTTTAAGGCACAGACTACTAGAATCTGTGCCTTTTAGTTTTTATTACTGTGCCTTTTATTCAAAGCAGTCAATATTTTAACCCTGCTTAATTATTTTATATTATCCAGCTCAAAGCAGAAAAACTTGTCTAAAACATCCTTTGCTACCGGGAAAGTCGTGAAACACCGGAGGTGTTTGGATACAAATTCCAGCTTTTTCCTTTCAGAATCAGAAAAGTATTTCTTAAACATTCTGTTCCGTTCTTTATCAAGTTTTTCTTTGCCATTAGAGTTTGTAGATAAGCCACCCTGATTAAATACAGTTATCGGAAAGCCAAGATAGTAGGCTGAAATATTATGCTCAAGAAAAGTCCTTAAAAACCACTCCTGGTCACTTACTATTTTAAACTCAGTATCAAACCCCCCATACTGTTCAAACACATCCTTTCTGTAAAAAGTCGCAGGCTGACATGGAGTATTTTTTATAAGGTAAATTTTATTTAATTTGTTGTGTTTCCTGACGGAAATTTTGTTTTTTTCCTTGTTAAAAAAAACCTGATCACCGTAAAGAAGTTCTTTTTTATTATTTTCTACTTTTTGGTAAACATTTTTCAAAATATCTTTATTGATAAACCTGTCATCAGAGTTTAAAAAGAAAATATAATCACCAAAAGAATTATGAATACCTTTGTTCATCGCATCATAAAGTCCATCATCCGGTTCACTGATTATCTTGGTAAGTTTATCCTTATATTTGTCAAGAATATCAAGTGTTTTATCTGTGGAAGCACCGTCAATAATTATGTATTCAAAATTTTTGTATGATTGGCTTAATACACTTAAAACAGTATTTTCAATGGTTTTTTCTGAATTTTTGCAAACACTAATTATCGAGAATTTCATTCCTGCCACCGTACATTAAAAAATAATATTATATATAAAGAAGATCAAATACTTACTTTAATATACACAAATCCTGTTTATATCCGCAAACATTAATAGCTTTTACGCAAAATACAGTATTTATAGTTATACTTTAAAAGAAGCCGGAATGGAAATTTAATCCACAATTTCCATAATCGCATCCATCATCTCATCTTTTGTTTTAATAACGGTTACAGCAGCTTCTACCTGGACTTTGCCCATAGTAGTTGCCAGCGCAAGGTCAATTTCATTTCCTTCGCCTGCATTGAACTTTTCCAGCTCATTTAGAATTTTTGCCTGTGTGCTAATTATTGCCTTATCTTCAATATCAAAATTAAGCAGGCTTCCGCCTGACCTTCCGGAATTATTATACTGAGGGAAGCACACTTCCTGAGAATTTCCTATACTCCCTATCATTTTTGCTCCTTAGAGGATTTTCTATTATATTTTATTCCACCTGTTTGTATTTATTAAACCAAATGTTAAAAATTGTATTATAATTTTTTGCATAGACCAGAATTTTCAGCTCAGGGGAATTAAAAATGAAAAAAGAATTTAAGCTGAGAGGACATATAATAGATTCTCTGACTTTATCAAAACTGCTGGATGAAATTTCAGACACCGGCGCAACCTGTTATGCTACAGAAGTTTTTGTAGGGCCAAAGCGTCAGGATGTATCAGAAGCAATGTTTGTAATTGAAGAAGACGAACCTGCAACAATGGAAAAAGCTGTGGAAATAGCCAAAAAACACGGGGCTGTTGAAGTTTAGGAAAGTTTTATGACAGATAAAATTTTAATGTGCAGACCGGACTATTACGGCATAAAATACGAGATAAACCCGTGGATGGATGTGGAAATTCAGGCTGACCATGCTGTTGCGCAACAACAGTGGGAAAACCTGTATAAGATTTTAAAAGATGAGCTAAAAGCTGATATAAGACTTGTCAAACCGAGGGAAGAAGTGCCTGATATGGTGTTTACTGCTAATGCCGCTGTTATGTCAGGAAACAAAGCCATCATGAGCAGGTTCAAGCACCCGCAGCGACAGCCTGAAGAAAAATATTTTACGCAGTGGTTCCGGGAAAACGGGTATGAAATAATCACCCTGCTGGAAGATATGAGTTTCGAAGGCGCAGGAGATGCTCTTTATCTGGGAAATTCGCTTTATGCCGGGTATGTTCCCCGCACCGGGATTTCTTCGCACCTTTATATTGCAGAACTTTTAAATATCCATGTAATTTCACTGGAATTGATAAGTAATAAGTTTTATCACCTTGATACGTGCTTTTGCCCGTTAAAAGATGACTACCTGATATATTATCCTGAAGCTTTTGATGAATATGCCAATAAAGTTATTAAAAACAATGTTCCGCCGGAAAAAAGAATTATAGTAAATGATGAGGAAGCTTCTTATTTTACCTGTAATGCGGTCAATATAGATGATGCAGTGGTTACAAACATAACAACGGAGAGATTCACCAAAATGCTTGCTGAAAGAGGGTTCAGGCATTTCCAGACAGACCTGGGTGAATTTATGAAAGCTGGCGGCGCAGCCAAGTGTTTGACTTTAAAAATATAATTTTTTGCAAATAAAAAGCCGCTTTAAAGAGCGGCAACTAGACTCGGGGAGGAGGTTTTGTTAGGTCTTAACTGATTCTTATAAATTTATTATCGACAGCTTTTAATAAAACTTTAATGAAAATTTTAAAGAAATCATATTTTCAGTTAAGATCAAATCTTCAATGCGATTTGTCCCAAGGCGCGGGAATTTACAAAAGTTTAGTTAAGTTTTATATAATGAACTTTTTTCAGCAAACACAGCAAAATAATTTATTAATAAAAAAACATCTATAAAATTTTTCTTGTAATTAAACTAACAGTAAATATAATTTTAAATACAAGAAAGGGGTGATGGTGCAGAAAACACACATTAATATTTATTATTATATGGTTATGGACAATTAACAAAAAACTAATTAATTAAAACTAAAAACAACTTAATTAAGGCACAAAATCTATTATGTATTATAGATTGACTAAAAAAATCTTCATGATATTTTTTTAATATAAACAAATTACTCAGAAACAGAAATAAAAAGTTTTTAAGTAAAGTTTATCTACCGCAGACAGCAGGTTACTGAGTTATAAAAGCCAATTAGGCGGCCAGCCGAGGTAATATAAATTAAAACAAATAATATCATTAATTTTATTTTATATTGCTAAACAATTTATTCTGCGGTTAAAGCAGAATATTTTTGTATATAAGATTTTAACAACCTGATGGAGGTATAAAAATTGGCAACAAAAGCTTTTAAAGAAGAAAAGATAAAAACGATTTCAGAAGTCGTTTCAAAAGCTAAAGTTGCGATAGTTAGCGATTACAAGGGCTTAACCGTAGCTGAGATTACGGATTTAAGAAGAAGGCTCCAGGAAGAAAAAGGCGATTTTGCAGTAGTAAAGAATACACTTACAAAAATTGCTATTAAAGGGACTGGGTTTGAGAACCTTGAAGAATTCCTGACCGGGCCGTCAGCTATCGCAGTGGGCTTTGAAGACCAGGTCTCACCGGCCAAGGTACTTGCAAAATTCATTAAAGAAAAAAAGAAAACACAGATCAAAGGCGGAGTACTTGATGGCAAGGCATTATCCGCTGAAGAAGTAAAACAGCTTTCCGAAATACCGAGCAGGGAAGAGCTTTATGCAAAAATGCTCGGCAGCATAAATTCACCTGCACAGGGAATTGTAAACACAGTAAACGGTGTTGCAAGAGCCCTGGTAATAGCAATGGACGGAGTAAGAAAACAAAAAGAAGCACAAGGCTAGTATAAGTTTAAAGATATAAGGAGAAAGAAAATGGCACCAGTAGTAGACGAAATTTTAGAAAAAATAGAAGGTTTAACATTATTAGAAGCTTCTGAATTAGTAAAAGCAATGGAAGAAAAATTCGGCGTATCAGCAGCAGCCCCTGTAGCAGCAATTGCAGCAGCCCCTGGCGCAGCGGCCGGAGCAGCGGAAGAAGAAGAAGTAACTGAAGTAAACGTAGTTCTGGATAACGTTGGATCTAACAAAATTAACGTTCTTAAAGAAGTACGTGCTATTACAGGTCTTGGACTTAAAGAAGCAAAAGAGCTTGTTGATAATGCACCGAAACCGGTTAAAGAAGGCATTAAAAAAGAAGAAGCTGAGGAAATCAAGAAAAAGCTTGAAGAAGCAGGCGCTCAGGTTTCCATTAAATAAGTTATTTTATATTTTAAATAGCTCATCCTGCAAAAAGCAGGATGAGCTATAACTATACATAATCAAACAATCGGCAGATTTAATTTTAAAACTAACAGGATTATTCAATAAAAAAAATACCTGTTTTGTATTATAATTGTTATTAATTATAAAGTTGACAAATATTTTTGTTATAATTATTTAGAACACTCCAGAGAGGTAGTAAATATTAAACTTGTTAAAAGCAGGTTAAGTTTTGTAAAAATATTCGCTCAAGAACTTGAAAGTTAGGCCCTTCAAGTTCTTGACTATAATATTTTTTGCTATACTATGTTACTGAATAAAAAGGCGTATTTAATTTAAGGGATGTTTTTGTTATAAAATTTATAAAATAAGTTTTGAAATTGCTTTTAAATACAACGTTTTAAAATCAAATTACAATATAAAATTAATTATAAAGACGAGAGCACCATATATAGGCGAGGTAAGTAATGGCTAAAAAACATAATCAGCGTGTTATACCAGGAAATCTGGCAGCATCAAGTTTCGACCAGATGCCAGACTTAACAGAAATTCAGAAGAAATCGTTCGAATGGTTTTTAAAAGAGGGTTTAAAGGAAGAGTTACTTTCATTTTCCCCTATAAAAGACTATACAGGCAGGCTGGAATTACATTTCCTGCCAAATTACAGATTTGACGATCCTAAATACACTATAGAAGAAGCCAGACTCCATGATGCGAGTTATACAAAGAAACTCTATATCTGGATGAGGTTAGTTAATCGTGATACCGGGGAAATTAAGGAACAGGAAGTATACATTGGCGATATCCCGATGATGACGGACAAAGGTACCTTTATTGTTAACGGAGCAGAAAGGGTAATCGTCAGTCAGATCGTAAGATCCCCTGGAATTTACTTTAAAAGGGACAGCGCTCCTACAGGAAAGCGTATTTACAACGCTACATTAATTCCTAACAGAGGGGCATGGTTAAAAATTGAAACAGATGTTAATGATGTTGTATACGTAAAAATTGATAAAAACAGAAAAATCCTTGCCACAACATTCTTAAAAGCTCTTGGCATAGGCATAAACGAAATGGAGTCTATGTTCAGACATAGTGATTTCTTAAAGAAAACTATTGATAAGGATACAACAGAAACTTCAGATGAAGCATTAGTAGAAGTATATAAAAAATTAAGACCAGGCGATCCTGCCAGCGCAAGTGGCGGAAAGTCAATCATAGACAGCAGATTCTTCGATGAAAAAAGATATGACCTTGGAAGAGTAGGACGTTACAAATTAAACAAAAAACTTGGCCTCAATCTTCCGGAAACCAGAAGGACACTTACAGTCCAGGATATCGTGGCTTCTATCGAATACCTCATTAATCTTACATTTGACGAAGGTATTATAGATGACATCGACCACCTCGGAAACAGACGTATCAGGTCAATCGGGGAACTGTTACAGAACCAGTTCAGAATTGGACTTACAAGACTTGAGAGAATTGTAAGAGAAAGAATGACACTGCAGGATTCTGACACTCTTACCCCTATAAACCTTCTTAATACAAAGCCGTTAATCGCTGCAATCAGAGAATTCTTTGGTTCATCACAACTTTCACAGTTTATGGACCAGACAAACCCACTTGCAGAGCTTACACATAAAAGAAGGTTATCAGCACTCGGCCCTGGCGGACTTGCTAGAGAGAGGGCGGGATTTGCCGTAAGGGATATTCACCCCAGTCATTACGGTAGAATTTGCCCTGTAGAAACACCTGAAGGCCCAAACGCTGGTCTTATCGGCAGTTTAAGCACATATGGAAAGGTGAATGAATATGGATTTATTGAAACACCTTATTACGCTGTTAAAGAAGGCTACGTAACCGATGAAATTCATTACCTGAGTGCGGATGAAGAAGATGATTTTCGTGTTGCACCTGGTGACGTACCGCTTACATCGGATGGAAAAATCGCAAGCGGCATGGTTCCAGTTCGATACAGAAGTGAATTTACGCTTGGCGAATCAGATAAAGTCGACTATGTAGGCGTATCTCCAATCCAGATTGTTTCAGTCGGAACATCATTAATTCCTTTTCTTGAGCATGATGATGCGAACAGGGCATTAATGGGTTCAAACATGCAGCGTCAGGCAGTTCCTCTTATGAAAACTGAAAGACCTGTAGTGGGGACTGGATTGGAAAGGCGTGCTGCAATCGATTCAGGTATGGTAATTGTATCAAAGCAGGATGGAGAAGTTGAATTTGCCTGCGGCGATGAAATCAGAATCAAGGATGAGGCAGGAAAATCCCATAGCTATCAGCTGATGAAGTTTGTAAGAAGTAACCAGGATACCTGCTTAAACCAGAAGCCAATCGTAGAAGTTGGAGATAAAGTTAAAAAAGGCGATCCTATAGCAGACGGAGCATCCACACACCAGGGTGAATTAGCGCTAGGAAAGAACGTAATAGTTGCGTTTATGCCGTGGGAAGGATATAACTTTGAGGACGCAATTTTAATAAGTGACAGGCTTGTTCAGGACGATACATTTACAAGTATTCACGTTGAAAAGCTTGAAATAGATGCACGTACAACTAAGTTAGGACCTGAAGAAATCACAAGGGAAATTCCTAATGTAAGCGAAGACAGTTTAAGACACCTCGATGAAAGAGGAATAGTAAGGATCGGCGCAAGGGTCTATCCTGATGATATTCTTGTCGGAAAGATTACACCAAAAGGCGAGTCAGAGCATCCGCCGGAAGAAAAGCTATTAAGAGCTATATTCGCTGAGAAAGCAAGAGACGTAAAGGATAATAGTTTACGTGTTCCTCACGGAGAAGGCGGACGAATTATTGACGTTAAAGTATTTGACAGAGAAAAAGGCGATGAACTGCCACCTGGCGCAAATACAGTGATCAGGGTATATATTGCCCAGAAGCGTAAAATCAGCGTCGGCGATAAAATAGCAGGAAGACACGGAAATAAAGGTATTATTTCAAAAGTGCTACCAAAAGAAGATATGCCATTCCTGCCGGACGGCACACCTGTTGATATTATACTTAATCCGCTGGGTGTACCAAGCCGTATGAACGTAGGACAGACATATGAAAACCTTCTAGGATTAGCTGCATACCTCACAGGAAGCTACTATGAGATTCCTCCATTCGATGAAAGAAGTGGAGAGGAAGCATCCAAAAGAACAACAACAGGTGAACTAACTAAGGGAATCGAAAAAACAGGTTATGAGTGGGTACAGTCTACAGGAAAAGTTATCCTATACGATGGCAGAACAGGTGAACCGTTTGATAATCCGGTATCTGTTGGTCTTTCATATTTGATGAAGCTTGTACACCTTGTTGATGATAAGATTCACGCAAGAAGCACAGGCCCGTACAGTCTCGTTACACAGCAACCTCTCGGTGGTAAAGCCCAGTTTGGAGGTCAGCGTTTCGGAGAGATGGAAGTTTGGGCGCTGGAAGCATATGGCGCTGCATACACATTACAGGAAATGCTTACAATCAAGTCAGACGATGTAAACGGACGGAGTAAAGCATACGAATCAATCGTAAAAGGCGAAAACTTACAGAGGCCGGGTATTCCGGAATCATTCAAGGTTCTTGTTCGTGAGCTGCAAAGTATTGGACTGGATATTACAGTCGCAAAACGAGGCGGTAAGGAAGTTGACCTGATGAGTGATACAGATGAAATAAAGAAATCAGTTCCAAAGCGTACTTTAAGCGACGTTGATTCAGAGCTGCTCAATATAAACTTCTTCCAGACGCCGGGCAGCGTGAAGGAATAAAATTAATTGTGTGAGATGCTGAAACATGTTTCAGCATCTCAATAATACAGTAACCCGAAATGAGTTCGGGATGAATAAAATACCAATAAAGGATAAAGATATAAACGCAGATGTTAAGAGTAAAATGGAATAAGGGAGAATAAAATTGTCTACCAGTATAGATTATTTTGATTATATAAAAATAGGGATTGCATCTCCTGAAAGAATACTAAAATGGTCATTCGGAGAAGTTAATAAACCGGAAACTATAAATTATCGAACATTAAAGCCTGAGCGTGACGGATTATTCTGTGAAAGAACATTCGGCCCGTCAAAAGATTGGGAATGCTATTGTGGTAAGTATAAAAGAGTCAGGCATAAAGGCATCATCTGTGAACGCTGTGGTGTTGAGGTTACTGACAGTAAAGTAAGACGTCATAGAATGGGACACATCAATTTAGCTGCACCCGTATCTCATATATGGTTCTTAAAAGGAATTCCGAGCTATCTTGGACTTATCCTTGATATGTCGTTAAGGGACCTTGAGCAGGTAATTTACTTTAATAGTTATATTGTGCTGGATCCGGGCGATTCTGATTACAAAAAAACACAGTTACTCTCTGAAGAAGAGTATGAAGACTACATGCTCGAGCATGAAGAGTCTACTCTTGAGGTTGGTATCGGTGCGGAAGCCATCAAACAGCTTCTTGCCGAGATAGACATGAATGAAATGATTGAATCACTCAGAAATGATCTGGAATCTGTCGGCGGTTCAGTACAGAAGAAAGCAAAAATAATCAAGAGATTAAGACTTGTTGAATCACTTGTATCAAGTAACACAGATCCAACCTGGATGATAATGGACGTGTTACCGGTAACTCCGCCTGATTTAAGACCAATGGTACAGCTGGACGGAGGAAGGTTTGCAACAAGTGACCTTAACGATTTATATAGAAGGGTTATCAACAGAAATAACCGTCTTACACGTTTAATAGAAATGGGTGCTCCTGAAATTATCGTAAGGAACGAAAAGAGGATGCTCCAGGAAGCGGTTGACGCCCTGGTGGACAATGGAAGACGAGGAAGAACCGTTATAGGTCCTAACAACAGGCCGTTAAAATCATTAAGTAACATTATTGAAGGTAAGCAGGGGCGTTTCAGACAGAACCTTCTCGGTAAAAGGGTTGATTACTCAGGAAGAAGTGTTATTGTTGTGGGTCCGCAACTGAAGCTTAACCAGTGCGGATTACCTAAAGAAATGGCTGTAGAGCTGTTTAAACCTTTTGTTGTCAATAAACTTATTGAAAGAGGAATAGTTCAAAATATAAAATCAGCTAAAAAGAAAATAGAGCGTTCAGAAAACGTTGTATGGGATGCTTTAGAAGAGGTTATTGAAGGTCATCCGGTAATGCTAAACCGTGCACCAACACTGCACAGGTTAGGTATTCAGGCATTTGAGCCTGTACTGGTTGAAGGTAGAGCGATTCAGCTGCATCCGTTAGTATGTTCAGCATTTAACGCTGACTTTGACGGTGACCAGATGGCTGTACACGTTCCGCTTTCCATAGAAGCACAGACAGAAGCGAGAATGCTTATGCTCTCACCTAATAATATTCTGCTTCCTGCGACAGGAAAGCCTTGTATTACTCCTTCACAGGATATGGTTCTTGGTATTTACTACCTGACGCTGGATACAACAGAAGAAGTAGAAGCAGAAAGATGCTTCCTTGATTTTAATGACGTAATTACAGCTATGGAAGCAGGAATCATTAAGCTGCATTCCAAAGTCAAGGTAAGAGATGAAAAAGGCGAAAAAATCGTCACAACTCCCGGAAGGATTATCTTTAACCAGACGTTAAGGGAAGTTGTTCTTTCTTAAATCATATATAGACTAATTTAAAAGACGGAAACACTACATAAGAGGGAAATATAAATATTATGAGCGCTATAATGTCAAAAAATCCAAAAAAATCACTTGAATTTATAAATAACGTTGTTGATAAAAAAAGCTTGAACAAATTATTAGCCAAGATTTATCTTGAACATGGAACTTCAAAAACAGCATTACTTGCAGATTGCTTGAAAAATCTCGGATTTAAGTATGCTACACAGGCAGGAACCACTATTTCTATTGATGATCTGGATATTCCTGATGTAAAAAAAGAACTTATCAGTAATGCTGAAAATGAAATTGAAAAATCAAGCCAACGCTATTTTAAAGGTGAGATTACAGAGGTAGAAAGATATACGAAGGTTATCGACACATGGAGTGAAACTACGGAAAAACTAACCCAGAGCGTAGTTCAGAACTTCAAGAAAACTAACCCCGTATATATGATGGCGTTCTCGGGCGCTAGAGGTAATATCAGTCAGGTCAGCCAGCTGGTTGGAATGCGTGGTTTGATGGCAGACGCACAGGGACAAATCATTGACCTTCCAATTAAAGCAAACTTTACTGAAGGATTGAGCGTTACCGAATACATTATTTCAAGTTACGGAGCAAGAAAAGGACTTGTTGATACAGCGCTTAAAACTGCTGACTCGGGATACCTTACAAGAAGGCTTGTTGACGTAGCCCAGGACGTTATTATTCGTGAATATGACTGCGGTACAACAAACGGAATTGAAATCGCAACTATTACTGATTCTGAAAAAGAGATCGTAGCACTGAGTGAAAGGCTTCTTGGAAGAACAATCTTAGAAGATGTAAAAGACGAAGACGGTAAAGTCTTAATAAACAAAAATACAATTTTATCAGAAGCTGAAATCAATATAGTAAGAAATCTTGGTATTTCAAGCATAAAAATCCGTTCACCTTTAACATGCGAAATAGAGTATGGAATTTGTCAGCATTGTTACGGATGGGCACTTACAAACAACAGGCCTGTTGATATCGGCGAATCTATCGGAATTATAGCAGCACAGAGTATTGGAGAACCCGGAACACAGCTCACTATGAGAACGTTCCACACAGGCGGTGTATTCAGAGGTATGGCAAGTATCCGACAGGTAACCGCAAGATCTGAGGGAGAAGTAGTTTCCAGCCTGACCACTCGTGAATTAAGAACAAGGCACGGTGATATAGTCCAGGTAACAACAAAAGACAGCAAGCTTGAAGTTCAGGACAGCAAAGGTAAGAAACAAAGTTATTCACTGCCAAATGGAGCAACAGTATTTGTCTCAAAAGGCAATAAAGTAAAAAAAGGCGATATAATAGCTGAATTTGAGCCCGGAATGCACGAAAGGTCAGGAAGACTGACCGAAAAAGCTACAAAGGATATAACATCCGATGTAGGTGGTAAAATCCTGTTTGAAGGGTTTAATGTTGATGAAAAACGTGACAGACAGGGTAACATCAGCAGAACAGCCAACAGAGGCGGTAAAATCTGGGTATTGTCCGGAGATGTTTACGGACTGCCCGGAAATTCTTCAATTCTGGTTAAAAACCAGCAAAAGGTAAATCCCGGTGAAATCATCGCTGAAACAACAACATTAAGCGATCATGGCGGTGAAGTCCGGATACCGGCAGAATTAGAATTGAAAGAAACTCAACTTGAAGGCAGAAAAATCAAGAAAATTGTTGGCGGTAAAGAAATAACCGTTGTTATAGCTTCCTTAACTCCAAAGAACGCAGTTCTTGAAGCTACAAAGAAAGAACAGCTTTGGAGAGTTAAAGGTACAGACGAAACTTATATTATTAAATCTCCGGTAGATACTGTTGTAGAAAACGGTATGGTTATCGCTGAGCTTATAGAAGAAGAAAACAAAGTTACTTCAAGCGGTGAAATCCGCTATGACGGCATAGAAGTTGATGACAACCAGATTATTACCAAAGAAGGTAAAGTTATCTTTATTCCTGAAGAAGTCCACCAAATCAGTAAGGATTCTTCCTTAAAGATCGTGGAATCAGGGACATACGTGGTCGCAGGAACTGAAGTTGTCAAGGATGTGAGAACACATATTGACGGTATTATTGAGATCAAGGAAAACAACAATATAATTCAGGAAGTCATTGTAAGACCCGGTGAACTCATAAAAGTTGATGATATAAATACCATAAAAGTTGAAGATGGTGAAATTATTGAAGAAGGCACAGAAGTTGCTCCGGGGATCACAGCTCAACAAAAGAGTATTATCAGCTATATAGACAATGATGCAGAAAAAGGCATTGAGGTAGAAGAATCAGAAGAAATGGAAGAAGCGCCTGAAGCAAAGCCCGGCGAAATCCTTATCAGGCCGGTTCAGGAATATGAAATTGGACCAAAAGAAGTAAATATTGAATTTGAGTCTACAGAAACAGACCTTATCAGTGTTGTTTCTGTAACACAGCTTCAATATAGAGACGGAGCAAGAATCCGCCAAATGGAAGGCGCAAACCTTACCAGAACAAGTCTGGTCATCCAGATGGAAGGCTATTTAAGCCATCTTAAAGGAATGGTTGAAATGTATCCGAAAGATGCTCCGATAGAAGAGCAAAATCTCAAGCTGGTTGTACTCGAAAACCTTATTGTAAGAAAGGAAACTGAATCTGCATCCAAGGAAAAAACTTCGCTTCAGACAGAACTCCTGGTTGAGTCAGGCCAGTTTATCGAGCCGAAAACTCCGATTTCCAAGACTCAGGTTCTGGTAAAAAATGAAGCTAAAGTCAGTCTTAAAGAGGAAGTAGAAGGCAAGGAAATCAGAAGGATATTCCTAATCACACCGGATGCCTATGAAAAAGTCACCTTAAAAACAGATCCTATCGTAAAAGAAGGTGATTTTATCAAAATAGATCAGATTATTTCTGAAAGCGGTGAAAAATCGACTGTTTCAGGTAAATTAGATAAAATTAAAGATAAGGAACTAACTGTACATATCGCAAGACCGTATCTAATCAGTGTAGGTACGCAGCTGCAGGTTGAAAATGAAAGCCTTGTACAGCGAGGTGACTTACTTGCAACACTCATATTTGAACGCCAGAAAACCGGAGACATTGTTCAGGGTCTTCCGAGAGTAGAAGAACTTCTTGAGGGAAGAAAACCGAAAGAAAGCGCAATTCTGGCAGAAGAAGACGGTGAAGTTGAAATAGAACACGATGAAGATGTTGCAAGACTTTATATTGTAACAGAAAATGGCCGTCAGGAGATAAAAGTTCCTGTTGATTCCAATATTATTGTTTCTGACAAACAAAAAATTATCAAAGGACAACCTATTACCAGCGGTCCGCTTAACCCGCACGATGTTGTAAGACTCAGTGGTGTTAATGCTGTTCAAAAATACCTTGTAGATGAGGTCCAGAGGGTATATAGGTCTCAGGGTGTAGAGATTGCTGATAAGCACGTTGAAGTTATCGTAAGACAGATGACAAAGAAAGTTAAAGTCGACGAACCAGGCAATACAAAGCTATTACCCGGCGAACTGACTGAAGCAAAAATAGTTGAAGAAGAAAACGCAAAAATAGCAGATATGGAAGAGTCCGCACCTGCTACATATACACCGGTCCTGCTTGGTATAACTAAAGCCAGTTTGAACACAGAAAGCTTTATTTCAGCGGCAAGTTTCCAGGAAACTACAAGAGTTCTGACAGAAGCGGCTGTTGAAGGTAAAAAAGACCAGTTAAGAGGGCTTAAGGAAAACGTTATCATCGGAAGACTTATCCCTGCAGGAACAGGATACTACCACCTCACTCACGCAACTGAAGACCACGAGGAAGAGGAAAGAAAGAGAAGGCTCAGCAAAGCTGGTGCAAGAAAACCTTCAGCTATCCTTGAAGAAATAGAAGGTATGTTCGGCGCACCTGAGTTTTCAGCAGTAGAAGAATCTCAAGCTTCTGAGGAAGAAGTGGAAGAAATGGGAATAGTTGAAACTTCTGAAGAATCAGAAGAAATGGCTGAAGAATATTCAGAAGACAGTGAGCCAACTGAAGAAGAATAAAATATAACTAATAAAAAAGAACCTGTCTGATCAGACAGGTTCTTTTTATTAGAGGAATTCATTATGAATTTTGAAAATATATTATTGTTTGTATACGGAACTTTGATGAAAGACCAGATGAATTTTCGTATCTTAAAGCAGGCAGAATTCATAAAGATTTGCAGGACAGAGTATAAATTTACCATGCTCCATCCGGGGAGATATCCGGCTGTTGTGAAGAAACCGGAAGTCAGTATAAACGGCGAACTGTATTTAGTTTTGCAAAATTTTCAAAAACCTTGCCTACCGCTTTTTTATACAGGTTTTTTAAAATTTATCCGTTTTGTTCATTTCTGAATAAAATTTTTTATTTATCGTTTATTTTTTTAGAACACTAAGGGAGCAACAAAAAATTCTTACTTAAAATTTTCAAAATAATCCCCACCCACAACCACCCTATAGGTGGCGCAGGCGTAGCCTGCGCACTTGTTAAA